>Ga0075436_100002118_pt1 | contig 13692 bp, 8 predicted proteins | sample RhiMethybrSRZTD5_FD_75303 | JGI IMG/M metagenome (GOLD analysis project Ga0075436, IMG submission 75303) | Populus rhizosphere microbial communities from Tennessee, USA - Rhizosphere MetaG P. TD hybrid SRZTD5 | ecosystem: Host-associated > Plants > Roots > Rhizosphere > Soil | place: USA...
GCAGAAATCGCGTTGATTCGAATACCGCGCGGGCCAAGGTTCACCGCAAGGTAGCGCATGCTCATGTCGAGTGCGGCCTTCGCAACACCCATCACGTTGTAGCCGGGAATCACTCGTTCGCCGCCGAGATAGGTCAGCGTCAAAATGCTCCCCCCACGTTCTTCCATCAACGGCGCAGCGCTCCTGGCGATCGCGGTCAACGAATACACGCTGACATCTTGAGCTACGCGATAGCCCTCACGTGATGTGTTTAGATACTCGCCCTCTAGCTCCTCTCGCAAGGCGTACGCGATTCCGTGAACGAGGAAATCGAGCGAGCCAAATTCCTGTTTGAGAGTCGAAAACACTGCGGCGATATCTTCATCGCGACTCACATCGCACGGCAGGACCAGCGGATCTTTCAACGACTGGGCGAGCTCTCGGGCGTTCTCTTCAAGTCTCTCGCCTTGATAGGTCAATGCGATGCGCGCACCTTCTTCGCTAGCCCGGCGCGCTATCGCCCACGCGAGGCTCCGCTTGTTTGCGACTCCGAATACAACCCCGGTCTTTCCTTCTAAGAGCATTCACCTCCTCGTTTCTGGTTTTTGGTTTCTGGTTTCTGGTTTTGTACCTCTGGCTGAAGACTCTTTTGTTTCCCGAACGAGAAACCAGAAACCAGAAACCAAAAACCAGAAACTAGAAACCGCAAGCCGAGACTATTGTCTTTTTTCCGGTGTGATCTTGATCGTAATTTCTTTGCCGTCGCGGCGTATCAATGCTTCGACTTCGTCGCCCGCACGGAGTTCGCCCAAGGCATAAGTGTAGTCGTAAACATTCTTGACCGGCGTCTTCCCGAGCTTGATGACTATGTCTCCCGCGCGAAGCCCCGCTCGCTCGGCTGGGGAACCCGGACGCACGCCGTCCAGCTTCATGCCATCGGCTTGATCGGAGTAATTAGGCACGGTGCCTAGATATACTCGAAAGCCGCGGCCCGTCGGTCGTTGTTCAACCTTTACCTTGTTGAATGCAATTCGTTGAGGTTCATTCGCAATTGAAATCGCGATCTCGCGAACGAATTCGGCTACTTGTTTCAATCCTTCGGCGTTGATCTTATCCGCGGTGTCTGATGGTTTGTGATAATCGTCGTGCGTTCCGGTGAAGAAGAACAGCACCGGGATATCGCGCACGTAAAAGGATTGATGATCGCTGGGACCGAAGCCGTCTTCGCCGTAGCTCAGTTGAAATCGGCTCCCAGAGCCAGTTTGAGGGCCATGCTCGCCCGCGGCTCGTTCGGCGTTCAGTTTTTCCAGCAGCGGCTTCCACGCGGGCGAGGTGCCGACTCCTCCGACGAACAACGACTTGTTTCGAAGCCTCCCAATCATGTCCATGTTCAGCATCGCGACGGTTGAGCCGAGAGGAACATCGGGATTCTTTGTGTAAGCCCCCGAACCGAGCAAGCCAAGTTCTTCGCCGCTGAAGGCGATGAACACAATGCTGCGCTTGATGCTTCGGCGCTCGGCTGAAAGCACGCGCGCAAGCTCGAGAAGGCCCGACGTGCCCGAAGCGTTATCATCCGCGCCGTGGTGAATTTGACCTTCCGGATTCGCGGCCAGCGATTCGGGACCACCCAGTCCGAGGTGATCGTAGTGCGCGCCGATGATCACGTATTCCGACGCGAGCTGTGGATCGCTGCCTTGAAGCGCGCCCACTACATTCGCGCTCTTGCCGTTGATCTTCACGACGTCGGTCTTAAATTGAACGCCGATATTCTCCAGAGCGAAAGCGGAATTAGGTTGCTTTGCGCGGGCCTCGGCATCGGCAAGCGAAACGCTGCCGTCTGAGAACATCCCCGCAACCGCGTCGTGAGCGATGACGACCGTTGGAATCCCTGAATCCGAAAAATTCAAGTCGTGTTGCAAGCGCGACAAGCGATCCTCGTGAAAATTCTTTTCAGCGCTTACGAAGATCACCCCGCTCGCGCCCTTCTCTCGAGCTTTCAACGTTTTGTTTTGGATCTCGAGTCCGGGCTGCGTGAAGTCCGCGAATTTCCCGTGAGGATTATCACCGTCCGGACTTCCGCGCAGGATCATCACGATCTTTCCTTTTGGATCGATACCCGAGTAGCTGTCGAACCCGAGTTCCGGAGCGCTTATTCCATAGCCGGCGAAGACTACTTGACCGCTAACTTCATTCGAAGGCGAGAAGGCAAGAGGCATAAACTCAGCACCAACTTTGAGAGTGCCTACGCTGGCAGCTGTGTTCACCTGAATGCTGCTACCGTCCTTCTCCTTCGCCGTTCCCGAAACAAACTTATGGATTTGAAAACTGTTTTCTTCGCCGAGCTTTACCGCTGACACAAACGAAAAAGGCTGCAGAAATCCCGATGTCGATGCCGGCTTTAACCCATAGCTGCGAAATTCCTTTTCGATGTAAGCGGCAGCTTCATCGGCGTAAGGTGTGCCGGCGCGTCGTCCTTGCAGTTTGTCTGACGCAAGAAACTGAACGTGCCGGGTGATTCGCTCGGCTGAAAGCTGCGAGTCGTTGGTTGCGGTCGCGGCCGCACTGTAAACAAAACCTGTCGCTGGGCTTCTTGTGGAATCGAACGCTAGCGCCGATGTTCCCACTAGGATTGCGACGGTGGAAACGAACAACACAGCTCTTTTGGCCAGCATACAAACTCCTCAAAAGTAAACAAAGTTGTTGACGAGTCAGACAATCCGAATAACAGTGATTGAGCCGACGGTGAATCATATCGAGCACCGCGAAAGAGTGTCAATGGGTGCGACCTGGACTGTATGTGGGATGTTGTCTATACTCCACTGGTCGCAGTCGGCGCTGTTTGCTTCACGGTTAGAGTAAGGGTCCCAATTAATCTGTCATGGTAAGACTGAGGCCGACGCCTTGACACCGACTTGCACATCTCTAGCTCCAAGTCTTGACGACCAGGGATGGAATCCAAATGCATGGAGTCGTCGAAGTATGAGAAGTCAATGTAAACTCGCCCGGCGCTTGATCGCGTCTTTCTTGTGCCTGTGTAGCGCAACAGCGTGGAATTGTTTAAGCACGGTTCGATCGGATAGTCATTCGTTGCGAACGTATACGAGCGGTGGAGATGCGGAAAACCATTCTAAATTGAACAGCACTCGAATCGATGTACGAAAGCCTGAGTCTGTAGAAGCTGACTATGCAGGACGAACGCGAGTGATTGAAGATTACGGCAAATTGCCGTTGAGTTTCGAAGCGAATCAAGGCCAGTTTGATGCTCAAGTAATGTTCGGGTCTCGCGTCAACGGTCACGAGCTCTATTTGACACCTACTGAGGCGGTGTTGGCATTGAGCTCACCTCCCTCCAGCAAGCTTTCGCGTTCTCTTCTTCGAGAAACCTCTTCACAACAAGCCGCCAACAATCACCCACAAGCTGGTGCCCACATCGCGTTGCTGGAATCTGACGGTGGGTCCGAAGGAGAGCTTGATTCCAAACCGGCAGTGTTTCGAATGAAGCTGCTAGGCTCTAGTCATATGGCACGCGCCGAACGGATTGACGAGCTACCCGGGAAGAGCAACTACTTCATCGGCAATGACTCGAGCAAATGGCGCACGGGTATCAGAAACTATTCGAAGGTTGAGTTCCACTCGGTGTATCGAGGGATCGATCTGGTTTACTACGGCGACCGGCGGAATCTCGAATACGACTTCAATGTGGCTCCTCGATCCAATCCCGAACAAATCAAGTTATCGTTTGATGGCCCGAATCGAGTTCGCATCGACGAGAATGGTGACCTCGTGTTGACGGCGTTGAATGGTCACGAGGTTCGCCATCGCAGGCCGGTGGCTTATCAACTCGACCAGGGCACGCGCAGAGAAGTTGAAGTCCGATATGCAGTCGACAAACGCGGCAGAGTGAGTTTCAAACTAGCTCGCTACGACAGAAGCAAGCCTTTGGTAATTGACCCGGTGCTGGTCTACTCAACGCTTCTAGGCGGCAGCGATTACGATCAGGCTTTTAGCATTGCCGTCGATTCGGCAGGCAACGCTTATGTTACTGGCGAAACCAGTTCGAGAGACTTTCCGACCGTGAATGCTCTGCAGCCTATCAGTCGCTCTATCTTTCTAACGAAGTTGAACGCGGCGGGCTCTGCTCTTATCTATTCGACTTACTTAGGCGGTATAACTGGCGAGCAAGCAGCTTTCGGTATAGCTGTAGATTCTGTCGGCAATGCGTACCTAACCGGTTACACGTTTGCGCTCGACTTTCCGACTGTGAATGCATTGCAGCCGCAGAACGGAGGCCGCAATGATGCTTTTGTCACCAAGCTCGACTCGACAGGTTCGGCACTCATCTATTCGACATATCTAGGAGGCTCGAGAAGCGAGTTCGGCTCTAGCATCGCGACGGATTCAGCAGGCAATGCGTTTGTGACGGGTAATACAACTTCTAGAGACTTTCCAAGAGCGAATGCGATGCAACCGAACCACGGAGGAGGTGCCGATGACGCTTTCGTGACGAAGATAAATGCAACCGGTTCCGCATTCTTCTATTCAACGTATCTGGGCGGCGGCTTGGATGATTTTGGATCCGGAATAGCCGTGGACGTTGAAGGCAACGCTTATGTGACCGGCAACACGACATCGGTGGATTTCCCCACCCAAAACGCGCTGCAAGCTTCTTTTAGCGGCAGGACTCTCTTCAAGTCTGGAAATAGTGCGGGCAATTGGAGCGCAATTAACAAAGGCGTTCCCGAAAGCGCTTCGGTCAAGGTGATCGCGATTGATCCGAACGACACTTCGACGGTTTATGCCGGTGTCTCTCCGGGCGGCATCTTCAAAACCACCGATGCAGGAAATAACTGGAAGGCGATCAACACCGGAATTCCCGAGGTAGACGTTGACTTTGTTACTGCAATAGTAGTGGATCCCTCAAACTCATTGAACGTCTATGCAGGGAACGATGGGTTCCCTCAGGGAGTGTATAAGAGTACCGATGGGGGAGCTAGTTGGAATGATACCGGGGCGGGTTTTCTTCCGGTGTTTGCGCTTGCGATAGACCCGCACACTTCGTCAACGCTGTACCTGGGAACTTTTGAGGGCATCTATAAGAGCACTAATGCCGGCGCGAGCTGGGTGAAAGGAAACCTTCCGGGTGGTCACTTCCTTGCCATTAGTTGTATTGCGATTGACCCGGCAAACCCGTTGACGCTTTACGCAGGCTCATCCGAGTCCGGCCAAATTTACAAGAGCACCGATGGCGTCACTTGGAGCTTCGCCAGCGACCCATCCCCGTCCCAGTTTTCTGTCAACGCGATCGCCATAGATCCAATAACAACGTCCGTGCTGTACGCGAGTGCTGGCGGCAGCATGTTTAGAAGCATGAACAGTGGATTAAGCTGGACCGCGATAAACAATGGATTGGAAGAGACTCCTACACTTCTGCAAACTATCGTGGATTCGATAGCGATTGACCCTGAGAATCCATCCACGCTATATGTTGGCACTAACCGCGGTGTATTCAAAAGCACAAACAGCGGCGCCATTTGGAATGCTATGAATAATGGACTAGAGGGTGTAGAAGTCGTCGCTCTTGGAGTCGATCCACATGCTCCTTCTAGCCTGTACGCCGGAAGCTTCAACACGTCCGATGCCTTTGTCACTGAGATCAACCCTGCTGGTACAGCAATTGTCTTCTCAACCTATTTGGGCGGCGGAGGATTTGATGCAGGGTCGGGCATTGCTTTAGATTCCAGCGCAAACATATACGTTACCGGAGCGACTACCTCGATCGCCTTTTCAAACGCGAATCCGCTACTACCTTTCTCCGGTGATACAGATGCATTTGTTGCAAAGCTAGCTCAAAGTGGGCTGTCGCTTCGCTATTTCACGTATCTAGGCGGGCAGAGATACGACTACGGCTTTAGTCTCGCTGTCGATGGGGGCGGCGGCGCCTTTGTGACGGGCTTCACCCAATCTTCTGACTTCCCGACAACACCAGGTGCGTTTCAAACGAGCTTCGGCAACTGCCCGAGTCTCTTATGCGGTCACGCGTTTTTCACAAAGATAAATCCATCCGGCGACGTAGCATACTCTACTTATCTCGGCGGCAACACGCCGAGCCCGCCTTGGTTCGACATAGCCTCGGACCTTGGCTACGGCGTTGCCGTTGACGCTATAGGCAATGCTTATATAGCAGGAACCACGGATACAACAGATTTTCCTTCGACGCCCGGAACATTCGGAACCGCGTCCAAAGGCGCCCTCGAGGCCTTCATCGTCAAATTCGGCGCGGACAATCTGTTCGATCTCTGCCTGCAGGATGAAACTAACCCAGGCAACTTCGTGAAAATCAATACCACCACCGGAGACTTCATTTTCTACTGCGGGAACTCCGTCGTCGCCAGCGGTAGAGGAACGCTGCACGTCAGAGGGTCCATCGGTAGTATGGAGTTCAACAAAGGCGATCGGCGCGTGTTCGCGCAGTGGGATACCACCGCGCAGGGCGGCAAAGGCTCGGGCACTGCGATGGTGCGGTCAGGCGCCACCAATCCTGCTTGCCAGATTACTGATAAGGACATGAGCAGGCATACTTGCAGCCCGGGACCAACTTCACCTCCTGGCCGCACCAGACCTGGTCAGCGCCAAACCGGGTATTGAGTGCGTGCGCAATGCACGCATTAAGAGTCACGTAATGGCTGGAGTCGATGCGAGAACATTCTTGGAGCTCCCGCTAGTAGCGCTAGCAGTGAGAATGCCAGCAGTATTGCAGGTGTGCTCAAACCATCTGCTGTGACTAACATTACTGCGCGCACGAGCGACAAAAACTGCGAAAGGCCCAACGAAACAAGCAGCGCCCACCAGGCCCACCGCTCGCCTTGACGATAAGGAATCCAGGTAACCGCTAAAGCCAGCAGTGCGTAGCCGAGCGCAAATGTCGCGGCAGTGGCGCGGCGCCCACGGAACGCTTTGACTGCCTGATCGCCTCCCTGTTCCTGGATCTGCGTCAATGAGTACTCGCGAGTGAGCCCATCCGGTTTGCCGGTATAAGCAACCCAAAGTGACAGAAAGGAAAACAGAACGATGGCCCCCGAAACAATCAGCAGTATCACCCAGCTTGCTATGAACAACAGACTTGAGCCTTTCATTTAAGCCTCCGTGAGTACAGAGTTCATTTGTCGGTCAAAGCCACTTCCAGTAGCACCAGCTTTTTAATACCGCGATAAAACGGTTCGATCTCACACCACTCGCCCAAAGAGTGATCGCCGCCGCACGGCGCACAGCCGGTCGAGATCGCGGGCAAGCCTGCAAGCAAAGCTATGTTCGCGTTGTTTGAAGCCGTGTTCCCTACACTGACATTTTCAAATCCAATCGCTCGATGAACGGCTTCAGCCATTCGCACGGTGAATGAATCGCGGCTTCCGGGAATCTGAGCCGCCGGCAATTTTTCTTCCGGCAGCTCGGTCTTCACTGTCATGCCGACGCGAGCGGCTTCTTCGTGAATTATCTGGTCGATCTTCTTTTCGAATTCGTCGATCAAGTGCTGATCGGTCGATCGCAGGTCAACAGTGAACCATGCGTCTGAAGCTTTGGCGTTAACGACGTCGGCGCCTCCAAGCATTCCGATGTTCAGATGGACCCCCGGTTCTTTCGGCAATTCGAGCGAGTAGATTCGATTGATCGCGCGCGCCAATGGAATAGTCGCGGAATACGGCGGGGCTTTCGATGTCGTGTGGCCCCCCGGCCCGATGAAGTGGTGCTTGTACCAATTGATGCCTATGCCTCCGTAGTTCAAACCTTCATAACCGCCGTCGAGCGCGACGTACTGCCCGATGCGATCTTTGTTGTCGCCGATGAATTGCTTCACACCGCCAAACGAAGTTTCCTCTTCGACAGTGAACACAAAGATCAAGTCGGCTTTGGTTTTGATTCCGGCTTCATCGAGCGCTCGAATCGAAGCGAGAATCGCTTCAACGTTCCGAGTGTCGTCTCCGATTCCCGGCGCAAACACTTTGCCCTCGCGGATCTCGGCTTTGATCTTGAGCCCTTCCTGAAAAACAGTGTCGAGGTGAGCGTCGAACACAACCGGCTTTGGTCCGCCGGTTCCTTTTCGAATCGCAATCAAATTGCCTTTCGAATCGTAAGCGACGCTGTCGAGCTTCGAGGACTTGAGTATTTCTCTCACAGCCTCCGCTCTTTGCCGCTCTTTACCGGAAGGCGCGTTGATTTCTGTGAGCGCGATCCATTCGGTCAGTATGCGATTTCGCTGCGCATCGACTTGATCGAATGCGCGCTTAACATCGGTGCGTTCGGCAAGGCGCTTCGCCTCATCGGTCATGTCCTGCGCGCTTACAGTGAAGGAAAAAGTAAAAAGGAAAAAGGAAAAATTGAAGAAGCAAGCAGTCTTGCATTTCCCTTTTTGCATTTTTTCTCTCCGGCGATGGTTCATGCGTCTCTCCGTTGATCGCTGACGAAGATGAACCGCTATTCTAAAGGGCGGCTGGGAGAGAAGGCAAAATCAAAAGGCAAGTTAAAATGAAAAAGGCAAGCGTGAAAGACGGCTCTCACGGTTGCCTTTCTACTTTGCCTTTTTACTTTTTTACTTCTTCAAGGATTGGTCGCGCGACGAGGCCGTTCGCGTTGAAGCACGCTGTCCCGCGCTCGCGGCCTTCCGGACATTCGCCATTCAATTCGTTTGATCGCGACCGTTGCCACATCAGCCGTGGCCGCGCTCGAGGTTCGCGCGACCGGTTCGAGCTCTTTGATGGTTTCGCCGTCACCGATGCGTCCGAGTATTTCTATAACCTTTCGTCGAACATTGCTGCTCGACTGAATGTACGGGTAAAGATCGGCGGGCTTCGATTCCATCAGATACCCGTGAGCCTGGCTCTCCTGATCGGTGTCGAGCTTGCGGACGATGTATTGAATGTTCGGAGTGCTGCCCATCTTATAAATCGCCCAATACTCGGCAAGCTTCACATCGTTGTTCTTTTCAGTCAGCACGAGGCGCGAAATCTGATCCATGTAGCGTGGGTCCGCGATTCGAGCGAGCCCTTCGATTGCGTACTGACGCCGGTCGGCATCGTTGTTGGTCATGTTCTCAACAAAAGTTTGCTCGGCTCGCTCATCGCCAATCAACGACAGCGCCCACAAAGCGGCCTCGTCGCGTGGCGGCAAATAGGTCAGCCGGCCTTTTACTTTGTCGCCGACTGTGGTGAAAGTGCCCTTCTTTTCAGGTCCGATTCCGTAGACCGACAGCAGCGGATCAACAGCCGGTTTGTATTTCAAAATGCCGGCAGCGACCATCGCCTGAGTCCTGACTTTTCGATCTGAGTCGCGGAAGAATGGGATCAAGTTAGGACCAGCCGACTGATCACCAATCTTGATGAAAGCGCGAAGCACTTCGATTCTCATGTCCTGATCTGCGTTCAAAGTGTCGGCGAGTTGCGGGATCGCAGACACGCCTCGCAACACGCCAAGCGCTCGAACCGCGGACACTCGAACGTCGCGCTCGCGATCGCCGCGGGCGGACTCGCCAATCGCGCTTACGACTGTCGGATCGACCGTCACGTAAGGCTCGACGATCTCGTGATCGTTGGTGTCCAGAAACGGATTGAACAGATTCCAGCCGGCGCGTCGATTGTTGATGAAGTCGATGTCGTGTTCGGTGTAGAGCGCGACAAGAGACTTGATGGCCGCGCGGCGCACTTCCAGATTCGAATCCTTCAGCGCATCGAGCATCTCGGGAAGCGCGGAGAAGTCTTTGATCAGCCCGAGCGATTGGATCGCTTCGATGCGCACATCGCGGTCATCATCCTTGCGAGCGGCGACTGCAAGCGCTTCGACTGCGAGTTGATTGCGAACTCGGCGTTCGCCAAGCTTGTGAGCCGCATCACGGCGAGTGCTTGCGTTCGGGCTCTTGAGATACGCAAGCAAAGTCTCAAGCGATTGCGTTTCAGCTCGAGCCATTGTGAAGGACGGCGCTGCGAGCAGAAGAGCAAGCACGCGAACAATCAGTTTCTTTTTTGAAGGCATGTCGAACTCCTGAGAGACGAGACTGCAGGCCCATTGGGTGCAGGGCCGTTGGGGCTTACAAGCGGGAACCTGTCCTTCCTCGCACATTGTTCTCCGCGTAGCAGATTAAGTCAAGCTCTTTACCTCAAAGGAGCGTTCGTTTGACACTTCGCAAATCCGCTTTTTATACTTTGTTCAATGCGCGTGCTTGCCGTTGACCTTGGCTCTAAGAATATCGGAACAGCAATATCAGATGAATTGGGATTAACCGTTCGACCTGTCGAAACGATCCGAAGGTCAAGCGACAAACTGGACGTGTCGCGGCTAAAGAGTGTTGTCGAGAATTTGGATGCGAAAGCGGTTGTCGTCGGGCTGCCGCTGAGAATGGACGGCACCACCGGCGACGCTGCGAATGCCGCAATGCGATTCGCGGAAAAGTTGCGAGCGCGCCTTGAAGTGCCGGTCTTCTTGCAAGACGAGCGGCTGAGCAGCTACGAAGCCGAGCAGATGATGAGCGAACGAGGGTTTTCCAGAAGCAAGCGCAAAGCCCGGTCGGATGCGTTTGCGGCGATGATCATTCTCGAAGACTACCTTGCCGCGGCGAAAACGAAAGCTTGATCGACGCACCGGATCTCGAAATTCAAAACTGAATATGAGTTTTTCCCAACGACGAACTATTCGACGATTGACCGCGCTGCTGTTCCTCCTTCTGGTTCTTCTTGCGGCCGGCGCCTATTGGCTCAGGAGAACGGTCACCACTCCTGTTGAACACGAGTCAGCCGACCGCATAATCACCATCGATCCGCATTCGGGAACACAGACGGTCATTGCTAAGCTCGCAGATGCCGGAATCGTGCGCAGCAGGCTAGCGCTCGCGACTTATTTGAAGATCACCGGGCGCGGAAACAATCTCAAAGCCGGCGATTACAAGTTCGCTTCACCGATCTCACCGCTTCAGGCAATCGAGAAGATTCGCCGTGGTGAAGTCTTCATCGAACGAGTCACGATCCCCGAAGGATATAACCGCTTCGACATCGCCGAGACGCTTGCGTCCAGGACTGAGAAAGCACCCCCAGACGATTTCGTTCGACTGATGGAGGACCGAGCGCTTATCGCGAAGGTCGCGCCTCAAGCTCGGAATCTTGAAGGCTATCTTTTTCCAGACACCTACAACTACAACACTCGCACAACGCCTGAAGATTTGATTCGCGCGATGATCAACCGCTTCGACGAAGTGTTTACGCCTGAATGGTCGACGCGGGCCGCTCAACTCGGCTTAACGGTGCATCAAGTAGTGACGCTTGCTTCGATAATTGAAAAGGAAGCGAAGGCGCCGGATGAACGGCCTCACATGGCTTCGGTGTTTTTTAATCGACTGAAGCTCGGGATGCCCCTTGCGAGTGATCCGACATTTATTTACGCGGCGATTCTTGCGGGAGACTACGACGGCAATCCGAATCAGTTGCGATTTCGCAATCGGCCTTCGCCTTACAACACATATCTGAATACGGGATTGCCTCCGGGCCCGATTGCGTCGCCCGGTCGCGCTTCAATCGAAGCGGTGCTCTATCCTGACAAGACCGATGACCTGTACTTCGTTGTGAACGGCACCGAAGGGCGGCACAAGTTTTCTCACACAGCTTCAGAGCACGACGTCGCGGTTGAAGAATATCGCCGCCAGCAACGAGAGAATAAATCTCAAAACGCCAATCGCTAGAACCCGCGTCACCGCAGCTCGGGAGGTCGCTCGCTCAAGCGGACCGGAACCGTCACACGATTTCCGTTTCTCAGCACCTCGACGTCGACTGACTGTCCCGGTTTCTTATCCTGCAATGCATTCTGAAGATCGTCGGTGCTGGTGACTTTCTTACCACCGACGCTTAAGATTACATCGCCAATCTGTTGAAGCACGATACCTCCCCAGATTGATTCGCGAACGACAGCTCCGCGAAGACCCGCTGCGGCCGCGCCGCTTCCGCGACTTACATCACCAACGATGATTCCCTGGTCTACCGACAAATCCATCGCTCTTGCGATTCGCTTGTCGAGCGGCATCGTCGTGATCCCGAGCCACGGGCGGGAAACGTAACCCTTGTTGATCAAATCAGGAATGAATTTCTTGGCAATATCGACGGGCACCGCGAAACCGATTCCAATGGAGCCTCCCATTTGTCCGCTCGGACTATAGATTGCAGTGTTGATGCCAATCATTTCACCTTTCGAATTCAACAACGGCCCGCCAGAGTTTCCGGGATTGATGGAAGCGTCGGTTTGAATTGCGCCCGGGATTGTTCGTCTTGAGACTGGATCTCGCAGCGGCCGTTCAAGTCCACTGATAATCCCAGTAGTCAATGTTCGTTGAAGCCCGAACGGATTTCCGATGGCAAGCACCTTCTGGCCGACCTGCAAGCCCGTCGAAGTACCTAAGTTAATCGCAGTCAAGTGGCGACCGCTTGGCACATCAACTTTGATTACGGCCAGGTCGTTGTCTCGATCCGTTCCGACTATCGTGGCGGGATATTTGTCGTTCTCGATTTGTACCTCGAGCTGGCTCGCGTTTTGCACGACGTGAAAGTTGGTCAAGATGTGCCCTCGATCGTCGATGATCGAGCCCGACCCCGTTCCTTCCGACGGATACGCTCCAAAGAAATCCTGCTCGTAGCTATGATTGGTGATGTTCACCACGCCAGGGCTGTAGGCGCGATAGATGTCGATGTTGTTCTGTTCGTCCGTTGCGACGCTCGGATCAGCAATCGCAGTAGGCTCAACCGATACTGCTCGATGTTCGAGCGCACGCTGCGCGCAAGCGACGATTATGCCTGCAAGCAAAGCTGAAAAGAGAGCGATAGAAACCAGTTGTTTGCCTGTGACCCTGTACATAGCATCCCTCCTAGGATTGATTCACGTCTATATGTTAGTCGAAAAGACCCAGCCGTATCCACCTTTGTGCGGCCAATTGATAACGCCGCGACGGCCCTTTGAGTTCGATAGTTGTAGTCGGATTGATAACCGAAGTTTTGAAGGTTTGGGTTCTAACGCGAGGACGCTTCGGCCACGATAATGTAATTGCGCAGACCACCGGCCACTTCGGTGACGTCCTTTGAATAAGTCGCTTTTACAAGCCGGTATTCCTTTATGAGATCAACGATGTCTTGAGCAGTTGCCAGGCCCGGCTCGTGACATTCGATCGCCCAGGTCTTGAAATGCGAAGCAAGCCTCAACATCCGATCGATCGAAGCCAGGCAGGATTTTTTTGACTGCGGAAGAATCGCTAGCGATGCCGTCTGGTCCGCTTCCGAGCGCGGCGAGGCGGCGAGCCATGCTTCGCGCCAATCCGATCTCGACTCGGTGCCGCCGCGTTCAGTTCGAGAAGAGGGAAGATTCAGAAAGAGCACGTCGGCTCGCGCGTGTTTGATGAATTCGTCGGCTGGCTGATTGAAGCTTCGATTGTGTTCGCTGCCGGGAGGTCCCGCGCCGGCTCGTCCAGCCAATTGCCAGTAAACCGTAGTAAGCGGGCGCCTCAATTCGCGAGTCTCTTCGTTGAACGACAACGCGTAATCTCCGGTTTGGAGTCCCAACGTCAGCGCTTGCGCGCGCGTCAACTCATCATGCAGCGTATCGATGTTCGAACGAAGGTTATCCATCCACCACGCGTCGCTTTCGCCGAACCATCGCCGCAAATCCGGGTTCGACAGTCTCACGCGGGGAATGTAA
>Ga0075436_100002119_pt1 | contig 13690 bp, 10 predicted proteins | sample RhiMethybrSRZTD5_FD_75303 | JGI IMG/M metagenome (GOLD analysis project Ga0075436, IMG submission 75303) | Populus rhizosphere microbial communities from Tennessee, USA - Rhizosphere MetaG P. TD hybrid SRZTD5 | ecosystem: Host-associated > Plants > Roots > Rhizosphere > Soil | place: USA...
TACGTTGGAGCGAGGCGATTGAGCGCAACGAAGCATATGAGTTTTTTTCAGCAGCCTGCTACGGAGGTACGGTTTAACTCTGCCGTTTTTTGTATATAATGTTTCGGCGCAGCGGGCTGCAGAAACGAGGAGAATCTATGCATCGAATTGTTCTCGGTTTAATGGTGTTCAGTTTTCTCGCCGTCCAACCGTCGATATTGAAAGCTCAGGATCAGATTCGGGATCTGGTCGTCAAGATCCATGCAGTCCACCACACCCCCGATGTCTTGCGCCCATGGACCAAAAACAGCCCGCAGCAAGTGAAGGGCTCGGGCGTGGTTATCGCGGGCAAACGGATCCTCACCAACGCGCACGTGGTGCGTTACGCCAGCCAGATTTACGTCCAGCCCAACCAGTCCGCCGAGCGGATCCCGGCGCGCGTGGAAGCGATGACTCCGTCGATGGATCTGGCTGTGTTAAAACTCGATGACGAATCATTCTTCGAGAAGCGTGGAACGCTTCCGTTCGCAGAGGAATTGCCAAGGGTCAAAGATAACATCAATGTCTACGGCTACCCTACCGGCGGGTCGGAGCTTTCCGTTACTCAAGGCATCGTCTCTCGCATCGAATACACCGACTATTATTTTCAAACCAGCGGGTTAAGAATTCAGGTGGACGCCGCGCTCAACTTCGGCAACAGCGGCGGACCGGCGGTATCGGATGGAAAATTGGTGGGTCTGGTTTTTAGTCTGATACAAAACGCCCAAAGTATCGGTTATCTGATCCCCGTCGAAGAAATTCAGCTATTTTTGACCGACATCGCCGATGGCAAGTATGACGGTAAACCGCAGCTTTACGAGTATCTTCAAACGGTCGAAAATCAAGCGTTACGCCAAAGACTCGGGCTTCCCGCCGGCGTGAATGGAGTCATGGTCACGGAACCCTACCGGCAGGACCCAAACTACCCGCTCAAGGAGTGGGACGTCATCACCCAGATCGGCAACACGCCCATCGACAGCGAAGGCAAAGTGGCGGTTCGTTACGATCTACGCCTTTCGGCGCTATACCTGGTCCAGACGCTCGCCAAGGACGGGTATATTGACGTCACGGTGTTTCGCGACGGCAAGCTTATCCCGATGAGGTTGCCGGTCCAATCGCACCGGGAGCTGGTGATGCCCTATCTATTGAATGCGACACCGCGCTATTTCATTCTCGGCCCCCTGGTTTTTTCCCAAGCGACTCAGGATTATGTCGAGCGCGCAAGCGCTCAAAGGCCGTTGCCCGCAAGCCAGCAAAATAGCCCGCTAGTGACGCGCCGCTACGACAAGCCGCGCTTTGATGGTGAAGAGCTGGTCGTCGTTGCGTCGCCAATGTTTCCCCATCGCATCACCAAGGGCTATGACGATCCCGAGCGCTTCGTACTCAGCGAAGTCAACGGTCAACGTGTAAAAAGTCTCCAACACCTGGTCCAGCTTCTGCGTGACGACACGCAGCCCCAGATCACCCTAAAATTCGCCAGGGCGTCGCGCCGAACTCACGAAACCATGGTCTTTAATCGCGCCGAACTTTTAGAATCCACCGCCAAGATCATCGAGGAAAATGGTATCCGTTATCCTTCCTCCTCTGATCTCCGCCCGCTTTGGGAAAAGTCTCTGACCGTCATGCCGAAGCCGCCGGCGGGCTCATGATCGTCCGGGGATCCTCGCGAAGTTTTGCACCGTATTTCACAAAACTCGTGCGCATCCTGCGCGCACTTTCAATCGCGCTTCTCACCGCCTGCGGTCTACCCCAAGAACAACTCGCCGGAACGCCCCCGGATTTGAAGATTGAAGTCCTTATCCGTGGCTTGGACACGCCGTGGGCCGTCGACTTTGCACCCGATGGCAGAATCTTTATTACGGAACGGTTAGGGCGCATTCGTGTAGTCGAGGGTGGTCGACTCCTACCCGAGCCTTGGATGACGTTAGAGGTCCAAGCTGTCGGTGAAGCGGGACTTATGGGTTTAGCGCTCGACCCGCAGTTCGCTCAGAATCGCTTTGTTTATGTCGCTTATACCTACCGTGCCTCCAACGGCCGGTTGCAAAATCGTCTTGTGCGGCTGCGCGAAGATCAAAAGAGCGGTAAGGGCAGTCTGGACAAAGTTCTTATCGATAACGTCGCCGGCGCCAACAACCATGACGGCGGGCGCGTGAAATTCGGTCCCGACGGCAAAATTTACTGGACGATGGGCGACGCGCAAACCACGAGGTTTGCCCAAGACCTCCGTTCGTTGAACGGAAAAATCCTCCGAATCAACGCAGACGGCACTATTCCAACAGACAATCCATTTGCCAACTCCTATGTCTACTCTTACGGCCATCGCAATCCACAAGGACTGGCGTGGCAGTTCAAGACACAGAGGCTGTATTCAACCGAGCATGGCCCGAGCGGATTTCAGGGCTGCTGCCGGGATGAATTGAACTATATCGAACCAGGCAAGAACTATGGTTGGCCGGAAATCCGGGGAGACGAAACGCGGGAAGGTATGGTATCACCCGTTCTCCAGAGCAGCACCAGTGAAACCTGGGCTCCCGCCGGCGCTACATTCGTGGCGCGCGGCCCGTGGGCCGGCTCGCTTCTTTTCACCGGACTCCGCGGGCAAACCTTATATCGCGTCGTGCTGGACCCTAACGATCCGCCCAAGGTAGAAAAGTTCGAGCGTCTACTCTACCGTCAATTCGGTCGCTTGCGTGACATCGCCGAAGGTCCCGATGGAAATTTGTATCTCCTCACCAGCAATCGTGATGGCCGCGGCAGCCCAAAGGACGATGACGACCGAGTGATTCGCCTGAGCTTTAAGTAACATTCGGAAGACAGCAAAATGAACCAGCTTAGCTTAGCGTTTGATCGTTCGTTGCACGCCCGAATGACGGTGAGGACACTCCGCACTTCACCGAATTTTCTGAGAGACGATGCTACCAAATGCTTGCGATCGCGCTTTTTGCGTTGATCGCCACAAACCACTGAGATAAGATCGCCGCCAGATAACGAGGTGCACCATGCGCAAAAGAATCTTCTCGTGGCTAGGAAAAGAGTTCGCGGAGCTGACCGGCGAAGCCAAGCCGGCAGCTACGGCGACTGAAGAGGCACGCGAATTATTTCAACGCTTCAATCAAGAGTTGCAGAGCCATGGTTTGTCCCTGGACAACACGGTCCGGTCCAGACTTTGGGGACGCGACCGAGAAAGCCGGGACCAAGGCAGCAACGAACGGGTCAAAATTCTTTCCGGCAAAGCGCGCTCGGCCAGTTCGAGCTATATCGCGCCGACCCACTTCGACTCGAATGCAAAGGTGGCGATTGACTTGCTCGCCATGCGGCCCTCCCGTTCGGCCGCCGAAAAGTTTCTGAAAGAATACGATCCGCCCATCGTGCCGCTGCGTTATCTAACCTATGATTCGGTGGTCGTCCTCTCCGGAGTGACCGCTGTGCTTGCTAGCCTCGACGAGCAACTCGACAATATTTTACCGCGCATCGAAGACTCCCTTAAAAACGCGAGCAGTTCGTGGGACCGTGTCGCGAAAGTCTCCTTTTTTCTCCACAGGAGTCAAAGACTGGAAACCCTCAAAGAGCTTTTCAGCAAAAGAGTCACGGCTAAAATCCCGGCAATGGAATACTCCTTCGTGGAGGGTTATTCGTCCGTAGGGAAATTGTGCGAAATCGAAGTGACCGCTACCCTACAATAAGATGAAGGATCCAACCATGAATGATAATCGGTTTCGCGTCGCAATTCTGGATGATTTCGAGAAATTGGCCGACACCGTCCCGGCTTACGAAAAGCTCAAGACCCGGGCCGACGTAACCATCCTGCGAGAACGGCTGGATTCGCCGCAGAAAATCCAACGCGCGCTAAAGGAGATGGATGCGTTGCTTCTGATGCGTGAACGCACCTACTTCAGTGACAATGAATACAGCCGGTTGCCGAGCCTAAAGCTTATCTCTCAAACCGGCCGCACCACTAGGCATCTCGATTTGCCTTCCGCCACCCGCCGCGGCATCGCCGTAGCCGGAACACCGGCGGACAATGGCACATCTACCAAGGAGCTCACCATTGGGCTGATTTTGGCGCTCATGAGAAAAATCCCCCAAGTGAACCGGCGCATGCGCGAGGAGAGTTGGCCACCGCTTGCTGGTCGGCTGCTGGAAGGAAAAACCGTCGGTGTCCTCGGCTTTGGCCGGATCGGCGCGGAAGTCGCACGTATCCTTAAAGTATTCAATACCCGCGTTCTCGCCTACGCGCGGACTTTGACCCCCGAAAAGACCGGACAAATCGGAGCCGAATGTGTTCCTATGGAGACTTTGCTGAGAGAATCTGACATCGTGACCATCCACGTGCCGCTGAATGCAAATACCCGCGGCATGATCGGCGATAAAGAACTAGCCATGATGAAACCTGGCGCGCTGATCGTAAACACCGCTCGCGGGCCCATCGTATCGGAAGCCGCAATGATCAAGGCGCTTGAAACCGGTCACCTGGGCGGGGTCGGTCTCGATGTCTTCGAAAATGAACCGCTGCCGATGGATCATCCGCTGCGCCGGTTCGACAACGCCATCCTCCTCTCCCATCGCGGTTACGCCACCGTAGAAGTTCTTCGCGAGCGCTACGATGAGGCGATGACGAATATTCTGAACTTCATGGACGGTAAACCCGTCAACCTGCACAATCCGGAAGTGCTAAAGCGGTAAAGCTTCGCTCATTGCCGTGTCGAGGCAAGACTCAAAACGCGCAAAAATGAAACAATGCGTCAGTGTCCTTCGGCATTCCGTATCGCCGCCCAGAGTTTGGGCGCAGTGTAGGGCATGTCAATGTGGTCGATACCGAGGGGAGCCACCGCGTCCATGACGGCGTTGGCCACTGCAGGCGGCGCCCCGTTGCATCCGGCCTCGCCCACGCCCTTGACGCCCAGCGGGTTAAAGGGATTCGGCGTCACCGTCTCTCCAAGTGTGAGTTGAGGCATGTCAGCGGCGCGCGGCACCGCGTAATTCATCAACGAGCCGGTAAGAACCTCACCGTTATCGCCAAAGAGCATTTGTTCGCGAAGCGCTTCACCGAGACCCTGGGCCACGCCGCCGTGAATCTGCCCGTTGAGAATCATGGGGTTGAGGACTACGCCGCAGTCATCGACCAGGACGAGCTTCTCAAGGGTCGGCGTCCCCGTTTCCCGATCGATTCGCACCAGCGCCAAATGCGCGCCGAAGCCCCAAGCTTCGCGCCTCGGATCAAAGAAGACGGTTTCTTGAAGGCCAAGCTCCGTGCCGCGCGGAACGTTTCCGCCGTACGCCGCGGCGGCAATCTGGCGCCAGGAAACTTTTTTATCGGGCACCCCAGCCACGGCCAGCCCGCTATCCGTCTGAACGATGTCCTCGGCTGCCGCCTCCATCAAGTGCGCGGCGATACGGCGAGCCTTTTCAACAACGCGATCAACAGCAATTGCCAAGGCCCCGCCACCCGTGATGGCGCTGCGGCTGCCAAAGGTGCCGACGCCCTGCGGGACTACCAGTGTATCGCCGTGTCGAACCGCCACATGATCCATGGAAACGCCCATCTTCTCCGCCGTGATCTGGGCAAAGACGGTCTCGTGCCCTTGGCCGTGAGGGCTGGAACCGGTGAGCACCGTAATGTCTCCGCTGCGCTCCACCCGAACCGTAGCGCTCTCAAAGCCAACGCCCCCACTCGGCTCAGCGAAAGTCGAGAGGCCCACGCCGACCAACTCTCCGCGTTTGCGCGCTTCGTCTCGTTGACGAATGAGGTTTTCGTAGTCGGACAACCGCAGGGCCTCGGCGAGTGACTTTTCGTAGTCACCCGAGTCGTATTCGACGTTTACGCCCGTGCGGTACGGGAACTGCTCGGGCCGAATAAAGTTTTTGCGTCGGATTTCCAGACAGTCCATGCCCAATTCGCGCGCCGCTTTGTCGATCAACCGCTCGATATTCAGCACCGACTCCGGCCTCCCCGCGCCGCGATACGGACCGGTGGGGACGGTATTGGTAAAGACCGCCACCACTTCGACGGAGCAGTTTTGGATCTGGTAGCAGCCCGGGGCCATCGCCATCATGCGCAGCGGCGGTATCGCGGATAGCGAATTCAAATAAGCGCCTAGATTCCCGACCACGCGCACCTTCAAGCCGAGCATGGTGCCATCCCGCTTGAGGGCCAGCTCAGAAGTCATTACCTGGTCGCGCCCTTGATTGGTGGTGACGAAATCCTCGCTGCGCGTGGAGATCCACTTGACCGGCCGCCCGAGCTTGAGCGCCAGGTGGCTGGCCAGCGCGTCTTCTTGGTAGAGGAGTCCTTTGCTGCCGAACCCGCCGCCGACATCGGGCGCGATGATGCGAATCCTGTGCTCAGGGAATCCGATCGCGGTGGCCAGATCCGTGCGCACGCGGTGCGGGCTCTGAGTCGAGAGCCAAACCGTCAGATCCCCCGTCGGTTCCGGCTTCGCCACGATGCCTCTCGGCTCCATCGCCAGCGCCACCAGCCGCGGGCTGGCGATTCGCATCCGAACGATATGCTCCGCTTCGGCGAATGCTTTGTCGACGTCGCCGCCTGCTTTCGTAGCGATGTAACAGACATTGCTTTCCAGCTCCTCGCGGGCGAGCGGCGCGCCGCGCTCCAGCGCCTTTTCGGCATTCACGACCGCAGGCAGCGCCTCATATTCCACATCGATAGCGTTCGCTGCATCCTGGGCGAGGACACGGCTTTCAGCAACCACCGCCGCCACGGGAGTGCCGGCCGCGTGGACTGCCCCGCGCGCCAGCAGCGGATGGGGCGGTATTTTCATCCCGGGCACCATCGGGCTAGCCGGGACGTGCAACCGCTCGCTGAGATCATCGCCGGTCACCACGCTGATCACTCCGGCCATCGCCTTCGCTGCGCTCGTATCGATAGAAATTATTTTCGCATGCGGGTAGGGGCTGCGCAGAAAAGCCAGGTGGAGCATCCCAGGTAGCTGGATGTCCTCCGTATAGCATCCTTTGCCGGTAATCAGGGGCCCGTCTTCGACACGCCGGATAGACGCGCCGATAAGTCCAGTGGCAGTGTGCTCTGTTGTCATGGTGAAGCCTCGTATTTAAAAAAATTGTTCGCGCCTCGTGTTCATGTCCGCAACTATTGTTCGTAAACTAGCACGATCACAGAGTTCCTTCAGCAAGCGATATACCACTGTTGTCGGACGCGACATAAACAAGAAACATATGATGGAAGATTTTTACGATGGAAAAGAAGCCCTGTATGGCTTATGAAACACCGGGTGTCGTAAATTTGAATCAGATTCGTTGCACCCTACACCTCTCACCCTCCATCTCAATTTAAGGAATAGCGTAGTTGGAGACTTCGACCAGATTCAGGTCGGGGTCGCGGAAATACACCGACATCATCAGACCTCTCGCGCCGTCTCTTTCCACCGGGCCTCCGACGAGGCGCACGCCGCAGGAATTCAAATGGGCGATAATTTCGGAAATGGACATAGAAGTAACAAAGCAAATGTCGGCTGACCCAGGGGTTGGCTTCTCCGCTATTAGAGTACTCTCGCGCCCAAGCTGTTGCAGATTGATCTTCTGTGATCCGAATGCCAGAGCTTTCCTACCTTCGCCAAAAGTAACGGTCTCCATCCCCAGTACCTTCGAATAGAACTCGCACGTTGCATTGATGTCTTTGACTGTAAAAACCACGTGGTCGATGCTGTCGATCTTCATCGATTTACCTCCCGCAAGTGAGACCTTCGACATACTGTCATCCGCTGTACAACGGAACCTCAGTTTTCAATTGGATGGATCTTACCCCGAGTCCGGTTGAATCTTCAACCGAATCACCCCCGCGTGTCTCTCACTGGGGTTCCAATCCGATACCGCCTGGATTCCCGCTAAAGGCATGCGGGAATGACGAACTTCGCTAAAGAATCAAATTCTACGCAGCAATCTGCGGGGAATCCAAACCACTGAGATTGAATCCGGCGCAGTGGCTTGGCATTATTTGAGTTGCAGCCGGAAACGCGACCGGCATACTCACCGTCGTATGCGACCCCGTCACTCGCCACTACTTACTCCCGAACAATTGGTGCAAACTTCCGCCATCACTCTGAGTCATTACAACCGACACGCGAACAGTTTCTGGAATGGTACGAAGGATCATGACGTGAGCCAGAATCGCGATGCTTTTCTCGAACACATAGGCGGCAAACCACCTTATCGAATTTTAGATTTTGGTTGCGGGCCGGGGCGCGATCTGAAAGTTTTTAGCGACCTGGGTCATGAGACCATCGGTCTCGAAGGCGCAGAGCGTTTCGTAGAATTTGCGCGCCAATACAGCGGCTGTGAGGTGTGGCATCAGGACTTTCTACGTCTTCAACTACCCGTGGAATATTTCGACGGCATCTTCGCCAATGCCGCTCTCTTTCACGTCCCAAGCCAGGAGTTGCCGCGGGTTCTAAAAGACCTTTGGGCGACATTGAAACCAAGCGGCGTGCTCTTCAGCTCGAATCCCCGCGGCGACAACGAAGAAGGCTGGAGCGGCGGACGCTACGGCGTCTATTACAACCTGGAACGATGGCGCGAGTTGGTGACCGAAGCCGGCTTCGTAGAAATCACTCACTACTACCGGCCGCCCGGTCTCCCGCGCGCGCAGCAACCGTGGTTGGCGTCCCTCTGGAGGAAAATAACGGTTCCAGTCATTTAAACCGTTCCAGGCGTTCAAGCAGTTGAATGCGGGAGCCGAGATGACGAGAAATGACGGCGCATGCGCGATACGAATTGACAGCAAGTACAACTATCGAATAAGCTGCGCTCAAAGAATAGAACAAGACCAAAAAGCGATTCATACATAAGGGAGGGCAAAAATATGGCGGCTGGTAATGGTCACGGTCAAGGTATCAATGGCGTCATTATATCTTCGGATTCGCATGTCATGGAGCCGGTGGATCTTTGGAAGAAGGGCGTTCCGGAAAAATACCGCGCCGATGCTCCGCTCTTTCCACCCCACAAGGTGGGCGAAGGATTCCAACATCACGCCGGTGGCTGGGATCCCCACGCGCGAATCAAGGAAATGGAAAAAGATGGTCTCAGCGCTGAGGTGCTCTACCCGACGTTAATGCTGGATCTGTTCGCTCTCGACGATGCCGGCATGCAGGAGGCGTGCTTTCGGGTCTATAATGATTGGTTGATCGATTATTGCAGCGTCGATACTAACCGGTTGATCGGGATTCCAGCCATTCCGGTCTATAATATCGATGTCGGCATCAAAGAGCTGGAACGCTGCCGCAAGGCCGGCCTCAAAGGCTCTATTATCTGGCAGGCGCCCCATCCGGATCTTCCGTTTCATTCCAGCCACTATGACAAATTCTGGTCCGCGGCGCAGGATCTGGATACACCCGTAAGCTTGCACATTTTGACCGGCCACAGCTACAACAAGGATAAAGAAAGAAAAGGTGTCGAGCGTTACCGCGGCAGCGTCAACCTTAAGCTCATGGACATCGCCAACGGCCTCTTCGAGTTGGTTTTTTACGGCGTCCTGGAGCGATATCCGAAGCTCAAAATCGTGACGGTAGAGAACGAATGCGGCTGGCTCCCCTGGATCGTTCAACAGTGGGACTATTACTACAACCGCTTCCGCAAACAAAACCCGCCACCGATCACGAAGAACCCAAGCGAATTTGTCCATAACCAAGTCTATTCCTGCTTCTTCAACGATTCGGTTTGCGGCCATAATCTAGAGTGGTGGGGCCAGGACAACATCATGTGGTCCAACGATTTTCCGCATCCGAACTCAACCTGGCCGAACTCGCTCAAGATCATCCAGCGTGATATCGGGCATCTACCGCTGGAAACGCAGACCAAGGTTTTGGCGACAAACGTTTGCAGACTCTACAATCTCGATTTGGCCCAGATCCCGGAGGGAATTGCCACCGCCGCAGCCGCTGCTCAGGCCTCGGCCTAATTGGGCCCTTTTTAGAGGATGCGGATGGCTAAACACTTTAGCAAGATTCTGCACGCTACCGATTACTCCAAAGCTTCGGCCCGTGCCCTCGACGAAGCCGTTGCTCTGGCCAAGCAGAATCGCGCGGAACTATTGGTGTTGCATGTGATCGATCCCGTGACGCCGTACGTCACGGGAGACGATATTGGTGGGGCTGAACTCTACATGAAGCTGGAAGAAACGACCAAGCAAGAGGCCGAAACCTCCATGAAAAAGCTCTTGGAAAAACTACGAAAGTTAAGGGTCAACGCCAAGAGTCTTTTGCGCCGTGGTACTGCTCATGAGCAGATCGTCAAAGCTGCCAAGAGCCGAAGAGCAAACTTGATAGTGATTGGAACGCACGGCCGGACTGGCCTTTCCAAGCTCCTTATGGGGAGCGTTGCCAACCAAGTCGTTTCAACGGCTCATTGTCCGGTTCTCACTGTCCGCGGAAAATAATTTTCTCTATGGCGCAGGAATATTCGTTGCAAAGTTTCATCCGAGATATGCATGATATTACCCGCGACGAAAATTCCCCGGCAACAATCGTCGCTGCGGCAAAACCTTTGCTGGCCAAGCTCGTGCAGCATCCAGACTGCATTGAGCCGAAGTTCAAGAAACGGGGCGCCACCGAGTACGGGCGCTATATGCTCCACCGCGCGCCCCGATTCAATGTTACGGCCGTCGTCTGGGGACCAGGCGATGCGGCGAAGGCCCACAACCATGACACCTGGGGTTTGGTGGCTGTGGTCGAAAACGAAATTCAGGAAACCCGCTTTCGCCGTTTAGACGATGGCTCCAAGGCGGAATACGCCAAGCTGGAAGTGAAGAACGTGCTCAAGAATTCCGCCGGGATGGTTTCCTGTCTGGTCCCGCCCGACGACGACATTCATGAGATGAATAACGTCTCCGATCGGAACACTGTGGAGATCCATGTGTACGGCAAAGATCTGGCGGAGATGCCGCGCCTGCGTTTCGATATCGCCAATGACAGCGTCAAGACCTTTGCCAGTCCGAAGTACCAGAATTGCTAGTCCGCCGACGGCTCAGGACGTGAGCTTGACTTCCCATTCCAGGTAACGCCGCATCGCTTCCTTGTCCCCTTTTACCGAAGGCGACAATACGACATCGTTCGGTTCCACCAGACAGGACTCGGTGCCTCTCTCGGTCGGATAGCCGGCGCGCGCCCAGGTCTGAACACCGCCATCCAAAACAAAAATTTCTTTGTAACCCATTTCCGCAAGCGTCCTCGCCGCGAAGATTGAGCTTTGGCCGTCACGGCACGAAAGCACGATGAACTGGGTTTTATCGGTCAGCAAACTCGGTAGCTTGAGTTCCAACCAGCTCCGAGAAATCCACTTGCTGCGGGGCAGATGAACCGCTGCGAAATCGGCGCTACTGCCGACGTGTAGAATGCTGACAGGTGAATTCTGCAACAAAGAGTTCACTTCGTCCGGTACAAGCGTGCGAACAAGTTTTTTCGCCGCCGCAAATCCAAGCGGTTCATTTTGCGATATGCCGGATTCGACTGGTCCGCCGCTCTCGCGCCAAGCCTCAAGACCCCCTTGTAAAACATTGACATCCCGAAAGCCCATTTGGCGGTACCAGTAGCCCGCCATGACCGCGCGCGCCGACTGATCACTGACAAAAATGATCCGGCCGTTTTTCACAGCCACAAAGTCGTCGGCGCGTTGCACTGCCTGCCCGCCGGGTATATTGAGCGACCCGGCTATGTGGCCGTCCTCGTACTCACTTTCGGATCGCACATCGATGAGGTAAGTAACCCCATCGTCATTTCTTGGGAGGTGATCGAGAAGCTCGCGGGCTGAAACCCATGACAGTCTCTCCTCCTCAGCAATTCGCAGCGCGATCTCTCGGGCTTGCTCGCGGCTCTCGTCAGGTGCGGTGGGCGCAACCCTCGCGGGCGCCGATTCCAATTCTAAACCGGTCAGCACCCAGCCCATGGTGCCGTTTTTGAGCGCGCGGACATTGTTCAAGCCCAAGCGCAGCAGGGCCGCTGTGCCGATAATGCTGCGTGTCCTGCCGGCGCAGTTAACCACGACGGCGGTCTCTGGCTTTCGTCTCAAAGCCTCCGCCCATAAAATCAAATCGCCGCCGGGAACATTGACACCGCCGGGAATACAGAAACGCCCGTACTCCTCCGGCGTTCTCACGTCGAAGATCATCAAATCGGCGGCTCGCTCCTGCAGGCTTCTAAGTTCTTCGGGGGAGATTTCGGGAATGGTTCTTTCATGATGAACCTTCTCGCCGAAGGCTTTGCTGGGAACATTGACGCCGCTGACCGCCGGAAGTTCCTCCTTTCGCCATTCCGGCAGCCCGCCGTCCAAGATCGAGACATTCTCATAACCGAATTCGGCGAGGCACCGCGCAGCGAGCGCTGCCCGACCTCCGCCTTCGTCGTACGCGACGATGGGAATCCGCCGGTTCGGCACCAGTTCGGCAATGCGAAATTCGATCTGGCTCCGCGGCAAAGACGTCGCGTTGCTAATTTGACCCATATTGAACTCGCCGCGCTCACGAACATCGAATACGGCATGCAGAGTTTCGGCAGCCATCAAAGCTGCCAAATCGCGACACGAGATTTGGTTCGGCATAGTGAAGATCATGCCTTTCTTAGACTTAGCTTGACCCACCCGTGGTTCTGTTCTACTAATGCTCCCAGAAAATGCAAGCAACTTTCCCGCACCGGGTAAGTTGTCTTGCGGAGGAGCCCATGCAAAACCCTCAAGAACGGTTTCGCGGTTTATTCATTCCTTACGTGACGCCCTTCGACGAGTCCGGCGCCTTGGATATTGAAAGTCTCGAACGCTTGACCAGCCACTTCGCGTCTCTGAATGGCGTCGCCGGATTGGTATCCTGCGCGCGCATCGGGGAAGGGCCGGTACTCACGGTGCAGGAGAAACGCCGCGTTTATGAGAGCGTCGGCAAAATAGCGCGCAAAGCCGGCCGGGTTCACATAGCAACCGTCACGCCGCAATCCACAGACGAAGCCATCAACCTGGTGCGCGACCTGGAGACGCTGCCGGTGGATGCCACCATGATTTTTCCGCCTTTGCTTTTTGCCTGGGGTAAAGTGGAAGGAGAACTTAAATTCCGCTTTTTCGAAGATCTCACTAGCAACACAACTTTGCCGCTGGTGCTCTTTCAGATCCCGGTAAAAAGCTACTGGTATGATGTCGAAACCATCTGCCGCATCGCCAAGTTGGAAAACGTCGTCGCCCTCAAAGAAGCCTCCTTCGACATGAAGCTTTTCACCGACACCATGCAGCAACTGGAGCGCCAAAACGCAACCATAGAAGTTCTTACAGGCAATGACCGCTTTGTGGCCGAGAGCTATCGGTTGGGCGCCTCCGGCGCACTGATCGGCGTGTCGAACGTAGCGACGGAAAAGTGGGCGGCAATGGATACCGCCGGCCGTGGGGGCGATTTTAAAACCACTGCGGCGATTCAAAAAGAGCTGGAATCCTTAAAGGAGCTGATATTCAGCGAACCCATCGTCGAAGCCGTGGCACGCATCAAAATCATTCTAGAGCATGAAGGCTTGATCGATACCGCCACCGTCCGCCGCCCGCAACTCGGTGTGAGCGAATCAGAGAAAACCCAGTTGCTGGACAGCTATCGAACTCTTAAGGAAAGAGATTATCGATCATCAGAAGATTTCCCCGAGCGTAGAAAAAGCGGGGCGGAGCGCCAGAAACCGCCACA
>Ga0075436_100002123_pt1 | contig 13675 bp, 15 predicted proteins | sample RhiMethybrSRZTD5_FD_75303 | JGI IMG/M metagenome (GOLD analysis project Ga0075436, IMG submission 75303) | Populus rhizosphere microbial communities from Tennessee, USA - Rhizosphere MetaG P. TD hybrid SRZTD5 | ecosystem: Host-associated > Plants > Roots > Rhizosphere > Soil | place: USA...
GCCCGCGCGGGCTCATTTGCAATTCGTGCAGTATGCCGAGCGCTGCCTGGTGGAAGACGAGCACGGCGACGAAGCCCGAGATGAAGCCGACGATGATCCAGCGCGGCAATCCCGCGCGCGCCGGGTAGTGATGCAAGGCATGAGTGTCCATGCTCCATGGACCCGATCGCCCGTGAATCAGTTCATAGCGCGGCAGGCGCGCGCATTGCAGGCTTCGGCCGGAAGGTGAATATGCCGGAAGCGAACGACGTCGAGACGCTGCTCCAGCGCGAGCGCCGCGCGAATCTGCCCCTTGCCCGGCAGATCGCGCTTTACTTGGACCCCTTTGCACTCTTCAAGGACGCCCACAACGGCCCGCCGCGCGTGCGCGAGCGCGCGCTCTCGTATAACCGCGCGATGCGCTGGATCCTCGTCGCGTACATGCGGCGCTGGACGCTCATCGCGGCGACGCTCTTCCTCGCCATCGCGCCCACCGAGGCGCTCGCCGCGCAGGCCAGTTTTTTCATCATTCCGGCAGCGGCTTTTGCGGTGGGCTGCTCGATTGCAGTGACGGTGATCGCGCTCACCGCGGCGGTCTATCTCTTGCTTGGTACCAGGTGGGACTAGACCCCAGGAAGGAGTGCTAATGCGAGTCAGTGAAGCAATGACGCGCGAAGTGCGCGTGGCCAGTCCGGGGCAGAGCATCCGCGACGTGGCGAAAATGATGGATGAGTGCGACGCCGGCAGCATGCCGGTGGGCGACAACGACCGTCTGGTGGGCATGATCACCGATCGCGACATCGCGATCCGCGCCGTCGCGCAGGGCAAAGGCCCGGACACGCCGGTGCGTGACGTGATGAGCACCGAGAAGGTGCTTTACTGCTACGAGGACGAGGATCTCGCCCACGTGGCGCAGAACATGGCGGAGCAGCAGGTGCGCCGGCTGCCGGTCGTGAACCGCGAGAAGCGTCTCGTCGGCATCGTCTCCCTCGGCGACATGGCGCAGAGCGAAGGACGCGCCGCGAACAAGGCGGTCAAGGGCGTCACCAAGCCCGGCAGCCAGCACAACCAGAGCCAAGGATCCCGCGCCTAAATTCCGTAGGTACGTAATTCTTTGGCAGGCATACGGGCCGCTACGAGCGGCCCGTTTTTATTTCACCGCAGGAAAACGTGGTCCGTCCCTGATTTATGGTCTGCGGATGCCGAGCTTGCGCAGCAGGCTCTCGCGGCGCGTGAGCCACCAGCCGTACTGCACCGGCCAGCGCTCCATCTGTGGATCGGCGCCGAGCGCCTGCGCCGCATGGTGCGGCCAGTTCGGGTCGTAGAGCGCCTCGCGGCCGACCGCGATGAGATCGGCGCGTCCGGCGGCGAGCGCCTCTTCGGCTTGCTGCGCGCTGAGAATCAGGCCGACCGCCATCGTCTTCACGCCCGCTTCCTTGCGCACGCGCTCGGCGAAGGGAAGCTGGAATCCCGGCACGCGCGGCACGAGCGTCTTCGTGGCTGCGGTGGCCGAGCCGAGGATGCCGCCTGAGGAGCAGTCGAGCACATCGACGCCGAGCGCCTTCAGCTCTTTGGCGAACGCGACGGTGTCGTCGAGCGACCAGCCGCCCTCCACGTCGTCGATCGACGAGAGGCGCACGAAGAGCGGCTTTTGCGCCGGCCACGCCTCGCGCACCGTGCGCACGACCTCGAGCGGAAAGCGCATGCGCTCCTCGCGCGTGCCGCGGTTGGAGAGCGGCGAGAGAAACGTATGCAGCAGATAACCGTGCGCGGCGTGGATCTCGAGCAGCTCGAAGCCCGCGGCCTGCGCGCGTCGCGTCGCGGCGCGATACGCCGCGAGCAAGGTCCAATGGTCATCGTCGCCGAGGGGGCGCGGCTTGAGCCAGCCGTCGCCCAGCGACTGCGCTGTCGGCGCCACCGTGTCCCAGGGCTTTTCGCCGCGCGCGAGGTCGGCATCGGTGAGAGGACCGTTGCCGTACCAGGGGCGCGCCATGCTCGCCTTGCGGCCGGCGTGCGCGATCTGGATCGCGGGCAGCGCGCCTTGGCTTTTGACGAAGGCGGCTATGCGGGCGAGACCGGGCACATGAGCGTCGTCCCAGATGCCGGTGTCGCCGTGCGTGATGCGTCCGCGCGCCTCGACTGCGGTTGCCTCGACGAAGACGATGCCCGCGCCGCCTTGCGCGAATTTGCCCAGATGCACGAGATGCCAGTCGGTCACGTGCCCGTCGCGCGCCGAGTACTGGCACATCGGCGACACGACGATGCGGTTGCGCGCCGCGACGCCGCGCAGCTCGATCGGCTGGAAAAGCAGCGGCTCGCTCATGGATGAAGAGATATTACGAACGAAGTACGCAATTCAGAGGAGGAAGACGCCTTTGCCGGTCGTCTGGGTGTCGAAGCTGCGATAGGCCTCGTCGGCCTGCTCGAGGCGCCAGCGGTGGGAGAAGATGCGCTCGAGCGCGATGCGCTTCCTGGCGATGAACTCCGCGCATTCCTGCATGCCCATCGCGCTGAAGGTCCAGGAGCCGATGAGGGTCACCTGGCGGCGCAGGAGATCGGGGCTCACGTCGAGCGTGACATCGCCGCCTTCGCCGACGTAGCACGCCGTTCCCCATGTCTTCACCGCGCGCACGGCGGCGCGCCGCGCGGCGGATGCGCCGGTGCAGTCGAGCGCGAGATCGACGCCCACCCCGCGCGTCAGGTCCTTCAACGCCTGCACCGGTTCTTCTTTCGTCGCGTCGATCACCGCATCGGCGCCGAACTCCTGCGCGAGCTTCGCGCGCTCCGCCGAGGTCTCGACCGCGATGACGCGCGCCCCCATCGCGACGCCGAGCATCGTGGCCGAGAGGCCGACCGGCCCCTGGCCGAAGACCGCGAGCGTGTCGCCGCCCGCGATTTGCATGCGACGCAGCGCCCCATAAGCGGTGCCCGTGCCGCAGGCCACTGCGGCGCCTTCGGCAAAGGAGAGCTCTTCCGGCAGCGGTACGAGCGTGCGCAGCGGTACTTTGAGGTAATCGGCGTGGCCGCCGTGCGCCGTCACGCCGTAGACGGTGATGCCGGCGCGGCAAAGCTGCGACCAGCCGACGCGGCAATGGGCGCAGATGCCGCACCCGGCGTAATGGTGGTCCATGACGCGGCTGCCGATCGGCGCCTCACGCTCCGAGACGCCCGGCCCGCGCGCGACCACCACGCCGCAGGGCTCATGGCCGCCGATGAATGGTTCACTCAGGTTTCCAAGGCCCAGCGCTGCCTGGGCCGCACCCGGCGGCGAGCGGTAGAACTTGAGGTCCGAGCCGCACATGCCCGAGGCCTTCATCTCGATCACGACCTCGCCCTCGCCGGGCGTGGGATCGGGAAAGCTGCGGAGCTCCACCCGGCGATCGCCGAGGAAGACGACGCCGCGCATGCGCTAGGGCTGCGCGATCTTGGTCTTCTTGCCGGCTTCCTTTTTGAGCGACATGGCGGACGCGCCCCCTTGCCACTGCTTGTCGTCGATCTTCTCGCCGAGGAAGTTGAGCTCGATCGTCACGTCGTCCGGATCCTTGAGGAAGATCTGGAAGAGCGGCGGTCTTGCGTCCGGGAAGCTGCGATAGTGCATCTCGACCTTGTTCTTCTGGATGCGCTCGCGCACCTCCGGAGCGTTCTTGGCAAGGAAGGCGATGTGGTCCACCGCGCCCGAGCCGGTCGTGCCTTTCGGGTGCTTCTTCAACAGGAACTTGTCGCGGATCTCGTTTGGCGCCTGCCATGCGAGATGCACGCAGGTCTCGCCGTTCGCCTTCAGCCAGTAGCCGGGAAAGCCGAAGTCCGGCCGCTGGCTGTCGACTTCCATGCCGAGAACGCGGCAGTAGAAGTCCTTGGTGCGCTCGAGGTCCTTGGCGACCAACAGGAAATGGTTCAGCTCGGTGATGGGCATGGTGCCTCCTCGATGGGACATGCTATTTTGCCTGAGGAGGATGGCCATGAAGGCACTCTGGATCGCATTGGCCCTCGCGCTCGGCGCGAGCGAGATCGCGGCGCAGACGTACCCGGTGAAGCCGGTGAAGCTTATCGTGCCGGCGCCGGCGGGCGGCGGGCCGACCGACGTGCCGGCGCGGCTCGCGGCCGAAGGAATGAGCGCTCTTCTCGGCCAGCGCTTCGTGGTGGAGAACAAGCCGGGCGCGGGCGGCCTGATCGGCGCAGAGTTCGTCGCGCGCGCCGACCCGGACGGCTACACGCTGCTCTTCGCCAATACGAGCGTGGTCGCCGTAATCCCGGCGCTGCAACCCAGGATCGCGTACGACCCCGCCGCGTTCGTACCGATCGGCTTCGTCTCCAACTCGCCGCAGCTCCTGATCGCGAGCCTCAAGTTCCCGGCGAAATCGGTGCGCGAGCTCGTCGACTATGCAAAGGCACACCCCGGGAAGGTGAATTTCGCCTCCGGCGGCATCGGCACGCTGCCGCATCTCACCTACGAGCTCTTTCGCCTGGAGGCGGGCATCGACGCCATCCATGTTCCCTATGCCGGCGGCGCGCCCGCGACGACGGCACTCATCGCCGGGCAGGCCGACGTGCTGTTCGATCTCGTGCGCACGCGCGTGAAGAGCGGCGAAGTGCGCGCGCTCGCGATCACGGGCGAGGCGCGCGACCCGGAGCTGCCGGACGTGCCGACGATCGGCGAGGCGGGCTATCCGGCCGTGACGTCGACGTCCATCACGGGCATCGTCGCGCCGCCCGGGACGCCGAAGACGATCGCGGCCGCACTCAACGCGAAGCTGAACGAGCTCCATCGATCGGCGGAATTCGCCGCCAAGATGAAATCGCTCGGCTTGCTACCGAAGGCGAGCACGCCGGAGGAATTTGCCGCCTATGCGGCGCGCGAGCGCGAGAAGTGGGTGCGCGTCGTGAAGCTCTCGGGCGCTAAGCCGCAGTAGCCGTGGCGCGCCTCGCCGCCGCGTTCGGCTCCTCGCACAGCGTGATGCTCGGCGCCACGCTCGAGGATTGGCTGACCGGTTTTCGCGAAAGCGACCTGCGCATGCCCTACTACGACGGCGAAGGATGCCGCAACTCGTATGCGCAGGTGCTCTCGCGCGCACCGGCAGATGCCGCGAAGCGCATCACTCCCGAGTTGATCAGCGCGCGGTTTCACGAAGTGCAGGCGGCCATGCAGCGCATGAAGGCCGAGATCGCGCAGGCAAAGCTCGATGTCCTCGTCATCGTGGGCGACGACCAGTACGAGCTCTTCCATGACGAGCACATGCCGGCGATCGCGCTGTACTACGGCGAGACGATCCGCAATGCGGTGCGCAAGCCCGTCGCCGAGGGCGACTGGTACCGGCGCGCGCAGAACCGGCGCCTCGAGGACGAGCGCGACGCGCACTACGCGTGCCACCGGCCGCTCGCGTTGCATCTCATCGAGGCGCTCATCGCGCGCGAGTTCGATGTCTCGGCGCTCGCAGCGCTATCGGGCGAGCAGTATGAGGGGCACGCGTACTCGTTCGTGCACCGTCGCTATCTGCAGGGCGCGCCGCTGCCGATCGTGCCGGTGTTTCTCAATACCTATAACCCGCCCAACGCGCCGCTCCCTCGGCGTTGCCTGAAGCTCGGCGAAGCGCTCAAGGAGGCGATCGGCGCGTACCCCGAAGACCTGCGCGTCGGCGTGCTCGCCTCGGGCGGCTTGAGCCATTTCGTGGTCGACGAGGCGATGGACCGCGCCATCCTCGAGGCGCTGCGCAAGAAGGACCACGCCCTCCTCGCCGCGCTCGAGCCGCGCAAGCTGAAAGCCGGCAGCTCCGAGATCCGCAACTGGCTGGTGGTCGCGGCCGCTGCCGCCGAGCTCGATCTTTCCTGGATGTCGTACACACCGGCGTATCGCACGCCCGCGCTCACTGGAACCGGGCTCTGCTTCGCGCGATGGAGCTGACCCGGCCGCCTTTCCGTGCCGACCACGTCGGAAGCCTGTTGCGGCCGCCAGAGTTGCGCGCCGCGCATGAAGAGCATCTGAATGGTCGCTATCGGGCCGATGAGCTCCAAGCGCTGCAGGACCGCTGCGTCCGCGATGTGATCGCGATGCAGGAAGCGATTGGCTTGCACGCGATCACGGACGGGGAGTTTCGCCGCACCTCGTTCCACGCCGACTTCATCGGCAAGCTCGACGGCGCTCGCGCGGCGGGCAGCAGCGCGCCCGGCTCGGGCGGCCAGTTCGGACCGCGTGCCTTCGAAGTCACCGACCGGCTGCGGCGCACGCGGCCGATCGGACTGGATGCGTTTCGCTTTCTCAAGCAGCAAACGAGGCGCACCGCGAAGCAGACGATGCCGTCGCCGACGATGCTCCTGCGCGGCGGGCGCGGCGCCGTGAGCCGCGAGGCGTATCCGGATCTCGAGGAATTTCACGCCGACATCGTGCGCGTATACCGCGAGGAGTTGCGCGAGCTCGGCGAGGCGGGCTGCAGCTACGTGCAGCTCGACGACACCAACTTCGCTTACCTGTGCGACGCGAAGCTGCGCGACACTTTCCGCCGCTGGGGGTACGAGCCCGACGAGGTGCCGATGCGCTTTGCACGGCTCATCAACGCAGTGCTCGCCGAGCGACCGCCAGGCATGAGCGCCGCGATCCATCTTTGCCGCGGCAATTCGGCCGGACAGTGGGCCGCCGAAGGCGCGTACGAGCCGATCGCCGAGGTGCTCTTCAATGCGCTCGAGGTGGATGCGTATTTCCTCGAGTACGACGACGCGCGCTCCGGCGGCTTCGAGCCGCTGCGCTTCTTTCCGCGCGGCGCGAAAAAGAAGATCGTGCTCGGCCTGGTGAGCTCCAAGCACGGCGAGCTGGAAGCCAAGGAACTCCTTCGGCGGCGAATCGACGAGGCGGCGTGTCATGTGCCGCTGGAGAATCTCTGCCTCAGCCCGCAATGCGGTTTCGCGAGCACGTTCCGCGGCAATCCGCTGAGCGCCGACGAGCAGCGGCGCAAGCTCGAGCGCGTCGTCGAGGTCGCGACCGAAGTCTGGAGCAGCGCAAAGTGAGGGCGATTGCCCTCATTGCAGCGCTGGCGGCGCTGCCGTGCGCTGCGCAGACGCAGGCGTTCGAGCCCTACGAGGGCCAGCCCGGAAAAGACGTCGTGTGGGTGCCGACGCGGCCGGCGCTCGTCGAGCGCATGCTCGACCTCGCCAGCGTCACGCCGCGCGACTTCGTCGTCGATCTCGGCTCGGGCGACGGGCGCATGGTGATTGCGGCGGCCAAGCGCGGCGCGCGGGCGCTTGGCGTCGAGTACGAGCCCGAGATGATCGCGCTCGCCCGGCGCAACGCCGCCGCCGCCGGGGTGGGCGAGCGTGCCCAGTTTGTCCAGGGCGACATGTTCCAGGCCGATTTCTCGCAGGCCACGGTGCTCGCGCTTTTTCTGCTGCCCGCGAACCTGCGCCGCCTGACGCCGAAATTCCTCGACCTCGCGCCCGGGACGCGCATCGTCAGCAACACCTACCGCATCGAGGGCTGGGAGGAGGAAACGTACGCCGAGATCGGCGGCGAGTGCTTTGCCTGGTGCACCGCCTACCTCTACCTCGTGCCGGCGAACGTGGCCGGCGCATGGCGTCTGCCGGCCGGTGTCGTGCACTTCACCCAGGACATCCAGCAACTGAGCGGCACCCTCGTGCTGCCCGGCGGGCGCGCGGTGCCGGCGACCGGGCGCGTGAAGGGCGACCAGGTCCGCTTCGCGGTCGGGCTGGATACGTATACCGGCCGCGTGCACGGCGCCGAGATGAGCGGCGAGGCGAACGGCGCACGCGGCGGCTACTGGAAAGCGACGCGCCTCAAATCGGGGTCAGAGCCCTAATTGGGGGTTCGCGTTTTAGAAATTAAATCGGTGCCTGACACCGATTTCAGTCGATCAGCTTGTTGCCCTCGTGGAAGGGATAAGGCCCGGCGAAGTCGCCGATGTACGCGGTGTGGCTGACGATGCCCATGCCGGCTCGCCAGGCATGGAGCTGGAACGCGGGCGGCTCCATCTTGAAGTCGGAAGCCGCCTGCGGCGAGAGATCGAGCGCCACTTGATGCGCCGGGCTCGGCGAGGTCGAGGCGATGGTGCCGGCGAAGCGGTATTGGATCGGGCGGTGCAGATGTCCGCACAGGATGCGCTCGACCTGCGGATGGCGCTCGATCACTTGTGCGAGCGCATCCGCGCCTTCGAGCCCGATGCGGTCCATGTGGCCGATCAGCGTCGCAAACGGCGGATGGTGCATCACCACCACCGCGGGCTTCTCGCGCCTTGCGCCGAGCGCGCGGTCCAACCACGCCAGGCGCTCGCTATCCACCCGGCCGCCGCCTTCGCCGGGAATCACCGTGTCGATGGCAACGATGCGCACCGGCCAGTCATCGATCGCGTACTGGATGTAAGGTCCCCATTGCCGCAGATACGCGTGATCGGCGAACGAGGTGCGCAATGTTTCCCGGTCGTCGTGATTGCCGGGAAGCAGGTAGTACGGCATCGGCAGCGGCGAGAGCAGGGTGCGCAGGTGCGCATACTCTTCCGGCCGGCCGAAGTCGACGAGATCCCCGGTGACGACGAGCGCGTCGGGACGCTGCGGCAGGCGCAGGATCTCCGCGACGCAGCGCTCGAGCATCGCCGCGCAATCGACCACGCGATAGGAGAGCTTGCCCGGCGCCTTGATGTGCAGGTCGCTGATCTGGCCGAGGATGAAGGTGCCGCTCACAGCGTGAGGATGGCTTTCGGATCCACGCTGAGATGCACGCGCTCGCCGACCGCGAACTCGCGCCGCTCCGTCGTTTCCACGGTCACGAGCTGCGCTCCACCACAGTCCACCATGAGGCGCGTATGGTCGCCGAGGAAGAAGGCGGAGGCGATCGTGCCGGAGAACTGTGCCTGGGCCTCGAGCACGAGCCGCGTGTCCTCCGGGCGGAAAAGCGCATCGCTGCCATTCAGGCGCAGGCGGTTCATCGTGCCGATGAAGTCGGCGACGAACGCGGTGCGCGGCTGGTAGTAGATATCGCGCGGCGTGCCGATCTGCACGATTTCGCCGGCCTGCATCACGGCAATGCGGTCGCCGAGTGCCATCGCCTCCGACTGGTCGTGCGTGACGTAGACGGCCGTAATGGCGAGCGAGCGCAGGAGCCGATCGATATCGATGCGCAGCTGCTCGCGCAGCTTGGCGTCGAGCGCGGTAAGCGGCTCGTCGAGAAGGAGCGCGCGCGGGCGCACCGCGAGCGCGCGCGCGAGCGCCACGCGCTGGCGCTGGCCGCCCGACAATTGATCGACCTGCCGGGCGCCGAAGCCTTCGAGGTGCACGAGCGCGAGCAGCTCCTCGACCTTCGCCGGCGTCAGCTCGCCCCGGATGCGCAGCCCGTAGCCGACGTTCTCGGCCACGCTCATGTTCGGAAAGAGCGCGTAGCTCTGGAACACCATGCCGACGTTGCGGCGCTCGATCGGCAGCGCCGTCACGTCCTCGCCGCCGAAAGACACGCGACCCGGCTCATCCGGCGTCTCGAGCCCGGCGATGATGCGCAGGAGCGTCGTCTTGCCGCAGCCCGACGGTCCGAGCAAGACCAGCGTCTCGCCCTCGGCGATCTCAAGGTCGAGACGTTTGAGTGCACGCGTGCCGTCCGCGAACGTCTTCGCTACCGAATCGAGCCGGATCATCGGACGGTGCGCTCGCCGAGCCACTGCAGCGCGAGCAGCAGCGGCACGATCATGAAGAAGAAGATCACGGTGTATGCCGAGCCGATCTCGAGACGCATGGAGGCATAAGCGTCCGCGAGGCCGACGGGCAGCGTCTGGGTGAGCGGCGTGTGCAGCATCCAGGTGATATTGAACTCGCCCATCGAGAGCGTCACGACCATCAGGCTGCCGGCGATGATGCCAGGACGCGCGTTCGGCAGCACGACGTGGAAAAAGCGCTGCGCGAAGCGCGCGCCGAGGCTCGCGGCGGCATCCTCGAGCGTGCGCAGGTCGATCGCCGCCATGACCGCGAGCACCGAGCGCACCATGAAGGGCAGGGTGAAGAGCACATGTCCGACGAGGATGAAGGTCCAGCTCGCGCGGAACCCGCGCAGCTGCCCGTAGAAGAGGATGAGCGCCAGCGCCGTGGCGAGGCCGGGCACCGCGACGGGCAGCACGAGCAGCTCCTCGAAGGCGCGCGTCCAGCGGTTCTGCGCGCGGGCAAGGACATAGGCCGCCGGCACGCCCAGAACCAACGTGGCCGCCAAGCAGGCGAGCGCGATGCCGATCGAGAAGTAAACGGTGCGCGCGTAGAGCTCCCACACTTCGACAATCCAGCGCAGCGTGAGGCCGCTCTTCAGCCCGATGAAGAAATTCTCCGTCACCCCGGCGAGGATCGACATGACGACCGGCACGATGAGGAACGCGGTCACGAGGAGCGTGAATGCGAGCTGCAGATAGAACCTCATGCGGCGGCCGCCACGGTCGAGCCGGCGAAGGTGCGCGCGAGGTTCAGAACGAGCCACGTGAGGACGCCGAGCACGATGGAGAGCGCGGCGGCGATGGAGAAGTTCGCGTAGTTCGTGAACTCCGTGTAGATCGTGATCGGCAGCACGTTGATACGCGTCGCGAGCGTGAACGCGGTGCCGAAGGCGCCCATCGAGGTGGCGAAGCAGATCGCGCCCGCCGAGATGAGCGCCGGCTTCAGTCCCGGGATCAGCACGTCGATCACGACGCGCCAGGGCGATGCGCCGAGCGAGCGCGCCGCTTCCTCGAGCTTGGGATCGAGCTTCTCGGCGGCGGCCATCACGGTGAGGATGACGCGCGGGATGGAGAAGTAGAGGTAACCGAGGAAGAGGCCGGCCATCGAATAGGCGAAGACGAGGTTCTCACCGGTCAGCCACTGCGTGACCTGGCCGATGAGTCCCTGCCTACCGGCGAGCAGGATCACCATGAAGCCCACCACCACGCCGGGAAACGCGAGCGGGAAGGTGAGCATCGCCGTGAGGAAGCCGCGGCCGGGGAAGCGGTTGCGCGAAAGAAAGAGACCGGCAATGGCCGAGACGATCAGCGTCGCCGCGGTGACCGCTGCCGAAAGGATCAGCGTGGAAACGAGGCTGCGGAAATACTGCGGGTTCGTGACGACCGCAGCGTAAGTGGCGATGCCGTCAGGACCGCTCGCGCCGACGACGGTGAGACGCGCGATCGGCAGCAGCCAGAAGGCCGCGAAGACGGCCGCTGCCGGTGCCAGTAGCCAGGAGTGCTTCAATCGGTCGCTACTGGACTTCCTTCAGGTAGCGCTCGGAGAAGGCCTTCTGCCCCTCGGCCATCTTGCCGTAGTCGACGGTGTGCGCGCGTTTGTATTCGGACGCCGGCAGGAATTTGGCCTCGGCCTCCTTCGACATGGCGTTGGCACGCACCGGGCGCAGGTAGGCGTTCGCCCAGATCGCCTGGCCTTCGTCGGACAGGAGATGGTCGAGCACCTTCTTCGCCTCGTTCGGATGCGGTGCGTTGGCGACGAGGCTCATCACGTACGGCACGACGACCGTGCCCTCGGCGGGAATGACAAAGGCGATGTTCGCCTTGTCCTTGTATTTGCCGCGGTACGCGTTGAAGTCGTAATCGAAGAGGATCGGAATCTCGCCGGAGAGCACCCGCGCGTACGAGGTCTGCTTCGGCACGATCGGCTGGTTCTTCTGCAGCTCGGCGAAATACTTGATGGCGCGATCGAAGTTCGAGAGGTCGCCGCCCAAGGCCTGGTTGATGGCCACCGCGCCGACATAGCCCACGAACGCGCTCACGGGATCGAGATAACCGACGAGGCCGCGGTACTGTGGATTGAGGAGATCCTTCCAGCTTTTCGGCACGGGCTTGCCGCGCAGCGCATCGACGTTGACCATCAGGCCGAGCGTGCCGGAGTGGATGGTGAACCACGCGCCTTCCGGATCCTTCAGGCCCGCCGGAATATCGTTCCAGTGTGCCGGCTTGTAATTGGCGAGCACGCCCTCCTTCTTCGCCAGGATGCCGGTGGTCACGCCCAGATAAGTGATGTCCGCGACCGGGCTCGCTTTCTCGGCCACGAGCTGCGCGAGGGCCTGGCCGGAATTCTTGTTGTCGGGCGGCACGGTGATGCCGGTCTTCGCCTTGATCGACTTGAGCTGGCTCGCCCAGTCGGCCCACTCCGGCGGGCAGTTGTAGCAGATGGCCGTCTGCGCGACGGCCGCGTGGGCGACGACGAGCGCGCAAGCGCCGAGCAGTGTGCGAATCATGGTGGTCCCTCCCGGCCGGAAGTCTAAAGCACGCGGCCGCTCTCGCCGTCGATGAGATGCATGTAGCGAAGATCCGCGAGCAGCTGCGCCCGCCTGCCGGGCTGGATGTCCGCGGTGGGATTGGTGCGCGCGCAGAGCTCGGAGCCGTTCAGCGTGAAAAAGACGAGCGTCTCCATGCCGAGCGGCTCGGTGACCTCGACCGGCACCTCGAACGTCGCCTGGCCCGGACGCGGCGCGTCGTGCACGTCGGTCAGGTGCTCCGGCCGCAGGCCGAGTAGCAGGTCCCGCTTCCCGGCGTAGGCCTTGTAACGCGCGACGCGCTCCTGCGGCACGGGCAGCGAGATCGAGCCGTTGATCTGCAAGCGCAGCGCACCCGCGGTCTCCTCGAGGCCGCACTTCACCATGTTCATCGCCGGTGAGCCGATGAAGCCGGCGACGAAGAGCGTCGCGGGCGAATGGTAGAGATCGTTCGGCGTGCCGACCTGCTCGATGCGCCCGGCGTTCATCACCACCACGCGGTCGGCGAGCGTCATCGCCTCTACCTGGTCGTGCGTGACGTAGACGGTGGTCGTGCGCACCTTCTGGTGCACCTTCTTGATCTCGGTGCGCATGTGGACGCGCAGCTTCGCGTCCAGGTTGGACAGCGGCTCGTCGAACAGAAAGACCTTAGGGTCTCTTACGATCGCGCGGCCCATCGCGACGCGCTGGCGCTGGCCACCGGAGAGCTGCTTGGGCTTGCGGTCGAGGAGCTCGGTGAGGCCGAGGATCGTCGCCGTGCTCGCGACGCGCCGGTTGATCTCCTCCTTCGGCACCTTCTTCAGGCGCAGGCCGAACGACATGTTCTCGTGCACGCTCATGTGCGGATAGAGCGCGTAGTTCTGGAACACCATCGCGATGTCGCGGTCCTTGGGCGGCACGTCGTTCACCACGTCGCCGCCGATGCGCACCTCGCCGTCGGTGATGTCTTCCAGCCCGGCGATCATGCGCAGCGTGGTGGTCTTGCCGCAGCCCGACGGACCGACCAGCACGACGAACTCCTTGTCGGCAATGTCGAGGTCGATGCCGCGCACCGCGGGCGTCTCGTCGTAGTTCTTGACCAGCTTGTTGAGGTTGACTTGCGCCATCTCTAGCCTTTGGTCGCGCCTGCGGTGAGGCCGGCGATGTAGTAGTCCATCAGGAACGCGTAGATGAGGAGCGGCGGCAGCGCGCCGAGCAGGCACGCGGCCATGATCTGCCCCCAGGCGTAGACGTCGCCGCGGATGAGGATGGTGACGATGCCCGCGGGCAGCACGAGCTGGTCGGCCGAGGTGGTGAAGGCCATCGGGTAGAGGAAGTCCGCCCAGGAGACGGTGAAGGCGAAGATCGTCGCGGCGATGATGCCGGGCAGCGCCACCGGGATGAAGATCTTGGTCAGCATCTGCAGGTAGCCCGCGCCGTCGATGAGCGCCGCCTCGTCGAGCTCCTTCGGGATGCTGGCGAAGTAGCCGATCATGATCCAGGTGCAGA
>Ga0075436_100002125_pt1 | contig 13667 bp, 17 predicted proteins | sample RhiMethybrSRZTD5_FD_75303 | JGI IMG/M metagenome (GOLD analysis project Ga0075436, IMG submission 75303) | Populus rhizosphere microbial communities from Tennessee, USA - Rhizosphere MetaG P. TD hybrid SRZTD5 | ecosystem: Host-associated > Plants > Roots > Rhizosphere > Soil | place: USA...
GAGGTCAGTCCGTCCAGAAGTCCTTGACGACCACGCCGTCGCCGCCCTCGGGGCGGTCGGCGCCGATCGCGATGATCTCGAGCCCCTGGGGCCCGGCGCGGAAGCCGCGGACGACGTCCGGCGCGACGCGCACCACGTCCCACTGGGCGAGGTCGAAGACCTCGTCGTCGAGCCGCACCTGGCCGGATCCACCGATGACGACGTAGGCCTCTTCCTGCTCGCGATGATGGTGGCCGACGCCCGGCCGGAAGTCCGCCGGATAGCCGAAGTAGGACACGCCGAGATGCTCGGAGTCGAGCCGGCTGCGGCTCATGTGCGCGTCGATCCCGGCGGCCTTGGCGGCCTCGGACGGCTCGATCTGCTTCAGGTTGACGATCGTGTGTCTGCTCATGCCCGCAGGCTACTCCTCGGCCATCTCCAGGAGCGTCGTCACGGTCGTCCAGTTGCGGGCGGTCGCCTTCACCCCGAGGCCCTTGCCGGCCAGAGCGGCCCACAGCTTCGAGCGGGCGATCCCGTCCGGGTGCCAGGCATAGATCTCGCGGCCGATCGCCTCGATCCGCTCGCCGTCGGCCGCGGCGGCCGAGAGCTGCTCGATCACCTGCGGATCGGGCTCGCCGTCGAGGAAGCTGACCTGGTAGCGCTTCGGGTTGTCGGCGACGCTGCCGAGCGGGTTCCGGCGCACGACCTCCGCCATCTCGTCGCGTGTGCGGACGACGGCGGGGATCTCGAGGCCGAGCTCCGATGCGATCAGCTGCTGGCAGGCCGCCGCGGTGCCTTCGGGCTTGCGCCGGGTGGAGAGCACGATGTTGCCGCTCTGCACGTAGGTGCGTACGTCGTCGAAGCCGGCCGCCTCCAGCAGCTTGCGCAGCTGCGGCATGGCGATGCGGTTCCGCGGCCCGAGGTTGATGCCGCGCAGGAGCACGATCTGGCGCATGCGGGGTAGGGTCGCACACCGATGCCCGCCATGTGGAACCCCGAGGTCGTCGTCGACGAGGAGCTGGCGCGCGCGCTGATCGGCGACCGGGTGCCCACCTTGCGCGACGCGCCGCTGCGGCTCCTGGGCGAGGGCTGGGACAGCACCGTCTGGCGCGCCGGCGACCAGTGGGTGTTCCGCTTCCCCCGCCGCGAGGTGGTCGTGCCCGGCTTCCTGCGCGAGGTCGAGGTGTTGCCGCGGCTGGCGCCCGAGCTCCCGCTGCCGGTGCCGGTGGCCGAGGTGCGCGGGGAGCCGGACGAGCGCTTCCGCTGGCCGTGGGCCGGCTTCCGCATCCTGCCGGGCCGGGAGCTCGTCGAGGTCGCCGCCGATGCCGAGGCGCGCGTCCGCTACGGCCGCGGCCTGGGCCGGTTCCTGCGCGCGCTCCACGACATCGATCCGGCGGCGGTGACGGCCGGCGGCGAGCTGCTGCCGATCGACGCGGTGCGGCGGGCCGACATGCCGTTCCGGGTCGAGCGCACCGAGGAGCAGCTGGGCCGGCTCGCCGGCCTGCGCCTGTGGCGGCCGCCGGCGGGGTTCGCCGCCGTGATGGAGGAGGCCCGCGGCCTGCCCCACCCGGACGAGCTCGTCGTCTGCCACGGCGACCTGCATCTGCGCCACCTGCTCGTCTCGGACGCCGGCGAGCTGGCCGGCGTGATCGACTGGATCGACGTCTGCCGCGGCGACGCCTGCCTCGACCTGCTGCTCTACTGGGGCTACCTCGCCGAGGCCGGACGCCAGGCCTTCGTCGCCGCGTACGGGCCCGTCGACGAGGTGCGCCTGCTGCGCGCCCGGGTGATCACGGTCTCGATCTGGTGCGCCCTGGCCGAGTACGCGCACGCCGTCGGCATGGAGCGGCTGCGCCAGGCGGCCGTCGCCGGGCTCGACCTTGCCACCGCGGATCTGTAGGAGGGACAGGCAACCGAACGGGGACTGTCCCCGCCGGGCGGGGACAGTCCCCGGCTAGGGCGCGAGGCCGTTGCGGTACGCGTAGGCGACCGCCTGGGCGCGGTCGCGCACGCCGGTCTTCCCGAACAGGTGGTTGACGTGGCTCTTCACCGTCGCCTCGGTGATCACGAGCCGGTCGGCGATCTCGGCGTTGCTCAGGCCGGCCGCGATCAGCGAGATCACCTCGGCCTCGCGCGGCGTGAGGCCGTCGGGGAGCGACGCCTCGGGCGTCTCCGCCGGCGCGGAGCCGGCGACGGCGGCGACCACATGGTGCTGGACGGCCGGGTCGATCGCCGCCTCGCCGCGCATCACCGCGCGCAGGGCGCGCTCGATCTCGTCCGCGCCCGCGTCCTTCGTCAGGAACCCGCGCGCGCCCGCCCGCAGCGCCGCCACCACCGAGCGGTCGTCCGCGTAGGTCGTCAGCACGATGACGTGGGTGCCGGGCTGGCGCTCGCGCAGGCGGCGGGTGGCCTCGACGCCGTCGCAGTGCGGCATGCCCAGGTCCATCAGGACGATGTCGGGCCGCAGGCGGCCGGCCAGCGCGACGGCCTCCTCGCCGTCGGAGGCGGTCCCCACGACCTCGATCCCGGACAGGAGCCGCAGCAGCATCTCGAGGCCCTCGCGGACGACGCGCTGGTCGTCCGCGATCACCACCCGGATCGCGCTCATGCGGGCACCCACAGCTCGACTCGGAAGCCCATCCCGGTGGCCGCGGCGGCGAGCGTGCCGCCGAGCAGCTCGGCCCGCTCGCGCATGCCCGTGAGCCCGTAGCCGGCGCCGTTCGGGTCGGCCTCTGCCGGCGCGGCCGCCGCGGACGCGAAGTCTTCGACGACGAGCCGGACGCCCTCCGGCTCGTATCGCAGGTGGAGCTCCACCCGCTGGGCGCCCGCGTGCTTGCGCACGTTCGTGAGCGCCTCCTGGGCGACCCGGTACACGGTCAGCCGGGCCTCCGACCCGAGCTCGCGCTCGGCCCCGTCGACGGTGACCCGGCACGGGATCGCGGAGTCGCGCTCGAACTCGGCCACCAGGTCGTCGAGCCGCTCCGGCCCGGGCAGGTCGTCGCCGCGGAGCATGCCGATTGCCCGGCGCGACTCCTCCAGCCCCGCCTTGGCCAGGTGATGGGCCCGTTCGATCGCGTTGCCGAGCTCGGGATCGAGCCGCTCGCGGTCGCGCGCGGCCAGCAGCCGCGCCCCCTCGAGCTGGAGCACCAGGCCCGACAGGGAGTGAGCGAGGACGTCGTGCATCTCCCGGGCGAGGTGCTGGCGTTCCGAGAGGGCCGCCGCCCGCGCCTCCGCCGCCCGCGAGCCTTCCAGCTCGACCAGCAGCTGCTCGGCCTGGTCCTGGCCCTCGCGCAGGCGCCGGGCGAGCAGCGCGAGCAGGTAGAACGCGGCCACGCCGAGGGCGTTCAGGGAGATCCCCAGGAAGGTGCGGTGGGTGACGACGATCCCGGCGGCCACGACGGCGACCAGCGCGACGGCCGCCCCGACCACGCCGATCCGGCCGCTGCCGCGCATCGTGCCGACGGCGACCGCGACGAAGACGCCGAGGATGCCCGGCCCCTCCGGCTGCAGCCATACCAGTGTCGCGGAGGTGGCGATCAGAAGGAGAAACAGCGGCGCCTGGACGCGCGGCGCCGCCACCCGCAGCCGCATGATGCACAGCCACGCGAGGGCGAAGACGACCAGGGCGGCCCCGATTGCGAGCCCGCGCCCATGCGTCCCCGGTTGCGGATGCGAGCGCGACCCGGCCACGAGCATGACGACGACGATGGCGACGCCCAGCGGCCGCAGCCGGCGAAGCGCCGTTCGCTGCTGAGCGCGGGCGGCCTCGAGCGACGCGAACGTCGGAGTCTCGGCGGTCACGCTCATAGCGTACGGCCCCGCCCGGAGCGGATCATCGGCCGCCGGGTGGACATCGCGGAGGGCCGTCTCCACCCGTGGTTGGAGGCCAAGTTCGATCCGTGCGCCGATGCGGTTTCGGCGCTCCGTTCCTAGCGTTCTGGCAGGTAAATCCGAACGCAGAGGAGCGCTCATGACCACCTCCGAGACCCTTTCCCCGGCACCGATCCCCACCGCACAGCCGGCCGGCGGCGCGGAACCCGTGATCGCCGTCCGGGGTCTGCGCAAGCGCTACGCCGACCTCGAGGCCGTGTGCGGCGTCGACCTCGAGGTGCATCGAGGCGAGATCTTCGCCTTCCTGGGCCCCAACGGCGCCGGCAAGACGACCGTCGTCGAGATCCTCGAGGGCTTCCGGGAGCGCAGCGAGGGCGAGGTGACCGTGCTCGGGGCCGATCCGGCCCGGGCCGGCGGCGCCTGGCGCGACCGCGTCGGCGTCGTGCTGCAGGAGTCCAGCCCCGAGCCCGGCCTGACCGTGCGCGAGTGCCTCGAGCTCTACGCCGGCTACTACCGCGCGCCGCGGCCCATCGACGAGACCATCGCGCTCGTCGGCCTGACCGGCAAGGCGGACACGGCCGGCGAGGCGCTCTCCGGCGGCCAGCGGCGGCGGCTCGACGTCGCCCTCGCGCTCGTCGGCGATCCCGAGCTGATCTTCCTCGACGAGCCGACGACCGGCTTCGACCCGTCCGCCCGGCGCACTGCCTGGGACGTCGTCGCCGGCCTGCGCGATCTCGGCAAGACCGTGTTCCTGACCACGCACTACATGGACGAGGCCGAGCGGCTGGCCGACCGGATCGCGGTGATCGTCGCCGGCGAGATCGTCGCCTGCGGAACACCGGCGACCCTCGGCGGCCGCGACCGCATGGCGGCCCGGATCCGCTTCACGCCACCGGCCGGCGCCGGCCCGCTCCCCGCCGCGCTCGCACCCCTGGCCGAGACCGGCGCCGGCGGCGCCGTGACGCTCGCGAGCGAGGCGCCGCTCGCCCACGTCGGCACGCTCGCCGACTGGGCGTTTCGCGGCGGCTTCGACCTGCCCGACCTCGACGTGCGCCGGCCGACGCTCGAGGAGGTCTACCTGGCGCTCACCACCTCCGACCGAAAGGACCGATCGTGACCACGCTCCCCATCCGCCTCCTCGTCCACCAGGCCCGCTACGACCTGCTCGGGATGATGCGCAACCGCCAGGCCCGCTTCTTCACGCTGATCCTGCCGCTGCTCTTCCTGGTGATCTTCGTCGGCGTGTTCGGCAACCACACGGTGGGGCCGGAGCACGTCAAGGCCTCGACGTACTACGTGCCCGGCCTGACCGCCCTGGCGATCATCTCGGGCTCCTTCGTGAACCTCGTTATCTCGGTAACCGCCCAGCGCGAGTCCGGCGTCCTCAAGCGCCGCCGGGCGACGCCGGTGCCCGCGTGGGTGATCATCGGCGGCCGCGTGCTGACGGCGATCGTCGTCTCGGTGGTCGTCTCCGCCGTGCTGCTGGCAGTCGGCCGGGTGGCCTACGGGGTCCAGCTGCCCACGTCGAGCATCCCCGGCGTCGCCGTCACGATCATCGCCGGGTCGGCCACCTTCTGCGTGCTCGGTTACGCGCTCTCGACGACGATCGGCTCGGCCGACGCCGCCCAGCCGACGGTGCAGGCGATCATGCTGCCCCTGTACTTCATCTCGGGCGTCTTCATCCCGAACCCGAATCTGCCCCAGTGGCTCCAGGACGTCGCCCGGGCCTTCCCGGTGCAGCACCTGGCGAGCGCGCTGCACCATGCGTACGACCCGGCCGCGCACGGCGCCGGCTTCGTGTGGAGCGACCTCGGCATGCTGGCGGCGTGGGCCGCGGTCGGGCTGGTGGTCGCCCTGCGCCGGTTCGCCTGGGCGCCGACGGCCGCACCCGCCTAGGCCACCCGCGCAGCGAGCCGCTCGGCCAGTTCCCGGACGCTCGCCCGCAGCTCATCCGGGCGGCGGATCTCGAACCCGCAGTCCAGGCCGGCGAGGACGCCCGCCATCCATTCGAGCGAGCTCGCCCGCATGCGCACGACCGTCCCGCCGCCGGCGGCGGCCAGCTCGGCCATCGTCGGCGGCAGACGGCGGGCGGCAGAGTCGAGCTCGAGGTCGAGCACGACCTCGATCTCCCACCGGGACGGGACACGGGCGAGCGAGGTGCTGACGTGGGCGACGGCGTCGAAGCCGTCCGGCGGCGGCAGCGCCCGCTCGGCGGTCACGGCGACGTCGCGCATCCGGTCGACCCGGAAGGTGCGCAGCGCATCGCGGGTGTGGTCGTGGGCGGCCAGGTACCAGCGGCCGGCGTGCACGACCAGGCCGTGGGGCGAGAGGTCGCGGGTCGACCGCTCGCCGGAGAAGACGCGATACCGCGCCTTCAGCCGCCGCCGGCGACGGATCGCCTCGGCGAGCGCCAGGGCGGTCTCGCCGGGGACGGGGACGGGGGCGTCGGCGGCGGCCGTCAGCTCGAGCGCGCCCTCGAGCGCCTCGACCCGCCGGCGCAGCGTCTCGGGCAGCGCCCGATGCACCTTGGCGAGCGCCGAGCCGGCCGACTCGGGCGAGCCCGCCAGCCCCAGCCGCGCGGCCGCGACGACGCCGAGCGCGACTGCCACGGCCTCGTCCTCGCCCAGCATCAACGGCGGCAGCCGGAATCCGGGGCGCATCGCGTAGCCGCCGCCGACGCCGCGTTGGCCCTCGACGGGGATGCCGAGGTCGCGCAGCGCGTCGACGTACCGGCGCACCGTGCGGGCGTCGACGCCGAGGCGGTCGGCGATCTCGCGGCCCGTCGCGACGGGCCGGGACTGGAGCAGCTCGAGCAGCTCGAGCAGGCGGGCCGTCGGCGTGAGCACGGAGGTAGTCAAGCACGAATAGCGGGCGTGATCCGCCCTATTTGGCGGATACGGTGTCGTGGACGCGAACGAACGAGGAGGGACTCAGGTGAGCGACACTGCACAGGCCGTCGGGACGGCCAGGGACTTCGACTTCTTCATGGGCAGCTGGAACGTCCGCAACCGCATGCTGCGGGCGCGCCTGCAGGGATCGGACGAGTGGGACGAGTTCGCGGCCACCTCCGTGGCCCGTCCCATCCTCGACGGCCTTGGCAACGAAGACGAGTTCCGCACCTCCTATGAGGGCGGCTTCGTCGCCATGTCGTTCCGGTTCTTCGACCCCGGCTCGCGGCGGTGGTCGATCTACTGGGCCGACGCCCGCCGACCCGGCCTGCTGGACCCGCCCGTGATCGGCGGGTTCAGCGGCGACACGGGCACGTTCGAGGGAACGGACACGTTCGAGGGGCGCCCGATCCGCGTGTGCTTCGTGTGGTCGGGCGTGACGACGGCGGCGCCGCGCTGGGAGCAGGCCTTCTCCGACGACGACGGCGCCAGCTGGGAGACGAACTGGACGATGGACTTCACCCGCAGGGAGGGAACCCGATGAGCACCGTCGGCCTCGAGAGCCGCATCCCGCACGACTACCGGCACGTCGCCAAGCTGGCCCGGCCGGGGCCGCCGATCACGCTCGCCGGCTCCGTGCTCAAGTGGTACGACGTGGCCCGGGCGACCGCGCCGGTGCCGGACGAGATCCGCTCGCTGGCCCGCGCGGGCCTGGTCGAGGCGGACCGCAGCGGCGGGCTGGCATTGGCCGACGACGTCGGCTTCGTCATCCTGCACCGCTGCGGGCACGACTTCTACTTCCTGCTCGTGTGCAGCTGGCGCAACCAGAACGAGGTGTGGGAGACGGTGTTCGCCAAGGACGGCGAGGCCGACGCCGCCTTCAAGCCGTGGCCGGCCGACGGCCCTCACCGGCCCACGTTCTGCGTGTGGGAGCTCGGCGTCGTCTGCCACGAGCAGCGCGCATGGACGCGCTACCTACGCACGGAGCGCGACGCCCCCGCCCTGCAGGCGTACCTCGAAGACAGGTTCGACGGCTCTGTGTAGCCGGTAGGCTCGCTCCCCATAACGGGGGTGGTTGCATGCGCATCCGGGTGTCATCTTGAGGGGTGACCCCTTCCGTACCCGAGGTGCGCACGAATGCTTCGACGGACCACCATCGCGCTGGCCCTGGCCAGCCTGGCGATCGCAGCCCCATCTGCCTTCGCCAAATCACACTGGAACTCCCAGATGAAACCCGCCACGGCGACCGCCTCCCGGTCCGCCGGTGGCTGCACGATCACGACCCCTTCGAAGGGGAAGCTCGGCGTCTCCTGTAGCGGTGCCGATCAGGCCACGCTCACCTACAGCTTCGCGCTGGCCAAGGGCGTCACCATCAAGGGCACGCCGTGGTGCGACGTCAAGTGGGCGGGCTACGCCGACGAACACCACGGCTGCGACGTCGTGAGCCGGACGCTCCGCGTCACCGTGACGGTGTCGGACGGATACGCCCTCCTCTCCACCGTCAACGTCGGTTACTACACGTAGGAGCCGCGGTGGGCACGCACGCAGACGGACGACGGCCGCTGGGCGCGCTTCGCGAGGCCGCCTCGCTCGCCGGCGTCGGCGCGACCATCGTCGCGATGCTGTGCCTGTCCGCCTTCGCATGGACCACGATCCGCACGGCCGCAAGCGCGACCGACCGCGTGCACGATGCGACGGCCGCCGCCGCCCGCTACGACTCCGCAGCCGGCGCCGTCGAGCGCGTCCAGACGATCGAGACCCGGTACGCGTTCTCGCCGAGCAGCGGCGCCGCGGCGGCGCTCGGACGTGCCCAGCGTGCCCTGGTCGGATCGATCGCCGCGCTCCAGGCCCACGCACCGAGCGCCGCGGACCGAGCCGCTGCCACCCGTCTTGCCACCGAGGACCGCGTTCTGGATGCGACCCTGAGGCGGCTGCACGCCGCCGTCGCCCACCACGATGCCGGGACCGTCGGCGGTCTCGAGACGGGGAGGCTCCACCCGCTCATCCAGCACATGCGCCGCCTGATCGGGCACGAGCGCGGGAGCTACATCCGTTCGGCGAGCACGAACATGGCGACGTCCGGCAGCGCCGGCTCGCGCCTCAGCATGGTCGCCATCATCACGGCTCTGCTCGGCGTTGCCACCTCCATCGCCGTGCTGCGGATGGTGCGCCTGCGCCGCCGCCTGGGGGCCGCTCACCGGCGCGAGCTGGAGCGGCTGCGCACGGCCGCCCTCCGCGACGGGCTGACCGGCCTTCCCAACCACCGCTGCTTCCACGAGGATCTGCGCGAGGCGATCGCCGACTCGCACGGACGGCACCTCTTGCTCGTCGACGTGGACGGCCTCAAGGACACGAACGACGGCCACGGGCACAAGGCCGGCGACGAGCTGCTCGTGAAGCTCGGCACCGCGCTCGACCAGGTCGGCGCCGCGCACGACGCGGCCGCGTATCGCCTCGGCGGTGACGAGTTCGTGCTGCTCGTGGATGCCGGAGACGACTCCGACCGCGTGGCCGCCGAGATCCACGCCGCCTGCGGCCGCAGCACCGCGCCGCAGCCGTCGGCGACGGTCGCCGTGGCGTCGTGGGAGGACGGGCTCACGGCCGAGGAGCTGATCCGCCGCGCCGACGTCGCCCTCACCACCGCGAAGGTCGACCGCGCGCCCAGCCGCCACTACAGCGTCCATCTCGAGTCCGGGCCGACGCAGGCAGACATCGAGCGCGCCCAGCTGCTTGCCATCCTCGACACGCCCGGGGCGATCACGCCGGTGTTCCAGCCGATCTTCGACCTGCGCTCGCAGGAGGTCGTCGGCTACGAGGCGCTGTCGCGCTTCCCGGCCGAGGTCGGGTACTCGCCGCAGGAGTGGTTCGACCTGGCCCGCAAGCACGGGCTGGCCGTCGAGCTCGAGGCGGCCGCCGTGCATGCCGCGCTCGCGGTGCCCGGCCGCCCGGACGGCGTCTCGCTCGCGCTCAACCTGAGCCCCGAGGCGCTCCTGTCCGGCCGCGAGACGCTGAACCTCCCCGAGGACCTGAGCGCCATCACGGTCGAGGTCACCGAGAACGCCCTCGTGACCGAGGGGCCTGAGCTCGAGCTGGCCCTGCAGGACCTGCGCGCCCGCGGCGCCCGCATCGCCGTCGACGATGCCGGCGTCGGCTATGCCGGCTTCGCGCAGCTCGTTCGCGTCCGCCCCGACGTCGTGAAGCTCGATCGCAGCCTGGTCGAGAACGTGAACGTCCAGCCGACGAAGGCAGCCGTCATCAAGGCGTTCGTCGGGTTCGCCCAGGACACCGGCGCGCTGATCTGCGCCGAGGGCATCGAGACCGCCGGCGAGCTGCGGGTCGTCCGCCTGCTCGGCTCGGCAACCGGCCAGGGCTTCCTGCTCGGCCGGCCCGACACCGACTGGGTGCCGGCCCAGCCCGCCGTGCAGCTGCCGGCACCGCGCCAGACCGAGTCTGCCGGCCTCCTCGAGCTGCGCCGCGCCGCCTCCTAGCGGAACGTCTCTGCGAACTCGGCGAGCTCCCGCTCCACGTGGTGGCCGGGCAGGTCGTGCTCGCAGTAGTGGTATTCGACGATCCGCTTGGGCGCCGTGATCGCGTTGTACGCGGCGAACACCGTTGAGGGCGGACAGCACGCGTCCATCAGGCCGACGCTGACCGTCGTCGAGCTCCGGATCCGCGGCGCCAGCACGGCGTTGTCGACGTAGCGGAGCGTGTCGAGCACGCGCGGGATGTCGTCCTGGTGCTGGCTCAGGAACTCGACCAGCTCGGTGTAGGGGGGCTCTGCCGCGATGGCGATCGCGTGGGGGATGTCGCACAGGTAGGGCATGTGCGCCTGGCACAGCTGGATACGGTCGGGGAGCAGCGCGGACGCCGCCAGGGAGAGCGCGCCGCCCTGGCTGAAGCCGCCGACGCCGACGCGGTCGGGATCGACCCGGTCGTGGGCGGCGGCGGTCTCGACGCTGCGGACGGCGTCCACGTAGAGGCGGCGGTAGTAGTACGCGTTGCGGTCGAGGATTCCGCGCGTCATCACGCCCGGCGCCTCCGGCCCCGGGCCCGATCCCGCGCCGGGATCGCCGGTGTCGCCGGCCCGCCAGCTGCCGCCCTGCGAGCGCGAGTCGACGACGAGCTCCGCGAAGCCGGCGGCGGCGTAGAGCGTGTGCTCGGCGGCGTGGCCGCGGCCGCCGCCGTAGCCGATGAACGTGACCCGGCAGGGCAGCCGGTCGCGGCCGGGCGGGCACACGAACCAGGCCCGGACGGGGTCGCCGCCCGCACCCGTGAACGTGACGTCCGAGACCTCGACGTGGCGGTAGATGTCCGGCCGGTGCGGCTCGAAGACCGCCGGCTGCGCCTTCGCCCGCGCGTCGGCGATGGCCTCGTCCCAGTAGGCGTCCAGGTCGTCGGGCGCGGTCACCGCGGTGCGGTAGACGCGCAGCTCCTCGAGGGGGGCGTCGAAGTACGGCAACGGATCCTCACTTCGTCGGGTGCGCGGGTTATCGCAGATAATCAGCGCCAGCGTGGATGACCGCCCCTTCGATTTCTCCGGCCGGGTCGCGCTCGTGACCGGCTGCGGCAGCGAGTCCGGCATCGGCCACGCCTGTGCCAGGCTGCTGGCGCGCCTGGGCGCCGCCGTCGCCGAGACGGCGACGACCGACCGGGTCGAGGCGCGGGCCGGGGAGCTGCGCGCCGCCGGCGCCGCGGCGTCCGCCCACGTCGCCGACCTGACGGTGCGGGACGAGGCATTCGCGCTGGTCGAGGCGGTCGAGCGGGAGCACGGGCGGCTGGACGTCCTCGTGAACGCGGCCGGGATCGCCCAGTCCGGAATCCCCGCGCCGGATGCCGCCTTCGCCGACCTGACCGAGGCCGAGTGGCGGCGCGAGCTCGACGTCAACCTGATGACGGCCGTCTACACGACCCAGGCGGCCCTGCCGGGGATGGCCCGGCGCGGCTACGGCCGCATCGTCATGATCTCGTCGGTCACCGGGCCGTTCGTGATGGCGCCGCGCCAGTCCGGGTACGGCGCGTCGAAGGGGGCGATGGACGGCGTGATGCGCTCGATCGCGCTCGACTACGGCCGCAGCGGCGTCACCGCGAACTCCGTCGCGCCGGGCTGGATCGACACCGCCTCGTCGCTCGACGACGAGCTGGTGGCTGCGCGCAGCACGCCGGTCGGCCGCGCCGGCACGGCCGCCGAGGCGGCGTCCGTCGCGGTCTTCCTGGCCTCGGAGGAGGCCGCCTACGTGACCGGCCAGACCTTCGTGGTCGACGGCGGCAACATCATCCAGGAGCCGCACGGCGTCGACCTGTACGGCGGGTAGGGAATCGGGGACAGTCCCCGCCGCGCGGGGACTGTCCCCATCTCGCTAGGAGGCGCTGACGCCGACGCCGATCGGGCAGGACACGCCTGTCCCGCCGATGCCGCAGTAGCCGCCCGGGTTCTTGTGCAGGTACTGCTGGTGGTAGTCCTCGGCCGGCCAGAACGTCCCCGCCTCGGCGATCTCGGTCGTGATGTCGCCGCGGTTGTGCGCGTGCAGGGCCTCGGCGTAGGCGTCGCGAGTGGCGAGCGCGGCGTCGCGCTGCTCCGGCGTGCGCCAGTAGATCGCCGAGCGGTACTGGGTGCCGTGGTCGTTGCCCTGGCGCATGCCCTGGGTCGGGTCGTGGCCCTCCCAGAAGATGCGCATGACCTCCGCGGTCGAGATCTTCTCCGGGTCGTAGGCGACCAGCACGGCCTCGGTGTGCCCGGTCATGCCCGTGCAGACCTCGCGGTAGGTCGGGTTCGGGGTCGAGCCGCCGGCGTAGCCGACCGCGGTCGAATACACGCCCGGGGTCTGCCAGAAGAGGCGCTCGGCGCCCCAGAAGCAGCCCATGCCGACGTAGAAGTAGTCGATCCCCTCCGGGTAGGGAGGGAGCAGCGGGGCGTCGAGGATCTCGTGCCGCGCGGGCACGGCAAAGGCGGGCTCGTCGCGGCCGGGCAGCGCGTCGGCAGCCCCGGGGATCGCGCTTGGCTTGCGCAGGAACATGCTCAGAAGTCCTTTCATTGGTTCGCTCATACGGTCTCGGCTAGCTCTCGAGCGTTACAGCGAGGCCGATCTCGACGTTACCGCGCAGGGCGTTCGACACAGGGCAGCCGCGCTCACCGTCTCCCGCCAGGCGCTCGAACTCGGCCTGGTCGATGCCCGGCACGCGGCCGCGCACGGTGAGGTCGATGCGGGTGATGGCGAAGCCCCCGCCCTCGACCGGCGCGAACTGGCAGGCGGCGTCCACGGCGACCTGCTCCGGGGCGTGTCCCGCCTCGGCCAGCGTGTGCGACAACGCCATCGCGTAGCAGGCGGCGTGGGCCGCGGCGATCAGCTCCTCCGGACTGGTCTTCGGGTCGGGCCGGTTCGTGCGCGCCGCCCACGTCACGGCCTGCTCGGGGAACGCGCCGCTGGCGACGCTGACCTTGCCGTTGCCGCTTCCCAGGTCGCCCTGCCAGACGGCGCTCGCTCGCGATTCGGCCATGTCCGATCTCCTCCCGTACGACTATCCCGGACGATACCCCCGACCCCGTTCCGGTACGCTGGCCGCATGCCCGAGGTGCACGTGCGGCTGTCGGGGACGATGGCGCGGCGGCTAGGCGCGCGCCGCACCGTCGCCCTCGAGCGGGGCGCGACGGTGGACGACCTGGTCGCCGCGCTCGCCCGCGACGCCGGCTTCGACCCGCCCGAGCTGCGCGGGCTCGCCGTCGTCTCGGGCGGCGCGTTCGTCCCGCGCGGCCGCCCGGTGGCCGACGGCGAGGAGCTCGACGTGCTGGTGCCCGTGTCGGGGGGCTAGGTCGCGCCTGCCCGTGCTTTCCCGTCCGTGAATAACAGGGGTCTGACCCCGTTTATTCAGCCTGAGGTCTCCATCCCGTAGTGGGTGCGGACGAGCTCGTCCAGACCGCGCCGGGCGAGCGCCTGCGCCGGCGCCAGGAACGTCACCTGGACGACGCCCGGC
>Ga0075436_100002127_pt1 | contig 13649 bp, 24 predicted proteins | sample RhiMethybrSRZTD5_FD_75303 | JGI IMG/M metagenome (GOLD analysis project Ga0075436, IMG submission 75303) | Populus rhizosphere microbial communities from Tennessee, USA - Rhizosphere MetaG P. TD hybrid SRZTD5 | ecosystem: Host-associated > Plants > Roots > Rhizosphere > Soil | place: USA...
TTCGAGCAGATCAGACAGGTCAAGTAGCGCCGCCAACGGGCGCACGGGGTCGGTGGTCATCGTACCTCCGCCTGGATCGCCGATCGCTCGGCCTGGGCCTCGGATCCCAGCCGCGCCTCGAGCTGCTGGAACGCCCAGCAGGCGGATCCGCGGAGTGGTGGATCCTGATAATGGGCGATTCTTTGGCGCGTTTCATGGCAGGTGCCGCTGAAGCGGCACGGCGCGCGGGCGTCGCCGCTCGATCGGCAGATCGGGCTGGCCGGCGGGCGGAGCTCGGATGTCGTCATGCCGTCGCCTTTGCCGGTGCGCTGGCGCTAAGACTTTTCTGTATCTGACTTCTGATTCTACTTCTGACACTGGTCTCACCGGCGGGCACGTCACCGGTCCCCCCATTGGAATTACCGCTGGGTGGGGCGGTATTACCGGCGGTAATACCGTTGGTATCCAACCATTGGCGAACCGCTGGTACGTCCCGAAACCATTCGCCCCCCTCCTTATGTAAAGCCAGCTCCTCATGGGCCTTGCGCTCGAGACTAATCGTGGCCGCCCGCATTCCGATCAGATTGAGATTGAGCCGAGCTTCCCGGCCGATCGCCCGAATGCGCGACTTTGGGTTGCGCGACCAGCCGATCTTGATGCGTCGTTGTGAGATCTCGGGGCCGTCGTTTGTGCGCATATAGAACGTCGCTTCGGCGGCGTAGAGATAGCGTTCTTCCGTCGTTTTCCAGCCGCGGGCGGCGGCCGAGTTCTTTCCGGCCTTCGTGAGCTGATTGACCCGGAGCTCGGCCAATCGTGCGTTCACGAGTCGCCCGGTATGCGTCCCGTCGTCTCGGAAGCAGCGCTGGAGGACCTTGCGTACTGCCGCCACCGGCGCCTTCACGATCGATCGCGACACCAGGCGAGGATCATGAGGAATCGATCCCTCCCGCCATTGCCAGCACATTAGGCGGACCAAGATCCCGATCTCTTCGTTCGACATGAGGCGCACTGCCTCGTCGAACTCGAAGTCGTTGACATAGAATGGGAACCAGGGAAGCGGTAGTGCCATCGACCCCTATCTCTCGACCAGCGCGTACACGTGACCGAAGCGCCCCGTCGGCAGTGCTCGGCGTTCCTGCGTCCATTGCACCAGGCCGGCGCCCACAAGGCCGCCCTGGTGGCCCAGGCGGCGATGGACGCGGACGGGCGGCGTGATGCCGGCTTCGGCCGCGATTTCGAAATACGTTCCGCGCTTCCCTGGCAGCCGGGCGAGCGCTGCCAGGATCATCTGATTGTCGAGCAGCGCCTGCTCGCGAGCCGCGGCGACGGCATCGTGACTCGTCACGGGATCCGACGCGCGGGCCTGGGGCAGGGGCGCCGGCCGCGGCGGTGGAGCGGCGAACAAAGGCAAGCCCTCCGTGCCGACGGGATTCATGACCGCGCGCGCCGCGCATGCCGCTGTTCGTAGCGGCGCATGTACGCGTTCCAGCATGTACGGCACCGACCGTAGGCGTGGCCCCGCGAGCTCGCCGGCGCGCGATTCGCCTTCGTGAGTCGATGGCCCTTCCGACACCGACCAACCTTCACGACGCTACCTCCAGGCTCGCTTGAGCTTCTTCCCGCAGTGCTGACAGGGATCGTATTCCGTCATGAGCGTGCAGCTCGAGCAATGGATCCGCCCGCCGAGCTTCTCGCCCGCCGGCGTCGGGGCGGTGGCGCCGGCGGGCGGATTAGGGCGCTTCCAGCTGCGCTTCTTCGCATGATAGTAGACGGCCGCGTCGGAGATCTTGAACCGCTTGGCGATCTCCACGGCCGCGGTGCCCGACTCGAACTGCGTCTGCATCGTCTCCAGCTGCTCCGGCGTCAGGCTGCCGGCCCGCGGTGCGGCTGGCCGGTCGCCCTGCGGGTGCGGGCGCCGGCGTGCGGAGGGTTTCGAGGCTCTCTCTCTCTCTCTCTCTTGGCGCCATTGCCGTTCTTCCCATGCATCGCCTCGGTAAGGGCGTCCAGGATGATCGGCTCGAACAGCGTCGCGAAATCCTTGGCGACGACAATCTCCTGGCGGCCATCGGCGTGCGTGACCAGCCAGTCGCCGGCGCGGGCCTTCGTGGTGCCGAGGCGTGCCGGCCCGCGCAGCTGCACGGCCTCGAGGTTGATCGGCTTCGTGCGGAATTGGGGCATGGCTACTTCCCTCGTTTCTTGGAGGCTTTCTTGGCGACCGGCTTCTTCTCGGGGGCGGGCTTGGGCGCGACCTGATCGACGATCTTCGCCACATCCACGCCGAGCGATTTGATCGCTTTGACCGCGTCGTTGTGCTGGTAATAGCCCGGCGCCAGGTTGTCGACTTCCTGCACCCAGAGCTGAAACGCCGCATGGCGGATCAGATCCTCGAAGGTCCGACCGCGAGGGACGGCGGGATTCACTTTCATGGGCCGAGTGTTGATGCAGGCGTTCAGCACGTCATCGGCGAGCCCGCTGGCGGGCCCGGCTGGCGCAACCGCGATCTTCTTGGCGATCGCGTTCAGGATTTCCGGTTTCGCCTTGTTCCATCGTGCGCGCTCTTCGGTCCGCTTCGCTTCTTCACGCTGCCAGCGATCGCTGTCGTCCTGGCGACTAGCCGGCGTGCTGCCGCCGGACGACTTAGGCCGAGCCGTGCGCTCCCGTTGCCAGGCGGCCCAGTGGGTCTTGCACTTCTCCTTGGCGATGCAGACCCGGAAGGCCTCACCGCGGCCGGGGCCGGCCACGACGACGCCGATGACGCTATGGTCGCAGCTGCGTGACTTGAGCTTGCCATCGGCGCGCTTCCAGGCCTGCTCGCCATAGGTTCGCTGCTTCTCGTCGCGCGCGGCGTCGGGCACCCGATAGTCGTGGGTGATGTGGATGACCTTGAGCTCCTCCTCCTGGGCGTCCTTCAGCAGCTGCGCCGTATCGGGGAAGAGGAACGGATCCACGTCCTCGGGCTTCATCCGGACATTATCATCCACCCAGGTCTGCAGCTCGCGCACGCTGACCGGCTTCACGCCGTCATCGAGCTTCATCTGCTCCTGGGCCGGCAGATTCGGATCCGCGTCGGCCTGCTCGTGCTCGAAGAGACCGCCTGGCAGGCCCCAGCGCCCTTCCGCGTCCTTGTCGATCGCCCGCTTCTGGTCGGCCGCCGGCAGCCGCGCCAGGATGATCGCGTGACCGGCTTCGAACTCGCCGGCCAGGAACATCTTCCTGGCCTCGGGCACGAGCTGCAGCAGTTTGATGCGATCGTAGACGTACTTCGTCGATCGGCCGATCCGCGCCGCGATCTTGGCGACGTCGTAGCCGCCCTTCTCCATCAGCTGCTTGAAGCCGGATGCTTCCTCGAGCGGATGGAGGTCGTCTCTCTGGAGATTTTCTACGGTCAAGACTTCGACGAACGCCCGATCGTCGAGCGCCACGACCTTCGCCTCGAGCTCCTGCAGCCGGTGATAGGCCGCGCCCTCGGGCGACTGTCGGCGGGCCTGCAGCGCGGCGCGGTAACGGCGGTGGCCGGCCGCGATCTCGTAGCCGCCCGCCTTCCGCGGCCGGACAATGATCGGCGTCAGCTGCCCCGTCTGCAGCAGGGAGGCGACGAGCTCGTCCAGCGCGGCCGTGTCGTAGTGCTCGCGCGGGTTGAGCGGCGACTCGTGCAGCTCGGCGAGCGGGATCCGGCGGAGCACCGCGGCGGCCGCCATGGGAATCGTCTGCGAGACAACGGGCTCAGCGAGCTTCGGCGTAGCTGTCATGTGACTGTGGCTCCGATTGGCAAATGGATCTGCGCCGGATCCGGTCGCGGATCGTTGCAGGCGCAGTAGCGCAGCCGATGCGTCGCCTCATCCGTCCGGACGCGACCGACGAGCCAGCCGCGGCTCAGCCAGGTGCCGATGCCCGACTGGAGGCGCGGCCGCGAGAGGCACCGGATCACGAGCGCCTCGACGACGCAACCGCAGTCCGGTTTGATCGCGATGTAGCACGGATCCGACGCACGCGGTCGGCGCCAGGGCCGATCACTGCGGCGCACCGGCCGGCTCAGCGCTGCGGTGACTGACGGCGATTAACCGCTCGAGCAGCTCGAACGCACTGTCCTGGAGAAGGCGCTCGGTCGGCCGCAAGGCCGAGCGCGCGCCTTCGTAACCGGCGGCCCACGCGGCGGCACTCGCGGCGGCCCTCGCGGCGGCCCACGCGGCGTCCCTCGCGGCGTCCCACGCGGCGGCCCACGCGGCGTCCCTCGCGGCGTCCCTCGCGGCGTCCCACGCGGCGTCCCTCGCGGCGTCCCACGCGGCGTCCCTCGCGGCGTCCCACGCGGCGTCCGCCTTGGCTCGCGCATTGTCAATCACCGATTGACAGGCGATGGCGATCTCGGCCGACGTGAGCGCCGGCAGATTGCGCAGCTGGCCGGCTTCGTCCTTCAGACCGGCGAGCTCGAGCCAGACCGGCGTCTGCTCGCGAACAAGCCAGTCGGTGATCATCCAGGCGCGGGTCTCTTCGTCTGCGGTCCCGGTGTTTGTGCCGACGAGGCGCGGGATGTAAGGCTTGAGCCGCTGCCGGGTTTCGTCATCGAGCGTGTCGTTCCAGGACCGCAGGAACGTGCCCAGGATGGGCGAGGCGCAGGCCGGGTGATCGCTAAACTGCTCGCCGGCGACGAACGCGACCGCCTCCATGACGCACATCCCGTCAGCCGGCGTCTTGTGCGCGCCCGTCTCGAGCTTCAGCTCCGCGAAATCCAACACTTTCATCGATTGGCCTCCTACAGGTTTCAGGCAGCCTCGTGCGGCAGGCCATACGGATCTTCATTGCCCAGCAGATAGCGTTCGCCGGCCTCGACGAGCGCCGCGCGATCGATGTCGGGCGGCAACGTGCGATCCGTCAAGAAGCCGCGGACCATGACGTCCAGCGGCTGGGCATAGCCCAACCGGCCGACCGACATTGCGACGGCCCGGGCCGAGCGCAGCTCCAGCTGCAGGTGCCACGCCCTGGCCTTGTGTCGGCGGATCATCTCATAGTCGACGTCGCGCTTCACGAAGCGATCGACGTCGGTCACCCTGAGCCGCGTGACCGCCTCCTCGAGGGGTGCCGCGGCGAGAGTGCGGTCAATCGCCTGGCTCAGCTCCGCCGCGCCCTGGCCGGTGGCGTCGATCGGCGGCAGGTCGAGGAAGCGGCGCGTCGCGACCGGCATGAACGTGACGTCGGCGCCCTGGTCGCCCAGGTCGACGCGCAGCCAACCCTTCTCGGGCCGCTCGCGCGACTCACCCCAGGGGTCCGAGCTCGTGTACTCGAGGCTGCCGGGATACCAGGCATTCGGCGCCACTTGGCGGCAGACGTGGTAGTCGCCGAGCGCCACGTAATCGAAACCCTCGAACATTTCGTCCGTCACGGAGTCCGGAACCGGGGTCGGCGTCTGGCCCTCCACGCCGGCGTGCAGCAGCAGCACGTTGAGCTCCGCGGCGGGATCCGGCTCGAGCGGCTCGGTCCGCACCGCACGATGCGGCACAGCCAACAGGGACACGCCGGCCAGCTGCAGCCGCGCGGCCTGCTCGACCAGCACATGCACGCCGAGCTCGCGATAGAGATCGAGAATCATGCCGGGTTCGCGCGTGTGCGGGCTGTCGTGGTTGCCGGCGATCATCACGATCGGCGTCCGCGGCAGCTGCTCCCGCCAGCGGGCGAGCCCCTGGTACAGCGTCACGATCGCGCGATTCGTCGGCCGCACACTGTGGAACTGATCGCCGGCGAGCAGGATGAGATCCGGCTGCTCCGGGATGACGCTCTCGACGGCCTGGCCCCAGGCGCGGGCGACGTCGTGCTCACGGGCATTCATCCCGTTCGACGCCGTCCGCTCGAACTGGCGGAAGCCGAGATGGAGATCCGACAGGTGGGCGATCTTCATCAGAACGGCAGGTCGTCGTCGCTCGACTCGAGCCGGCGGCGCTCCTGTTCATCGGTCACGGCCTCAAGCAACGGCGCCACGGCCTGTGGCTTCCGGGCGGTCCGGCACCAGTCGGCGACCTTCTTCAGCTGCTCATCGCTCGCCTCTTCGATCAGCTTGCCCCCGACGTCCTTCCAGTTCGCCGGGAACCGCGGCTTGTCGGTCGGCGCCGGCGCGGCATCCTCGCCCACCGGGGCCTTGGGATCCGCCTCGGCCGAGACGAAGATCTCGTCCGCCGCACTCGCCACGATGACCGCCTGCACGACGGCCCGCTTGCGGGCCCGGGCGACGACGTCGTTTAACGCCGCGCGGTAGTCGGGCGGCGAGGTCTCTTCCTGATTCTTGAAGGTGGCGCCGTACTTGCGGCGGGCGCCGGGCGAGCGGAAGCCCGGCTCCGCGGTCGAGCAGCTCGACACGGCGGACCCCACTTCGCGGCGATACTGATCGACGAGCACCACTTCGACCGTGGCGCTGACGTATTCCTTCGTCTCCTGGCTCGAGACCAGGCGCGTGGCGCCGGGCCCGAACCGGAACAGCTGCCCGACCTTCTCGGCGCCGAGCTTCGTCAGCGCCTTGTTCTCACTCCCCGGGACCTTGTAGAAGTCGTGCAGCTTGCCGGCGATCGGATAGCCGCGACTGTCATAGTCCGCCTCGACCAGGTACTCGCGGACGAACTGCACCAGGATCTCGCGGTTGCGCTTGAACATCTGCAGGTTCTTGGCGAGCTCGACCGGCCGCTCGAGCTGGGCGACGATCATCGCCTCTGCCCGCGCGATTGGCCGCTGCGTCGATTCATCCCATACATGGCCGGGCGGCACGAGGCCGCGGGCCTGCGCTTCGGCCGCATCGAACCGTCCCGTCGGCGTGACGGCCGTCATACGACGCTCGCGGTTTGGGCGGCGGCGATACTGAGCTCGAGGCGGAACCGCGTGGCTTCGACCTGGGCGAGCTGCAGATCGCGCATGTAGGCGATCTCGATGGAGCGGCGTTCGTGCTTGATGTAGCGCTCGCTGATCTTCGCGAGCGTCTCGGCTTCGGTCCGGGTGGACCCGGTGTTGCGATGCTCTTGGATGAGATCCGCCCGCATCAGGCGGCCATCGAGCTCGCGATCGGCCAGCTCGCGGCTCGAGGCCGCGGCCGCATTACGCAGGCGTTCGAGGCGATCGATCTGCTTATCCAGATCCTGGGACGTCATGGGACGACTCGCTCCTTCCGGGGTGGTCTACTGCGGTTCCTGCCGGCGCCGCCACCACCAGTGGCGGAAATGGGTGACGCCCCACGCGCCGGCGTCGATGTCGTGGCCGCGCTGCTCGCGCCGCTCTTCCCAGAGCGCCCAGGTGATCGCGAGGGCGGTGAGGACGAGGGCGGCGACCAGGTTGGCAATCACGCGAGCGTCTTCGGCATGCGGATGCCGCGCACGATGACGAGCTGTTCGAGGGCCGCGCGCTGCAGCTGATCGGCGACAGGCGTGTCGCTCACGCGGGTCCGCGGCGCAAGACGGGCCACGGCCGCGCGGAATTCATGCTGCACCTGCAGCCGGCGGGCGATCGCATCGGCGCGTTTGCCCGAACGGCCGATCGTGAGGGCCACAGCCAGCGCCAGAAGTGTCGAGAGCCCGAAGGCGGCGAGGATGCCCACGAGGACGCCGGAGAGGAACATCAGGCCCGGTCCAGTTCGACGAGCAGGGACGCGCGGAGCCGCTGCGCCGCACCAATCGCGGCCTCGAGGCGGCGGAGGTACGCCCGCTTCGTGGCCGGCGTGGCCGTCGCGAGCATGGCCATCTCGGCCACATCCTCGGCGGCGTCAGCTTCCTGTTCGGCGATGATGAGCGCGGGCGAGAACGGCTCCGGCGTGGCCGCGAGGAGCGCGAGATCGATGGGCTGCAGGAAATGGACGAGCGCTTCGTCGGCCTGGGCCGTCTTCAGGGTGCGGATGATCGTGGCCGCGATGGCAGCCGCGCTGCGGGCGCCCCACATGAGCTCGCTGGCGCGCCAGCCGCGGACACCGAGTGCCAGCGCCACGCGACCGACCAGGGCCTCACTCCCGCCCCAGTGGCGCCGATTTGTTGCAGGAGGCAACGTCGCTGCCATGGAGTCAGGCCGCCTGGACTTTGGCGACGATGTCGCGGATCAGCGGCATCGCGAGCTCGCGGACGAGGGTCGCCTCGCCCACGATCTCTCCGCGGCGCCGGCTCTCGATCGCGGCCGCTTTCTTGACGTCGGCGGCATCCTGATCGTTCAGGCGCACGAAGAGACTGTTCTTCTTGACGAGTCGCTTCACGGGGCGTACCCTCATGGGCTTGGCAGCTAATCGGGCGCGTATCGCCCGAATATCACGCCGTCAATATGTAGACATTCATGCCGCTGTCAAGGGGGCGTTTCTGCCGTCTTCCAGTGAGACTCAGATCGCCAAGCGGATCAAGCAGATACGCGAGGCCCTGGGCTCCTCCTGGGGGAAGCGGCTCCCACAGGCCGAGCTCGCGCGCCGCCTGGGCGTGGACAAGAAGACGGTCTACCGGTGGGAGGTAACGGGCGCGATTACGGTGTCCAATGCCCGGGCGCTCGCCGAGCTCGCCGGCTGCGATGTTGAATGGCTGTTGACGGGGCGAGGGCATGGTCCGGGACGCGCTGGTGCCGGCCGGGTGGCCGAGCCGAGGCCCGAGTCGATCTCGCCCGAGGAGGATGAGCTTGCCCGCGAAATCGTTTCCCGACCAGATGCCTTCGCCAGACGATTCTTCGATGCCGCCGAGCGCATCGGGGCGCCCGCTGTCCTCGCCTGGCTCGAGGATGTCGAACAGATCTTCGCCGACCGGGGGATCCGCCGGCCGGCCTACTTTGCTCAGCTGCGCCGAGAGGTGGCGGATCGCTATGGTGGTGGTGCCACGAATGGTAAAACGGGCTGAGGACCTCGGCGTCCTCTACGCGTCGGACGATTGGGCGCCGCTCTCCGACATTACGCTCGGGCTCTTATTGAAGCGTGCCGGCATCCAGTGCCGCTACGTACCGGATCTCGGGATTACAGAGGCGGTCTGGCCGCCGGTCTGCGGTGTGCATGTGATGCACCTCGATCGCGCCCAGTCGCCGGGCGAGCGACGCCTCGCGGTGCGGCACGGCCTCGGGCACGTGCTGGCGGATCACGTGGCGGACGTCATTTTTTCCCATGACGGCCACGATCCGATGGGGCTTGAGGAGACGATCGCCGACCACTTCGCCCTGGTCGATCTGATCTCTAATCGACAACTTGGAGACTTGCGGAAAGCCCGCTACACTCGGGAGGAGATGGAGCGCTGGAGTATGTGTGAAATCCGCCGCTATGCGCCGCGCTGGAGTTCGGACCGCGTCCTCGATCGGGCCTATCTGCGGGTCCAAGCATTTCTGATCCCGAGTCCTCGAGAGGTGTAGGGAAAGTCCATGAAGCGTGCCCGTTTTCAGCTCCTCCTGGCGGTGGCTACGGCGGCCTGCATCAATACGCAGATGACGCGGCTGGCCGGCTTCGATCCGCAACGGCCGTCGACGTGCTGGCAGGCGGTGCACATTTACGCCACGGCTGACGCGATCGGTGCGCCCCATGTGGAGCTCGCCTATCTGCGGACGGAGACGACGGACCCGACGAGTGATGAGAGCTTACTAAAGAACATGAAGCAGAAAGCGGCGGAGATTGGGGCGAACGGGATCATCTTCGGCGGTGTCCATGAACAGGTCGGCCGGGTGGGATTGGTGACGGGCGCCTTCCAGGCCAAGCCGTCCGCTCAAGGTGTTGGCGTCTGGATCCCCCGCGATTCCGCCGCTACGATGAAACTGTGCGGGGATAGTCTCGCCCTCGATTCCATCGCGCGCGCCGGCCCTTGAGCGAGATCCCGACAGGAGGATCTGTGTCGGACCTTGAACCAGATCAGCTGCGGAAGGTGATCGAGGATGGAGTCTTTCGCGGGACGTCCAAGGCGATCGCGGTTTATTGTCTCGTGACCGGGCTGATCGCTCTGGTCTACTACATCATCGCCAACAGCTAGATCTCCCGTCCTGGCGCCCATTCTTCGCTTCCCGGTCCGCGTCCTGCTCCGCATCCGAGATCTGATGCGGCCGAGTGCAGACGTCAGCACTCCGCCGGGCCGGGCACAGGAAGCCCAACGCCAGCCACCACCTAGGGCACCGATACCCACTTCGGGAGCTGTTCGGGACGAATGTGACGAATGACCGTCCGGCCGGTTGGCACTTTCGGCGTTGGCGGCGTATTATTCCGGCGCGTGATTCGTTCAACGGACGGGGTGGGGATCGAACCCACGCACCCTAGCGCAAACTAGGGCTCGCCGGAGTGATAATCCGGTGCCTTGACCATCTCAGCCACCCGTCCATGTCGTTCGCCGGCCCGGGCGCCTCTTCCCGGGCCGGCTGCCTTTTTCCCCTAACAAAAAAAGCCCCCAACAGTCTCGTGAGGGGGCTCCCCGTACCTCCTACGGGCTCGTGCCAATGTATGACATCGCGGATGGCGCGCAATAGTGAGATCAAACGCTCGTCGGCTCAACGACTTGCCAGTTTCAACATCACGAACTTTCTCGTCGACGGCGAAGCGAATTCTCTAGGGCCAGAGCCGGCAGCCGACTCCGATCGTTAAACCGGTGCCGATCTTGAGGCCGGCCGAGACCCCGACACCGCCGAAGAGTCCGCAGCGCCGATCGTGCACGGCCAGCTGCGCCGTCAGCCGGCGGTGCAGGGAACCCGCTTCCGCCTCCGCATTGTCCGCCCGCTGCTCGCAGGCCAGGAGGCTTACCCGGCAGGACCGCCAGGCGCCCGAGTCGGCGGCCGCGATCTGGCGTAACACGGTGATCGTGTCGACGCGCCGGCCGGCGGCGAGCGCCGCCCGGAGACTGTCCGCGACGCCGGCGCGGGCAACGGCCTCGGCCGCCTTCGCACGCTCGACTGACTGAAGATGTGCGCGTTGCCGCACGAGGGCGCCATGGAGCGCGAGTTGGGCGCGCGAGGCCTGGGTGATCGCGGCGTCCCGGGCGCCCAGGATCCCACTGAGCTGGCCGAAGCCATAGAACAGGAGCGCCGCGGCGATCGCGCCGGCGACGAGATACGTAGTGATACGGCTCGATACGGTCATGGATGCACCTGCTTGAGGATGCTGTCGGTCTGCACAACACATTTGAAGGCGGTGGCATAGAGGTCCCCCCGCCCGTGGATCCACGACCAGTCGAGCAGCACGATGATCTCGGCCAGCACAATGGCGACGATGATCCCGCCGATGGCAAGCTCGCGGCGCGTCATGTGATGATTCTCCAGAGGAGTTCGCCACAGACCTGGCCGGGGATCCGCTGCAGGACGTCCCGCCAGGACCAGCCGTGGCGATCGAGCCAGAGCTCATAGAGCATGCTGATCTTCAGGCCGACAGCGGCATAGAGCCACGCCGCGTGACCCGGCCCCCACCAGTGCAGCGCGAGCTGCAGCCCAAGACCTGCGAGCGCCTCGACGAGCCAGCTGGGCCAGCTCCACCAGAACGGGGCACTCATGCCGCGAGGGCCACGGTCCAGCGGACATAGGAGATCTGGTCGCTGGTCGCGCGCTCGAGGGCGAAGACGCCATAGCCCTCGCGACCGCCGGCCGGGTTTGCATTGCCTTCGATTGTCCGGATCCGCACGGCCCCGGAGGCCTGCGGCAGGACGTCCGTGACAAAGCCGATATGCGCGTAGCGGCCGAGGCCGGCGTGCCAGACGACGAAGCCGTCGCCCGGCGCCGGCGAGCCCGGCTGCCAGGTCGGGGGACTCTTCCGCGCCCAATCGACGATCGCCTGCACGAGCGCGACGCGGGGACAGGGCCACGCGGCGCCGAGGGCCTGGCGCCCGATCTGCCCGAAGAAGGCCGCGCACCAGGGGAAGCTGCCGCGCGGATCCAGCCCGCTCTCTTTGATCCAATAGTCAATTTCGATGGAGCGATTGGATCCGACCGGGATCTCGCGCACGTGCAGATAGCGCTTCGCTTCGGCGAGCACCGCGGCGACGGCCCGATCGGCGGCGGCAGTCATGCCCGAACCCATCGGCCCAGTCGGACAAATCCGTGGTCACCGCAGGTAAGGCAGAGAATCGACGGCGAGATCGTGAGTGGATCCCAGGACTCGACCTGCCAGAGTGACGAGGCGTCCCACCAGGGTCGCTGCTCTGGCAGATCGAAGTGAATCGACGCGTAGCGGGCCATCGGACCGGCGACCGCCGGACACTCCGAGCCATCGGGGCGCCGATGATGAATCACGGCGCCCGCGCGTTCGAGGCACGGCACCGGGGTGCCGAACGTGTCACGGTTTCCGGGGTTGTCCGCTGGCTTCCAGGACGTGAAGGTCAGCGCATGCCCATCCCCGAGATCCACGTCCGGCTCAGGAGTCGTCCGCCGAGCGGTCATTCGTGCGCGTCGCCCTTCGTGATGTAGCCGTGCCAGCCGCAGCCCGGGCCGGGGAGCAGGATCGACGGTGTTGTCGTGAGATCGTCGAGATTGACGCCGCTCATCTGCCAGCGCGCGATCTTGGGATAGGCATCGGCCGGCGCCGGCGCGACACCTGAGGGGTTGCCGAACAGCACGAGGATGTAATGCGCGCCGATGATGTAGCGATGCTGGCCGCGGCCGCCGCGGGCCCTGCCGATCGCACATTTCGGGCACTGGAAGAGAACGCCCTGGGCCCCCGCGACGGTGTCGCCCTGGCGCCGCATCCCGGTCGCCGTGACGTGGCCCACGAATTGGCCGTCGAGCTCACGTAACCTCAAAGGAGCCGTCCGCCTGGGCGCGGCGCGCCGCGACGTCGGCCTGGGCTTTCGCGTCGACATCCATCGCGTGCGTCACGGCGTCGACTGTCCCGCCGCCTTTCGTCTCGGCCCAGATCTTCAGACCGGCGAGACCGTAGGAGGCGAAGACCAGGAAGACGGTCAGGCCCACCACCGCAGCGAGCTCGGTGCGGAAGTTGGGATCGCTCTCCCCGTTGGCGAGGAGATGGAGGCCGAGGACGACGTCGAAGACGGTCGCGAGGATGAGCACCAGCGTCGTCTTGACCTTGTTGTGTTGCGGCCGGTGATCCGGCCCGTTGAGATCGAGCCAGTAGTAGACGGGCGTCAGGACATAGCGGAGCAGGGCGCCGACGGCGCCGCGCTTCTCGAAGGCATGGGGCCCGGGGGCGTCAGGATTACTGGGACGCGGATTCATGGGTCTCGTGGGGCCCCAGGAGCTGATCGAGCAGCGTGACCGTCGTCGGTTTCATGGCCCATTCGCCCTCATAGCCCTCCACCCGCATGGATCCAGAGATCACGATGAAGCGTTCGGCCAAGGAGGCCCGCGCCGAGCGGACGTCGCGCGCCGTGAACGGATGCTCCAGCCGGTAGTCGCAGAGCACGACGTCGAACCGTTCGGGCATCGCCATCGCCTCGGCCGCCGTCGCGGCGCCGACCGCCTCGTGTCCAGCTTTCCGCAGCCAGTACTGGGTCAGCTCCATTTGCTGCGGTTCGTCTTCGACGACGAGGATCTTCACCGCCGGGCGTTGCGCTTGTAGAGGTCGTCCACCCGCGCGTCGACGCGCGCGACGTGGTTGCCCATCTCAGCCAGCGCGCGGCTGAAGTCTTCGCGTAACTCATCGCGGATCTCGCTCGGCAGATTGCGTACCCAGCCGGCGAGCTGCGCGAGCTCTTTGTCGAAGCTGTCCATCCGCTCGAGGATGACCGCCTGGCGCGCATCCGCCCCGGGCTCCTCGCCGTGCCCACCGTTGC
>Ga0075436_100002132_pt1 | contig 13637 bp, 7 predicted proteins | sample RhiMethybrSRZTD5_FD_75303 | JGI IMG/M metagenome (GOLD analysis project Ga0075436, IMG submission 75303) | Populus rhizosphere microbial communities from Tennessee, USA - Rhizosphere MetaG P. TD hybrid SRZTD5 | ecosystem: Host-associated > Plants > Roots > Rhizosphere > Soil | place: USA...
CCTCGACGGCGTCCTCGAGGCGCCGCGGCTGACGGCGCCCGAGCGCGAGTCGTTCGCGCTCAGCGTGTCGCTGATGAACCCGTTCGCGCTGCTCGATCGCGACCGCGACGCGATCGCCGACACGATCGCGCGCGGGACGCGGCGCGTCGAAACGGTAACCGATCAGACGCTCGACACGCTCGCCGACGACATCTCGATGGAAGGATGGCGTCGGCGCGCGATGCGGTGGACGCTCGTCCACGAGCGCGACCGTCTGATCTCGATGCTGTCGCTCGGCGAGCTGCTCGTGCTCGGCGGCGGCAGACCGGGCGACTTCGCGGCGTGGGGCATGGCGGCCGCCGCGCCGTACGGCTGCTTCTGCACGCGCGTCATGACGCCCGGCGGGTCGTCGGCGCTCATGGGGCGGCCGCAGCTCGGCTTGATGGCGTCGATCGTTTCGGATCTGAACCTGCACGTCGCGATGATGTTGAAGCGGCTGGCGCTGCCGGCGGCGCTCGCGCGCGTCGTCGTCTCCGGCGCGATGCAGGATTTCATCGACACCGTGAAGCCGACCGATCCCAGCGACTGGCTCACGCTCGCCCGCACCGCTCGCACCGCGACACGCGAGCGGATCGAAGACTACGTTGCGGTGGCGACCGCCGCCGGACCGCTGATGCCGGTCAACACGTCGCAGCAGCAGTGATGCGTGCTCGCATCGTCGTCGTCCTGGGCATCGTCTCGTGTGCGGCATCCGCCTTTCGGGGGACGCCGCAAAACGCATCACCCTCTTCCGATGCGCAGATCGCGATCCTGTCGCCCGGCGCCGACGCGTACGTCAGCGGTCCGACGCTGCTGCGCGCGCGCATCGATCCCCCCGAAGCGGCCGCGAGCCTGACGTTCTTCGTCGACGGCCGGCAGATCTGCACCGTGCCGGCCGCGCCGTGGGAATGCGACTGGGACGCGGGGCCGACGGTCGCCGAGCATCAGGTGCGCGCCGTCCTCTCGCTGCGCGGCGGCGGACGGCTCGTGACGACGGTGCGGACCAAAGGCGTCGGGTACAACGAGCGCGTGAACGTCGACGTCGTGCAGGTGACGGTGACGGTGAGCGACGGCCGCGGCCGCTTCGTGCGCGGCATTCCGGAGACCTCGTTTCACGTCTTCGAGGACGGGCAGCCGCAGAAGATCTCGCACTTCGCGTCCGAGGACATCCCGCTGGAGCTCATCGTCGGCATCGACATCAGCGGCAGCATGACGCCGTCGATGCCGAAGCTGAAGACCGCCGTGAAGGAGTTCCTCGGCTCGGTGCCGCCGCAGGATCAGGTGACGCTGCTCGGGTTCAACGACAACATCTTCACGTTGTCGCGCAAGCAGACCAACCCGGCCGAGCGCGTCAAGGCCGTGGACCGGCTCGCGCCGTGGGGATCGACGGCGCTCTACGACGTGATCCTCCGAGGCGTGGAGATGCTCGGCCGGCAGGCCGGCCGGAAGGCGCTCGTGATTTTCACCGACGGCGAGGATCAGGGAAGCCACGCGACGATTGGCGACGTCGAGCGGCGGCTGCAGGCGAGCGACGTCACGCTCTACATGATCGGGCAGGGGCGCGGCATCACGATGGACGCGCTCAAGCGCATCATGGAGCGGATCGCCACGCCGACCGGCGGCCGCGCGCTGTTCACCGACAGCGTCGACGAGCTGCACGGCGCATTCGGCGATCTGCTCGACGAGCTGTCGAACCAGTACCTGCTCGGCTACGCGTCGACGAACAGCAGGCGCGATGACGTGTGGCGGCGCATTCGAGTGGACGTCGACGGTCATCATGAGGTGCGGGCCCGCCAGGGGTACCGCGTGACGGCAACCAAATGACATACGAACCCACGTTCAGCCGCGGTGGTCACGGAGGTCGCAGAACCCGCGCTGTGCGTCTGTGCGCGGCCTGCGTGCTCGGCGGTTGCGTGACCGCTCACGCGCAGGATCAACAACCGCCACGGTTCCAGACGTCGGTCGACGTGACCTCGATCGACGTGACGGTCGTCGACGATCGCGGCAAGCCGATCACGACGCTCGTCCCCGGCGAGTTCATGGTCCGCATCGACGGCAACCTGCGGCGCGTGGTGTCGGCCGAGTGGATTTCGCTCGTCCAGCAGGGCGACGCGCCGCCGGTCGCGGCGGCGCCGGAGGGTTTCAGCACGAACGAGGGATCGACCGCCGGCCGGTTGATCGTCATCGCCGTCGACGAGCCGAACATCCGCTTCGGCGGTGCGCTGGCGATCTCGAGGGCGGCCAACGCGTTCATCGATCGCCTGATGCCGTCGGACCGCGTGGCGGTCGCCGGGTTCGGAACCGGCTCGCCGGCGACGGTGTTCACGGCGGACCGCCAGCGCGTGAAGCAGGCGATCAGCCGCATGGCCGGTCAGAAGCAGGCGGGGAAGCTTGGCGATTTCGGGTTCAACATCTCGCTCACCGAGGCGCTCGCGATCGACCGCGGTGATCGCGTGATCATGGAGCAGGTCGTCGCGCGCGAGTGTCAGCCGCTGACCGGGCGTCCCGATCCGCTGTGTCCCGATGCCGTGCTCACGCAGGCGCGCAGCCTTGCGCTGGACGCGTCGCACGAGGGCGACCAGACGATCATCGGGCTGCGCGAGCTGCTCACCGGCCTCCGCAACATCGAGGGGCCGAAGACGCTGATTCTCATCTCGGAAGGGTTTCTGCTGACCGACCCCGCGCTCGTGATCGAGCTGGGCGGCCTCGCGGCGGCGGCGCGCACCAGCGTGTACGCGTTGAAGCTCGAGGGGCCCGTGTTCGACGCGACCGACGCGCGCATGCCGATGGATCCGATCGGCGACCGGCAGGCGATGGCGCAGGGGCTCGAGACGCTGGCCGGCGCCACGCGCGGAGCGCTGTTCACGGTCACCGGCACCGGCGCGTCGCTGTTTCAGCACATCGAGTCGGAGCTCTCGGGCTATTACCTGCTCGGCGTGGAGTCCGACCCGAAGGATCGCGACGGCAAACCGCATCCGATTCGCGTCGAAGTGCCGCGGCGCGGCGCGATCGTGCGATCGCGCCGGCAGCTGCTCAACACGCCGTCGGAGCTGCGCGCCGCCCGCACGCCGCACCAGGCGGTCGCCTCGGCGCTCGCGTCGCCGCTCCTGATGTCGGCGCTGCCGCTGCGCGTCGCATCGTTCGCGCTGCAGGGACCGGAGCGGGAGCGCGTGCAGATCCTGATCCACGCCGACGTCGGCAGCGACTACTCGGCGTCGAAGGTCGCGTCGGTGGCGTACATGATTGCCGACCAGAACGGCAAGATGGTCGACAACCGTGCCTTCGACATGCGGCTCCTGCCGATCATGTCGGGCGTCCCCTCACCGCTGCAGTATTCGGCCGGCGCGAGCCTGCCGCCGGGCGACTACACGCTCAAGCTCGCGGTCGTCGAGGGCGGCCGCGCCGGATCGATCGAGCACACGATTCACGCGACGCTCGGGCAGGCGTCGGGGATGACGCTCAGCGAGCTGATGGTCGGCGGCCCGATCGACGTCGGCGAGCTGCTGCAGCCGACGATCGGCTACCAGGTCACGTTCGGCGCGGTGCACGGATACGTCGAGGCGTACGGCGCGAAGGCCGACGGGATCACGGTCGAGTACGAGATCGCGAAGGACGCCGAGAGCCCCGCGCTCCTCGACGTCGACGTGCCGCCGCACCAGGCGGGCGAGAGCCGGATGATCTTCTCGAAGGTCATGCCGGTGCATCAGCTGCCGCCGGGCCGGTACCTGCTCCGCGCCGTCTTCTCCGAGGCCGGGCGATCGGTGAAGACGCTGATGCGGGCGTTCGAGATCGCCCCGCCGAAAGTGCTGATGACGTCGGCCGACGGCCTCACGTCCTCGTCGACGTTCGACACCGGGCTGTTCCTTCCGATCGAGGAAGCAGCGATCCATCCGGCGTTCCATCGCGAGACGGCGACGCATCCCGATACGCTCGAGCCGTTCATCGCGCGCGTCGACGACGGCGCGAAGACGACGTTCCGGCAGGGGATCTCGTTCCTGACCGTCGGCGACTACACGAAGGCGGAAGCGAGCTTCAAGCAGGTGATCAACCCCGACACCGACAGCACGGCGCCGCTGGCGTACCTGGCGGCGTCGTTCGCGGCGTCGGGCCACGACATCGAGGCGGCGAGCGCGTGGCAGACGGCGCTCGTCGACGGCACCGACCTGCCTCAGATCTACGAATGGCTCGGCGGCGCGCTGATGCGCAACCACGCGTACGGCGAGGCGCGCGCGATTCTCGAGGAGGCGGCGCAGAAATGGCCGGGCGACGCGCGCTTCACCAAGCCGCTCGCGATGCTGCACGCGACCTTCGGCAGCGGCCGCGAGGCGATGCGGACGCTCGAGCGCTACCTTGAGGAGCGGCGCGACGACCGCGAGGCCTGCTACATGGCGGTGCAGTGGATCTATCTCGTGCACGCCGCCGGCGCATACGTTCACAACCGCGCCGACGACCTGAAGCTCGCGCACTCGTACGCGACCGCCTACGAACGCGCCGCCGGTCCGCAGCTGCCGCTCGTCAAGCAGTGGATTGATTATCTCGACAACGAGAAGCGCCAGTAATCGGCCACGAAGCCACGAAGACGACAATCGTGTGTAAGGTTTGTTGAGTTGTTAAAGCGTCAAGTTGATCGAATCAACTAACCTTACGCGGACGGGCGAACGAAGCAAAAAGCTGTTCGTGGGTTTCGTGCCGATCCCGCGCTGTCACGATTCGGCGAAGAACGTGCTCTAGACTTTCCCGGCCAGCTTGTCCAGCACTCGCTTGATCTCGTCCAGCTCGTGCTGGATTTGCGCGATGCGCTTCAACTGGATCTCCTGTTCGCGCTCGAGCTTCAGGAGCCGCGTGGAGACGTGCGCGAGCTCCGCGCGCACCGCGTGGTCGCGTTTGCGCAGCGGGGATTTGGGAAGATGACGTTGGACGCCCGGGAACAGCATCGGAGCCGCGCTTACTGCGAAGAGGTTTTGATTGCCGGCGCTTTCAGATACTTCTCGTACCACGCGATGTAGCGATCGTAGCGATCCTTCTGGAAACTCGGCCGGCGTATCCCGTGGTTCTCGCCCGGGTACACGATCTTCGCGAGGAACTCGTCGTTGACGTGCGTGAGGCGAGTCGCCTGTGGCGCGGGGCTTTCAGCCCCGCGATCGCGGGCCGGGCTTTCAGCCCCGCGATCGCGGGCCTGAAAGGCCCGCGCCACAAAGAAGATCTCTCCCGGCTGCTGTGGCTGGCTGTCGAGATACACGATGTCGCCGGTCTTCGCGACGTCGAATGTCGTGATGTCGCGCTCGCCGTTGAGCAGGCGATCGATCGAACCGCCGGCGGCCGTAACGATCGCCAGGTGGACGTTGCCACCCTCTTCGAGCAGGAACAGGACGTTCCTTCCATCGGCCGTGAACTGCGGCGAACGGACGTTGCGATCGAGCCGCGCCGTCAGAATCGTCGGCGTGCCGCCGGAAACGGCGATCAGCGCGATGTTGTTCGTCGCGTACCAGATGTCCTTCGAGTCGCCGCCCCGCACGTACGCGATCGACTTGCCGTCCGGGCTGAACGCCGGCGAGCTGTCGGATCCGGGCCATGTCGTGAGCGCGCGCGGCTTCGCGCCCGCGCGTGCTTCGACGACGAAGATGTCGGTGTTGTCGTTTGCGTCCGGATTGTCGGTGCGGTTCGCGCTGAACGCGATCAGCGTGCCGTCGGGCGACCACACCGGCGCGCCGTCGTCCCAGCGGTCGTGCGCGATCTCGAATTCTTTCTTCGTCGCGATGTCGAACACGTGGATGTGCCGCTTGACGTCGGTGAGATAGCCTTCGCCGTCGCGCATGAACTGCAGGCGCGTGATGACGTGCGGCTTCGGCTTCTTTGCCTGCCCCGAGCCTGTCGAAGGATCGTCCTTGTCGGCTTGGGAGTCGTTCGGATCCGGATCGGGCATGATCGTTAGCTCTCGGTGTGATCGGCGGCTGCCGCGGGCATTTTCTTCGGCCGCGTGCGGCGGCGCGTGGTCGTCTTCTTGGCCGCCTTGGGCTGCGCGGCGCGCGCGGTTCGTGCGGCGCGAGACTTCTTCGGTTTCGCGCGGCCGAGGAGCTCCGCGGTCGTATCGATCGGAACCGGTTCGGCCAGGTGCTGGTCGGTCTCGTACGGCTCGCCCGTCTCGATCGCTTCGCCGGGCTGCGTCTCGACGGGGATCGCCTCGACGATTTCCGCCTGCTCCTCGCCCGCCACGTCGACCTGCGGCAATCCCGCGCGCTGCAGCGCCGGCCCCTGGAAGACGCGCAGACCGCCGCGACGGTCGCGTTCGATGCGGACGTAGCCTTCCTTCTGGCACGCGCGCAGCAGATCCATCAGCCCGCCGAAACCGTATCGCCTTTCGTCGAACCCGCCGCCATCGCCCTGCCCGGAGCCGGCGTCGCCCCGGTGCTGTCGAAGGATCTGTTTCACGTTCCTCAGATACATCGGCCAGCGGGCGCTCGTGGCTGCCGCGAGGATCCGACCGGCGCGCGCGACGCCTTCCGCAGGCGTCTCGGTGGCGGCAACCGGCGGCTCCGCCACCACGGCGGGTTCATCGGGCGTCGGCCTGAAGGCGATCGGCTCGTGAGATTCGGCCTGCTCCGCTTCGGAGAACGCCTCGTTCAGCTCCACCATCACGCTGCGGCCGGCGTGCTTCAACGCGACGAGCCCCGATTGCGACAGCTTCTCGACGAAATCGAGGAACGACGAGGCGCCGTAGTTGCGCTCCGAGAACGTCGAGTCGAGCTGCAGCAGCGTGCTCTTGAGCAGACCGGTCTGCGGCGACACCTCGCGGTCCGCGAGAATCTTGAGCGCGCGCCGCACGATCGGAAACGCCTGCGCGACCGGCGCGATCGACGGCGGCGGTGCGGGCCGCCCGCCCTTCACCGCGGGCATCCTGCGCGCGCCCGTCAGGTTCTCGTAAGCGATGAACTCGTGGCAGTTGCGCTGCAGGATGATGCTCGTGAACGCGCGTCCTCCGACGACGAAGACTTTCTTGTCGTACTGCTTGAGCTTCTCGACGAGCGACAGGAAGTCGCTGTCGCCGCCGACGATCACGTACGCGTTGATGTGCGGATGCGTGAACGCCATCTCGAGCGCGTCGAGCGCCAGGTTGATGTCGGCGCCGTTCTTGTCGCCGCCCGGTGTGAGGTTCCGCTGGACGAGGCGGATGGCGTGCTGTGTGAGCGACCGGCTGTACTCGCCGGCGCGCGTCCAGTCGGCGTAGGCAATCTTGGTGACCACCTCGCCGCGTTCCTTGATGGCGTCGAGAATGGTGCCGACGTCGAACTGATGGCCGAGCGTCGTCTTGACGCCGATCTCGATGTTGTCGAAGTCGATGAAAACCGCAATGTTCAAACGATCTTGGTGGGCCAACGGATTTTCCTGACCTGAATGAGCAACCTTGTTTGGGCTCGAACGAAGCAGCCGGAGATTCCGGGCAATTGTTTCGCAGCGGTCGAGCTCGCGCGTCCTCGGGGCGAGGCGCGGCTCCCATTCTACTTCAGGAAGTCGCTGTCAATGGCGGCGGCGCTTCCGGCATCGGCCAGATGACGCGCGCGAACTGACCCCGCTGCAGCAGCTCGCGTCCCTTGCCGCCGCGCCCCGTCACCTCGTATTTCGCGGTGCTGATCGTCTGTTCCGCGCCGCGCGAGGTCTCAACGGTCAACAGATCGCGGTCGCTCGTCGAGGCGACGAACCCGAGCACGCGATCGTCTTTTCCGAGCTTGATCAGCATCACACCCTTGCCTGGACCCGCGAGGAAATTGACTCCCTCGGCCTTTGACAGGATGCCGCGCGCGCCCGCGGTGGCCGCGATGAGCACTTCGGTGCCGGTGTACCGCGCCACCCCGAGGATCTCGGCATCCTTGGACGGACGCGCGAAGCGGCGTCCCGTGCGCGTGCTCGGCTCGACGAACGGTTCGAGGCTGAATCGCAGCGCGAAGCCGTCGCTGCTGACCGCGACGGCGTGCACCGGAGGCTCAACGACGTCGGGGTTGTCGGAGCCAGACCCCGATCGAGATTTTGACGGGGTCTGGCCCCGGTTCGACGGGGTCTGACCCCGGATGTTGCCGGCGGCGCGCGGGTCGAGGCTCATCGCGCCGACGATCCGCTCGCCGTCCTTCAGCTTGAACTGCTTCTGAATCGGCTCGCCGTAGCCGGTCGACGCCGACACGTCGATGAACCGCGACGTGTAGGCGACGCCGAAGTTCGAGAAGAAGACGCACGCCGCGCGCGTGCTGCCGGCGAAGGCCGCCAGCACCGAATCGCCTTCCCGCAGCCGCGTCGTCGACAAATCCTTGACTTCCTTCTGCCGCTTCACCCAGCCGTCGCGCGACACGATGACGACGTTGTCCTCTTCGACGATGAAGTCGTCGGCCTTGTATTCCTGTTCGCCTTCGTCGCTTTCGATCGTCGTGCGGCGCTTGTCGCCGTACGTCTTGCCGATCTCCTCGAGCTCGGTGCGCACCAGCTTCCACCGGCTCTCTTCGTCCTTGAGCAGCGCGTTGATCTGACGCGCGCGCTTGCGCTTCTCCTCGAGCTCTTGCCGGATGATCAGGATCTCGAGCCGCGCCAGCCGGTAGATCTTCAGCTCGAGGATCGCGTCGGTCTGTTCGGCATCGAGCTTGAAGCGCGCCATGATTTTCTCGGCCGCGTCAGGCTTGCCGTCCGACTTGCGGATCATCTTGATGATCTCGTCGAGCGCGTCGAAGACCGTCTCGAAGCCTTCGAGGATGTGGATTCGCTTCTTCAGCGCGGCGAGCTCGTGCTCGAGCCGCCTGGTGACGACCTCCAGCCGGAAGTGGAGGAAGTGCCAGAGGATCTGCTTCAGATCGAGCCGCTCGGGGCGTCCGACTTCCGGGTTCTCCGTCGGGATCAGACACGTGAGGTTGACGGCGAAATTGATCTGCAGCGCCGTGTGCTTGAAGAGGTACGCCATCACCATCTTCTCGTCGGCGTCCTTCTTCATCTCGATCGCGATGCGCACGTCCTCGGTCGACAGATCCTTGACGTCGACGAGCTGCGGCAGCTTGCGGCTCTCCGCGATGTGCCCGATGGCGGCGACGAGCTGGCTCTTGTCGACGGTGTACGGAATGCTATCGACGTAGATCGTCTTGGTCGACCGCGTCTCCGGTCCGATGTCCCAGGTGCCGCGGAGGCGGATGCTTCCAGACCCGGTCTTGTAGATCTGCTTCAGCTCGTCCTGCGAATTGAGAATCTGCCCGCCAGTGGGGAAGTCGGGTCCTTTGATAGAGCGAGACAGCTGCGCGTTGCCGATGTCTTCGTTGTCGAGCAGCTTCAGCAGCGCCGTGCAGACCTCGCCGAGATTGTGCGGCGGGATGTTGGTCGCCATGCCGACGGCGATGCCGGTGGCTCCGTTGACGAGCAGATTCGGGATGCGCGCCGGCAGGACAACCGGCTCGGTCTTCGTCGCGTCGTAGTTCGGACGGAACGGCACGGTGGCCTGCTCGATCTCGCCGAGCAGCTCGTCGGAGAGGCGAGCGAGGCGGCACTCGGTGTATCGCATGGCGGCGGCTGGGTCGCCGTCGAGCGATCCGAAGTTGCCGGAGCCGTCGACGAGCGTATACCGCAGCGAGAACGGCTGCGCCATGCGCACCAGCGTTTCGTACAGCGCGGCGTCGCCGTGCGGGTGGTAGCTGCCCATCACGTCGCCGACCACCTTCGCGCACTTGCGGTGCTTCGCGTCAGCCGTCAGGTTCTGCTGCCACATCGTGAAGAGGATGCGGCGCTGCACCGGCTTCAGGCCATCCCGGACGTCGGGCAACGCGCGCGCGGTGATGACCGACAGCGCGTAGTTGAGATATCTCGACTGCGCCGCGTCGTGGAGCGCCACGGCGTCGGTCGTTCCGGCGCCGTCGCCGCCCTTGAGCAGAGGGGATCGAATGGCCGCGTCACGGCCGTTCGATCCGCCGTCACCGGAGTCGAGGTCGTCGAAGAGAGACTGCGGGGACGGTTTCCGTCGCTTGGCCACTGGGTGGCAATTGTACTCTCGGCTATTTCACGATTGGGTTCTCCGAATCGCGGCTCCAGTCCTGCCATTAGGTCAGGTGGGTCGGATGGGCCAGGTAGGTTGGATCGCCAGTGGTGACGTTCTGTTCTGAATACGCGCGAGCGGTTTACGCCGCGAGCGCGTCAGCGCGTGACAGCCTTGAGCCGTTGCGAGGCGCGCATGCGCCGAGCAACCGCGGCGGGGGTGGGGTCCCCGCCGCGATCGAAGAAGATGGGGCCCCACGCGTTTCTATTTGATAAACAGCATTTCCCGGTACGTCGCCAGCGGCCACGTCTCGTGCGGGATCATCAGCTCGAGCTCGTCGCCGGTTTCGCGCAGCGCCGCCATCGCCGGAATGACGACGTCGCGGAAATGCTTCGCGTGCTTGACGGCGTTGCCGTTGCCTTCGTGGTCGAGCGCGTGCGCGAGCTTGTCGGTGCGCTGCTTCAGCGCGTCGGTGAGCTTGGTGGCGCTGGTGAGCACCTTCTTGACTTCGACCGAGCGCCCGCCGGCCGATTTCACCGCGGCAACGCTTTCGGCCACCTGCTTCTGGTACTCGAGCGCGGCGGGCAGGATGTAGCGGTTCGCCATCAGCACCATCAGCTGTCCTTCGACGTTGACGGTCTTGATGTACTGCTCGAGCATGACGTCGTAGCGCGCGCGCACTTCGCGCTCGTTCAGCACCTTGTATTTGTCGAACGCGGCGAGGGCCTCCTTCGACGTCAACTGCGGCAGCGCATCGACGGTGTTCTTGAAGTTGAGCAACCCGCGCTTCCCGGCTTCCTTCTCCCACTCCTTCGAGTAGTTGTTCCCGTTGAAGATGATCCGCTTGTTCTCCTTGATCACCTTCGGCAGCAGCTCGGCGACCGCCTTCTCGAGCGACTTGCCGCTCTTGGTCGCCTTCTCGAGCTCGGTCGCCATGTAGTCGAGCGACTCGGTGACCGCGACGTTCAACGCGATGTTCGGCATCGCGATGCTCTGGTTCGCCGACACCGCGCGGAACTCGAACTTGTTGCCGGTGAAGGCGAACGGGCTCGTGCGGTTGCGATCGCCGGCGTCGCGCGGCAGCTTCGGCAGCACCATGACGCCGGTATCGAGCTCGCCGCCGTGCTTGGTCGACTTCGCGCCGCCCTTTTCGATCTGATCGAAGATGTCGGTGAGCATGTCTCCGAGGAACACGGAGATGATCGCGGGCGGCGCCTCGTTCGCGCCGAGCCGATGATCGTTGCCCGCGCTCGCGATCGACGCGCGCAGCAGCCCCTGCCACTTGTTGACCGCGCGCAGCACCGCCGTGCAGAACACCAGGAACTGCATGTTGTCGTGCGGGTTCGCGCCTGGGCTCAGCAGGTTGTGCCCCTCGTCGTCGCTCATCGACCAGTTGAGGTGCTTGCCCGATCCGTTGACGCCGGCGAACGGCTTCTCGTGCAGCAGGCACGCGAGGCCGTACTTCGGCGCCGTCCGGCGCATCGTCTCCATCGTCATCATCTGGTGATCGGTGGCGACGTTGGCGTTCTCGAAGATCGGCGCGATCTCGTACTGGCTCGGCGCCACCTCGTTGTGGCGCGTCTTCACCGGCACGCCGACCTTGTACAGCTCGGTCTCGACGTCCGACATGAACGCCATCACGCGGTCCGCGATGGCGCCGAAGTACTGATCTTCGAGCTCCTGACCCTTCGGCGGCTTCGCGCCGAAGAGCGTCCGGCCCGCGTTGATCAAATCGGGCCGCGACAGATAGAAGTAGCGATCGATCAGGAAATATTCCTGCTCCGGCCCGCACGTCGTGACCACGCGCTCGGCCGTCGAGCCGAACAGCTTCAACACGCGGACGGCCTGCTTCGACAACGCTTCCATCGAGCGGAGCAGCGGCGTCTTCTTGTCGAGCGCCTCGCCGGTCCAGCTGACGAACGCCGTCGGAATGACGAGCGTCACCGCGCCGCCGCTGTAGAGGAGCCAGGGCGGGCTCGTTGGATCCCATGCCGTGTATCCACGCGCTTCGAACGTGGAGCGCATGCCGCCCGACGGAAAGCTCGACGCGTCGGGCTCCCCTTTGATCAGCTCCTTGCCCGAGAACTCGGCGACCGCCTTCCCGTCGCTCGTCAGCTGCAGGAACGAGTCGTGTTTCTCCGCGGTGATGCCGGTGAGCGGCTGGAACCAGTGCGTGTAGTGCGTGGCGCCGTGCTCGACGGCCCACTCTTTCATCGCCTTGGCGACGGCGTCGGCCGCCGACCGATCGAGCGGCTCGCCGTGCGTCATCGTCCGACGCAGCGCGTGATACACCGGCTTGGGGAGGCGGGCCTGCTGCACTTCGTCGTTGAACACGAGGCTGCCGAACGCGTCCGAGGCACGGACCGGGACAGCTTCTTTCTCTTTGGCGACCGAGAAGTCGCGAATCGCGTGAATGGCCTCGAGCAGCACCGCCGAACCCATGGCTCCCCCTTTTGCGCGCAGCGTCCGAGCGCAAGCCGATGCGAATAACGCCGCATTATTCATCGACCCGTCGGCGTTCGCCAAGCGAGATCGTCGCGCCGCTCACAAAAATTTAGGGCGCACAATCGGTGAGAAACCGCCGTGAGATCCGTTATGCTTCCGCTCCGATTCCGCGGAACAGTTGACAGGCCGGCCCGGCTTTAGTGACGAGAGGAACTGCACGTATGACCGCCGTCGATTTCTTTTCGCTCGCGAAAGACAACCACGCACAGATGGTCGACCTGAAATTCGTCGACATGCTTGGGAGCTGGCAGCACTGTTCCTTTCCAATCGACCTGTGGGACGCCGACACCTTCAAAGAGGGGCTCGGCTTCGATGGATCATCGATTCGCGGCTGGATGGGGATTCACGAATCGGACATGCTCGCGGTGCCGGACGCCGCGACCGCGTGCATCGATCCGTTCTTCTCGAGCCCGACCGTCAGCGTGATCGCGAACATCGTCGATCCGGTCACCGGCAACGATTTCACACGCGACCCGCGGCATGTCGCTCGCAAGGCCGAGGCGTATTTGAAAGAGCGCGGCGTCGCCGACACGTGCTACATCGGACCCGAGCCCGAGTTCTTCATCTTCGACGAGGTTCGCTACGAGCAAAACCAGCACAAGGGGTACTACGAGATCGATTCGGTCGAGGGCGCGTGGAACACGGCACGGATCGAGGAGCCGAACCTGGGTTACAAACCGAGCTTCAAGGGCGGTTACTTCCCGGTGAGCCCTACCGACACGTACCACGATCTTCGAGGCGAGATGGTCGAGGAAATGCGCAAGATCGGCATTGTCGTCGAGGCGCACCATCACGAAGTTGCCACCGCCGGACAGAGCGAAATCGACATGCAGTTCCAGCCGCTGCTCAAGATGGCGGATCAGTTCATGTGGTACAAGTACATCTGCAAGAACGTCGCAAAGCGGCACGGCAAAACCGTGACCTTCATGCCCAAGCCGATCTTCGAGGACAACGGCAGCGGCATGCACACGCACACGTCGCTTTGGAAAGACGGAAAGCCGCTGTTCGCCGGAAAGGGGTACGCGGGCTTGAGCGATCTCGGTCTATGGGCCGCCGGCGGCCTGCTCAAGCACGCGCCGGCCATCCTCGCGTTCGCTGCGCCGACCACGAATTCCTACCG
>Ga0075436_100002133_pt1 | contig 13624 bp, 14 predicted proteins | sample RhiMethybrSRZTD5_FD_75303 | JGI IMG/M metagenome (GOLD analysis project Ga0075436, IMG submission 75303) | Populus rhizosphere microbial communities from Tennessee, USA - Rhizosphere MetaG P. TD hybrid SRZTD5 | ecosystem: Host-associated > Plants > Roots > Rhizosphere > Soil | place: USA...
CGTCTTAGTCGAGCCCGTCGCGCCATCGCCCTTGAGCCCCGCAAGGTAGGAGTTGCCCACCTGCGCCGCCGCCGCCGTCTTGCTTGCGATCTGAAGCTGCAGCCTGTCGATCGCCGCCTTGACCGCCGCCGCGCCAGCCGCCGCCAGCTCGCTCCCCTTGCAGTGCGAGAGCACACGATACCAGAGCGGCACCGGAGCGTAGGCCTGCGCGTGGATGAGGCCGCCGAGGATCGCCATCAGCGCGCCGATGCCAGCGACGATGCCGCCGATGATGGTGCCGACACCCGCGAACGCCGCGATGCCGGCGCCGATGCCGATCGTGATCTGCGCAGCAGTCTGCACGCCGGCCTGCGCAGCGGCGTTCGCGGCCGCGGCGATCTGATCAGCGGACTCGCCGGCCACGGCCTTGTTGTCGGGCATCTGCAGGTAGTTCGTGTACTGCGTCAGCGAGGTCGCCAACGTCTGCATGAACTCGAGCCCGACGATCTCCTGCATGCGCGGACGCAACGCGTCGCACATCATCTTGCCCGTCGCGACCTTGCCGGTCTGCCAGTAGATGCCGCCGATGTCGCTGTGGATCTTCGGGAGCGGGTTCGACCAGGTGTACCGGACGGCCTTGTAGAACGTGTCGAACGGGTTGCTCGTGTTACCCACGGTCGTGCCCGCGTCGAGCACGGCGACGTACGCGTCGAGAGGATCGGTGCCCGTCTGCAACCAGAGCCACTCCTTGTCGTCGCTGAGGTTCGTGCCGGTAGCCAGCGCGTCGAGGTCGCCGGTGAGGCCGATCGCCGTCCGAAGGTCCTGCACGGCCTGACGCAGCTCGCCGCTCTTGATCGAGCCCATGCAGTTCGTCACATCGGTCGGCATCGTGCGCTGGCTGCTCGGCGCTTCCGCACCGCGCTTCGGCAGGGGCGCAAGCGTGCCGACGTCGAGCGGCTGGATGCGCTGTCCGGTCAGCGACCCGCGGTACTTCGAGAACGGCGATTGCGAACCGCAGTTCTCGATGAGCGGAGCGCCGCGGTGACTGTCGTCCGCGTTGTACATGAACCGCCGAGCGAAGCCGTCGGGACCGAGGACGTTGCGGTACCGATCAAAGACGATGGTCCCCCAGATCGGAAAACCGAAGTACTGCTCGTCCGGACCTGCCGGCGGCCAGCACAGGTAGGGCGTCTCACGCGCGTCGGGCACGTCCCACGGCGTCGTGAAGCCGAAGAAGTCGCGCGGCGTGCCGAGCACCTTCTTCGCCGTCCAGCCCGAGAGGCCGAGCGTGTTGAGCGTCCACGCGATGTTCTGACCATCACCGCCGCCGGTGAAACCGATGCTCGACTCCGGAAACGGCGCGAATCCGTCGTCGTCGCTGACCGGCAAGAGCCTGGTCTCGGACATCGCGGCGCGGAACGTGCCGCCGCGGATCGCGGTCGCACGACACCAAACCTCCATCCAGCCCTGCGCGGCCTCGTACCAAGCCTTCTGCTCGAAGCTGAGCGGCTCGTAGCCGACGAGAGCACGAAGCGCAGAACGAGCCCGCTCGTAGAGGTCGATGAGGAAGACCTTCTTCATCACGTCGTCGCACGCACCGTCCAGCTCGCGCTGCGACATGATCTTCAGGTCCGCGTTCGGAAACAGCAGCGTGCCGGACGAGTCGTAACCGTTGAGCGCGTTCAGCTCGACGACGGGGTAGCGAAGAAGCTGCGCCCGCGCGGTGGCGTTGTACCCACGCGGCGGCGTCGTGAGAGACGCCTCGGCCTGGATCCTCACGGCCGTCGCGTCACCGCGCACGTTGACCTGGACCGCGCCGCCCGACGGAGCGGGCGTCGATCCGAGACCGCGACGACGCGCGATGTTGACGTGGTAGGCCATCGCGATCCGATTCTAGCGCATCGCGCTCCGGCGACGCTCGACGTACACCGGCACGCGTTCCTTCGCGTACTCCTCGACGCGGAAGCGCGTGCGACCCTCCCTGTCCACGAGCCGCACGAGCACCGGGTAGTGCGGATCCTCGTTGTCGATCAGCCAGTGGAACTCTCCCACCGCCTTCGCGCCGATGCGCATCGACGTCATCGCGCCGCGCAGACCGGCCGACTTGAAGCGCGTCAGCACCCAGCCCTTCTTCGGACCCCAGCCGTACTTGTAGAGGCCGCGTGGAGATCTGCGAAGCTGCGACACCGCCGCCGGCGGCATGAACCCGAGCTGCCCGCGCGGCTTCTCCGAGCGCACGACGCCGACCGCCTGGTACACGCCCAGCTCGGACATCTTCGCGCGCTTGTTCTTCCGGATGCTGCGCCGACCGGCAGCCACGCCGTGCAGGTACTTCGGCACGTTCGGGCCGCTGAAGTAGCCGCCCTCACCCTCGCCGCGCGCGTAACGGTAGCCGCGCAGGAACGCCGAGTGCTGCTTCACGCGACCGCGCGAGCGGCGGAACGGACGACGGCGGTTCTCCTTGAGCCCCGCACGCTTCAGCCACGACTTCGCGTTCTTGATCGCTCTCCAGTCGCTCGGCGTGCTGGCCGCGAAGACGATCTGCCCCGTCGGCGCTTTGAACTTCCAGTGCCCGCTTCCCGTCTTCTCCACGTCCCAGCCCTGTGCACGTGCAAGGCGGACCAGCTCCTCCATGTCGCGACGCAGCGAGTTCGCCTGCAGGCTACGAACCGGCGTCGGACGCTGCCAGAGATACCTCTGCCTCGTCCCGAGCATCCACGACAGCGACGGATACTCGCGCGCGAGGTCGTGCGCCGACATGATGTCATTCGTGTCGAAGTAGACGTGCTCCGTGCCCGCCCTCACGTTCGTGAGACCCGCCGTGCGCATCTGCTGGAGCACGGTGGGGTCGGACGCGGCGACGGGACCGACCCACACCTTCCACGATCTGTTCGGCGCGAGCCGACGCGAACGGCGACGGTTCGTGCGAAGACGCGGCGTCGTCGACATCCAGTAGATGCCGAGCCCCAGAAGTCCTGCAGCAGCAACGCCGACGGCAGCCTTCCAGTTCAAGCCCGCCGGAACGGGCGTCTGCGCCAGGGCGGTCATCAGCGACGACGGCGACGCCTGTTCGGCCTCACGTCCGAGGTGACCGCGAAGTAGACGCCGGCGGCCATCAGCGTGATCGCGACCCACCCGAGCGTCGTGGCGGTGTCGAGCGTCGTCTGACCGAGACCATCGACGCTGATCAGATGACGATGACCATCATCCGTGCGACGTCCGCCGCCGTACCGGCTGCGCCGCCACGGCCTCGTGAACTCGCTGCCGTACCGATCGGCCGCATCCCATGCGCGCATCGGCCCGAACAGACGCCGCTCCTCCGCCGTCGGCGCCGCGCGAACGCTCACGGACCCGCGACCCGCCGGCGCCGCGTTCACGGCGACCGCGCCGCGCGTCGTGTGCACGCCGTAGTAGTTCGACGGCGCGTTCACGACGACGGCGCCGCGCTCGTGGCTCGGCGGAGCGAACGGAAGGGCGGCGTGAGGCTTCCCCTTGCCGTGACCCCTGCCGGACGACGACGACGCGGGAGCGGCTGCGGAGCCGCTGGGCTTGGACTTGGGCGGCATCTCTCAGCTCCTCCTCCGGTTCGCGGCGACGCGCGCAGCGGCGCGATGACGCACGCGGCGCGACTTCGCACGCTTGGACTGCTGCCACGAGAGGCCGCGACGGAACTCGCGCCACACACCCGGGTAGCGGTGCATGATCGTCTGCGTGATGGCGTGGTAGTCGGAAGCCGACTTAACGCGCCCCATTCTCAGCATCTGCATCGCTGCGTACGCGCGTGCCTTGGTGTCGATCGGCCATGCGCGACGCTCCGGGAAGACGAACGCACGGAGCGGGATTCGCTTGCGCTGCTTCTGCGTGAGCCGGTTCATGTGCAGCGGCGTGCCGAAGAAGCCCTTCTCCTCGCCCGTCTGCGAATCGATGACCGTGATGCCTTCGCCCTTCGACTCGGCCAGCTCCTGCGCGAGCGTCACGTAGCCGGCGTTCGTGCGCTTGTAGAGCTTGCCGCTCTCGCCGAACAGCTCGTACCGGCCGCTTCCCGGACCGAAGAAGTTGCGCCGCATCCGGCGACGCCGGTTCGCCGCCATCTGCCGCGGCGGGTTCACGGTGAAATAGAAGAGCCCGGCCGCGAGCGCGACGACCGCGACCCAGCCGACCTTCACGGCGGTCGAGTCCGCAGCGACCGCGGGCGGGTTCGCCGCCGGCACGTCCTGGCCGAATCCGCTCGCCGCGCTCACGCGCGCGAGAGCCGCGCGGTACTGCTGCTGCTTCGCGACGGTCCAGGGGTCGGCGACGGAGGTGGTGTTCTTTGCGTGGTAGGTCATGGAGTCCTCGTCACCTTGAGAATGTCGATCCGCGGCCAGCCCTGGTCATACAGCGATTCGGTGACCTTCTCGACCGCGTGCGATTCGTTGTACGCCCAGACGAACGCTCTCTCGGTCGGCGCGTCCGGATCCTCCTGGTCGTGCCACCGCACGGTGTACTTGTAGAGCGTCCCGTGCTTGCCCGGCTTCGACGGGTTGCGCGTCGTACTGCGCGACGCGTCGGTGAACCAGTCACGGTAGCCGTCGATCCACGCGGGATCCTTCTTGCCTTCGGCGCCGCGAGCGATCTCTTCCATCTCCCACCACATCCGGCCCTTGCGCCTATCGCGCGCGGCGGCCTTCTGCCCGGCCTGGTACAGCTTGTTCGCCGGGTAGGTGTAAGACGAGCTGCTGTTCTGGCTGATCGACTCGATCGTCTGCCACGTCTGCACCGCGCCAGTGTACGTGCTGCGACGCTGCAGGCGGACGTTCTTCGCGCCCTCGAGAGACCAGCGCGACGCGACGCGCTGGCCGATCTCCAGCGACGGCACGTGCTCCGGCTCGTGGAAGCCGCGGCCCGAGGCGATGACGCGATACTCGTACTGGCGACTGTTGGTCGTCAGCGCCGTGCGCTTCTCGGCGGCGCGCATCGCCGCGTCGAGGCTCGGGAACTGCGTCACGTGATGCCCGTCGACGTAGAGCGAGTAGCAGCCCGACGTGTCGATCTCGTAGACGTGCCCACGGCCGTCACGGCCGTGGACCGTCCCGTCCTTGTGCGACCGCGCCCAGGAGATTCCACGACCAGCGCGGTTGCGCCGCACCGAGCGCCGCCGCGCCCTGCGGTTCGGCTTCATGCGGTGCTTCCACCAGAGGTACCCGATGCCGAGCGCGGCGACGCCGCCGACCGCAATCGCGCCGACCTGCCACGTGTTGAGCCCACCAGCCTGCTGCTCGAGGCTCAGCGTCGCGTCGCCGCTCGGCGCCGGCATGTCGCCGGGCAGCGTGCTCTTCGCCAGCTCCGGCGCGGACGCGGGCACTGCCTCGCCCGTCGGGTACACGTAGAGCGTCGTGAGCGGCCAGATGCGGTAGATGCGGTAGCGCGGCATCACGATCCGCGAGCCCGCCGTGAACTGCTCGGCCGCCGCCTGCGCGAGACGCTGCGCGATGTTCGCGTAGTCGACCGCGTTGTAGGTCTTGTCGGGCTTCCACTCGATGTAGACCTTGCCCGCGGTGCCTTCCGCAGCGGTGCCCCACTTCGCGGCCTGCACCTTCGCGCCGGTGCTCTCGAGCACCGACTTCACCGCGGCCGGCACGCGCGGCGCGGCGTCCGAGGAGATCCCGTGCACCTCAAGCGCGGCGTCGAGGTACGGGTCCGTGAGGCCGCTGCCGACCGTGTACCGGCGCACGTCGGCCGTGTTGGTCGTCGGGATGTCGCCGAGGCCGGGACGTCCGCTCGGGCGAAGCGCGATTGCGTACGTCACGACGTCCTCCTTCTGTGCTTCCACCAGAGGTACCCGATGCCCAGCGCGGCCGCGCCCCCAGCAGCGAGCCCGATGTACGTGATGGTGTTGCTGATGCCGGCGCCGATGGCCCCGGTGAAGACCTGCGCCGCCTGGTCGTACGGACCGAGCGCCAGCTCGTGCTGGATCTGAGCGCGCTGCGCGGCCGTGCACGGGGGCGTCGCGCCGCGGCAGATCGCGTCCGCCTGCTGCGACGCGTACTCGAGCCGCTTGCTCGAGTCGACCCAGTAGCTGATCGCGACGATCGCCGCCGCGCCGAGCGCCACCGCCACCACGGCGATAGCGATGATGATCAACGGTGCGATGCCGAGCCCAGAGGTCCCGGCAGGCGTGACCGGCGTGAGATTGCGGAGCACCTCCGACGCCGTGTCGTACATCATGCGCGCCGGTCCGATGAGCGAAGCCTGCGCCGTCTGGTTCTGTTCACGTGCCCTCGACGTCTGCACCGTCAACGCAGCGAGCTGCTTTGCGCGCACGACCGCGCCCGCGACCTGCGCGATCGTGCCGGCGACGAACGTCTGCAGCTCGGCGCGCGTGAGCTGATCGAGGCTCTGGCCCTTGTCGGTGATCTTCTGACGAAGCGCATCGAACGACGACTTCGAGAACGACACCTGCGACCCAAAGGTCGCGACGGCGCGCTGCACGAGCGTCTTCAGATCCGTCTCGAGGTCGGAGATGCCGTTGACCGGACCCGCCATGCCCGGCGTCGCCGTCTGGCCGAGACCCGACATCCCCGGGGCGCATGCGCACCCCAGAGAAGAAGGACGACGAGTCGTGATGGCGTAGGTCACGGTTCACTTCCTCTTCAGGACGCGGTCTGCTTCATCTTCACCGGACCACGCGTGAAGAGACCGATACGCTTCAGCGACCGCGCCTTGTGCATCGCCAGCTCGCGCGTGGGGAAGATCAGGCTCTTCTCGAAGCGCGAGTTGGACGGCTTGTAGAAGACCTCCCACGGCCCACCTGCGTGACGTCCGTTGCCGATCATGCCGTACGGTCCCTTCCGACGCTCGAGGCGACCGCCGCCGAGCACACGGTCGATAGCAGCGTCGATCTCCGCGCGGTGCTCCTCGATGAACTTGCGCTTCGACATCCGCGACGACTGCCACCAGTTGTAGAGGCCCTGGTCGTTCAGGATCCACAGCTCACGCTCCGCGTTGCTGTGGTTCGCACGCACGCGGCGCGAACGCCTGCGGTTGCGCACCTGCCTCTTACTCGGCCCCTGCCACTGTTCACCGCCGAGAACGCGATCCATGGCCTCGTCGATCTCCTGGTGATGCTCACGGATGAAATCGGGCTTCGACATCCCCGACGACTGCCACCAGTCGTAGAGGCCCTTGTGTTTCCGGACCCAGAACTCGCGCTCGGCGTAGCTGCGTCGCGACCGACGGTGGTTGCGCACCATGAGCTTGCGCCCAGCGCCGCTCGGGTGCTTCTTGCTCTGGTAGTAGTAGTAGCCGCCCACCGCGAGCACGCCCGCACCGACCGCGAGCCACGGCCAGAGCGTTCCCATGTCGACGCCTGCACCGCCGCCATCTCCGGTGTCCTCGGCGATCGTCAGATCTGCGGGCGTCGGCGTCGTCGGGCCGCCGCCGCTCGCGACGTAGCGCGGCGCGCTCTGCAGCGCCTCCCACGTGCCCGACGAGAACGAGATCGACCTCTTGTCGGACGAGACCGTGTACGTCGTCGGCACGCCGCCCATGACGAGGTAGCGCCCGATCTTCGACAGCGAGAGACGCAGCGCCGTCGCCGTGTTCGTGCCGAACACGCCGTCCGCCCCGCCCGCGAGCGGGTAGCCCTTGCTGATCAGCAGAGCCTGCACCGTGCTCGTCGGCACCGTCTGCCCGACGGTGCCACCGGACACCGTACCCGACGGGGCGGTCGACGAAGGCACCGACGTCGGCGTGCCGGCCGGCGCGCTCGACGCCGACGCGCCGCTCGGCGCCGACTCGCCGGGCAGCAGCAGCTTCGCGATCGACGAGATGTTCCGCTCGGCTGCACGTACCGCGGTCGTGAGCGCGGCGCGACGCGTGGCGTCGCTCCAGCCCGACTTCGACACGTACGTCATCCAGATATGGCCGGCATCCGACCATCCGGACTGCACGTAGCCGGCGGGGAAGCCGGCGGCGTACATCGCGGCGTTCAACGTCGACGGGACGAACTGCGCCTCGACCGACGTGATGTTGTACGGCGTGAGCGACGTGACGAAGGCGCCCGCGTTCGCGCCCGTCCCCGGGCGATCGATGTCCGTGCCCAGGCCGTGGAGGGGCCTGAGCCGGGAGAGAGAACGCGATGCGGTGTGGTAGGTCATGATCCCTCGTCAGTCCGACTGCCCTTCGTCGCGCAGCTCGTCGATGTACTTCTCCCACTCCTTCGCCTTCTTCCCCGCCTTGGCGGGATGCAGGCCGATGGAGCCGTCCTCGTAGACCACGGGCGCGAGACCCTCGCGCTTGCAGATCTTCTCGATGTCCTTGTCGAGCGCGAGCTTGCTGCCGCCAGACGGCACGCACGTGACGAGCGGCGAGCGATGCTTCACGCGCGCGGCCTTGGCCTCGTTCGCGTCGTCCCAGACCTTCACGCCCGAGAGACCCTTCTTCGAGAAGTGCGCCTTCAGCGCGTCACCGACGCGACCACGGCTCGGTCCCCAGCCCGACGGACCGGAGCCGATGTCGGTCGGCTCGAGGTCGTCGCCGCCGTCGTTGTCCTGGAGCTTGCGGCCGCTGAAGTACCACCACGCAGCGCCTCCGCCGAGCAGCAGCGTGCCCAGGCCGAGCGCCCACACGGGCACGCCCACGACCGTCTTGGTTAGGATGTTGCCGTTCGTGGTCGGTGCCGTCTGTCCGAGCGGAATCAGCTCGAGCGGCGGCAGCGGTGCGAGCGCCGACGACGTCGCCCGAGCCGGCGCCATCGCGTCGTCCTGATCACCACCGTCGCCGAACATCGCGTCCAGCTCTTCGTCCGAGTAGCCGTATTGCATTTCGCAGTTCTCCTCTGGCGCCCTGTGCCTTCAGAATCAGTAGAAACGGATGATCTTGCGAGCTTGCCGTCGCGCGGCCCGCGCGCGCGCGCGGATGCGAGGACCGCGCATTGCGGGCCCCTTCGCTTGCACCGTCGTCGGGTACTTCCGGTTCCTCAGCGCGTACGCAAGCGCTGCGAGCGCGACGACGCCGCCGCCGATGATCAGCACGGTGCCCCAGGGGAACCCGCCGCCACCGTCCGGCGCGGTCGTGGTCGGCGTCATCGCGGTCGTGTCGATGACGCTCGAGGCGCCGCCGTCTCCTCCGCCGCCTCCGGCCGTGGACACGACGCCGGGCGTTCCCTGCTGTGCCGGCGGCGCGTTCTGGATGGCGTACATCAGGTCGTCGGGCACCGTAACCGTCGTGCCTTCGACCGTGAACGGCGTACCCGTGTAGCCGACGTAGCGAGCGGCGTTCTGCATCGCCAGCTCCGTGCGCGGCCCCCACTTGCCGTCGGCACCGGTCCTGCCGGTACCGGGCGCGAGAAAGCCGAGTCGCTGAAGCTGCGACTGGATGATCCGCACGCCATCGTCGCCGGTCGTCGCGTTGATCTGCGCGGTCGATCCGAGACCGGGACGCGTAGAGTAGTAGTTCGTCATCACCGTCTCCTGCGACGCCGGTTCGCCGTCACTGCCGCAGCCTTGCGACGCCGCCAGATGAACCAGCCAGCGACACCGACGAGAGCGACGCCGCCCGCGATCCACAGCCACTGGTACGCCACCCACTGCACTGCCTGGCCCGTCGTCGACGACGCGGGCGCGGGTTGGGTGGGCAACGGTGACGTGGGCGCGATCGTCTGCGGCACGCCCGTTCTCATCTGCGTAATCGCAGTCATGGTCGGCGCCGCGTCGTCGCCCATGCCCGAGAAGATGCTGCCCGCGAAGATGCCAGTCTCGAGCATCAGCGTCTCCTGTGCCGACGACGGCGATTCGCGACGACCGCGGCCGCGGCCGGCTTCGACACCGCGGCCGGCTTCTTGCGCAGCGCCGTGAAGCCCAGCACGCCGACGAGCGCGATGCCGCCGATGCCGATCGCCCAGACCGGCAGGCCTGCGATCGACTTCATGTAGAACGGCTGATCCGTCCCCGTGTCAGTCGTCGCCGGCGTCGTGGTCGTGTCCGACGTCGTGCTCGGCGTCGTGGTCGTGTCCGACGTCGTGCTCGGCGTCGACGACGACGGCAGCTTGATGTCGGTCGCGTTCACGTACGTCATCGGGTTGATGAGCTTCGCCGGGGCGCCGCTGCTCGTCGTGCCGAGCATGAGGAAGCCGCTAGCGTTGCGCTGACTGTTCACCGCGTCGCCAGCGTCGAAGAACGCGCCCTTGATGACGCCCGCCGCCGTGTCGCTCGGCACGACCACGGACAGCTCGACCTGGCCAGCCGCATTCCAGCCAGCGCTCTTGATGGTCCAGCCCGGAAGACGGCTCTGCACCTGCGCCTTGAGCAGACCGGGCACGCTCGGCGCGGTCGTGCGCGAGATGCCGGACGGCGTCCACGTGCCGCGCACGGTCGAGTACGCCTTCACGATCCGAGGATCGTTACGCGGCGTCTGCCCCGCGCCCGGGTTCCAGACCGTGTCGTTCGGCCAGTCGCCGAGCTTCGCCATGTGGTAGGTCATGTCGTCTTTTCTCCGAGGTCAGCGCCGGCGGCGCCGGTTGCGCTTCAGCACCTTGCTGGTCGTGTACACGTAGACGCCCAGCGAGATCGTCGAGAGCACGAGACCCGTGATCGCGATCTTCTCCATCCGCTCCGCTCGCGCCGTAGCTTCGTCGCTGAAGGTCTGTCCGAGCGTCGTACGCTTCCCCGTCACGGCGTGGTACTTCGGCGTCGACGCGGCGCTCGTCCGCGAGGTCGCCACGGCGTGGAACGTCGGCTTCGCCGAGGGGTGCAGCCGGTACGCCGCCGAACGAGCGGCGTGCGCCCGAGGCATCGCCGCACCGAGGCCACCGAGGTGGATGCTCTGCAGCTTCGGCGGTTCCGACTGGAACACGATGGGCGACACGTAGCCGCGGTGCCGCTGCGGCTGGCCGTAGTTCGCCCAGACGAACGGGTTCATCACCACCGCGGGCTCGTAGCCCATCCATCTTTCGACCTTGTAGGTCATCCCGCGTCCTGTTCCTTGGCCTTCGCCCAGTTCTTCTTCAGCTTCGGGATGAGCCTCCCGAAGACGAGGTAGCCGAGCCCGAAGCCGACCGCGCTCCCGGCGACGAACACGACCATCGGACGCCGATAGAACGGCACCGGTGTCTCCTGCGTCTGGCCGAGCGTGGGCAGGCCGTAGAGCGGGTACGGCGCCATGCCCTGCTGCGATCCGCCCACGCCCGACGCCTGGTCGGCCGCGCGCGAGAACTGCTGATCGTGTGCGAACTGCGTCATGCGTCCTCAGATCCCCAGCTTGCGCCCGAGCTTGCGCGCGTTCTTGGCGATCGCCTTGCGGTTCCGCCACAGCAGGTAGCCGCCACCGGCGACGGCGCCCGCGATGAGAAGGTTCTTCGGCGTGAAGAGCGTCGCGCTCGTCGCCGACGCGCCCGGTACCGGAACGCTCGCCGCGTCCTGCGCGACCTGACCGAGGCCCTGCATCGCGCTCGGCGACGCCTTGAGCTTCGCGATGTCCGTGTTGAGCGCCGCCTGCGAGGACGACGCCGGCACGATCGTCTCCTGCGCCGCCTGCCGCATCACCGCGCCGGTCTGCGGCGCCGCGGCGGCGAGGTTGTTGAGACGCGGCGTGCGCGCCTTGTTCTTCAGCAGGTCGTCGAGCGTCGCGTGCATCACGCAGTGCGCGACCACGGACGTGAGCGCCTTCTCGGGCTGCATGCCGAGCGCGATGAGCCGATCGGCGATCTTCCGGCACCGCGCCGACATCCCCGGCCCGAGCGCGTTCATCGCGTTCTCGAGGAACCGCGAGCGCGCCGAGCCGCGGTAGCGCCTCGACTCGCCGACGAGCGCCTGCGCCGTCGTCCACCCGAAGTGCTCGATCTTCGACGCGTTCGGAGGCGGCTTGAGCGTCTTCACGCCGCGCGCGAGCGTGACGCCGCCGGCCGACGGCTGCGTGACGCGCCAGTTCTCCGCGGTCGCGTCCCACATCTCCGACTGCTGGACGTCGATCTCACCCTCGTGCGCGATGTACGCAGGCAGCGCGTACTGGTGCTGGAAGACACCGTCCTCCCCGCGCCAGGTGACGCCCTCTTCCATGTCGAAGATGCCGTTGCCGATGACGTTCTGCGAGTCCTGGTCCAGCTCGTAGCTGATCCGGTCGTAGAGCGTCTGCGGATCGACCTCGTCGTTCGACGGCTCGATGTTGTCCTGCAGGTTGCGACGACCGGGGACGATCAGCGCAGCGGAGCCGGGCGTGTAGCGCAGCTCGTCGAGCATGTCGTCATGCGGCGCAACCTTCACGGTCGTCGGCTCGTCGTTGCCCAGCTCCATGTCCGTGCGCATCTGCGCGTACGGACGGTAGCCCTGGCCGCCGCCCGGGCCCCACGGCGACGAGCCGAACGTCGTCTGCTGCATTCCGGGACCACCCTGGACTGCCAGCATGTCGAGCCGCTCGATGCCTTCGACGTCGGTCGCCGGACCCGCGCCCGAACCGGGCGTCGACGGCGTGTCCTCCTGGATCTCGTCGTCGAGGATCGACGAACGGTCCGGGCCCTCGTAGTCCTCGACGTCGAGGTTCGCGTCGCCGCGCATCGTCGGCACCTGGAGGTCCCCGTCGCTCTCGAACAGGCTGTCCAGCTCCATGTCGTTGTCGTCGATCTCGCTCATCTGATTCTCCGGTTAGACGTGCGCCCTACGTCTCAGGCCGCCTTGGGCCGACGCTTGATTGCGAAGTACGCGACGGCGACGACACCGCCGAGCACCAGAAGAGGAACCCCGTACGAGAGGAACGGGCTCGAGGTAGCCGGCGCCGGAGTCGTCGTGTCCGGCGTCGGAGTCGTCGGCGTCGTCGTCGCCGGCTGGTTGAGCTGCGAACACTGCGCCGCACCCTGCGCGACGGCGATGCCAGTCGTCGTGGCCGTGTGCGCGTCGGCGCCCTGCGTCTTGCCGACCAGATCCGCGATGCTGTTCGACGTCGAGTTCGAACAGACGATGCCGCGGAACATGTTGAGGATCGCCTGGCCCGGATCCGTCGAGCTGCTCGTCGTCGGCGTCGTCGACGTCGTCTGCCCAAGCCCCAGCCCGGACACCGGCATGCCAGCGCGAGCCGCCTTCCCGATCGCCTGAATGCGATCGATCGACGAGTCGGCGAGCGCGCGAGCGATCGCCTCGCGCACCGCGGGCTGCAATCCCATCCCGCGAGCGCGCAGCGTCGTCGCGACGCGCATCACGCGATCGGGGAGCCGCGAGTCGAACCGACGCAGCGCCTCGAGCAGGCGCGGCAGGCCCTGGTCGACGGGCTGCGTACGCATCCACGCGAGGAGCGCGTCGGCGGCCGCACGCGTGCGCACGAGAACCGGATCGCTCCGGTCTGCGGGCACTTCGCCGAGGCTGTAGAGGGGGCGTCTCATCGCTCAGATCTTCTTCACCACCGCGAACCCGATGAGGCCGACGAGCAGCGCGCCGCCGCCGATCAGCGCGACCTTCGTGACGGTCGCCATCTGCGCCTGCTGCGCCTCCGCGGCCGCGGCGATGTTCTGCGCCTGCTGCGCGGCGTTGAGCTGCGCGATCTGCAGGTTCGCCTGCGTCTGCTGGTTCTGCGCGTCGATCTGCGCGGCGCTGTTCGCCGCCGTCCGCGCGCCGCAGAAGTTGCCGGCCGCGTTCGTGAACGAACCCGACGCGCCCGCCGTGTCCGTGTGCGTGATCGC
>Ga0075436_100002137_pt1 | contig 13606 bp, 15 predicted proteins | sample RhiMethybrSRZTD5_FD_75303 | JGI IMG/M metagenome (GOLD analysis project Ga0075436, IMG submission 75303) | Populus rhizosphere microbial communities from Tennessee, USA - Rhizosphere MetaG P. TD hybrid SRZTD5 | ecosystem: Host-associated > Plants > Roots > Rhizosphere > Soil | place: USA...
GACGCGGCCGACGAAGGCGCGCGCCTCGTGATAACCACTGGGGGCACGGGCCTGGGTCCGCGAGACGTCACGCCGCAGGCCACGCGCGATGCTATCGACTACGACGTCCCCGGGATCGCTGAGACCATGCGTCGCGCGGGCGCGGCATCGACGCCGATGGCCGCGATCTCGCGCGGGATGGCGGGCGTTCGCGGCCGCACCCTGATCGTCAATCTCCCGGGCAGCCCCAAGGGCGCGACCGAATCGCTCGAGTCGGTGATGCCGGTTTTGGGTCACGCCCTTGCGCTCCTCGCCGGCGACACTGAGCACAAGCCCAAGGCGTGAACGTCAACGCCGACCTGGGCGAGGGCGTCGGCGCGGATGACGCGATCCTCGCGTGCGTCGACAGCGCGAACATCGCGTGTGCCGCTCACGCCGGGTCGATCTCCATCTCCATCGCCACCGCGTGGCGCTGCCGCGAGCGTGGCGTCGAGATCGGTGCGCATCCCTCGTACGAGGACCGGGCGGGATTCGGGCGCGTGGAGAAGGCGATGTCCGCGCGCGAGATCGAGGCGCTGGTCGGTTTCCAGGTGGCCGGGCTGGCCGCAGTCGCGCCGATCGCATACGTGAAGCCGCACGGCGCGCTCTATCACCGCTGCCAGGAGGACGCCGCTACCGCGGACGCGGTGGTGAGCGTGGCGAGCAGGCACCACGTCGGCCTCGTGTGCCAGGAAGGGTTCGAGCTCGCGGCCGCCGCGCAGCGTGCAGGCATCCCCGTCTACCGCGAGGGCTTCGCCGACCGGCTGCTGCTTCCTGATGGCAGCCTCGCCCCGCGCAGCCGTCCCGACGCCGTGCTGCACCCGGACCAGGCCGCCGCGCAGGCCCTCAAGCTCGCCCGCTCCGGCCGCTTCGACACGATTTGCGTGCACGGCGACACGGCCGGCGCAGCGGCAGTCGCGACGGCGGTCCGGCGCGCGCTCAAAGACGCCGGCATCGAGACCGGTCCGCTGCGCCCCTGACTTGGAGGTCTTTTTTCTCAAGCTCGTGGCCACGCCGCTGCTGGTCGGTGCGGCCAGCCTCGCGGGGCGACGGTGGGGCGCCGAGGTCGGCGGATGGCTCGTCGGGATTCCGTTCACATCTGGACCGATCGCGCTCTTCCTCGCCCTTGATTCGGGGCTCCATTTCGCGGCGCAGGCCGCGACCGGCATCCTCGCCGGCACCGTGTCGCAAGCCGCGTTCGCGGTGGCCTATGCCTGGGTCGCGCTTCGGGCTGGCTGGACGTTTAGCCTGGCTGCCGCGACGGCCGGATTCCTCGCCCTCACCTTCGTGATGGCCGCTGTCAGCCTCGACCCGCTCCCGACCTTCGCCGTTGCGATCGCGTCACTTGTGCTTGCGATCGCGGCCATGCCGCGCCGCCGAGCGACCGCCGTCGAGCCTCGTCCGCTCCCATGGTGGGACATCCCGGCCCGCATGGTCGTGGCCACCGGCTTTGTGATCGCGCTCACCGCCGCCGCGCCGGTGCTCGGCTCACGCCTGGCCGGACTGCTGGCTCCTTTTCCGCTCTATGCCACGGTTCTGTCCGTGTTCGCGCAGCGCCTGGCCGGCCCGGGTTCGGCGATCGCCGTCCTGCACGGGCTTCTCGCCGGTCTTTTCGCGTTCGCGCTCTTTTTTCTGCTGGTGTCGCTGCTGCTCGAGGCACGCGGAATCCTGGTCGCGTTCACAGCGGCTCTGGCTGCAGCATTGGTTGCACAGGCGGTCTCGCTCGTTGCCACACGCCGCCTGGGGCTCGCGAGATGAACTTCGAGATAGAGGAGCTCACCGAGCTCGACGACCTGCGCGAGCTGGTGCAGCTCTTCCTCGACATCTGGGAGCGCTCGACCGAGCCCCCGGTCAACTCGGACGTGCTCCGCGCGCTGTCGCATGCCGGGAACTACATCGCGGGCTCCCGCTCCGGCGGCCGCCTGATCGGCGGCATCGTCGGCTGGCTTGGCATGCACGCGGATGGTGAGCTGCTGCTGCACTCGCACATCCTCGGCGTGCTGCCGGCGAAGGAGGCGCGCGGCCTCGGCTTTGCCCTCAAGCAACACCAGCGAACGTGGTGTCTTCAGCGCGGCGTGCGAACAATCGAGTGGACGTTCGACCCTCTGATCAGGCGCAACGCCTACTTCAATCTCAACAAGCTCGGGGCCGGTGCCGCGGAGTACCTCGTCGACTACTACGGCGCGATGAACGACGGAATCAACACCGGCGACCAGTCGGACCGCATCCTTGTGCGCTGGGATCTCGACGGTGATGCTTTGGCGTCCGAAGTCGACGCGGCCGGCGTGCCGGCGTTGCTCAGCATCGGGGACGGCCGTGAGCCGTTGATCGAGCGGATCGGTCCGCCGGCGACCTGCACGGTGCCGGATGACATCGTGGCCATCCGGCACACGCGACCCGACCTCGGCCGTCGCTGGCGGGAGGCACTGCGCGACACGCTCGGCGCGCACGTGATGGCGGGCGGACGCCTCAAGGGCGTGACGCGGGACGGCGTCTACGTGCTCGGTTAAAGGCCTCGCTAGACTCATTTCGTGCTGCAGGCCGGCGAGAAGGCGCCCGATTTCAAGCTGCCGACAACGGGCAACCACGAGCTGACGCTCGAGGACGCGCTCGCCAAGCACAAGGCGCTCGTGTTCCTTTTCTACGTCCTCGACTTCACCGGTGGTTGAAGGACTGAGCTGACCGAGTTTCGGTCCAGGAACGACGAAGCTGTCGCCGCCGGCGTCGGCATCTATGCGATCAGCGTCGACTCGGTGTTCTCGCACCAGGCCTTTGCGACGGAGCTGGGCGGCCTGCCGTACGAGCTGATCGGCGACTTCGAGCGCAAGCTCGTCACGGCCTTCGGCGTACGTCGCGATGACGTCGAAGGCTATTCCGGGATGGCCAAGCGATCGGTGTTCATCATCGACCGCCACGGGGTGATCCGCTGGACGTGGGAGCGCTCCAAGGAAAATCCCCTGCCGGACTACGACCAGGTCATCGCCGAAGCCAAGAGGATCGCGGCCGAATGACCGCCGACGAGGTCCGCCACAAGGTCACCGCCGGCTGGCAGGAGCTCGACTCGCTCACGCGCAGCCTGGACGCCGAAGGACTTTCACTGCACCGCGCGCCGGACGGCTGGGCGGTGAAGGACCACCTCGTGCACATCGCGGCCTGGGAGCTGTGGCTGCTCGCGCTGTTCGAGCATCGCGACAAGCTGGCGGCCATGGGCGCGGGCGACGCGAAGCGCGAGATCGACGACATCAACTCGGTGGTCTACGAGAACCACCGCGACGATTCAGTGGAGGATGCGCTCCGCTACTTCGGGGAATCGCATGAACAGCTCATGCGCGCGCTGATGGACCAGTCGACCGAGGACTTCGAGCGGCCCTACAAGACCTTCTTTGATCCCGGTCAGGAGTCGGATGAGCAGCCGGTCCTCGTCGCGGTCGCTGCGAACACCTACGAGCATTACGCCGAGCACATGGGCTGGCTCAAGGAGCAGATAGGGTAGCCAGCGCGTCGTTGAGCGCCTTGCGGCGCGCCGTCGCCCTGGCCGCGGTTACCAGCTCGAAAGCAACCTCGTCGCCCGGCACGAGCTGTCCCGCGATGGGCATCGACGCCGACACGACGGTCGCGACCACGGGGTAGCCGCCGGCCGTCTGATGGTCGGCGAGCAGGAGGATGGGCTTCCCCGACCCCGGAACCTGGATCGCGCCGGCGACGAGCCCGAACGAGAGAACCTCGTCGCCTACGGTGGTCAGCGGCGCGCCGTCGAGGCGAGCGCCCATCCGGTCGGAGTCCGTGCTGAGCCGCCACGCGCCGCCGAACAGTGCCCGCCGGCCGTCCGCGTCGAGCCGCCTCATGTGCGGGCCGGCCATCGCCTGCAGCATCCGCGAGCCGTAGTCGGGCCGCAGCGATGGTTCCAGCGAGCGCCCGGCATCCGCAGTGCGCTCGGCGGCGACCTCGAGGACGTCACCGGCGGCGAGCGCACGGCCGTGCATGCCGCCCCTTTTCGCCAGCAGATAAGTCGAGCGAGAGCCCAGCCACCGATCACCGTCGAACCCTCCGGCGACGGCGATGTACGCGCGAGCGCCGAGACGTCTGCCCGCGAAGGACAGGCGGTCGCCCTCGGACATGTGGAAGCTCGTCCAGGCCGGTGCCTCCGTGCCGTTGAGGCGGGGGGCGAGGTCCGCGCCGCAGATCGCCAGGGTGCACCGCGCCAGCGCCACCAGCGATGGGCCGGAGATCGTGCACTCGAGCGTCGCGTCAGCGACCGCGTTGCGCACGAGAAGGTTTGCCACCCGGTGCGCGAAGCGGTCCATCGCGCCGCCGGGGGGCACGCCGCCGGCAATCGCGCCCAACCGGCCGAGGTCCTGGATCGTCGTCAGCAGGCCGGGCTGCTCGACCCGAAAGACCGGTCTCATGACGGCCGCGCGGCGAAGAACTTCACGCGATCGCCCGCCCGGAAGAGCGACGGAGGATCCGAGTCGGGCAGGAAGAGCTTCACCGTCGAACGGCCGATGAGGTGCCATCCGCCCGGTACGGTCAGCGGGTAGATGCCGGTCTGGCGCCCAGCGATCGCCACCGATCCCGCGGGCACCTGCGTGCGCGGAACATCGCGGCGGGGCAGCTCGAGCTCTTCCGGGAGCGGTCCGAGGTACGCCCAACCCGGCACGAAGCCCACTAGGAACACGCGATAGATCGGCCGCCCGTGCAGGGCGACCACCTCCGCGATCGACAGGCCGAGGGCGCTCGCCACCTCCTCGAGGTCGGGCCCGTCGTAAACGACCGGGATGCGGTGCAGCCGGCCGGGGATCGCGGCCTTCGGTCGCTTGGAGGCAAGGCGCTTGATCGCCGCGCCGAGTGATTCGTGCGTCGCGTGATCGGGGTCGAAATGCACGGTGACGCTCGCGTATCCGGCGACCGCCTGCCGCACGTCGCGGCGCTTCCTCAGCGCCTCGGCGAGGCCGATCGCGCGCGTATTGAGCGCGGTATCCAGACGCGACCCCAGCTCCGCGAGAAGCGCGGTGTCACCGAGTGGATGGATCCGAACCCTCTGGGTGGAGCGAGGCGGTGGCATGTGCGCTCACAAGGATCGCGTAGAAGATGCCGGGCGCGAGCCCGACGCAGAGCAGGGCGACGCACGCGAAGCCGATTGCCCAGCCGGTCACGATCGCCGCGACAGCGAGGTTCCACGCCGCGAAGTCGCGGCGCACGCTCCGCAGGCTGGCCGCGAAGTCGAAGAGGTCGCGTGGCGATCCGCTGAGCGCAAATCGTGCGGCCGCGTGCGGCATTACCAGCAGCATCACGACGCCCCACGGCAGCGCGAGGATGAGCGCGGACGCGATCGCCGCCTCGGCGTTCAGAACTGAGCTGCTCGAGTGCCAGATCGCGGGGTTGCGCAGCGCGCCCGCCAGCGGGATGCCGAGCAGGACAAAGGGCAGCGCGATCAGCGCAATTCCGGCCAGCACGACGAGGCCGTCGACCAGCAGGCGCGATGAGATGCGCCATCGCGGCGGACCATCGCCATCCGCGCTACGCGTGCACGCAATCGCGTATCCCAGGAGGGGGATCGCGCCGAGCGGGAACACGATCACCGCCAGGATGCCGATCACCCAAACCCCAGGCCAGTGACCGCGAAGCGGCCAGCCGAAAGAGCGCGCGACCGGGCTCAGGCTTGCACGGCCTCGGGCCTGGCGGTGGCGACGCGAGGAGCGCGCTGCGCGGTGCGGACGTAGCTCAGCAGCGGCGTCAGCGTGACGGTCACGCTCTGGTACTCGATCAGCTTGTCGTACAGGATCGGGCGCACCTTCCACGCGCGCACGTGGTCCGACGTCCCGTCATCGACCGCGAGGTAGCACGTCACGGGATCGCCGCCGTACTGGCGCAGGCGGATGGCGTCGCCGGTCACCGTGCGCGAGCCGAAGAGCGAGACGATGCCGGCGAGCACAAGCCACAACCCAGAGGCGAGGGCGACCAACGCGACCGCCGCGAGGAGGACCGCGATGGCGCTGCCGTCGCGAAGGCTCTGTTCCGAGCTGTGCGCAAACGTAAGCGACGGCATGAGCTTGTAGAAGCCGAAGAGCACCAGCGCGGATATGCCCGCGATCCTCACCCCGCGCCAAAGCGTCTCCCGCGGTGATGCGCCGTACGCGGGCGGCCACATGCGCGGGTACGAGACCCTGACCTGCCGCCAGTGGCCGCCGACGCTGCTCCACGCGCGGCGATCGCTCTCAGCGCCCATCGGGATCGCGCGCACGGCCGCCGCCGCCACCCCCAGCGCCGCGCCGTAGGCCATATAGCGGTCACGCACGGCGACCGCGGTCGGCGGCAGGGTCGAGAACAGCTCGTCGTCGTGCAGGTATTTGCGCAGCGCAAGCCATCGCGCCTGCACCGGCAGACCCTCGTGGGTGACCAGCTGCGCCGAGTCGGTGAACAGCTTGCTGCTGATGCCCACGGTCGCAAAGGCGACCGCAACCGTCACGAACCACAGGAGCGTCTTGTCCTCCGATTCGTTGCCCGCGATGATGACCAGCAGAAGGGCGCCCGAGGTGAAAAGGCCGAGCAGGGTGAGGACCTGCCTCGGCCACCGAGGCTCCGTGAGTCCAAGCCGCCTCGCCTCCGCAACGACGTCGGCCTCGAAAGAGCGCAGCCAGCTCTTCGCCCAGCCCGCGGTTCCGGTCGACAGCGCCGCGGCCGGCACGACGCCGCCGACCGCCTTGCCGCGCAGCAGCTCGTGGACGCGGCGCTCGTACGGGGTCAGATCACCGTTGGGCGAGGATTCGACCCGGCACTCGTACACGTGCGGCTCGGTCTCGTCGATCTGCACCACCTTGCGGGCGGCGAGATCGAGCAACGTGGCAGGCACCGCTTCGGGCGTCAGCCTGCCGCCGTTGGCGAGGAGATTCGCGACCGCTGGAGTCTGCGGCCCCGTGTCGGAGGTCGCGGGCAGGCTCGGCGGTATCGGCGGCCGGCGCACCGTGTACATGAGCGCGGCCAGGACGTAGAACACGACGCTGCAGCCGAGGCTGCCGTAGATGAGCAGCTCGTTCGCGGTCACGGGCGCACCGAGATGGCGGTCTTCTCGCCGGCGCTCGCCTGGAAGAACTGCCGCGGCCGGAATCCCAACGGTCCCGCGAGCAGCGCGCCCGGCAGCGTCTGCACCGCGTTGTTGTACCCGTACACGGAGTCGTTGTAGAACTGCCGCGCGTGCTCGAGCCCGTCCTCCGTTGACGTGAGCTTCTGCTGCAGGTCGATGAAAGCGGCGCTTGCCTTCAGCTGCGGGTAGCCCTCGGCCACCGCAAGCAGGCTCTTCACGCCCTGGCTCAGCTGCGTTTCCGCCTGGCCCGCGCTCTGCGGGCCGGACGCGTTCATCGCGGCCGCGCGCGCGCCGGCCACCGCCTGGAAGGTGGCCGATTCGTGTGCGGCGTAGCCCTGGACCGACGAGACCAGGTTCGGGACCAGGTCATGTCGGCGCTTGAGCAGCACCTCGACGTCGCTCCAGGTCGCGTCCACCCGGTTACGGCGCCGGACGAGGCCGTTGAAGAGGAAAGCGGCTCCCACGAGGAGCAGCACCACAACGGCTCCCACCGCGTACAGGACCAGCTGACCCACTCGGGGAATGATCGAGCCCGGAGGGCGGCGGGTCAATCGCTCCTGAGTACTTTCCGGTACTGGCGCGTATCAGTTTCATAGGGCGGGCTCTGACCTGCTCGCCCCGACCTGCGGAGGAGCGCCGGTGGTAGCTCGAAACATCCGTGAACGTATTGCCATAGCCCTGCTCGCAAGCTCACTTGTCGTCGCGTCCGTGCTCGGCGTGATGACGGTCATGACCTTCACTCAGGGCGGCGCCGGCGCGCTCGGCTCCCAGGGCCAGGTCGCGGGCGCGGACCAGCAGGCACAGAGCGGCAGCGCGGGAGGCCAGGGCAACGTCCCAGGCCAGACCAGCGGCGGCACGGGTTCGACCAGCCAGTCGCAGTCAGGCGTGAGCGGCGGCACCATCACGATCGGCGGCTTCTTCGACATCAGCGGCCCGATCGATTCGTCAGTCGAGCGCGACACGGTGCGCGCCTACATGCAGGGCGTCAACGCCGCCGGCGGCATCAACGGGCGCAAGGTCCAGTACCTCTGGTGCGACTCGAAGTACGACGCGAGCGCGGCCCATGCATGCGCCGAGTACCTCATCTCGCAGCACGTGCTCGCGGTCGTCGGTCTCACCGCCCCGCTAGGCGAGAACAACGAGATCAGCACGCTGACCGCCGCGGGCATCCCGGTGATCGGAGGCCTTGGCACCCCGGCCGAGTACACGAACTCACTCGCCTTCCCGGTCTCGGCGAACTTCTATCGCTATGGCGCTGCGCTGGCCGATGAGGCCCGCGCCGTCGGCGCCAAGCATCCCGCTGTCGTCGTGCTCGCCGATGTGCCGTGGGTCCGTCCGGTCGAGGCCAACCTTCTCAACCGGCTGGCGGCCGACGGCATCGGCTACACGGACGTCGAGGAGGTCTCGGCGACACAGGCCAACTACACCGCGACCGTGTTCAACCTCCAGCACTCGCACCACGGTCCGAGCGGCGGCGGCGCGCAGCCGAACTACACGTGTCCTCCGGGATCGGGAAGCGGCTGTCCCGACTTCGTCATCGCCGCGCTCGACCCGTTCAGCTATCACCGGCTCTTCGACGCGATGGAGGCCGCGAACTTCTACCCGCACGTGCTGGGCGCCGGCCTCGACAAGTTCAACGTGCAGCGTTCCTATGACAAGGAGATCTACGGCGCGCACTCGCTCGTGCCGTTCCTCTCGCCGTATGACCACCAGTCCAACCCGACGGTGCGCCAGTACCTGGGGAGCGTCGAGCACTTCTACCCGGGCCAGTTCCAGGCGCTCGACATCTACACGCAGCACGCGTGGACGGCGGCGATGGTGTTCGCCGCCGCGGCAAAGGCCGCGGGATCGAACCTCACGCAAGCGACCCTGATCCAGCAGCTGCAGGCGCTGCACAACTTCCAGACGGGCTGGTCGGTCCCGCTCAGCTACGGCACGGGTGCGCACGACCCCAATCACTGCTTCACCTACACGGTCGACGCGGCGCCGCACGGCTCATGGCACACCACCACGGGCTGGATGTGCTCGTGACGGTCTACCCGTGAGCGCGTTCGCGGCCTACACGATCATCGGGCTGAGCCTCGGCGGCATCTTCGCGCTCGCCGCGCTGGGCATCGTCCTCATATATCGCGTCACCGGCGTCCTGAACTTCGCCCACGGCGCGATGGGCATGTTCTCGACCTTCGTCGCGTGGCAGGTCTTCTACGGCTACCCGCACCCGGGCATGCCGTCGTGGGCCGTCACCGCCGAGGCGATCCTGGCCGGCCTTGCCTTCGCGGTCGTGCTGGGCCTTTTTCTGGAATTCGCCGTCTTTCGCTGGGTGCGCAACCGCCCGCAGGTCGTGAAGGCCGTGATCACCATCGGCGTCCTGCTCGCGCTGCAGTCGGCGGCGTCGTTGATCTGGAAGAACAACCAGTACCACCTCCCGATCTACATCGCGCCGCAGACCTCGACCTTCATGCTTGCGGGCGTTCCGATCGGCGCGAACTACATCGTCATCGTCGTCGCCGCACTCGGTCTCGCCTTCGGCCTCGCCGCATTCCTGCAGCGCACGGCCTTTGGGCGCGCGATGCGCGCGGTCTCGGACAACCCGACCACGGCGGCGTTGTGGGGGGTCCGCGTGGACGCGGTCGGCGCGGTGAGCTGGGTGCTCGGCAGTGTCATCGCCGCGATCGCCGGGATCCTGATCACGCCGTTCATCAACTTCGACACGACGAGCCTCACCCTGCTCGTCGTCGACTCCCTCGCGGCCGCCCTCATCGGCGGCCTCGTGTCGCTACCCCTCACGGTGCTCGGCGGCTTCATCCTCGGCCTGCTCGAGACCTATCCCACGATCTGGATCCAGTCGCTCGGCCTGCCGCGGCTCATCGCGTTGCTGGTGATCCTCACGGTCCTCATCGTGCGGTCGCCGCGCGGCCTGCCCGGGGTCGCGAAGTGAGGGCCGGCCATATGTGGCGGTTCGTCATTGCAATCGTCGCCTTTGCGATCCTCGCCCGGCTGCCGGTCGGTCTCGACGCCGGATTCCAGTTCGACGCGGCGCTCGCGGTGATCTGGGCGTTCGGGATCCTCAGCCTGGTTCTCCTCACGGGCTACGCCGGACAGGTCTCGCTCTGCCAGGCGACCTTCGCGGGCGTCGGCGCCTACGGAGCGGGCATGACGGTCGCGAGCCTGCACGGCGGCTACCTGCTCGCGATCGTCGTCGGTGTCCTCTTCGCGACCGTGCTCGGTGTGCTGGTCGGCCTGCCCGCGCTGCGGCTGCACGGGATCACGCTCGCGATGGTCACCCTCGGCATCGCGCTCGTCTTCGACAGGTACGTGTTCCAGGACCATCTTTTCGACTGGTTCACCGGCGGCGCGGGCGGATGGCAGGTCTCCAACGCGAGCCTGCTCGGGATCAGCGTCGATTCATCCCAGCACCTGCTCGCCGCCTATGACGTGCTGCTGGCGCTGTTCTGCATCTGCGCCGTCCTTGTCGTCAACCTGCACAACTCGGGCGCGGGCCGGCGCTTCCGCGCGATCCGTGACTCAGAGCTCGCCGCCTCGACGATGGGCGTCAACCTCACGCGCTACAAGCTGCTCGCCTTCGCGATGTCCGCGGGCATGGCGGGCCTCGGCGGATCGTTCTACCCGCTGATCGCGGGCTCGGTGAGCCCGCAGCCGTTCTGGGTTTTCACGTCTCTCCAGCTCGCGGCGATCGGTGTGCTGATGGGCGTGCGGTACGTGCCGGCCGCCGCGCTCGGCGGGCTCTTCATGGCCGTCGTGCCTGACGTCCTCACGCGGTACGGGCACGGCACGTTCCTCAACCGCGCCTACGAGATCTCCTTCGACTGGTTCCAGATCGCGGTCGGCGTGCTGCTCGTCCTGCAGCTGATCCTGCTGCCGGACGGCGTCTGGGGCGACCTGCGCGGCCACGCCGCCCGAGTCAGGAATACGTTCCGGTTCAAGCGGGCGCATGAGGTGACACCCGCATGACGATGCTGCGGTTGCGCGACGTCGGCGTGCGCTTCGGCGGACTGGTTGCCCTCCAGGACGTCTCGCTCGACCTGAATCGCGGGGAGATCCTCGGCCTGATCGGCCCCAATGGAGCCGGCAAGACAACCCTGTTCAACTGCATCACGGGCGTCGTGCAGCCGACCCAGGGCTCGATTTATTTCGAGGGGCGTTCGGTGCGCATGGCGCCCCCGCACGAGCGAGCGCGGCGCGGCATCGCGCGCACGTTCCAGAACCTCCAGCTGTGGGACACGATGACCGTGACCGAGAACCTCCAGGTGCCGATGGACGCGATCGGCCGCCGCAACACCTTCAGCGACGCGCTCGGCCTGCCCTTCTCGAGCTACGCCGAGCGCTCGGCGAAGGAGCGGGCGCGCGCGATCCTGCACGTGCTCGAGCTCGACGGATACGGCGACCGCCTCGCCGGCGATCTGCCCGCGGGCATACAGCGCAGGGTCGAGATCGGCCGCGCCCTGGCGATGCGTCCCAAGCTGCTGCTCCTGGACGAGCCGGCGGCGGGCCTCGACGCGCACGAGACCGAACGCCTCGCCGGTCTCCTGCACACGGTTCGGGAGCGGTTCCACGTCTCGATGCTGCTGGTCGATCACGACATGAGCCTGGTGATGCGCGTCTGCGACTTCATCTACGTCCTCGATTTCGGAAAGATCCTGGCGAGCGGCGATCCCGCCGACGTGCGGGCCGACCCGAAGGTAATCGCGGCCTATCTCGGCGAGGCCACCCCGGAGCTGAGTGATGCGGAGCCCACGCCGCAGCTCGTGACTGGCGACCGTCCGGAGGCGGCCGCATCCCGCGCTGAGCCCGGTGAGATCCTGCTCGAGGTAGACGCAATCGCCGCCGGCTACGGCCACCTCGAGGTCATCCGCAACGTCTCGCTGAACGTGCGCGCCGGCGAGGTCGTTGCGTGCATCGGCGCCAACGGCGCGGGCAAGACGACGACGCTGCGCGCGATCTCTGGTGTCATCCACGCGCGCTCCGGCCGCGTGCGCTTCGACGGCCGCGACATCACGGGTACGAGCCCTGAGCGGATCGCGCGGATGGGCCTCGCGCACATCCCCGAGGGGCGTGGCCTTTTCCCGCGGCTCAGCGTCGAGGACACGTTACGGGTCGCTACCGACGCGACTGGCAACAACGCGCCGCTCGACGTCGCCTACGACGTCTTCCCTCGCCTGAAGCAGCGCCGCCGCCAGGCGGTTGGCACGCTGTCCGGCGGCGAGCAGCAGATGGTGGCGATGGCGCGGGCGATCCTGGCCCGCCCTCGTCTCCTGATGATCGACGAGATGTCGCAGGGCCTGGCGCCCACGATCGTGCGCCAGCTGTTCCGGCTGATCGACGTGTTCCGTGAGCAGGGCATCGCGGTGCTCCTGGTCGAGCAGTTCGTGGAGTCGGCACTCGAGGTCGCCGACCGCGCGTATGTGTTCGAGCACGGGTCGATCGCGCACGAAGCGTCGGCCGAGGAGCTGCGGCGCGACCGAAAGCTCATCTCCAGCTCGTATCTCGGGACCGAGGCGCAGGGCGATGGCGTCGACATCGAGGTGGTCACCAACGGCCACGCGAACGGCAACGGCAACGGGCACTTCCCGCATCCGGACCTGATGGAGATCGTCTCGATGCGTATGCCGCCCGCGCTCAAGCGCGCGCTGGAGGAGCGCGCCGAGCGTGAAGGCCGCACCGTGGCGGCGCTCGCCCTCGAGCTGCTGGAGGAGGCAAAGCGATGAGACGGTCGATGCACGGGCTCATCCTGCTCGCGCTGCTCGCTGCGCTCCCGGTGACGGCGTTCGCGCAGGTGCCTTCCAACATCGGCAGCTACGTCAGCTACGGCTTCGGCGCCGGCGTCCACATGATCGGCGGCTCGAGCGCCTTCCCGAACTTCCAGAACGGTGCGGTCGACAACCGCTATCCGCTCGCGCAGGTTGAGCAGGACGCGTCTCCGTCCGCAACAGCGCGCGCGTCGTACGCGGACACCGGGCCCGCGGCCGCGACCGGGGGCTCGCAGTACAACCAGAGCTGCAGCGCGGGCAACCCGCCGCCACCGCCTAGCGCGTGCCAGAACCCCAACAACGGCGTGCCATACGCCGACTCGAACTATCCCGGCGGCCCGCAGTCTGCGCATGTGGACGCGTGCCAGTCCAGCTCACCCGCCGGATGTCCCGCGTCACAGGCGTCGAGCGACTCGTCGGAGCTGGGAGCCAACGCGTCCGGGGTCTACGCCGGCGGCGGTGCCCCGTGGAGCGGAGCGGAAAGCGACAGCCATACGATCGTCAGCTCCGACGGCACCTTGAAGGTGACGACGCATTCTGAGGTGGACGACTTCGTCATCGGAACCGTCCACATCTCGAAGGTGGTCGTCGAGACCATCGTTACCGCGACCAGCAGCAGCGCCACGGCCGACGCGACAGTCATCGTCGGCACGATCACGGCCAACGGCCAGCCCGCGACGCTGGGCGACCAGGGCCTCACCGTCGTGGACAAGACTCCAGTTTCGTGCCCGAGCGGCGC
>Ga0075436_100002138_pt1 | contig 13606 bp, 13 predicted proteins | sample RhiMethybrSRZTD5_FD_75303 | JGI IMG/M metagenome (GOLD analysis project Ga0075436, IMG submission 75303) | Populus rhizosphere microbial communities from Tennessee, USA - Rhizosphere MetaG P. TD hybrid SRZTD5 | ecosystem: Host-associated > Plants > Roots > Rhizosphere > Soil | place: USA...
GTCGAGTCGGTGCGACGGCGCGTAGCACGCCCCACGCACAAACATCGGCTTCCCGTTGACTGAGAAGCTCCAGCGGCGGGGACCTATGTCCCACGACAGCTCGCGAAACGCAAACACGTCATCGATGCGCGACGACTCTTCGCCGTCTGACGCGCGCGCGATCACCTCGGCGTGATAGACGTGCGATGGTCCGAATCGCCACGGCTCCCATCGCCTGGCGCCCGGAAACGCGAGCCGCATGGTCACGGTCTCCTCGGTTCCACCGGCCAGCCGCACGTCCCTGCGCAGGCGCACCGCATCGCGGCCGGGTGCGGGCACGACCAGCTCGACCTCACCATCCATCTGCCTGCCGTCGAGGTTGCGGAGGCGAGCCTCGACCTCCAGCCGTCCGTCCCCTGCCTCGAAGCTCGGCTTCAGGCGCAGCCAGTCGACCGCGATCGCACCCACGTACTCGAGCTGGACCGGCTGCCACAGGCCGAGGGGCACCTCCAGCCGGTACGGCTCGGGCAGGCTCGAATACGCGGAAGCCGGGTATGGCTTCAGGTCGCCGTCGTTGAAGAGGCCCATGATGTGCCGCTTCTTCTCGGGCTGAGCCTCGACCGGAGACTCGCAGCAGATCACGAGCAGGTTTTCGGGCTTGAGATATGGCGTGAGGTCGAAGCCGAAGGGAGCGAAGTATCCGTAGTGGGAGCCCAGCAGCCGCCCGTTCAGCCATACGTTCGTGGCCAGGAACGCGCCACCGATCCGCAGCACGACTCGGCCCGCGTGATCCGGTCGAGGGAACTCGGTCCGATACCAGATCGACTGCCGGCCCTCGGCCGCCGCCAGCTGGCGCGGGACCTCGATCGGCTTCCACCCGCCGCCGCGCCCGACCGTCAATCTCTCGGCCTCGCCCTCGCCAAGCGGCATCCACACGGCCTCCCAGGCGGTCAGCTCGCGGCGGCCGGCCGCGCGCTGGGCCAGCGGCATGAAAAGCGAATCGCTCATGCGGCCCTCACGAAAGCGCCGTTGGCCGTGGAGCAGATGAGCACCGGACGATCGATCGAGAGCGCGAAGGCGTCGGTCTCTGCGCGCTGGACGAGCGCGAGGATGCTCCCGCCGAAACCTGCGCCCATGATCCGGGCGCCGTAGCAGCCCTCCAGCGACCAAGCGCGCTCGACGATCGCGTCGACGTTCGGGGTCGACACCTCGAAATCGTCGCGAAGGCTCATGTGACTCTCCCGGAGAAGCTCACCCATGCGATCGAAGTCGCGGTCGTGCAGCGCCGCCACGAAGGCGTGCACGCGCACGATCTCGGAGTCGACGTGCCGGCGTCTTCTGGGATCGCCCGCCTCGGCTTCTCGCCGGCGCTGGTTGTAAGGCGTCGATGCGAGCGAGCGGTGCTCGCCCGAATCGATGACTGCGATCGCGACCTCGTCGGGAAACGGAACCACCTGGTACTCCAGCGTCGCGCAATCGAGCAGCAGCGCGCAGCCCCGCCGCCCGAGGGCCGAGGCGAACTGGTCCATCACGCCCACCTGCACGCCGGTCGCCCTCTGCTCTGCGCGCTGACACGCGAGTGCCGCCTGCTTTCCGTCCATGTCGGGCCGGATCCCTGACGCCAGCGCGACGAGGAGCGCCGCGGACGAGCTGATGCCGGCGTTGGGCGGGACCTGGGAGACGACCTGCACCGCCTGCGGCTGCGCGCCCAGCTCCTCGCCGATGGCGCGCGCGTAGGCGAGCCCGCCCGGGACGTCGCTCTCGATCGACCAGGCATTCGAGGGACGGCCCGCAACGTCTGTGAATCGATCGACCGCCGCGGGCAGCACGACGCCGCCGAGGTAGTCGACGTGCTCGCCGATGAGGTTGACGCGGCCGGGCGCCCGCCCGTGCCATGTCGCTGGTGTCACGCGTCGGAGTTCCGCCGCGAGATTCGCGGCATCGGCGGCCGGAGCCAAGAAGACGACGAGCACGAGAGGGAGCGCATCGCGTAGATGCGTGACCGAGCGCGCGCAGGAGTCGACGCAGGCTTCAGCGCCGCAGGCGCCCGGCCGCCTAGGACGCGAAGATGCAAGGAACCTCCGGCGCGGGACACCTAGATCGCACGAAGCTCCGCGGCGGTGTCCTCGGCTCGCGCGTCGAGGATGAACGCGCCGGCGCCGAGCTCGGAACCGGCGAGGTATTTGAGCTTGTCCCTGGTGCGATTCGGCGGATAGAACTCGACGTGAAAGTGGTGGTGGCGTGCGCCGCGGCCTGGCGGCTTCTGGTGCATCGCCATCACGTAGGGCAGCGGTTTGTTGAACAGGCGGTCGTACTTCAGCAGCAAGCCCTTGAGGTTGCTCGCGAACGACTCGTCGTCTTTCTCACTGAGGTCGAGGAGTCCGCCGCGGTGCTCGACCGGCGCAAGGTGCACCTCGTAAGGCCAGCGGGCGAAAGGCGGGACGAAGGCGATCCAGCGATCGTCGCGCAGTACGGTCCGGACTCCCTCAGACTCGCCAGCGATCACGTCGCAGTAGAGGCACCGGCCCGTCTTGCGCATGTGCCTCGACTCGGCGGCGAGCTCGCGCTGGATCACCGGCGGGACGAACGGGTATGCATAGATCTGTCCGTGCGGGTGGCTCAGCGTGACCCCGATCTCCTCGCCGCGGTTCTCGAAGACGTAGACGTAACGCACGTTGGGCAGGCGACCGAGCTCGTCCGTGCGGTCGCGCCAGACCTCGATCAGGTCGCGGATGTGGTCGACGCTCTGCTCCCCCAGGGACGAGTCATGCACCGGCGTGTAGCACACGACCTCGGCGCGACCCTGGTCGCCGGTATACGACGGAAATCGGTTCTCGAAGACGACGATGTGGTACGTCGGCTCTGGGATCTCGGTCTCCGGTTCTCCCGGCCTGGTCGGGCAGAGAGGGCAGTGCTCGGCCGGCGGGTGGTAGGTGCGGTCCTGGCGCCACGGCGCGACGGTGACCCATTCCTCGAGCAGGGGATTCCAGCGCAGCTCGCTCACGTTGTGGGTCGCTCGTAATAGATGAGGTAGCGCCCGTCGGGCTTCTGAACGACCCGCTTCTTGACGCGCTTAAGCTTCGAGGGCACGTTTCACCGCTTCCCCGAGGCGCCGCACACGGCAAACGTATCGGCGAGGCATCGAGGCCAAAGTTTATTCGGGTAAGATTTCCTGCGAAGTTCAACGCCCGTGGGGCAAAGGAGGTGAGGCGGAGCTTGGATAAACCTAGTCGTGGTGCCAGCCGCCTCGTTTGCCAGCCGGGAGCTCGGGAGGAAGGCAGCTTCTAGCCTCTAGGGCTTCCAGATCCGAATCCGGCTCCTGGAGTCGGAGGCGGTAGCACTGCGAACGGAGAAACGTGAGGGCCCGGAACGCCGGGCCCTCAGTTTTTTGTCCTCACTAGGATTCAACCGGTGGCGCAGGACTTCGCAGAGCAGCTGAACGAGATCCCCGAGGGATGGGTCCAGGCCATGGGTATCAAGATCACCTACGCGACCAAAGACGAGGTTCGGGCAGAGCTGGTGGTCGGACGGCAGCACCTGCAGGGTTATGGCATCGTCCACGGCGGCGTGCACAGCGGAATCATCGAGACCCTGTCTTCGATGGGCGCCTACCTCTTCGCTCGCGAGCGCGGGCAGCACGTGGTCGGGCTCGAGAACAGCACGAGCTTCATTCGAGCCGTGCGCGCGGGCGCGAGACTCCATGCCATCGCCACCCCTGTCACGCGGGGCCGGCAGACCCAGGTCTGGCAGGCCCAGGTGCTCGACGAGAGCGACCGTCTCGTCGCGTCCGGCCGGGTGCGACTCCTGTGCCTGTCCAGCGATCAGTCGCTGGCGGGCGAGCAGGTGAAGGGCGCGCTCAGCGACCGGTGACGTAGCTGAAGATGATCTCGTCGATCAGCCGCTCCACCGGCGCCAGATCGTCGGTGAAGACCTGGTCGTGATAGGGCGACACCCGTAGCCTGCCCTCGTTGAGCACGCTCCTCGCCACGTCCTGTGCAAGGGGAGCGTTGACGAGTCCCAGGTTGTGCTCGACGTCCGCGATGGTGACCGGCTCCATCGTTCCGTACACCAGGGTGTTGTTGAAAGCCGGGACGTCGACCAGGAAAACGTTCGTGTAGACCGCCGCCATCGTGCTCGCGATGGCGTCGACGAGGCGGTAGTCGGTCGCCGTGCGGCCCGCGTTGACGACCGCGACGCCGTCAGGTCGCAGGTGCGCACGCACCTCGCTGAAGAATTCCCGCGTCGTCAGGTGGAACGGGATGTAAGGCTGCCGGTACGCGTCCATGAAGACGACGTCGTACTCGCCTGCCTGCGTGTCGAGCCAGTAGCGCGCGTCGGCGACGACCGGGTGCACGTTCGGCTCGTCGAGGTGAAAGTAGCGGTGGGCGACGTCAAGAATGTCGGGATCGATCTCGACCCCGGTGATCTGCACGCCGGATCCGTACGCGGAGGTGAGCTGCCGGGCCGCGGTGCCCCCGGCAAGGCCGAGGATCGCGACATCCTTCGGCCGGACCTCCGTGTCCTGCGCCGGATGAAACGAGCCCGCGATGAGCGCGTAATCCCACGGCCCGCCCGTGAGCAGGTTCTGCGAGTCGTAGATGGAGTGAATCGCCTCGCCCTCGTTGAGGATCAGCTCGGTCTTCGATCCCTCGCGGACGACCTGGATGTATCCGTAGGGCGACTCCTTCTCGTAGACGAGCTGGCCGACCTGCGGCGGCTTGATGCCTGAGGGCAGCAGGATCCAGGCCAGGATGACCGCTGCGGCAAAGGCCGCGTAGAAACGGCGGCGCGGCCACGGCCACAGCCCGGCGGCCGAGATTGCGACCAGGACCAGCCCGAATCCTTCCAGGGTCGGGCGCGTGCCGTAGCTCGGTATGAACCAGAACACAGGCAGGAACGTGCCGAGGATGCTTCCGGCGGTGGACAGCGCGTAGACCCGCCCTGCTGTGTTGCCGCCGGATTCGACGTCACGCAGCAGCAGCCGAATCGCGAACGGGCTGACACATCCGAGCAGGATCACGGGCACGGCAAAGAGGATCACGACGGCGAAGAGCGTTCCCGCGACCAGGCCCACGCTCAACGATTTGAAGCCCTGCTGCGAGAGCAGCAGGATCGGGTAGCTGACAAGAGGGATGATGCCGATCCACAGTCCCGCCCACGCGGTGATCTGGAACAGCACCTCTTCGCGTGGATGCCGGTCGGCGAGCCGGCCCCCGATCACGTACCCGGCCGACAGGTAGATCAGGATCAGCCCGATCAGCACTCCCCACACGTAAAGGCTGGTGCCGAAGTAAGGGGCGAGGAGCCGCGACGCGCCGAACTCGACGCCCAGCGAGGCCATGCCGGAGATGAAGACGAGCGGCAGCAGCAGGCGGCGCGTGAGCTGGGAGGCGCTCACCTGTGCGAGTTCAGATCGGTTGCTCTGCCGCCCACTTGCGCGTCCGCTCGTCCATCGGGACTGGAAGCTGCACGCGCACCTCCGCGTACATCTCCCCCGGAGGGCCGCCCTTCGGATCGGGAAGGCCCAGGCCGCGCAGCCGGATCTTGGTCCCGTTCTGCGTCTCCGCCGGGACCTTGAACTTGACCTGGCCGCCCTTGAGCGTGGGCGCCGCCACCTCTCCGCCTTGCAGCGCGACCTGCAGTGGAACCGGGACCGCGACTCGAACGTCCTTGCCTTCGCGCGTGAAGACCGGGTCCGGCGCGATCTGGACCGTCGCCCGTAGGCCGGGCACCCGAAGCACCGTGCCCTCCTTGACGCCCGCGGGAACCTTGACCTCGACCCGCCGCCCGCCGGGCAGCTCGACGGTGCGGCTCGTGCCCCGGTAGATCTCCGCCAGGCTCACCGTGATCGGCGCCTCGACGTCGAGCTGCTGCTGAGTGCGGGTGCGGCCGCGCGCGTTTCCGAAGATCGAGCCGAAGATGTCGCCGAAACCGCCGCTGTCGCCGAACAGGTCCTCGATGTCGTCCGGAGAGACGGTGCGGTACTCGACTCGCGGTCCCCCGGCTCCTGGTCGGAAGCCGCCGCCCGCGCGGGCTGCCTCCGGGTCGATGCCGGCCGCCTGGGCCGACGCCCAGTTCTCGCCGAACTGGTCGTAGAGCTTCCTCTTCTTGGTGTCCGACAAGACCTCGTGGGCCTCAGAGAGCTCCTTGAATCGAGCTTCCGCCTCCTTGTTGCCGGCGTTCAAGTCGGGGTGGTACTTGCGCGCCAGCTTGCGGAAGGCAGCGGAGATCTCCTTCTGCGTGGCCGCCCGCGGCACGCCCAGCACCTCGTAGAAGTCCTTGGTCTTAGGCATCGCTACTTCCTTGTTACCCGCTTGGGCACGGAGTTAGAGCTTAGATGCCGATGATCCTGGGCAGGATTCCGTCCTCGTCGATCTCGAGGATGCCCACCGTCGGCTCCTCGGATCGAACCATATGGCGGGCGACCTGGAGCCAGCACCACTCGAACCATCCCGGCTTCTGCGCGAGCCGCAGCTCGGCCGTCGACCGATTCCACTGATGCACCGCTCCCGGGTTGAAGAGCAACGCGCCGTCGACCCTGTAGGTGTGCGGGCGATGCGTGTGCCCGAACACGATCACGTCGGCGTCCGGAAATCGGCGCCGCAGGCTCTTCGGCAGGCCCTGATGCGGCTTGAAGAAGCCCAGGCTCAGGGTCCACAGCAAGGTCTGCGGCTCCTCGATCCAACGCGACCGCTGGCCGTGGACGACGACGATGCGCAGCCCTTCGACGACGAGCTCGCGGGTCGCGGGCAACGAGGCAAGCGCCTCGTCGTGGTCGCCGCGCACCGCTTCCACAGGCGCGATGGCGGCCAGCTGCTCGAGCGTAGACGCCTCGGTCACGTCGCCGGCATGGAGGATGACCTGCACGCCGCCGAGCGCCCGGAGCACGCGGTCCGGCAACCTGTCGATGAACTCCGGGCAGTGCGTGTCGGCGACCACCCCGATCCTGGTCTTCCTTCCAGCCACCCCAAGTAGCTTATCGCGGGTTCAAATCTGATGTTTTTGCGTCAATGCTTGACAATTTGATAAGACCTGCTTTCTAATTAACGACATGAAAGACCTGCAGCGTGAAATCTTGAGCCAGGTGGCGGCCGGCAAGCTCACGGCCGAGGAGGGAGCCGCCCGCCTCGAAGCCCTGGAGTCCGCTCCCGCCCCGACCGCAACGCCTTCTGCGCCGGCCGTGCAGGCCGCGACCGCCGGCGTCGGCCGCGTGAAGGTCGTCTCCCGCTTCGGCAACACCGAGGTCATCGGCGATCCGGCCGTTGCGTCAGCCGTGGCCGAAGGACCACACAGCGCCCGGCAGGAAGGCGACACCCTGATCATCGAGCAGTCCCCGGTCACCGAGGACACCAGCTTCGAGTTCAGCCGGCCGCAGGGCCGCGTCATCATCAACGGCTTCGACTTCGGCCGGAAGCTGACCGTGCGCATGAACCCGTCGCTGCCGTTGGCCGCCAACGTGCAGGCCGGAAACCTGCGGGTGGTGGGCGTTCACGCCGACCTGAGCAGCGAGGTCCAGGCCGGCAACTGCACCGTCACTGACTTTCGCGGCCCGATCAAGCTCACCGTGGCGGCGGGGAACATCAACGCGAGCGGCCGCCTCGACTCCGGCGTGAGCGCTATCCGGTGCGAGATGGGCCAGGTCAAGGTCAGCCTCGACCCCGGCTCCGACGTGCGGATCAAGGCCCGCACGACGATGGGCAAAGTCTCGATCGAAGGCGCCGGCATCGCCGCCAACGACTCGAAGGCGGTGACCATCGGGTCTGGCGCCGCGAACCTCGACATCGACTGCACGATGGGCAACGTCAGGGTGAGCGTGGAGTGATGGCTCGCACCGCACCCCGCCGTCCCCCCACCAGCTGCCCGGTCTGCAACGCGCGGCTCGCAGTGACGCGGCTGTCGTGCCCGTCGTGCTCGACCGAGCTGTCGGGAGCCTTTGCATCGTGCGAGTTCTGCGTCCTCACCGACGAGGACCGCGAGGTGCTGCGGGTCTTCCTCGCGTCGCGCGGAAACATGAAGGACCTCGAGCGACACCTGGGCGTCAGCTACCCGACCGCACGGGCGCGATTCGATGCGCTGCTGGCCAGGCTCGGCATCGAGCGGCCCGCCCCTCCGGCTCCCTCACGCGTCGAGCTGATGGAACAGGTAGCTCGCGGAGAGATCGACATCGACGAGGCGATGCGACGCCTCGACACGAAGGAGGTTTGACCAATGATCCCGATGGAACCCGGCCCCGAAGACTTCGCGCGGTTGCTGTCTGAGCAGCGCGCTCGGATGGCAGAGGCGAGGGCCATCGCGCGCTACGCGCACTCGCGCACCGGATTGCTGACGAGATACGTTCGCAGGCTGGCGGACCTCGTCGACCCGACGGGTCGCGACCGGCAGCGCCTCCGCTAGCCAAACCCGACTCCAACTCAGCCCAAAGGAAAAGGTGATGGAAGAGGTCGTTTCGTCTCCGCCTGCCAGTTCAACCCGGCCGCGTCCGTGGTCCGTCATGCGATCGAGCGCGTTCCTCAAGCTCTGGCTCGGGACGACGCTGTCACTGTTCGGCGATTTCTTCAGCTACATCGCGATGGCGTGGCTGGTCCTCCAGCTCACCGGTTCGAGCCTGGCCCTGGGCACCGTGCTGGTGGTGCAGTCACTTCCGAGAGCCGTCCTGATGATGGTCGGCGGCGCGATGGTCGACCGGATCTCCGCCCGAGTGACCATGCTCGGATCGATGGGTCTGCGCGCGGCCTTCGTCGGGCCGCTCGCGGTCCTTGTCCTGACAGGCCACGCCCAGATGTGGCAGGTCTTCGTGATCGCCTTCGTCTTCGGCGTGGTCGACGCGTTCTTCATGCCGGCCCGCAGCGCGATCCTGCCCAGGATCGTCGCCGACGACGAGCTGGAGGCGGGCAACGCGGTCATGAACGTAACCGGGCAAGCGTCGGTGATCGTCGGCCCAGTCCTCGGTGGCCTGATCGTCGCCGCTTTCGGGATCGGCTGGGCGTTCGCCGGCGACGCGCTTTGCTTTGTGCTCGGCTTCCTGTTCATCCTTTTGCTGCCCGCGGCCAGGCAGACAGCCGCCCGCGAGCCGCATCGCGACGGCGGGCTCGGCGGACAGATCGCCGCCGGCCTCCGCTACGCGTGGTCCGATTTCGGCATCCGCGTGACGCTGATCGTCATCGCGGTGGTCGATTTCGCGGCCAACGGTGCCCTGGGCGTCGGCCTTCCTACGCTGGCGCATGGCCGCTTCGGCGCAGGGGCGGCGGGCCTCGGCATCCTGTTCGGCGCCTGGGGCGTCGGCGCAACGCTCGGGGCCATCGGCGCGGGCTTCGTCCCGCCTCCGAAGCGGTTTGGGCTGCTGCTCGTCGGGCTGTGCGCGTGGCTCGGCATCGGCATCAGCGGCGTCGGCATTGTGCCTTCACTCCTCCCCGCCGCGCTGCTGATGGGCTTTTCGGGGATCAGCACCGGCGTGGTCAACACCTTCGGGATCAGCTGGCTTCAGCGGCGAACCGACCCCGCGATGCAGGGCAGGGTCATGTCGATCGTGATGCTGGCATCGATGGGGCTCACACCGGTGGCCTACGTATCGTCGGGCCTCCTGGCACAGGTCAACCCGACTCTGCTGTTCCTGATCGCCGGCGGCATGATCCTTGTGTGCGCGGTCGGCACCGGCGCGAGCCGGCAGGTGCGGTCGCTCCGCTAGCCCGTCAGCGAATCCCGGCGGCGGCCAGGCCCGCGGCGTGGGCGGCCGCCGCGTCGCGACCGGCGTCCAGAGCCGACAGGGCGGCGGTCGCAAATGCATGCGACCGGTGCTGGTCGAGGTTCAGCTCGATGTTCGCGAGCGAGAACCAGGCGCAGTAAGTCTGGCGCGTGTATGAGACGTGCTCCGGCGGCCTGCTCATCGCCGCGGTCGCCCACTGCACCGCGGTCGTGACGTCCTTGCCTGACGAGAGCGCCTTGAACGCTCCCTGCGCAGCCGCGTGGCACGCGCTGGCGGGGGCGCCGCCACGCTTCGCCCACGCGAACCACTCCGCGTAGGAGCGGTCCTCGGCGGTCGGTCCCTGCGGCTTTTCCGCCAGGCGTCTCTGCTCGACGACCTCCCATGTCGACTTCGCCGCGGGCTGGGCCGGCGCCGGCGGCGGCACGGGGGCGACGGGCAGCTTCCCCCCTCCGGGCGGTGTCGGGGCCACAGGCTGGGCCGGCGCGGAGGCGGCGGCCGGGTGCGAGGTCGGAATGTTGGTCGCGTGCGGGATCGCCTCCTTGGGCGAGAACCACGTGGGAGTTCCCGGCTCGGCGGCAAGCGGCACGCGCGGAGCCCACGCCGGAACCTGGACGGGACCGGGCGGCGTCTTCGCGGCCTCGCGGATGGGTTCGGCCACCGGACCAGGCGCCCACGCCGGGCGTCCGGGAGGACCGGATTGCGCCGGCGCGACGGGGTGCGCCGGGGCGGCTGGCGGTGCAGGCTCCGCCGGCGCTGCGGGCGGTGGGGGCGGCGGGGGCGGCGGGGTTGAAGCAGCGGGCGGCGCCGACGCGACCGGGGTCGGCGGGGTCGGCGCCACCGGCGACGGCCGGGGCTCGGGCGTGAGCGTCGGGGGTGTCACGGTCGGGGGTGTCTGGGCCGCGGGGGCGGGAGCCGGCGCCGGATCCACGGCATCGAACGAGTCGGGCCAGCTCGGAATCGCCTGCGCCGGAGTTTCCGGTATCTCGAGCTCTGAGGGTGGCGGCCAGGCGGGCATGGCCCGCTCGGTTGGGGGCTCGGGGGGCCAGATGTCGGATTCCGCGGCAGGCGCAGGGGACGCCTCCTCCGCCGCCGGCCAAGTTGACTTTGCCGGGTCGGCCGCGACCGCGGGAGGAGGCTCGCTCGCGTGGACCATCGGGGGTTCGGCGGCGTGCGCCGGCTCGGGCTCGGGCTCGGGTTCGGCCTCGACGTCTGGCTCCGGCTGGGGCTCGGGCGCAGCGTCAGCAACTGCCTCGGGCTGGGGCTCAGCGTCAGCAACCGCTTCCGGCTCGGCCGCTTCGTCTGCGACCGGCTCAACAGTGGCGGTCGCCTCATCCAGCTCCCCTTCCACCCTGGTCGGCACCGTCTCGGCCCACTGGGGCGTCGCCTTCGCGCCCTCACCGTTGGCCGAGCTCTCACCCTTCGACCAGTCCGGATCGCCCTTCTGCATCGGCAGCGCGGGCTCGGCCGGTTCGTCGTCGTCCTCAGGCCCGCTCGGCGCGCTGTCCTCGGCGGGCTCTACGGGGACGGTATGGGCCCATACCGGCGTCGTCTCGCTGGTCGGGACCGCGGCGGCAGGCTCCTCGGGATCCTTCTCGGGAGGAGTCGAATCATTCGGGGCCGCAGGCTCCTTGTCCAAAATCGCTCGTCAGTCTAACTAGCCGTTCTTGAGTTTGGGTCGAGATCAGGCGAAGACGTTTTTCAGCGCGTCTTCGGGTACCGGGTCGGGCTGCTGCTCGGCCCAGTCGGCCGCTTCGGACGCCTCCTGGTCGCAAGCGGCCTGCACGCCGGCCGCGCCTTCGGCGGTGATCCAGCGCCTCTCGATCAGCCACGCGGTGAACCTGACGATCGGGTCGTGGCGCGACGCCTCGTCCAGCTCTTCCCTGGTCCGGTACTTCACCTGGTTGTCCTCTGACGTGTGCGAGTTGATGCGCCAGATCTTGGCGTCGATCAGGGTCGGCCCTTCGCCCCGGCGCGCCCGCGCCACAGCCTCACGACACGCGTCGTGGCAGGCAGGAACGTCGGTCCCGTCCACCGTGACCCCTGCGATGCCGTAGCCCACCGCGCGGTCGGCCACATTCGGGTTGGCCATCTGCAGCCGGATCGGCACCGAGATCGCGTAGCTGTTGTTCTCGCAGACGAAGACGGCCGGGAGGCGGTGGACGGCTGCGAAGTTGATGCCCTCGTGGAACTCGCCCTGGCTCGTGGCCCCGTCACCGAACGTGCAGAGGGTCACGCTGCCGTCGCCTCTCAGCTTGGAGGCGTACGCGATGCCGGACGCCTTCGGGATCCAGCTCGCGACCACCTGGGAGACCGAAGCGATCTTCAGCTTGCGGTAGCTGTAGGAGCCGCCCGGGATGTTGCGGCCCGCGGACAGGGGATCGCCGGCCTTGGCGAAGACGGCGAGCATCCACTCCTTCATCGTCAGCCCGCGCACGATCGCGTTGGCGAGGCCCCGGTAGTGCGGCACCAGCCAGTCGTCGGGACCGATGGCGGCCGTGGAGGCGACCTGGATTCCTTCGTGGCCGCGACTCGAGCCCACGAATGGCGCCCGTCCCTGCTTGACCAGGATGTGCATGCGATCGTCGAGAGCCTTCGCCATGCACATCCAGCGATGGAGCTGGAGGTACTCCTGTTTCGTCGCGCCCTCTGCGCGCGTGGTGGTGGCCATTACCCCTTCAGCATCCACAGAATCGCCATCGCCATGAGAAAAACGCTGATGGACCCGAAGGTGACGCCGATGCCAACCAATGACCCGATTCCGAGCCGCTTGAACGCCGCACCGGCACGCAGCTCGGACTCATCCCACGCCACGCCGAACCCGATCCATGCCAGCACGGCAAGGGCGACGCCCGTGGCGGCGGAAGGCAGGTACTGAAGGTTGTAGATCCAGCCGATCATCACCTGCACGTATATGCCCGCGGTCATGACGACGACGCCGAACACAGCACCCGAAACCATGATGGTGCGGATCGGCCTGGCGAGGAGCAGGGCCGCGGCAAGGATGACCGACGCGGCGACAAAGATCGCATCGACGACAAGACCGGGAGCATTGAATGTCGCCGCCGCTTGCCACGCCAGAGCGACACCGGCAATGGCGACGCACGCCGCCAGTATCGACAACACGACACGCGAGATGGTCGGCGCGAACTGGACAGCGGTTGTCTCGCGCGCCACGAGCTCAGTGTATGGCGCGATCATCCTCAACCGGCATGATTCAGGCGGTTGGCTTGGCGAGAAACGAGGACGCGATGGTCACGACCTCATCGGCGGTCAGTCCCATCCGGTTCAGGTGATCGTAGTACCGGCGGTGGAAATCCGAGAAGTCGCTGCGCTCGGCGCGTTCCTCGCGGATCCGCTTGACCTCGGCGAGGACCCTGGCCACGAGCTCCGGCTCGGGCTTGATCCCTGCGTGGCGCAGCGCGTGCTCGATGACCAGCGCGCCCGAATGCTTGCCGTAGACGTAGGTGATCTCGGCGCCCAGGTCGGAAGGTGGGATGAACTGGTAGATCGCGGGATGGATGAGCATTCCGGCGGTGTGGATGCCCGACTCATGACTGAAGACATTGAGCCCGATGCCCGGCTCCGTCGGCTGCACCGGAACGCCGCTCATGAGCTCGAGGCTGCGTGCCAGCATGCGCAGCTTCTCGTACTTGAAGCCGGGGATCTCGATGCCGAACAGGTACCGAAGCTGGAGTAGAACCTGGTGCATCGGCGCGTTGCCGGTGCGCTCACCGATGCCGTTGACGCTGGTGGTGAAGACCTCGGCGCCTGAGCCGAGCGCGACGACCGTGTTCCACGCACCGATGCCGAGGTCGTTGTGGAAGTGCACCACGAGCGGCGCGTTCGGTGCCGCCGCCTTGATCTTCGGGATGTACTCGCGCACGGCGAAGGGTGAGTAACAGCCGACGGTGTCCGGCGTGGACG
>Ga0075436_100002139_pt1 | contig 13606 bp, 11 predicted proteins | sample RhiMethybrSRZTD5_FD_75303 | JGI IMG/M metagenome (GOLD analysis project Ga0075436, IMG submission 75303) | Populus rhizosphere microbial communities from Tennessee, USA - Rhizosphere MetaG P. TD hybrid SRZTD5 | ecosystem: Host-associated > Plants > Roots > Rhizosphere > Soil | place: USA...
ACCGACCGGCAGGACCTTGCCGCGAAGTGTTATCTCTCCGGTCATCGCGACGTCGCGACGCACAGCGGCATCCGTCAGTACCGAAACAATCGCAGTTGCAATCGCGATCCCCGCTGAAGGCCCGTCCTTCGGGATCGCTCCTTCCGGGACATGCAGATGCAAGTCGTACTTTTTGTGAAAGTCAGGTGAGATGCCCAGCCGTTTAGCTCGAGCACGAACGCAGGACAATGCAGCTCGCGCCGACTCCTGCATTACCTCTCCGAGCTTTCCAGTGAGCGTAATATTGCCGCGGCCCTGCATGAGCGTAGCTTCGATATGAAGCACTTCGCCGCCGACTTCAGTCCAGGCCAACCCGGTGGACAGACCGACTTCGCTATGGTCCTCGAGTGCCTGCGGACGGAAACGAATCGGCCCAAGCAGTTCCTTGACTAGTTCTTCGGCCACCACCTCATGATAAATCGAAGGATCGTCGGAAGTGAGCATTCGCCTCGCAAGCTTTCTCAATACCGATGCGATCTCGCGTTCGAGGCTGCGAACGCCGGCTTCGCGTGTGTAGTACTGCGTGATCGTGCGAATGCCCTCTTCAATAAAGTCGATCTGTTCGGCCTTTAGGCCGTTGGTCTCGAGTTGCTTAGGCAGAAGATGCCGTTTTGCGATCTCGAGCTTCTCGCGCTCGGTGTAGCCCGGCAGTCGAATGATCTCGAGCCGGTCCTGAAGCGCCGGTGGAATCGTATGCAACACGTTCGCCGTTGCTATGAACATTACATTCGACAAATCATACTCAACGTCGAGGTAGTGATCGTGGAAGGCAAAGTTCTGTTCCGGGTCCAGCACTTCCAGAAGCGCCGCGGATGGGTCGCCGCGAAAGTCCATTCCAAGCTTGTCAACTTCATCAAGCATGATCAGCGGGTTCACTGTCCCCGCCTTCTTCATCATTTGAATAATCTGGCCCGGCAGCGCACCGATGTAAGTTCGGCGATGCCCGCGAACCTCCGCTTCATCGCGCACTCCTCCGAGACTGAGCCTGACGAACTTGCGGCCGGTCGCTTTTGCAATTGATCGTCCGAGGCTCGTTTTACCGACGCCAGGCGGGCCGACGAAACAAAGTATCGAGCCCTTGGGTCTTTCAACCAGTTGTCTCACCGCCAGAAATTCGAGTATGCGCTCTTTAACTTTCTCGAGACCGTAATGATCGGTTTCCAAAACATCCTGAGCGGTTCTGATGTCGCGCACTTCTTCGGATTTTTCTTGCCAGGGAACTGCAAGCAGCCAATCGAGGTAGTTTCGCGAGACCGTGCTTTCGGCGGACATCGGCGGCATTTGCTCCAGCCTTCGAAGCTCGGTCATCGCCTTCTCGAAAGCGTCCTTCGACATGCCGGCGGCTTCGATTTTCTGCTTCAGTTCCTCGAGCTCAGCCTTCTCGTCTTTTCGACCGAGCTCCTTGTGGATCGCTTTGATTTTTTCGTTTAGGTAATACTCTTTTTGCGCGCGCTCCATCTGCCGTTTAACGCGGCCGTGAATCGCGCGATCGACTTGAATCTTTTCTAGCTCCACTTCAAGCACTTCGACTAGTCGGGCCAGCCGGTCCGACAGCGAGAAAATTTCGAGCAAGCCCTGCTTGTCCTCGACCGAAATCTTGAGGTTCGAAGCGATCGTGTCGCAAAGTCTTGCGGCGTCGTCGTTTCGCAAGGCAGAGGTGAGAGTCTCAGGATTGCTGAGCTCAGTCGACTGACGAACGTATTGATCCACCAGCGATCCAACTCGCCCGATTAGCGAGTTGAGCCGCGATCGAGGCTCGTTGGTTGGCTGGGTCTTCCTCAAAGTTGCGAGCCAATAATCGCCATCGTCTTCGACGCGCACACTTCGAGCGCGCTCGATGCCTTCGACCATGACTTTAATGTTGCCATCCGGGAGTCGCAGGTTATGAGTTATACGCGCGATCGTGCCTACCGTGTAGACCTGATCGACCGTGGGCTCATCAACCGTCGCGTCGTGCTGAGTTGCAAGGAAGATCGTCTTGTCGCTGCGCAACGCGGCCTCCAGCGCCCGAACGCTTGCAGGACGCCCGATCACAAAGGCAACCATCGTGTAAGGAAAGACGACCACGTCCCGAATTGGGACCATCGGGCATCTCACCACGTCGGTCGGTGTGCTGTCGCTGAATTCATCCATAATGATGTTACAAAACCTGTAAGGGCGTCCCTCCGTGGGCGCCCCTTTCTCCGCGAGCGTCTATCGCAACCAAGGGGCGCCCACGGAGGGACGCCCTTACAAGACTATCCCGCTTTTTCCAGAACCGGGAAAGTCGCGCGCCGGCTCTCGACCATTTCTCCCGTGACTACGAACTCCTTCACCTTCTTGTGAGAAGGAAGCGTGTACATCACGTCGAGCATCAGCTCTTCAAGTATCATTCTCAATCCGCGCGCACCCACTTTGCGCTCGCACGCGAGGTGAGCGATTGCCGTCAATGCATCGTCGGTGAACCGGAGCTTAACGCTTTCGTACTCGAACAACTTTTGATATTGCTTGACCAACGCGTTCTTGGGCGCGGTCAATATCTCAACCATCGCGTTTTCGTCCAGCTCGTGAAGCGTGCCGCAAACCGGAAGCCTGCCGACGAACTCGGGAATCAATCCAAACTTGATCAAGTCCTCGGGCTCGACTTGTGAGAGCGTCTCACTCAGCCTCTGCTTGCGAGCGCTCTTGACGTTCGCGTTAAACCCGAGAGCCCTCTTGCCGATTCGCTTCTCGATAACTTTCTCGAGTCCGACAAAAGCCCCGCCGCAAATAAACAAGATATTCGTCGTGTCGACCGGGAAGAACTCCTGATGCGGATGCTTGCGACCGCCTTGTGGCGGTACATTAGCGACCGTTCCTTCGAGGATTTTCAGCAACGCTTGCTGCACTCCTTCGCCGGAAACATCTCGAGTGATTGAAGGGTTTTCGTCCTTTCGGCAAATCTTATCGATCTCATCGATGTAGATGATTCCGTTTTGCGCTCGCTCGATGTCGCCGTTCGAAGCCTGAAGCAGCTTTAGTATGATGTTCTCGACGTCCTCTCCAACATAACCGGCTTCCGTGAGCGTCGTCGCGTCCACGATCGTGAACGGCACGTTCAGCATCCGAGCCAGAGTTTGAGCGAGCAATGTCTTGCCGGTGCCGGTCGGACCGATCAGGAGAATGTTTGATTTCTGAATCTCGACATCGCTCGTTCGCCGCTTGAGCATGTCGACTCGTTTGTAGTGTTGATAGACAGCGACAGCCAGGCGTTTCTTGGTTTCTTCCTGACCGATTACGTAGTCGTCAAGAAATTCTTTGATCTCAACCGGTTTCGGCAGAGGCGGGCGGCGAGCTGCGGTTTCCTGTTGTTGGTCGTCGGTTATGATCTCATTGCAAATATCAATGCACTCGTTGCAGATATAAACCGTCGGTCCGGCAATAAGCTTCTTCACTTCGTTCTGCGACTTCCCGCAAAACGAACAGCGCAATGTGTCGTCGCCTCGTCTCATTCAATCTCCAATCTCGCCAAGGCTATGAGTAATTCTGGAGGCTCGGAAAACGACGAACACGGAATGATGAGTGACTTGTCGGTCAGTCGTTTCATTCTTCATGGTTCGTCGCTTCATTCACGGTGCGAAATAACCTGATCGATCAAACCGTATTCTTTCGCCTGGTCGGCGCTCATAATACGATCTCGCTCAACGTCGTGCTCGATGACTTCCATAGACTGTCCGCTGTGCTTGGCAAGCAGATGGCTGGTCAGCTGGCGCATGCGCATTATTTCTTCTGCGTGAATTCTGATATCGGTCGCCTGACCCGATATACCACCCATCGAGGGCTGATGAATCAATATGCGTGAGTTCGGCAGCGCGAACCGCTTTCCGTGAGCGCCCGCCGTCAGCAGCAGCGCTCCCATCGAAGCGCACTGCCCGACGCATATCGTGGTCACGTCGGGGCGAATAAACTGCATTGTATCGTAAATTGCCATTCCGGCGGTTATCGAACCGCCCGGGCTGTTGATATAAAGCGAGATATCCCGGTCCGGATCTTCTGCTTCAAGAAATAAAAGCTGCGCGACGACCAGATTGGCGATCGTGTCGTCTATGGGGAAGCCAATAAAAATTATGTTGTCTTTTAGCAGCCGCGAGTAAATGTCGAAAGCGCGCTCGCCGCGAGCGGTCTGTTCGACGACCATTGGTACAAGTGCCATTCGCGATTCCCTCATCATTCCCGATTCGTTTCGCTCACTCGATTTATTATACGTTGCTCTGCTCATTGCGGGAAGTTTTTTTCTTTGAGAGGCTCTGGGGAAGCCGTTCGAACCACACTGCATCACGCTCGAAGTATCTTGCTTACGAAGAGAGTCTATGATTCCGCTTGTTCGCTCTCGCTGGTCACAGCTTTATCGTTGCCTAGACCTTCTATTTCTTCGGTTCGAATTTCAGCGGAGTTTATTACAAGATCCAGGGCTTTGCGGTGCCTCACCTGCGCCCTGATACTATCCAGCGTGTTTTCCTTTGTCAAGCGCGCCCTCAAAACCTCTTCCGTTTGTCCAACACTTTCGGCAATTTGTTTTATTTCCGCAGACAGCTCCTCTTCGCGGACTTCAATGCTCTCAATTTCAGCAATTCGGTCGAGTATGAACGAGCCACGCACTTCACGCTCGGCACGCTCCCGCTGGGCGTCCCGCACGGCCTCCCAGTCCATCTTCAACAATCGCGGATCCATTCCCTGACCCGCCATTTGTCGAAAGAGCGTCTTCATTCTCGAATCTATCTGCTTTTCGACCACGAATTCGGGAACATCGAAACGATTTCGATCGACAAGCTTTTCCATCGTGAGCGAATGAAGCTCCGCATCGGACTTATGCGCCGCCTCGTGCTCGAGCTTTGAATGAACATCGTCGCGAAGCTCGCCGAAAGACTTGAACTCCTCATTAACGCTGCGAGCAAACTCATCGTCCGCCTCGGGAAGTTCTTTGGCACGAACCGCAATAACCTCAGCCGAATAATCGACAGTGCGGCCGGCGTATTTTTCCGGCTTGTAGTCCGCCGGATAACTGACGGAAAAAGTCCGAGAGTCGCCCGCCTTTACCCCGGATAGCGCTTCGTTGAATTCCTTCAGCACGCCCTGCGCTTCGAGTTCAATAGCGATGTCTTGTTGTTTAAGCTCGTCCTCAGATTCGGCGGCAGGAGCTTGCTCGTTGGCTTTGTACTCGCCGGTGAGGTTGACCGTCACGATGTCACCGGCTGCGGAGGGGCGATCTTCAACCGGCACTAGTTCAGCCTGTCTCTGACGCAGATGGTCAATGGCCTGATCGACATCTTCATCTCGGATTCGGTAAACGCGCTTGGTGATCGGAAGCTCTTTGTAATTAGACAACGTTACTTCGGGAGCGACCTCTACGTTGAATGTGACGTCGATTGATTCATCATCGTTGAACTTCAGGTCTTCGACCGATGGCTCACCCACGACCTTTAGGTCTTTTTCGCGAATCGCGTCTCCCAGAGAGTTCGGCAAGAGCTGCGAGAGCATTTCATCGCGAAGTTCTTTCCTGAATCGAGTCTTCACGACAGACTTGGGCACCTTGCCTCGTCGAAAGCCCGGCACAGTGACCTTGCGCGCGAGGTCTGTCGCGATCTTATCGGTTTCCGCACGAATCGTTTCGCCGGGAATCTCGAGTCGCAATTGTTTTTTACATTGTTGTTGATCGGTAACTGTTATGTTCAAGATCTATTCTCAACTTTCAAGAGGAGCGGAGAACTTCGCCGGCCATAGATTTGTGGTGCGAAAGGGGGGACTCGAACCCCCACACCTTACGGTACCAGATCCTAAGTCTGGCGCGTCTGCCAATTCCGCCACTTTCGCATTTCGAAGTCTAGAATATGAAAGATAGTTGATCGTAACGCGCGTTTGCAACCACGGCTAGTGGGGTAACTAATACCCCACTAACCAACAAGCCCGATGAGCCGCCTGATCGCCATAATTCTGCGGCCATTATGCAGCCTAATCCGGCTCTGGTTGGATTGCACGACCGGAATCGAAAAATTGCGACTTGGCGGGCTGTTTCCGAAGTAGGCACACCATCTGTAAGTTACACTCGGAAGAGTGGTGAGTAGTGTTTACCACTTGAATACTTTTTAGTCACACTGGCGCACTATGTATCCAGAGTCAATAACTCTTTCAATCGGGAGCCCGTTTCATTAAGCGTTCAAAGCCTTCCTTTTTGTGAGCTATAGCGAACTCGCGCATTAGCGATTCCGGCTCTGCTCTCGTGGAATATAAAATGCACGTAGCACGAGTGTGGTCTTGTTCGCATTCACGCGTAGCAAGGCTTTTCAGACGCCTCAACAATCGTGAAAAACTAAGTGCCAAACGACCAATTTTCTTCGCTCCATTTCGAAGCAATTGGCAAGATGAAGGATACTCTCCTATGTCACACAAAACTCATGAAACCAACGCAGGGGAAAGTTTCAATGGCGATTCAAGCCAAGATCAACACGTAAATAGACGTGGTTTCCTCCAGTCAGCCCTCGGTGCTTCCGTGGCCGGTGGGATCATCGCAGCAACCGGACTTCCAGAAACCGCATCAGCACAAACCGGGCCACCTAGTGCTACGGGCATCTTTTACAAAGCCAGGCTCGTAACCAGAATTTGTGATGAACTGAGGGCCATTGATATCGAGGCAGATTTATTTGTTTTTTGCTTAGCTGGTGGAGAAGATCCCACCATAGTGCAGGATCAAGTAAGAGCCTATTTTGAAAGGCTTGCCAATGAAGCCATCGAGTTTAACCGAATCCGCGGAATCTCTCTTGAGGGATTGCGAAAGATTAGCTTCACGAAAGACATGGTTCCAGGAGGGGTATTGCTTGAAGAACTCAATGAGCCTCTATTTGCGCAACTCAGTAGGAAGAAAGGCCAAAGGTTAATGGTCAGCGTTGAAGATGCGAGTTGTCAATGTTCCTGGTGCTACACTGGCACTTCAGAGGGCCTTGAGCGGTTTCGCTCTAGGTTGCCTCATGTAGGCTAAGGCAAAGATCCGCACTTATCCGAGGAGTTATCTAGAATAATCTAGTATATATTTGGTGCGCACCGCGCCCAGTCAGCCTTTGGTCTCAACGGTGGCTGGGAAGCGCCATGCCCACGGACATGGCGGAGAAAGCGAAGCTCTTATTTCAACTGCTCACGTCAGCAAAAAGACATCCTTCTTGTCGGTGGTGATGTCCTAAGCTTGAGTTGGTCGCCGTCCTCGATCGATCATAGCCAAACGCGATCCCGAATCCTATTCGCGAGCAGGTCTGGTGTGCAATAGGTATGTGCAACTACTCAGGCCATCCAATGATGCAAGACTGGTCGATGTGCGTCCGAGCACGATTTAGAACCGCTTCGTGCGCTAGTTGATTCAATCTGCACGAGGTATCCTGAGGCGAAGCGGAGCGACGTTGAAAAGCGTTGTGTCACTCTCGTTATGAAGCATCAATCAAGCGTAACATGCCTGAGATCCTTGACCCTGGGGAATTCAGGAGATTTGTTCCGCAATGGCTTGAGATGGCCGGGGTCACTGAAGTGACCTTGTCTGACGACTTCATAAAGCTGTTAAGGGAGACGCGTGTGATTAGAGACGATTTATGAAGTGCTCGTTGAGGGCATTGAACATAGGAAGGGCGACCTTGGGAGTCCATTTTCCTGATGCAAACGAAGCACACGTGTAGTACAATGCCACGTCCGGTTCGCGACAAAGATCACCTAAGCCGCCAATAAAATCTGGCGGGGTGAACTGGAGATTATTGAATGTGGGTTAGCGGGCCGCTGACAACTTACGCGCGCAGCCTGCTCCACATCATGAGAGCCAGCGCCAGCACTAACGCGCCGGTTCCGAAGTCAAAACCGGAGTGCGAGTGCGAGCGGATCGGAGAAGCACTTTGATCGAGAGACTTCTCAGGTTTATTGGGCAACGGCCTGCTGCTGCCTCCCAGTTCGCCGGGGTCACAGATGCAGCCGGGCCCGCCACATTGGCACCAATCACCGTTTAACGTATGACCAGCGATGGCGATCGTAGCAAACGGAGCTGAAGTGGCAAGCTTGTCATTGTTGGAAATCGAAAACCACATGGGCAGCAACACTATGCATACGGCTGCTAGAAGCAATCTTATTCTCACAGAGTTTTCCTCCTTTGAACGGCTGGCTGAACTCGATCTTGGAGTCAGCCACGGCGGATTGTATCAAGCCATCAGGCAGACTCTCATTAGCGCCATTCGTACAAATCTGGCGTTCACAGACCTCGCCAACAGGCTCATTTCGGTTGCCGATCACGCTTACGCGACTCGCGCGATGGATGTCGTTAGCTTTGTAGGCCAACTGTTATCCGGATTGCCAGTCGCCGCCGGATTGCAAAGCATCGGACACTACTACGAGGCGTTGAGTCTCAACCGAAGGGGTTGTGGTGACACTGTTCGGGCAGGTTCTTTGCTGGAGCGAGTCGCACTAGGCGGCCCGTTACGATTCCGAGCGAGAGCGATGCTTGCCCTCGGAACAAAGTCTCTTAAGGCATGCAACACGGACGGGGCGATGGCATTTTACCGCGAAGCGATGCGCATCACGGAGCGTGACTCATCCTTTGACACTGTAAGCTTTTACTTCGCAAGTCAGATGACTGCCGTGGTCAAAGCTTTGGAGGGTGACCATCGAGGCGCCTTAGGTGATCTGGAAAAAATGTTGCCGCTGGTTCGCGTCGCCAGTTCATCGCAGCCTTATGCGTATTACGATTATTTGAACAGCCTCGCAGTAGAGTTGTGCGAAGTGGGGAGACTCGAAGAGGCAGAGAACGTCTCTCGGGTGGTGCTTGCATCGCCTTACGCCGGCGCTTATCCCGAGTGGCGCGACACGCGCGACGAGATACAATTCAAGGGACGGCGAGCGTCTCGCTCCACGGTTGCGTTTAGCCGGACAAGATCCGAAACTGATGACGCTTCGTCAGCCCGGCGAGACAGCGCGGCCAGTGATTCAGCGGTCGGCAAAGCAGTCTCACCAAACGAGAACCTTGTGCGCCTGCCTGTAGCTGAGCGCGCTGAGAGCTTCCCGCAGTCCCCTGCGACAAGCGAGTTGGCGCGCGTGCTCAGCATTCAAGAGTGGAAAGAAAGCATGCCTAAAAGATCAACCATCGATCCTCAACAGAAGACAAATCAGAAGGCAACGATCGCCGGACAGAAACAGGCCAGACTCAGAGAATTGAGGAACCTGGAGACGAGGGAGTTGCTGTTCGGACTGATGGATGCGGTCGGCGATGAGAATATCAGTGACGATCAAATTATCCGAGCGCTAATCGTCCTTGAAGGCCTTGAGCCGGACTCGGACCACAGCGCCTAGCTTGTTGTATTCTTCCTCCGGGATCTCGGCTTCGCGGCCACGCCTCTAAGTGACTTGAGAACCGTGGCCCTTTCTTTTGGCGACAGCCGCAGTAGCTCATTCAGAATGTCGACTATATCGGGAACCGCGACGGCCTTTTGAACGGTCTCGAGGATGATCATGAGTTCCGCTGCCGGACTGACCTTGCGGTTGCCACCGAGCCCATCGGGCATGCCGCAAGCGAGATGAAACAGCAGATCGGGGTCGACGCCGAGTCCGTCGGCCAGAGCCTTCAGTTTTTCAGCCGATGGATTGCCGGCCCTCCCGATCGAGATGCTGGCAACGTAGGCGTCGGTTATTCTTCCGCCCGACAGACGCTGGACGTCTTTGTGCGTCAAGCCCTTGAGCTTCATAACTCGCCTTACGTACTTGCTCAGATCGCGCTCGGACATAATCCGCCCTCTCCCATCGCCGTGAATATTTTCGCTCGCGCTGAAAATATTCATTGACACCCTTATTACGCCCGGCTTAAGATCGCGTCGCCAGATATATTCAGCGGTCCACAATATAAACACTGGCGAGCTGGTCCGTGATTTCCGGAGCGATTCGCACTCATTAGTATCATATCGGCATCAGGCGGCTCAATTCATGAGAGAAATAAAGATGCCGCGAATTCCTGCAGGCATCGCCTGGAAACGACAGTAAGAGTGGAGTCAGCGGCAATGAAACATACCGACGGCTATGGCGCTCCGGAGAGCGCGGTACTCGATCCAAGGGTCCAGAGAGCCATTGACTTCATGAATGCCAATTTTCACCGAAGAATCTCGATACGCGACCTGAGTGCCGAGGTGAATCTTTCGACTCCGCGCCTTTCACACCTTTTCAAAAGCGAAACCGGAGTCGCGCCAGGCGAGTACTTGGCAAGATTGAGAATGGAAAAGGCAAGCCAACTCCTGGCAACCACTTTCATGAGCATCAAGCAGGTCATGGCAGAGGTCGGCTACAACGATAAGGGCAACTTCGCGCGCTCCTTCAAAAGACACTTTCAGCTGACTCCGTCTGAATACAGAAAGCGCGCGCTGAGGCCCTAATAGAACCGTGGAGCTGAATTCGCCGTTTAATTCTCTAGCGCGTTGCTGCCCAGTCCTCCAACGAAATGAACTTTGAGCCATCGAACACTTCAATCTTGTAAACCGGATGAATCTCCCAGACTGATCTACGCAACGGATTGCCGCCGCCGGCCGGCTTGGCGCATGAGGAAGGTACATGGCTGCCATCGAAGAAGAGCTGGCCCGTAATTCTTACCCGAATTCCTTTCACCGGGAGCGGCTTTGTTACGTGCGGCGAAGTGCAGGGATCGCAATCGAATCGGTCCCACACCAGCGGCCTGAAGTGCGGGATGATCTCTGCGGTTACGCTCGAACACTCTTTCACGCTCGGCGAAACGGCCGGCACGAGCGCGATATGGATATCGTTCCATTCAAGGAGGGAGTTCTTGCAGTTGACGCCTTCGCCCGCAAAGCCGAATGGGAAAGTGTCGTCATGCTTTGCGTCAAACACAAACGCGTCAAGCATCACGAGGTCGCCCTCACCCAGATTGACAGCTTTGTTGGTTGAATCCACCGTTGAGAGTCCGTGTAACTTCGCTCGATCGGCGGGCTGCGGCGGGCCACTCTTGCCGTAACTGATTTTGTGCTGGCGCACCATCAGGTCGACGGCTTGCTGCAGCTTGTCAATGGAAGCAAAGTTGATCTGAACGGGAGTTCCCGTAGCGCACAGATTATTCTTGACCTGGTTCTGTGCTTTATCGGGTTCCCTGGAAGCGCATCCTTCGTTTGGACAATGCTCGTCGATGTCGTGACTCACTCCGCCCTGGAACGGAAGTGTGCAGCCCACCACAAATTTTTGATCGACATTGCAATTTGAGGGATTGGCTGGCGGGTTGTCAGCGCAATGAGAACCCGCGTGATGCGGCGGTTTTTTCTTTCCGCGCTTTTTCGAACTTTTTCCAGTCGAGGAGCTGCTTTTCGACGTGCTGTTTGTGCTCTTTTGTTGCGAAGCACTCGCAGCGATAAGTGACGCCCCTGTAATCAAAAGAACAACAGAAATCGCAACGCAAAGGTACCATCTGAGTCTCATAGTTTCTCCTTTTGTGGCACGGTCGAGGTTTACTTTGAACCTCGCCGTGAGTGATTCAAATTGTTAGAGAGGTCACGCCGTTGCGCGGCTACTCTATGCCTCTCGTATTCCGTAGTCAACCGAACCAAGACGTAAGCAGAACTTTGAAACTCTCTCAACTTGACAGCGCCCGAAGCTGAAACCTAAGATGAGCTTCTGCAAAGGAATCAATTCCTAAACTCGAAGGTTAAAAGCGGATGACAGAGTTACTGGCGATCCTGCTTCAGGCTCCACCTCGAACGGGCGGCTCGTCATCAACTTCGACGGGCGCCGCTCCATCAATCTACGGCTACATCCCGATCATTCTTTTCTTTTTGATTGCGGTGCTCTTGCCGGTGGTGCTGCTCGGATTATCGAGACTCGTACAACGACGCGTGTTCGAGCGTGAGAAACTGCTCCCTTACGAGTGCGGGGTCGATCCGATTGGCGACGCTCGCGATCGTTTTTCGGTTCGCTTTTACATCGTCGCGATGTTGTTTTTGATCTTCGATGTTGAAACGATATTTCTGTTTCCCTGGGCGATTATTTACGACAAGCTCGCGATGTTCGGCTTGGTTGAAATGCTGGTCTTTGTCGGGGTCCTGGTAGTCGGCTACTACTATGCCTGGCACAAGGGAGCGCTCGAGTGGGCGTAGAAGAATTGCCGAATTAGGATCGCGGATTTCGGATCGAAGATATGGCTAAAGAAAGAGAAGAAGTAGTTGAATCATCGAGTGGGATCATAACAACGACAGTTGATTTCGTTTTCAACTGGGCTCGCAAGTCTGCGCTTTGGCCGATGACTTTTGGACTTGCCTGCTGCGCAATCGAGATGATGGCGACTGGCGCATCCCGGTTCGATCTCGATCGATTCGGCGCCGGAGTTTTTCGACCCAGTCCTCGCCAATCGGATCTTATGATCGTTGCCGGTACTCCAACCCTGAAGATGGCGCCGATAATCAAGCGCGTTTGGGATCAGATGCCCGAGCCGAAGTGGTGCATTGCGATGGGCGCGTGCGCATCGACTGGCGGACCATTTCCGACGTATTCGACGCTGCAAGGAGTCGATCGAGTCGTGCCGGTCGATGTGTACATCCCCGGCTGTCCGCCGCGCCCTGAAGCGCTGATCTATGGATTGATGCGGCTTCAAGACAAGATCATGCAAGAGCATCCGACGCAGTACGCATTCGGCCGCGGCAGTGTCACTCAGGAAGAGGCCGAAGGCGAAGCGGAAGGCGCCGAAACGGCCGCGTAGTACGGATTAAAGAGAGCTAACCTAAAGCGCAGGGAAAAAGAATCCCTGCGCTTTTCGCTTTTGCAAAGAAGATGTCGAAGGCTTCTAACGCACTTGAGCAAAAACTCATCGAGCGGATCGAGCGCGACGGCCCGATAACTTTTCGCGATTTCATGCAAGCGGCGCTTTATGACGCTGAGCATGGCTACTATTCGACATCGCGTTTAAAGATCGGCGCGGATGGGGACTACTACACATCGAGCAACTTACATTCGGCGTTCGGCGCTACATTGTCGCGAGCGTTCATCCAGTTGTGGAACAACTCGACTGAACCTCTGACGGTTGTAGAGTTTGGAGCAGGAACTGGACAGCTCGCGCAGGATTTTCTTTCATCAATGCGCGATGAAAGCCCGGCTTGCTTCGAAACGGTGAGTTACATTCTGATAGAAACGAGCTCGCATATGCGAGAGCTTCAGCGGGATAGACTTGTTGATTTCCGCGATTGTGTCAGTTGGCTCGATATTGAAGTCCTGGAGGGCTCACCCGTGACAGCAATCGCCTTCTCCAATGAATTGATCGATGCACTGCCAGTGCATTGTGTGCGACGACATAACAACCGAATCCAGGAGCTTTATGTTGGCAAGATGTCCGGCAAATCGGATCTTGCGCTCGCGTGGGCCGAGCCGTCGACGGCCGCGTTGATGAAGTACATCGAGCGTTGCAATGTCCCCATGAAAGAAGGTCAAACAGTTGAGATAAACCTCGACGCTGTTAAATGGCTTCGAAAAGTAGCGCGCGCACTCCGACGCGGGTTTCTCGTTACGATCGACTACGGCGATCTTGCCCGTGAATTGTGGAAAGCGGAAAGGA
>Ga0075436_100002140_pt1 | contig 13606 bp, 9 predicted proteins | sample RhiMethybrSRZTD5_FD_75303 | JGI IMG/M metagenome (GOLD analysis project Ga0075436, IMG submission 75303) | Populus rhizosphere microbial communities from Tennessee, USA - Rhizosphere MetaG P. TD hybrid SRZTD5 | ecosystem: Host-associated > Plants > Roots > Rhizosphere > Soil | place: USA...
GTGAGCACTAGACTCCTCCGCCGATGCGTAGACACTCGACACAACATATAGTAGAGTGTCTACGCAATGCCCAAGTCAGAACCACCAACGCGTTTAGAACTCCTGCAAGGTACTCTCGAGGTCCTCATTCTGCGCACGTTGTTGCGGGAGGCGAAACACGGACACGCGATTGCTAAACACATTCAACGCACGTCAGAAGATCTGCTACAGGTCGAGACCGGTTCTTTGTACCCCGCGCTGCACCGGCTGGAGGCGAAGGGTTGGATCGCTGCCTCGTGGGAGCTATCGGACAAAGGCAAACGCGCCAGATACTATCGCCTCACACCGCGAGGACGAAAACAGCTCGTCGCCGAACAATCCAAATGGGAGGCGTTCTCGCGAGCGATGGGATTGATTTTGCGCCCCGCAGATCAGGAGGGACAATGATTTCGTTCTTTCGCAAGCTGTGGTGGCTGACGCAACGACGCGCCAGGGAAGATGAACTATGCGAGGAACTCCAGTTTCATCTGGAGGAGGAAGCGGAGGAGCGCACAGAAGAGGGGCTATCAAAGGAAGAGGCCCTGCGGTCGGCGCGTTTCGAATTGGGAAATCCCGCGATCGTGGAGGAGAACACTCGGGCCGTTTGGGGCTGGATTCTGCTGGAACAACTCATCCAGGATCTCCGCTATGCCCTACGGACAATGCTCCGCAATCGTGTTTTCACCGCTCTGGCATTGCTCTCGCTCGCGCTTGGCATTGGGGCCAATACGGCGATTTACAGCTTCATGGATGCGATCCTGCTGCGCTCCCTTCCGGTTTCCGATCCCGAATCTCTGGTCGTCCTGAATTGGCACAGCAAAGACCCCAGAGGTCCCCGCCCTAATCACGTGATGCACAGTATGGATGGGTCTGATTGGGTCGAGGGGGACGGGCTTAGCAGTGGAATTTTCCCCTTCGGCGTCTTCGAACTCCTGCGGGAAAACAACGCTGTCTTCTCCAACCTCTTCGCCTACTATCACTCGGACAAGCGAAACCTGACAATAAAAGGAGAGGCAGAGATCGCCGCCGGCGAATACGTTTCCGGCGAATATTTCACTGGGCTGGCCGTGCCTCCCGCGGCTGGCCGCCTGATCATTGCCGACGATGATCGAGCGGGCGCGCCGCCAGTCGTCGTGATCAGCGCTGGCCTCGCCGACCGCCGCTTTTCAGGTGCTGCAAATGCGGTCGGACAATCTGTCCTTATCGACAACATCGTATTTACCGTGATTGGGGTAACCCCGCCAGAGTTCTTCGGAGTAGATCCCGCCGAGAGTCCCGATTTTTATTTGCCAATGCACGCCAACCTGCTGCTGGACAGGACTGTGCCCTGGGCTGTTAAACCGGAGACCTACCTGGAACGGAATCATTATTGGATTCAGATGATGGGCCGACTACGTCCCGGCGTCACTCGTGCGCAGGCGCAGGCTGCCTTGGCGCCGGCTTTTCAGCAGTGGGTTGCGGCAACGGCCAGCAATCCGAGAGAGCTCGAGTCGCTTCCCGCTCTGCGTGTCGAAGAGGGAGCCGGTGGATTGGGCACGTTGCGACGCCGTTATTCCAAACCGCTTTATTTGCTTTTGGTGATGGTTGGCTTGATTCTGGCGATTGCGTGCGCCAACATCGCCAACTTGCTTCTGTCGCGGGCGGCGGCGCGCCAGCGAGAGATTGCTGTGCGGCTGAGCATCGGTGCAGATCGATTACGCGTACTTCGGCAGCTTCTCACTGAAAGCGTCTGTCTGGCATTTCTAGGAGGTGTGCTCGGCGTCGTCCTGGCGTTCTGGGGAGTTAATTTCTTGACCGTTCTCCTAGCGAATGGACACGAGGGCTTCACCTTGCACGCGGGACTGAATTGGCATGTGCTCATTGCCACCTTCGTTCTGTCTGTGTTTTGCGGAGCGGTGTTTGGTCTCGCGCCGGCCCTTCAATCGACGCGTGCCGAAGTGATGTCTGCGCTCAAGGGAGGCCGAGCGGCCGAGCGTGGTTGGCAGTCGAAGCTAGCTTTCCGGCGCCTGAGCTTGAGTCACGTGCTGGTGGTTTCGCAAATCGTTATCTCGCTGCTCATGGTAGTAGCGGCAGGCTTATTTGTGCGCACCCTCTCCCATCTGCAGTCGATCCAATTGGGTTTCAATCGCGAGAATGTGCTGCTGTTCGAGTTGAATGCCCGCCAGGCCGGCCACCACGATCCGGAGATTCTCGCGTTCTATGAGGAACTACGGAAGCAATTTGCGTCAATTCCGGGTATCCGCAGCGCTACCCTTTCACACGCGTCGCTTCTCGGCGCCGGCAGGGGAGTGGAGATTCTCGTATCGGGCAAGTCCGCAGCCCCGGAAACGCGAATCCTGCACACCGGGCCCAGATTCTTCTCGACGATGCAGATCCCGATGCTTGTCGGTCGAGAGATCGATGAGCGCGATACGCCGGACTCGACGGGGGTTGTAGTAGCCAACGAGCGGTTCGTCAAGGTCCATTTTGGCACTGAAGATCCTTTGGGCCGTCACATTACTCGGGGAGGTCCGCATCCACGGGAGATGGAAATTATCGGCGTGGCCTCCGATGCCCATTATGGGCGTTTGAAAGACGCAACACGACCAGTGCTGTATATCCCTTACAACCAGGACCAGCAGCGTGTGCAGCAGATGGTCTATGCGCTGCGCACGACTGGAGATCCTCTGAATTACGTTCCCACGGTGCGCGAGATCGTGCATCGCGCGGATAGCCGCATTCCTCTAGTCGACATACGAACACAGGCGGCGGAGATCGATCGCACCATGAACCAGGAGATTGTCTTCGCAAGGCTGTGCACCGGATTCGCCATGCTGGCGCTGGTGATCGCCGGCATCGGTCTGTATGGAACCACTGCGTACGGAGTGGCGCGGCGAACCGCAGAAATCGGTATTCGCATGGCGTTGGGAGCGCAACGCGGCGTCGTAATGCGGATGATTCTCGGCCAGGTACTCCTGTTTGCGGCATTGGGCATCGCTATCGGTCTACCTGCGGCCCTTGGCGCGTCGAGACTTGTCCAGTCGTTCTTGTTTGGGGTAAAAACTGACGATCCGCTGACTCTCGGTTCCGCTGTGGGAATTCTGTTCGGTGCCGTCATGCTAGCCGGCTACGTGCCTGCTCGCAGGGCGTCTCGAATCGATCCCATTCACGCGCTGCGAGAAGATTAATCCATGATGAACCTGAAGAAACTGCGGAAAACCGGAATGAAAAAACATAATCTCAATCCGTTATCCTGATTCAGGAAAACGTTCCCTTCACTTACCGCATTTTTCGTCGCCATTGCGAAAGTCTCGCCATGCGTGTTCAACCTCGTGCTGCCGAGTGTAGGCCAACCAAAGGAGGCAATACAGCTCTTTTGTGAAATGCAAGCCGCATTCGGTGGTCGACACAAGCTCGCCGCCGGCGACCTGCTTTTACTTCCGCGGCTTGCATTTGGAACGTCCGCGAGTTCCTGGGGGGCGACCAAATAGAATTTGGAGAGAGATCGAAAGGGCGAACGGGTATGCATGCTGCCGTCCTGCACAAGATTGGAACGGTACCTCGTTACGAAGAATTCCCAGAGCCGGTCATTAACCACAAGGAGAGTGAAGCGATCGTGCATGTCCACGCCGCATCACTGAAGCCTGTGGACAAGCAAATGGCCAGCGGAGCGCATTTTGCGAGCGGCCGCGAGCTACCACGCGTTTGCGGCACGGATGGAGTGGGGCATCTCGACGACGGACAACGGATCTTTTTCGGAGGACCCCGGCCACCGCACGGGGCAATGGCAGAGCGTACCGTTGTGCCGCGCGCCTTCACGTTCCCAATCCCGGAAAATGTCGACGACGCGACTGCCGCAGCTCTGCCCAATCCCGGCGTGTCAGCCTGGCTTTCACTCGCCTACCGCGCGAAGTTAGTGCGAGGCGAAAACGTCCTCATCCTTGGCGCAACAGGGATCACCGGCAAACTGGCTGTAAAGATCGCGAAGCTTCTCGGCGCTGCTCGGGTGGTTGCCGCCGGACGGAATCAACAAGTACTAAACACGCTCGCCGATCTCGGCGCCGACGCGACCATCTCTCTCGCTCTGCCTGCGGTTGAACTCACAGACGCATTTCTGCGGGAAGCCGGCCAGTCCGGATTCCAGGTTGTGATTGACTACGTGTGGGGATCTCCCGCCGAGGCATTCCTGGCTGCGATAACACGAAGAGAATTTGCAGCGATCCGAGGCGAAACCCGCTTTGTTCAGGTGGGAGAGAGCGCTGCGCCCACCATCACACTTCCCGCAGCCGTGCTGCGCAGTGCGGCACTGACGCTCATGGGCACTGCCGGGATTCCGCCGCGCGACATTTTGGTTGAAGCGTTTCAACAAGTAATGGCGCATGCAGCAAAAGGGAACCTTCATATAGAGACGGAAAAGATCCCGCTCGCCGATATCGAGAGCGCCTGGCAGCGCGATCATCTACACAGGCGATTGGTGATCATGACGCGGTGAGGGCCTGTCCTCGATTTTGTTCGGGTTAGCCGGATTGTTGAATGCCACAGAATGGACCGTTGCCGATTGAATTGCGTCCAGCTGTTGACGACGATTTTGTGTACTGCCGGCGTCTCTATTTCGAGCAAATGCGATGGATCATCGAGCGATTACATTTAGACAGAACCGCGCAAGAAACCAGCTTCAAGCAGCAGTGGAAGTCGATGCAGGTTCGTATCATAGTGCTCGACGGCACCGATGTAGGCTGGGTGCAGACCATCCGGGAAAATGATGGGCTTTTCATCGGGCAGCTATTTGTGGACAGCAGGTTTCAACGCAGGGGCGTCGGCACGGAGGTGATGAAGCGATTGATTGGCGAAGCCACTGCGTTCAAACTTGCAGTACGCCTGAATGTAGCGCGGATCAATCCCGCGCGACGACTTTACGAGCGCCTCGGCTTCCGAGTCACACATGAAGATGAGCGCAAGTTCTACATGAAGCGCGATGCCGATGTCGTTTGACGCTTTACGAAATGACCGTCCTCGCCTGAGAAAAAGCGCGGGACAGAACGAACGCATTCTCATTTGCTTTCCCGATTCAGGAACGTCCGGTCTGTCCCCGCGCTTTGTCCATCTCCCATTCTTCAGGAACAAGTGATATCGGAATGGGTAGAGGCGACGACAATGTCGATGCCTGGTCCGGTGACGTGAAGCGCATTGACCGTCATCGATCCGGTGTTTCCACCTGACGAGCTCGTCTGCTCGTTGACGACGAGGCTAATACCGCCTGGCAGCGAGACGGCGAGGTTCGGGTTGGATACGACTATGGGTTGACCGGCGGCTACCAGGTTTACGATTTGGGCATTCCCGCTCGTGGAAGCCGTACTGCCGCTGCAGGTGGCGCTGGAGTTCGACTTCACGATAGCGGCGCTAACCAGACCGCCCAACAAGCTCACGTTCGCAGCTTGCGATTGCGACTGGCTGCTGGTACCACTGCCAGAGGTGCTACTTTTCAGCGCGTCAGCGGAGGCCAAGCCCAAAACATTTACGCTGGCTGCAGAGGTACTCAGATTTCCGCCGTTAGACGGGAGAGCTCCGGTGTCTCCCGCTGTCAGCGAGATTCCCAGCGCAGTTGCCTTCAGAGCTGTGCCGTCACCGCTGAACGTGGTGGCAGCCTGAGCATAACTGGCGATCGGACTGAGAGCCAGAATCGTCGTCAGACAGACAGCAAGCATTGCATTTCTCTTGGTGTTCAATTGATCTTCTCCTTAATGAAAGTCGCATTGGGTTGGGGGTCAACGAGTTCGCGCGAACGAAGGACGCACTTGCTGAATAAAGGTGGGTGCCAGCGCTCCGGCACGGCGTGAGAGTGTCATCGAAAATGACACAATCGGACCGGCAAGAACATGCGTCCGGAGAATGCGACGATTAGATGCCCATGATATTTGGCGGTTGGCTCGATGAGAATTAAAAGTCAAAGACGGTGACTATTGTGAGTTCCATTTCAGGAACACTCACATCGTCAAAAAGTGCCTTAGGAATAGAAACGATTGTGTTTCATGATTTTGTGTGAGCCAAGCCCCGATCAACTTAACTTTTGCATGAATCTGAGAATTGGAACGTCGTTTACGCTCGTACGTCCATGCTAATGAATAACGGCGTAGAATCAGCTACCGGTTAATGTGATCAGTTCAGAAGCGAGGTTTGCATTCTCGATAACCAACCGCCCGACGGAGATCGGCAAATTGAACCGGCGTGGTCCTGCGCTGCCTGGATTGAAGAAGAGAACACCCTTGCGGTTTTCGAGCAGCGGTCTATGCGAGTGACCGAAGATCACGGCTGAAAATGCGGCAGACCCTGGATCGAGATCGAGTTCATCGATGTTATGAAGTACGTAGATGCTCGTTCCAGCGATTTCCAGAACATTTGTCGCCGGCAGCTTGCGTGACCATGCACTCGTATCAATATTGCCGCGAACTGCGGTCACAGGCGCAATCTTCTCCAGTTCGCGAAGTATCTCCTCGCGGCCCACATCCCCGGCATGAATGATTGCCTGGGACCCGCGCAACGCCTCTACTGCTTCGGGGCGAAGAAGTCCGTGTGTGTCGGATATGAGCCCGATGATCGCAGGTGTTGAGGTCATCAAATGTTTGTATGTTCTCTTGCTTTCATCTGATGTAGGCATATCGCTATGCTCAGAATCGCCACGGGGGATGGGACCATCCCGTGATTACGATGCCCAGCGTCCGTCAGGATATGTTGGCATCGTTCAGCAAGTCGATAGTTCCGCATCGCAGCTGCTAATTTTCAAATCTATTGAATAGCCGCGAGATTGCGACAATGCAGTCGCTGACGGCCAGGAAATAGGAATGAAGTTTCAACTCGACGAAGCCCTGGCAATGTTGGACCGCGCTCCGCGGGTGTTTGATACTTTGTTGCGCAATCAATCTGCTGACTGGCTCAATTCCCGCATTGATCCGAAGGCATTCAGTCCAATGGATGTGTTGGGCCACGTGATGTTTGCCGAAATCGAGGATTGGATTCCGAGAGCGCGGAGGATCTTCGAGTTTCAGGACTCCCGTCCATTCGATCCTTTCGACCGGCGCGGCTTCAATCCGCTGCTCGAGGGAAAGTCAGTCGATGAATTGCTCCAGGAGTTTGCTGAACTGCGCCGCAAGAACATTCAGACGCTTCGTTCATTCGAACTCGACGAAGTCAAACTTGATTTACCCGGCCGCCATCCCGAATTGGGAGCAGTGACGATGCGCCAATTGCTCGCCACCTGGGTGGTCCACGACTGGAATCACATCGACCAGATCCTGCGCACGCTCTCTCGGCAGTACGCCCAGGAAGTGGGACCATGGAAGGCTTTTCTTGGAATTCTTAATCGCTAAAACGAAACCCTCGCACTTAACTGGAGTTCACGGCCCGAAGTCATCGGCATTGTGATCGTGCCGAACTGGGGAGTGTTGACGAACCTGTTCGGTGTTCCCAGATTTGTGTGGTTAAGAGCGTTGAAGGCCTCGACTCGGAATTGGAAGCTTGATTTTTCAGTCAGAGCGAAGCTCCGAGCCAGGGCAAAATCGAGCGTCTGCATTCCCGGACCATATATCGAGTTGCGTCCGACATTCCCAAAAGTGAACGCCGCGGGAGTTGCGAACGCCGCCGGGTTGAACCATTCGGCTGCCGTGTGAGTGTCCGGACCGAAGATCGGCTGGCCTGTCGTGTTCGCGCGGATTGGATTTTCGCCAAGAACCGTTCCTGCATTGGCGGTATCGCCGAAAACGGAAATCGTAAGAGGCATTCCCGACTGGACCTGATACACGGTCGAGAGGTGCCAATCCTGAGTGACCAGCCTCAACCACTGTTGCTGACGATACGCAGGGATGTCGTAGACGCTGCTCAGCGCGAAGCGATGGCGCACATCGCACCCCGGCCCTTTTTCCGCAACAAGATCGCTGTTGTTCTGCGGAATGGCGGACTCCTCCATGGGAGAGCGGAAATCGGGCGCATTGGTCAGGTCCTTGGCAAATGTGTAGTTCGCCAGCAAGCTGAGACCATGGGAGTATCTGCGGCGCACATTTACGTAACCCGCGTCGTACCAACTCTGAGCGCTGTTCTCCAATAGATTGATCGTGCTCACCGGGAAGGTTTGGCTCTGAAAGATCGCATCCGTGCTGCTCGGTGTGAGAACCGTTCCGGGAACAAACGTGAGCGTCTTGAATGGACGGCGTGGGCCGAGCGGACCTGGTCCCGGCGCCGGATTGTTGATCAGGTGTGCGCGTTGCAGGTGGAGGCCGCGAGAGCCCAGATAGCCAACTTCGACGGATGTGTCAGCGCCGAGTGCCTTCTGCACCGACCCGTTCCATTGCTGCACGTACTGCGACAGCGCATGAGGATCAAAAGCCGTAAAGCTCACGGTCGTGGCCGGCAGCGGACCCGTCCCCAGCACCGGGGTTCCGAAGTTGAGACCTGAGGAGAACAGCGCTGCCGGCGGCGTGAAGTTGTCGGCCTGCTCCGTCTCGGGGAACACGTAAGGCACATTGTGGCGCTGATTGCACCACGTGTTCAAATCAACCGGCGTATAGAAGATGCCATAAGCGCCGCGCAATACGAGGCCCTGCCCAGGCAGGTTCTTCGCAATCCCGAAGCGTGGTGCGAAATTTACCTTGCTGGCGTACATCAGTCCTTTGGGATAGCCCTGCTCGCCTCCGATAAACACTTGCGGAGTCCCATTTTGGAAAATCAGGTTGGTGTTGGTGCTCTTCAGGTCATAGAGAGGGTCGGTATATTCGTAGCGCAGTCCGAGATTGACCGTAATAGTTGGAGTCACTTGCCAGCTATCTTCGGCGAAGGCTGCCGTTCCCCAGGCACGCAGGTTCATCTGGGGAACGCCCGCCTGGCGCTGCTTCACTGCGGGCAGGCTCAGCAACATGCTGGCCAGGCCGGAGCCGCTGCCGTTATTGAAGCCCGATTGCGTGGTGTAGCCGTTGGTGAATTGATAGAAGCCGCGGTTCTGGAAGAATCCCCACATCGGCCAGATGTAGCGGTGATACTCGCCGCCGAACTTTAATCCATGGCGTCCATGCTGCCAGGTGAAAGCGTCGCGGCCTTCGATCATTGTGTCCCATGCGTGCATCGGAGTGGCGGCGAAGGTGTCGCCGATACCCGTGTATCCTTGCACCGCAAACCAGGGAGCACCCGAAGCTTGCGGGCCGCCGAATCCGATGCCGTGAATCCCAAGTTGGGAAACGATGTCGCTCATGCCATCGTTCTGCGACGTGCGATCCATGGACAATCGCGAGATCGCGATTGTCGCCGTATTGACCTTGGTGTTGGAGACGATGCGGTTCCAGGAGAGCGTCGACTGCTGTGACAGATTGTCGAAGTTCGCGCCGAAGCCGGGCAGATTCTCAGTGGTTGATGTGGTTCCGCTGCTCGGAGAGAATCCGTTCTCACTTCCGGCGGAGTAACGAGCGAAAACCGTGTCGCCATTCGAGAAATTGTGATCGATGCGCAGCGTGCCCTGGTCCTGAAAATGGGTTTCGTTGCGCAGGTCGAGATAGTTGTTTGAGTCCGCAGCGCCAATGGGCATCGCCATGTTCGGAGCCGGAATGTACTGAAGCAGGAACGCTTCCAGCTTCGGATCGATCCTGTTCGTAGGGATTTGGTTATTGGGGAACTGACTGCGCGTGTAGGGAAAATTCGATGGCCCTGTCGGCAGGCTCGGATTGTAGTTAGGATTGGCGAGTGCAGTCGTCGGATCGTAGATCTTCGTGTTGCTCATGCTGAAGTCGCCACGAATCTCGTCCGGAGTCGGCACCGTCAAGATCTGCGCATCGGTTTGTGCCAACCGCAGCCCTTCATAATTTACGAAGAAGAATGTCTTCTTTCCGACCAGCGGTCCGCCGAATGAGCCTCCGAAATTATTTTGGACAAGGTGATTGTTGCCCATCGATCCGAAGGTGCTGGCGTCCATTGCACCATTGCGAAGGAACTCATACATCGTGCCGTGGTACTGGCTGGAGCCGGAGTGGGTAACGATGTTGATCTGCCCGCCGCCCGCGCCTCCCATTTCGGCCGTGTAGCTGCTGGTCTGAACCTGGAACTCTTTCACCGCGTCCGGCGACGGGCTGAGGTTCTGTGTGTTAAATGTCGGATCAGTGTTGGTAGCGCCATCGAGCAGGAAGTAATTCGCATTCGGACGATTGCCGCCGATCACCACAGCGGATCTCTGGCCCGGTCGCCAGTAAAGAGGATTCGTCGTTCCTGACTGCGCGCCAAATCCCAGATGTGCTCCGGGAACCGTGAGCACGAGATCGATGAGCATGCGTCCGTTGAGAGGAAGTTCCTTGATCGATTTGGGTTCGATCACTTCGCCCACGCTGGCGTCTTTCGTGTGCAGGACTTCATTGTCGGCGGAGACCTTTACTCCCTCGCTCACGGGTCCGATTTTGAGCATTACGTCCACGGCGAGCCTCTGTCCTACTTCGAGGCGAACGGTCTGCGTTGCCGGCGCAAATCCTGGGGCTGCCGTTGTAATCTCGTAGTCGTCAGGCAGCAGTGCCGGAGCTTCGAACAAACCCTGTTCGTTTGTGATGACTCGCCGCACGGCTCCCGTGCTGACCGCTTTGAGTTGAATCGTCGCTGTGGCAATTCGCAAATGCTGCACATCGGTCACGGTTCCGGTGATGACGCCATAGTTGCTTTGGCCGAGTGCACTGATCGTGAGCCCAAGAAGAACCTGGAGCAGAACCAACTTACGCATCGAGTCGAATCTCCGAAAAAGCGGTCAGGTTTCCGACAAGGCTACAGCGCGTTTCGGCTGCAGCGCTCGACGATTTGCAGGAATTCAGAGTTCCGAAACTGTAATGGCGAAGAACTGGGGCAGCAATAATGCGAACCTATTAGGAACGATGATCCGGGGGGATGTGGCGGACAAGGGCGCAGCGCCAATGTCGTGTCGAGACGGAGTCAGCGACCTCGTTTAAGTGATCAACACAGTTCCTTTATTAGTCCAGGAGGACCTTCTAAGGTTCTCCTCTACATCCAGGGAGGCGGCCTTGGGCCTCGAATATTGTGAGTTTCTCGCGGCAACCCGCAGTGCACCTTCAGCTTCTCTCTATTTGTAAAGTAGTACACCCCTGGAATCCTTCGCACTCACAAGGGACACTATGCAATTCGAGAACAGAATGAACAATACGGCCTCCACCCCGCAGCGCCGAGCGCTGGTTGTCGATGAAGACAAGGACCGCTATCGTCGCAAAGACCGCAATACGGCCCTGAAGAATGCAGGATACAAGGTGTATCCGGTGCTGCGCATGCCCGACGCGCGCGGCCGCTGTAAGCCTGGCGCATTCGATCTGATCGTCGTGAATGTTGGCGAAAACGCCAACCCCGCGCTCGAGCTCTGCGACCACATCAAGAATTGCGATCCCGCGCAGAAGCTGTTCGTGGTTGCCAACGAGAAAGCCGGTCTGCTGCAGCGCGACTATGTCGTTTCCAGCTGGGACGAGCTGATGCAAAAGATCGGCGGTACAAATAACGTCGATCAAAGCCCAAGAGAGATGGTGGCTGCTTAGGGATAGGGAACAAGGAACCGCAAATCGCTCTCGCTTTGGGACCCGGGTTAACGCGAAGGTCACGAAGGTTGCACACAAAGTTCACGGAGGTTCCGACTTTCTTCGTGATCTTGATGTGCAAACTTCGTGACCTTCGTGTTAACCCCGGCCAAGTACCCTGTCCCAAGCTACATAATTTCCGGCGCTTCGATTCCGAGAATCGCAAGCGTCCGGATCAGTTCGCGTCGTACCACCGCAGCAGTTGCCAGGAGGAGCGCCTTTCTCGTCGCATCTTCTTCGGTGAGGATGTGATGACGGTGGTAGAAGTTGTTGAACATTTGTGCGAGCTGAAAAGCGAACTTCGCCAGATACGCTGGCTCTGTTGTCGAGATGCACTGATCGACCATCAACGACAGCTTTCCCGCCGTAAGCCACAGCTCCCAGATATCGTCTTCCCGATTCAGGAAATCCAAGAATCCATCGGAGAACTTTAGAGACCGTTCCGGAGTCGTGTCGCCTTTGCGGAAGATGTTCGAAGCGCGTACGATCGCGTATTGCACGTACGGCCCGGTCTCGCCCTCAAAGCTGAGTGCGTCTTTGAAATCGAAGGCGATTACCGCATTCTTCGTGAACTTCAACATGAAATAGCGCAAAGCGCCGATAGCGATCCGCGTCGCTATTTGTTTCCGGCCTGCGTCCGCGAGTTCCGGATGGCGCTCATCGACTTCCTTCTGTGCTGACGCGATCAGCGCGTCCAGCAGATCGTCGGCTTTCACGCCGAAGCCTTTGCGACCTGACACCTCGATGTACGCGCGCTTCTGCTCTTCCGCGGGAACGTCGTAGCCAAGCTCCAGCGCACATCGCGGCGTGAGCGCAACCATTTCGTACGAGAAGTGCGTGTAGTGCGATGCCTGCTCGCTGTATCCAAGCGCGCGCAGAGCTTCGATCACGTTGTTCTGAGGATCGGATTGGCGCGAATCGATGACGTTGTAGATTTCGCTCACGCCGCCGAAATGCGGATGATCGGCCTCGCCGCTCTCGGCGGAGATCCAGCAATCGCGACCATCGGGATAACGATAGAAGCGCCTGTAGCCGAAGTCGCGGCCGAGCAGACCGAATTTCCAGAGGTGATAGGCAATGTCTTTCCCAACGTAAGTGACCGTGCCGTTGGAGCGCACAATTACTTTGTCGTCTTCCTCATTTCCTTCTGCCGAATCCGAAGATGCTCCCGAACTCGAAGATCGCTTCATTACCCAGCAGCCCTTGTTCTTTCCTTCGGTTTCGAACCGCAGCACGCCTTTTTGCTTCATCTGCTCGAACGCCAAATCCCAGAAATGGAGATGGAGGATTTCGCTTTCACGGGGAAGGAAGTCGTAGGGGATGTCGAGACGCTGCATGGTCTCGAGGTGCCGCTTCAAAATGGCCGTCGCAATCAAATCGGCCAGACGAGCGGTTGGATTGTTTCCTTCTTCGAGTTTGTGGAGCGCGTCGAGGCGGAACTGCTTGTGGGCCGGATCTTCTTCGTACCACTGCGAGACACGCGCATATAAATCCCAGCAGTAGTAGTCAAATCGAGGTTGCTGAATGAGCGCCTGCACGTCTTCGAATGACTTGTGTTCAAGCTGCTCAAAGCCAACAACAACGTCGGCAACCTGTACGCCGGTGTTGTCGATGTAGTTCTGTACGTCGACCGGGTGTCCAGCTTCGCGCAGGAGACGGACGAAGGTATCGCCAAGAATCGCGTTGCGCAAATGCCCGATATGCGCAGCTTTGTTGGGGTTGATGCTGGTGTGCTCGACGAGAACTTTGTCTTTCTGTTGAGTTTCGGCCGAGTATCCAAGCATCTGCCGCACGAAAGCGCCGCGATCAACGCGGGCGTTGATGTATCCCGCACCAGCGATCTCAAATGACGCAAAGCCCGGAATGGAACCGAGTTCTGAAACCAACTCGTCGGCGGCTTTGCGCGGTGGCTTTCGCAAGCGTTTTGCGAGTTCGAAGGCAAGCGGTAGGGCGTACTCGCCAAGCGCAATCTTAGGCGGCTGCTCGATGACGATGTTCGGCAGATCGAGGTCATATTT
>Ga0075436_100002142_pt1 | contig 13601 bp, 8 predicted proteins | sample RhiMethybrSRZTD5_FD_75303 | JGI IMG/M metagenome (GOLD analysis project Ga0075436, IMG submission 75303) | Populus rhizosphere microbial communities from Tennessee, USA - Rhizosphere MetaG P. TD hybrid SRZTD5 | ecosystem: Host-associated > Plants > Roots > Rhizosphere > Soil | place: USA...
GGGGCTTCCACGTCACCATGGACCTTGCGCGCGGCTTGTCCGCCAGCATCTATGACGCCGAGCGAATCAAGACGCTTTATGGCAGTGTGCTGGCCGGCGGCCTGGACGAGCGAGACATGATCACCGTGCCGACCGTGGGCGTCGATGAGCGTGATCCGCCCCAGTTCGTGTCCCGGGCGACTCTGACGCGCATCATCAAGCCACGGGTCGAAGAAATATTGGAGATGCTGCGCGACCGGCTTGCCGCGTCGCCATTCGCGGCTGAGCCGCGCGGCCGCATCGTGCTGACCGGCGGGGCGAGTCAGCTGACCGGGCTGCCCGAGCTCGCCACCCGCATCCTGGGGCGTCCGGTCCGGATCGGCCGGCCGCTCGGCATTTCGGGCCTGCCCGAGGACGCCAAGGGCGCCGCCTTCGCGGCCGCCGCCGGCCTCCTGGTCTATCCGCAGGCAGCGCATCTCGAACGGTTCGAACCGCGGCGAACGCGGCATCACATGACGGGGAACGGCGGCTACATCGCAAGGGTCGGACGATGGCTTCGCGAAAGCTTCTGATGACCTCCAATTCGAGGACACAACCCATCGGCCGGGGGCGGACCGGCACGACCCGCGGCCCAGTCCGCGTCACCAAGAGGCAGCCATGAGCATCAACCTGAAGATCCCAGATATCCGGGAACTCAAGCCACGAATCACTGTCTTCGGTGTGGGCGGCGCCGGCGGCAACGCAGTCAACAACATGATCAATGCCGGCCTGCAGGGCGTGGACTTCGTCGTCGCCAATACCGACGCCCAGGCGCTCACGCTCTCCAAGGCCGAACGCATCGTGCAGATGGGCGTGCAGGCCACCGAGGGCCTCGGTGCCGGCTCGCAGCCCGACGTCGGACGCGCGGCGGCCGAGGAGGTCATCGACGAGATCCGCGATCACCTGAGCGGCGCCCACATGGTGTTCGTCACCGCCGGCATGGGCGGCGGCACCGGGACGGGTGCCGCACCCGTCGTCGCCAAAGTGGCGCGCGAGCTCGGCATCCTCACGGTCGGGGTGGTGACGAAGCCGTTCCACTTCGAGGGCCAGCGTCGCATGCGTTGCGCCGAGACAGGCATCACCGACCTGCAAAAGGTGGTCGATACCCTCATCATCATTCCGAACCAGAACCTGTTTCGGGTCGCGAACGAGAAGACCACCTTCGCGGAAGCCTTCGCGCTCGCCGACCAGGTGCTCTATTCGGGGGTGGCCTGCATCACCGACCTCATGGTCAAGGAAGGCCTGATCAACCTCGATTTCGCCGACGTCCGCGCCGTCATGCGCGAGATGGGCAAGGCGATGATGGGCACCGGCGAAGCCTCGGGCGAGAAGCGTGCGCTGCGCGCGGCCGAGGCCGCGATCTCCAACCCGCTGATCGACGACGTGTCGATGAAGGGGGCGCACGGCCTGTTGATCTCGATCACAGGCGGCAAGGATCTCACCCTGTACGAGGTCGACGAGGCCGCGACCCGGATCCGCGAGGAGGTCGATCCGGACGCCAACATCATTGTCGGCGCGACTTTCGACGAGAGCCTCGACGGCGTCATTCGGGTGTCGGTCGTGGCGACCGGCGTCGACGAAGCCTTGGTGGCGCGCAGCCTGACCCCGGCGCAGCAGACGGCCGCGGTCGCCAACCACCAGTCGCGCATCGCCGAGCTCACGCAGCGGCTGCGCGCCGATACCCAACGCATGCAGGACCGCATGGAGCGCGCCAATCCGCAGCCGGTTACGCCGCCGCCGGCTCCGCCGAGCATCGCCGAGAGCACCGCGACCGCTGCCGTCGCGGCTGCCTTGGAGGACGTGACCATCCGCGCGATCCCGCCGAAGCCGTCGCTGTTCGAGCCTGCGGCGAAACCTGTGGCGCCGGCCGAGCCGCCGAAGACTTTCATCCCGCCCGCGGCCGAACGGGTGGCGAGCCGCACCGCGCCGCGCATGCCGCACATCGACGAATTCCCGTTGCCGGCGCAGAACGCGTTGCGCGCCCGGCAGGCGGAAGCGCACATGGACGCTGCGGACGCCGCCGATCGTCCGCGCATGTCGCTGCTCGCGCGCCTCGCCTCGCTCGGTCGACGTGAGGACGAATCAGAAACGGCTGCCGAGCGTCCCGCCCCGCGCCCGCAGATGCCGCCCCTGCCGCAACGTCCGATTCCTCGGGCGCCGGCCGAGCCGGTATCTGAATACGCGAGGCGCGCCATGCCACAGGGACTGGATCAGCACGGGCGCCAAGCAGCTGTGCATAACGGGGCCGAGGACGATCAACTCGAGATCCCGGCATTCCTGCGCCGCCAGGCGAATTGAGTCGCCTTCCCGTTACGGCAACGAGCCCCAGCCGATCCGGCCGGGGCTCGTCGCTTTACGGAGCGCGGGGCCGGGATGACCCCCGGTTGCGGCGTTAAGCATATGAATTTAAGAATTTATCCATTGCCGCGCCGCGGTGTGACCCGAGGCGATGTCGCCTCGTCGGTGTCAATTGCTCGTAGCGAGGCTGTCGGGCGGTAGTGCCGTAGACACGATCGTGGCAAAACATGGGTCAGAATGAGACAAGAAATCGTAACAGTTGGTAAAAAAGCGTGAGTTGGCGAGACTCACCTTGCTGACTAAAGTTCTTGGTGCACAAGGGGTTTTGGTCGGGGGAATTGCGTGGGGGACAAGCGTAGCCGGATTCCGGCTCGCGATCCTGCAGTTCATGGCGAAAACGCGACCCAGCCACACCCCGGGGGATCAGTTGCGTGCCGCGCGTGCGCGGTAGCAATTTGAGTGGGACGGTCGATGAAAGTGGTCAAGCAGACGACGTTGCGCGTCGATGCATCCGTTACGGGCATCGGTGTCCATTCTGGCTTGCCAGCCACACTCACGCTGCATCCAGCGGATGCCGGCACCGGGATCGTGTTTCTGCGCACAGGACTCGCCGGTCGTCCCGATCGAGAAATCCGTGCTGATGTACGCGCCGTCACGGCGACCGAATTCGCGACCGTGCTTGGCGATCCGAGCGGGCCGTTGTGCTCGACCGCAGAGCATGTGCTCGCTGCGCTTTCCGGTCTCGGGGTCGACAACGCAATCGTCGAGATCGACGGGCCGGAAGTGCCGATCATGGACGGCAGCGCCGAGCCCTTCGTGGCGGCGATCGATCAGGCCGGCATCGTCACGCTTCCGGCGCCGCGCCGTTTCATCCAGGTGCTCAAGCCCGTCCGGGTGATGCGCGAGAGCTCGCTCGGCGAGCTCCGGCCGAATCCTGGCGGCTTCCGCCTCGAGGTCGAGATCAACTTCGATAATCCGTTGATCGGGCGCCAGGCGCTCGCGCTCGACATCGAGCCGGCGGCCTTCCGCCGCGAGATCGCCCGCGCGCGGACCTTCGGGTTCATGCGCGACGTCTCCAAGCTGTGGAGCGCCGGCTTCGCCCTCGGGGCGACGTTCGACAACACGCTCGTGGTGACAGAGAACCGGATCCTCAACCAGGACGGGCTGCGTTTCGCCGATGAGTTCGTGCGCCACAAGGCGCTCGACGCAATCGGCGATCTCGCGCTCGCCGGAGCGCCGTTGCTCGCCACCTATCGTTCGGTGCGCGGCGGCCACAAGCTCAATCACGCGGTGCTGTCCGCCCTGATGGCCGATCCGACCGCCTGGGCGGTGGTCGAGGCGGGTGGCACGGCTCGGCGCCCGCGCGGGCGTGCGGCTGCGACTGCGGCGGCCGAACGGACCCCGACCTTCTGGCCCGACCTGCCGTAACGCGGCAGGCTCCTGGACCTTCCGCCACATTCCAGGCCGATTGTGGACCTATACGGCTCTTGGCCTATGCGCTTGCCCGCGTTGCGGTTTCTCGGGGCTGGGGCGGCGGGCGGCCACTACAGAGGCCTGGGACGCGGTTTGACGGCGAATTCGGTATCCGTTCGCCGCAAACCGTTACGGACGGGGGGTTTTCTGGCGCAATGCCGACGCGTTCCCTCATAACGGCTCGTTCGCGGGGCGGGCGCGGTGTTTTCGCGCGCCTCATCATGGTCGTGCCGCTGCTGGCGCTGCTTGGCGGTTGCAGCATGTGGAACGGCATGTTCGGGGACAAGGACCCGATCGTGCCCGATGAACCAGCCGACCGCCTTTACAACGAAGGCGTCTACCTTCTGAACGAAAAGGGGGATTATAAGGAGTCTGCGAAGAAGTTCGAGGAAGTCGACCGCCAGCATCCTTATTCGGAATGGGCCCGCAAGTCGCTCGTCATGGCGGCATACGCGTATTACTCGGCCCGGGCCTATGACGAGGCGATCAACACGGCCAAGCGCTACATCACGCTGCATCCCGGCAGTCCCGATGCTGCCTATGCGCAATACCTCATCGGCGCATCCTACTTCGACCAGATTCCCGACGTGACGCGCGACCAGTCGGGCACCCAAAAGGCGATCGACAGCCTCGAGGAGGTCACGCGCAAGTTCCCCAACACCGAATATGCCGAAAGCGCGCGCAAGAAGGTTGCGGTCGCGCGCGACCAGCTCGCCGCCAAGGAGATGGATATCGGCCGCCAGTACCAGCAGAAGCAGGACTTCACCGGCGCCATCAACCGCTTCAAAGTGGTGGTGACGCAGTATCAGCGCACGCGTCACGTCGAGGAAGCGCTCGAGCGGCTGACCGAATGCTATATGGCGCTCGGCATCGTCATGGAGGCGCAGACCGCCGCCGCGGTGCTCGGGCACAATTTCCCGGACAGCCCCTGGTACAAGGACGCTTATCGCCTGGTGAAGTCCGGCGGCGGCGAGCCGCACGAGGACAAGGGCTCCTGGATCAGCAAGGCGTTCCAGACGATCAACGTGTTCAGCTCCAAGTCGGACAAGACGACCGGCGCAGCCAATTGAGGCTGCTCCAGACGTCTCGCAGTCGCTCTGAGGTCCCGGCGCGAAGGGAGCCTCGGAAGGGGATCGGCCGACCGACGTTGGAGCAGTTGTGCAATGATCGATTCCCCCCGAGACGCCCTGATCCGAATCCCCTAATCTTTCCGCTCCATTGGACCACGGGGTGGCCATGCTGACCCGGCTCTCGATCCGCGACATCGTCCTGATCGATCGCCTCGACATCGACTTCTCCTCCGGGCTTGCGGTGCTCACCGGCGAGACCGGCGCCGGTAAATCGATCCTGCTCGACGCCTTCGCGCTCGCGCTGGGGGCGCGCGGCGACGCCACTTTGGTGCGACAGGGGGCCGAGCAGGGGCAGGTGACGGCGTCCTTCGACGTGGCGGCGAGCCATCCCGCCCGCGGCCTCCTGGCGGCGAATGACATCGCAGCGGAAGACGAATTGATCCTGCGCCGGGTCCAGCTCGCCGATGGGCGAACGCGCGCCTTCGTCAACGACCAGCCGGTCGGCGTCCAGGTGCTGCGTGCGCTCGGCTCGGCGCTGGTCGAGATCCACGGCCAGCACGACGACCGCGCGCTGGTCGAGCCGGCGACCCATCGCCGTCTGCTCGACGCCTATGGCGGGCTCGATCCGCTGGCTGCCGAGGTCGAGGCGGCGTGGAACGCGCGGCGCGAGGCCGAGGGCGCGATGGCAGCGCACCGCGCCGAGGTTGAGCGGGCTGCGCGCGAGGCCGACTGGTTGCGTCACGCCGTCGATGAGCTCAGCCGCCTGGCACCCGAGGCTGGCGAAGAGACGACGCTGGCCGAGCGGCGCACCGCCATGATGCAGGCCGAGAAGGCGGCGGAAGACCTGCGCGACGCCCATCAAGCGGTCGCCGGGAAGGATTCCCCCGTGCCGATGCTCGCGGCGGCGGTTCGGCGGCTCGAGCGCCGGCAGGCACAGGCCGGGAGCCTGATCGCGCCGGCCGTGAAGGCGATCGACGCGGCGCTCGTCTCGCTCGATGAGGCGTGCGGCCATCTCGAGCAGGCGCTCGCCGCCGCCGAGCACGATCCGGGCGCGCTCGAGCGCATCGAGGAGCGGCTGTTTGCATTGCGGGCGGCCGGCCGAAAATACAACGCGCCGGTCGACAACCTCGCGGCGCTGGCGGCGCGCTATGCGGCCGATCTCGCGCTGATCGACGCTGGCGAGGCGCGGCTCAAGGCCCTCGAGCAGACGGCATCGGCAGCGGCGGAGACCTATGCCAAGGCAGCGGCCGCGCTGTCGGAGCGTCGCCGCGGGGTCGCCGAGATGCTCGACAAGGCGGTGAACAGCGAGCTCAAGCCGCTCAAGCTCGAGCGGGCCAAGTTCTCCTGCGAGATCGAGAGCGGCAACGCGGCGGCAGGCCCGACCGGCATCGACCGGGTGGAGTTCTGGGTGCGCACCAATCCCGGCACCCCGCCAGGTCCGCTGATGAAGGTCGCCTCGGGCGGTGAGCTCGCGCGCTTCCTGCTCGCCCTCAAGGTGGTAATCGCCGACAAGGGCTCGGCGCCGACGCTGGTGTTCGACGAGATCGACACGGGCGTGGGCGGGGCGGTGGCGGACGCGATCGGGGTGCGGCTCGCCCGGCTCGGCCGGCGCGTGCAAGTGCTGGCGGTGACGCATGCACCGCAAGTGGCGGCGCGCGCCGACCACCATTATCTGATCAGCAAGGACGCTGCCGCGAAGGGCAAACGCGTGATCACGCGGGTGGCCGAGTTGGAGCCGGCACGCCGGCGCGAGGAGATCGCCCGCATGCTCGCCGGCGCCGAGATCACGGCCGAGGCGCGCGCCGCGGCCGAGCGGCTGATGCGGGCCGCGGCAGGGTGAGCCCTCGTCATTCCGGGGCGCGCCGCAGACGCGGACCCGGAAATCCAGCCCCGAGCACGGTTGTTTCGACGGACTGGCTTTCCCGGATAGATTTGTGGTTATGGATTCCGGACTTGCAAGCTTCGCTCGCGCCCGGAATGACGGAATAAGCGATGCCCAAACGCCCCACCAAGCCCCCGGCGGTCGAGGAGCTGACCGAGAAACAGGCCAAGGCCGAGCATGCGCGGCTGCAGGCCGAAATCGCCGTGAACGACAGGCGCTATTACCAGGAGGACGCGCCGACGGTATCGGACGCGGAGTACGACGCGCTGCGCGCGCGCTACAACGCGATCGAGGCACGCTTTCCCGACCTGCGCACCCAGGAGAGCCTGTCACTCAAGGTCGGCGCGGCGCCGGCGCGTGGCTTCGCAAAAGTGCGCCACCGGATACCGATGCTGTCGCTCGACAACGCGTTCAGCGACGAGGACGTGCGCGACTTTGCCGACCGCATCCGCCGTTTCCTGCGGCTGTCTGACGATGAGCCGCTGGCTTTCACGGCCGAGCCGAAGATCGACGGGCTCTCGATGTCGCTGCGCTACGAAGGCGGCGAGCTCGTCACGGCCGCCACGCGCGGCGACGGCACCGAGGGCGAGGACGTCACGGCCAATATCCGCACCCTGGAAGATGTGCCGAAGACGCTCGAGGGCAGGAAAATCCCCGATGTCTGCGAGGTGCGCGGTGAGGTCTACATGACCAAGTCGGCATTCCTCGATCTCAACGAGCGCCAGGCCGCGGCCGGCGGCCAGATCTTTGCCAACCCCCGTAACTCCGCTGCCGGCTCGGTGCGCCAGAAGGATCCTGCCGTGACCGCGTCCCGGCCGCTCGGATTCTTCGCCTATGCGTGGGGCGAGATGAGCGAGATGCCGGCCGATACGCAGTCGGCCATGGTGGAGTGGTTCCGCAAGTGCGGATTCGCGACCAATCCACTGATGCAAGTCTGCCATTCGGTCGAGTCGCTGCTTTCCTTTCACGCCAATATCGAGCTGCGCCGCGGCGAGCTCGACTACGACATCGATGGCGTCGTCTACAAGGTCGACCGGCTCGACTGGCAGCAGCGACTCGGGTTTGTGTCGCGCAGCCCACGCTGGGCGATCGCGCACAAATTCGCTGCCGAGAAGGCGGTGACGGTCGTCAAGGATATCGAGATCCAGGTCGGACGCACCGGCGCGCTGACGCCGGTCGCCAAGCTGGAGCCGGTAACCGTCGGCGGCGTGGTGGTGCAGAACGCGACCCTGCACAATGCGGACGAGATCAAGCGGCTGGGTGTGCGCATCGGCGACACGGTGCAGATCCAGCGCGCCGGCGACGTGATCCCGCAGGTGCTCGGGGTCGTGGAGGAAACGCCGCGCGGGCGAGAGGAGTACAGCTTTCCGACGCGGTGTCCGTGCCCGCTGCACACGCCGGTGGTGCGCGAGATCAACGCGGCCGGAGAGGAGGGGGTGCGCTTCCGCTGCTCGGGGGAGTTCGCCTGCCCGTTCCAGCGCATCGAGCACCTCAGGCATTTCGTCTCGCGCCGCGCCTTCGACATCGACGGGCTCGGCGAGAAGCAGATCCAGCTGTTCTACGAGCGCGACTGGGTCAAGGAGCCGAGCGACATCTTCACGCTCGAGGAGCGCAACGCCAAGATCAAGCTCGAAAAAGAGGAGGGGTTCGGCGAAACCTCCGTGCACAACCTCTTCCAGGCGATCCGGGCGCGGCGCCGGATTCCCCTCGATCGCTTCATCTACGCACTTGGCATGCGCCACGTGGGCGACACGACTGCGCTCGCGCTCGCGCGCGGCTACGGTAGCTGGGACGCGTTTCATGACGCATGTCTGAAAATCGTGCAGAGCGACGAGGACACGCGCGCCGAGATGGATGCGCTCGACCAGATCGGCGACACCGTGATCGACAGCATCGCCAAGTATTTTGCAGAGAAGCACAACCGCAACATCGTCGAGCGGTTGAGCCGACAGGTTGAGGTCCTCGATGCCGAGAAGCCGAAGGATTCGCCCGTCGCGGGCAAGACCGTGGTGTTCACGGGCTCGCTCGAGACAATGACACGCGACGAGGCGAAAGCGACGGCTGAGCGGCTCGGCGCCAAGGTGGCGGGATCGGTGTCGAAGAAGACCGACTACGTCGTCGCCGGGCCGGGCGCAGGATCGAAGCTGGAGAACGCAAAGAAGCTCGGCGTAGTGGTGCTCACCGAGGACGAGTGGGCCAAGCTGGTGGGGCGGGGCTAGGTCGCTGCCGCGCTCTCGGCCGCCGTCATCGTCCGCGCAAGCGGACGATCCAGTAATCCTCGCGGGCTGTCGTGATCACTGGATGTGCCGCTGGCGCGGGGCATGACGCTCAATGTGGGGTGGTGATGGATCACACCACCACCATCTCCCATGGAAACTTGTCCACGCATTCGTTGCCGCTCTGGGTGACGATGAACGTGTGGCCCATGAAGATTCCGAAGCGCCCGTCGGCGGTGATCGGGTTGGGTTCGGCCATGAACACCATGCCGGGGCGGAACGTCTGCTCGAAGGCTTCGCCGTGGACGCCGTCGGTGAAGACATGCGGGCCGTCGGTGATGAGATCGATGCCGTGGGCATGGATCGGGCGCGACTGCACGCCTTTCTGGCGGAAGATCTTGCCCGCCTCCTGGATCTTCGCGACCGGATTACCCGGCTTGATTTCGCTCGCCATCAGCTCGAAGACCGGCAGCGTGATGTCCTCCCAGAAGCGCTTGACCATGTCGGTCGGCGGCCCAAGGCAGATCGGCGAGCCGATCTGCGCCGAGTAGCCGCGATAGCCGGCGGCGAGCTCCATGTTGATGATGTCGCCCTTTTGCAGCACGCGTCCGGACGGTCGCGGATTGCCGAACACCATTGCGGGGTTCGCCATGGATGTCGAACCGATAATCAGGAAGTCGATATCGCCGCCGCCCTCCATGATCGCGGCGGCCGCTGCGGCGCGGAGCTGATATTCGGTGACGCCCGGCTTGGCGCGCGCGACGAGCGCGTTCATCGCGTCCTCGCACAGCTTGCCGGCTTTCCGGATGCAGTCGAGCTCCTCGGCGCTGTGCACCGAGAGCAGCTCGTGGATCCAGCCGCGGGTGAACACGAGCTCCGCCGCGGGAAGCCGTTCCTTGAGCAGGTTGTATTGGTTGACGGGCAGGTAGTCCTTGTGGCGCGGGTCGATCTCGAGAAGCCCGATGCGGCCGCGCTCGAGGCCGAGCTCGAGGATGCGATCGGCGATCACCGCGGCGTATTGCCCGCCGCGGCTGCCGCGCACGTCGGAGAGCGCGGCCGAGGTCTCGCGCCGCACCGCCTCCGCATGCGTGCCGCCCATCGAATAGACAAGCGTCGGCTCGCCCTGGAGGGGAACGACGACGTAGCAGCATAGCGCATGCCATTCCCAATGGCCCGTGAGCCAGAGCATGCCGCCGCCGAAGCTCCAATGGCTCGGGCCGCCGGGCACGATGACGCAATCGAGCTTCTCCTGGCGCATTTTCGTGCGAAGCGCGGCGTAGCGGCGGGCGTATTCCTCTTTTGAGAACTGCTCATAGACCGCGTCGCGGTAATAGGGCGTGTTGCGCATCAGGTTGAACGGCTGGCTCTCGTCCAGCCGGTGCTGCAACTGGTCCCATGGCAGGGAGCCTTTGGGGAGGGGAACGTCGGTCATAAATGTCCTCGCTGGTCCAGGCTGAGAGCTCATGCTCCGCGCGAGCGGGGCGCCGGCGCGTAGGGGTGGGTGGCGCGCCACCGATCTCGGGCTCGTCCGAGATCGACAACCGATGCGCAAGTCGGGCCAGCCCGACCTGCGTGGCGTTAACCAACCCCTACGACCCGTTTTGCGCGGGCAATGAGGGGGCGGTGGGTGGCGGCGAGTTCAATCCCTGCGGCGCTTGGCCGTCAAGGCCGGAGGCGCGTTGTGCTTGCGGCGGGGGCTGAAAAGCTGGAAAATTCAAGCCTGTTGCCGCCTGATCCAGGCCAATTCCGGGAGAGCTTCGTGTTGTCACTGCGTCGTTCCTGCGCCCTGGCGGGCGTGATCCTCATCGCCGCGACGGTGGCCGTTCGCGCCGAGCAATATCCCACCCGGCAGATCCGGGTGATCAGCCCGTTTCCGGCCGGCAGCGCCGCCGATACGGTCTCCCGCGTCGTGCTCAACGAGGTGTCGCAACGGCTCGGGCAGCCGATCGTGATCGAGCCGCGGCCCGGAGCGGGCGGCGCCAGCGGGTTTGCGACCGCCGCCAAGGCCGAGCCCGACGGCTACACCGCCGTGACGAGCTCCTCATCCATGGGCTCGGAAATGCTTCTTCACCGCAAGCTGCCCTACGACCCGACGAAGGATTTCATCTACGTCGCCCTGTTCGGAACGCAGCCGAACATCCTGGTCGTCAACAGCGCAAGCGGCTGGAAGTCGGTCGCCGACCTGGTCGCGGCCGCGAAGGCCAAGCCCGGCGCGCTCACCTTCGCGTCGGCCGGCATCGGCTCCGGCTCCCACATGGCGGGTGAGCGCCTGCGCCTCGCCGCCCAGATCGACGTACGGCACGTGCCGTTCCGCGAGGGCGGACTGACCGAGGTGATGGCGGGACGCATCGACTACTACTTCATCCCGGCGGCTGCTGCGGCTGCCGCGCTCGGCAGCGACAAGCTCAGGGTGTTGGCCGTGAGCACGAAGAAGCGCATTCCGCTGCTGCCGGACGTGCCGTCCATCGTGGAAGCCGGCTATCCGAAGGCGGAATACGTCTTCTGGAACGGCCTGTCGGTGCCGGCGAAGACGCCGCAGGCGATCGTCGACACGCTGCACGATCAGGTCGAAACCGTGCTGCAGGACAAGGCCGTCCAGGAGAAGCTGCAGAAGCTGGGCGTCCAGCCCGAGCTGATGAGCGTGCAGCAGTTCGACAAGTTCGCCAAGGACGACTTCGCCGCCACCCTGCAGCTCGGCAAGGACGCGCACATCGAGCCGACCGATTGAGCGGTTCATGGATCGTCCGCTCCAGCGGACGATCCAGTGCCGGCGTACCATGCGGCGATGGCGCGATGGACCGCCGAGTGACGCGGTCTTGTCTTAGTCCGTGCAGTTGCCGATCGTGGCGCGGCCACCGGCAGCCGCAACCGCCTCGCCTGCGAGCTTGAGGTCGATCACCTGCTCGACGGTCGGCTTCTTCGCCGCCTCGATATCTCCGGTGGACACGCTGTAGTCTATGGTCCATTGCGTTCGCTTGGGATCGAAGCCCTCGTTCACCGACCAGGCGCAGTGCTTGGTGAGGATGTCGATCGCATACTCGACCGCAGCCTTGGGCTTGTTGGTCGCCTCCGCCATGATCGGGACAACCTTCTCCTTCTCGCGGTAGGCGGCCCGATTGGCTTCGATCATCGCCGCGACGGCGTCACGCAGCAGGCCGGGATCGCGGGCGATCCAGTCGGTCGAGGCGCCGTAGGCGTTGAACATGTAGGAGGGCATCAGCTCGGCGAGCTGGACCAGCGGATGCAGGCCCGGCTTCTGCTGCGCGGCGAGAAACACATCCTCAGGATGCAGCGCCACGGCGTCGATCTGGCCGGCGACCAGGCCGGGCAGGCGGCCGGCCGTGGCTGACGAGATGAACTGGGCGTCGCCGACGTCGAGATGCGCCGACTGAAGCACGGCTCGGCCCATCCGCCAGTTGAAGCCGCCGACCCCGCCGCCGGTCGCGCTGAGCTTGCGGCCTTTGAGATCGGCGGCGGTCTTGATGTCCGCCGCCACCATGTAGGCCTGCGGCATGCGGGGCGCCAAACCCCAGATCTGGCGGACCCTGAGCCCGCGGCCGATCGCGACCTCGCCGACGCTCACCAGGGCCGATCCTTGCGCCGCGGCGGCGACAGCGGTCGCCGATTGGCCGCCCTCGAATTGGACGATGTTGGCGTCGATGCAACGCTTGGCGAAAAAGCCGAGCGCCTTGGCGACGTAAGGAGCGGTGTGCACCACGTTGGGCGGCGCGACCGACACCCCGATGTTGATCTTGCGGATCGTCGGGCAATTCGGGGTCTCCGCGAGTGCGCGATCGAGACCGGCGGCCCCCGCGAGGCCGGCCAGCATCGGAACGAGCCGAAGCAATCGTGACGCCTTGAACATGCCGCTTTGCTCCTTGCGATGAACCGGTGAGCTCAGTCCTGATCCGCTGCTGCGGTCCACGGCGCGACCTTGATCTCCAGTGCGCGCAGCAGGGCGGTCAGCGTGACCCCGAGAACACCAAGGGTGACGATCGGCACGAACATCTTGTCGACCTGGTAGGTCGAGGCCGTGCGCACGATGAGGTAGCCGATCCCGGAGATCGCAGTGTAGAGATCGGCCAGCACCATTCCGATCAGCCCGCGCCCGACCGCGAGCCGCAGGCCGGTAACGATGAAGGGAAGGGCGCCCGGCAGCACGATGTTGGCCCACAGCTGGCGCTCGCTGCAACGGAAGGCGCGGCCGACCTCGACCAGCTTCGGATCGACGTTCTTCACCCCCTGATAGGTGTTGATCGCCATCGGGAAGAAGGCGAACAGGAACAGGATGATGACCTTGGCGGTGGTCTCGAAACCAGCCCACAGCACAATGAGCGGCACCAGCGCGACGCTCGGCGTCGAATAGAGGAATGTGATGTAGACGCCGAGCGCCACGTCGAGCACCCAGTAGCGCGCCAGCAAGAGCCCGGTCGCGACGCCCACCAGGGCGGCCAGCGTGAGGCCGATCAGCAGCACAACGAGGCTCGGCCACAGATAGGTCCACAGCTCTCCGCTGCCGATCATCGTGACCGCGGCCGCGAACACCTTGGACGGCGTCGTGAACAGGACGGGATCGACGCGGGCGCCGGCCACCTGCCACAGGCCGAGCACCACCGTGAGCGAGGCGGCGCGGATCGCAATCGT
>Ga0075436_100002143_pt1 | contig 13601 bp, 8 predicted proteins | sample RhiMethybrSRZTD5_FD_75303 | JGI IMG/M metagenome (GOLD analysis project Ga0075436, IMG submission 75303) | Populus rhizosphere microbial communities from Tennessee, USA - Rhizosphere MetaG P. TD hybrid SRZTD5 | ecosystem: Host-associated > Plants > Roots > Rhizosphere > Soil | place: USA...
GCTCGCGCCGACATTCCAGGCGAACAGGGAGTGCGCGTCATCCGCACCAGCATCGGTTCCTGCGGTGAAGTGGGGAACTGGTATCCGCCTATGGTGGTGGGCCAGTCCAAACTCAGCGACGAGTGGTACATTCCCGGGCAAAACGCGCGCTGCACACCCAGGTTCTGGAAGGCGGTCCAATTCCGCACTGCCACGGTGGTGTACACCAGCGGCACCTTGCTGCCATAATGCAGCGCTTTTTTCTGCTGCTCCGGCATTTCCGCGCACAGGTACGGAATCATCATGTTCCAGCAGGCCAGCACCACGCCTGCTCCGCGCACTTTATAGGCTTTGCCCTGGAGCGCGTAGACGACTTCCACCTCCTTTGCCGAGGCCGGATCGCCCACATGCCGCACTTGCACCGCCGTGCTGTTCAGTCGCAGGCGCACCGGCGAGCTTTCCTGGTCCAGGCGGCTGTAGTTCACTTTGGCCATGACCACATCTTCGGCATCGTTTCCCGGCACTGAGCCCGGCACCAGGGAGCGCACCAGCAGGCGCGCTATGGAGGCATTGCCGTCGGGATAATGGAAGTGATAGGGCTTCTGGTCGGGGGTGGCCGCGCCGCGCGCGGTGAAGCTCAGCCTGCCTTCGGGCACGCGCCGCAGCCCCAGGCCCTGGAAACCTGGAAAATACAGCGCCCAACAGTCCAGCGCCGGCACCGCATCAATGCCAACGCCATACAGGTCGTGGGTGCGCTTCTGGTAGAAGGGAATCACTCCCGGGCGCGCCTTCACCACCTTGACTAAAAAATCTTTGTAGCTCATGCGGGAGAGGCGGTCGCGCTTTTCCTCTTCTGCTACGCCCGGCATGTAATCCGTTTCTTGCGTTTCGATGCGCAGGATATCGCGCTGCACTTCCGCCGAGAGCGGACACTTGGCCAGGTATTCCTTCCAGGGCAGCGATTTCGGTGTCGCCTCCATCCAGGCGCGACTAGGCTCCCCAGCTACCAGGCGGTCGGCGCCGAAAGTCTCCTTATCGAAGAAGACGGCCGCCTGCAGGCGTTCATAGAGATCAGGCAGCGCATGCTTGGCCGCCAGCGCGGGCGGGTTAATACCCAGTTCCTCCATCAGCCCTCGCGCAACCTCGCTATAGGGAAACGGCGATTCGATGGCAAAGGTGCCGCCGTTGCCCAGCAGCAGGCGTCCTCCGGGGCGGAACTCATTGCGCTTGGCGTGGCCGCCAAAATCGTCGTGGTTATCCAGGATAAGAATGCGCGTCTTATTCCCAGCCGCCCTGCGGTAAAAATGCGCCGCCGCCAGCCCGCTGATGCCACCTCCCACCACGATAAGGTCATAGCTCTCGCCGGTGCTGGTTGCGCTTGCCTTCCAGTTGCCATCACGCACCAGGTGGGCCGCCTCGAAGGACCCGGGATGGCTGCCGCGCATGCCGGTTAGCGCCGGCGGATAATAGCGTGGATCCTGTTGGGTGATGCCCGCAGCCAAAAGCGGGTCCTGGCCTGAAGCATCCGGCCCCGAATCCTGCGCCAATGCCCCCACAGGCACCAGGCTGGCGCCTACCGTTACCGCCACGCCGTTTAGGAAATCGCGGCGCGTGATCCGCCGCTCCATCCCCAATTCCTTGTCCCGCTTGGAATCGTGATCGTCTTGTCCCATAAAATTGCCCTTCACCTGGAAACAGATTCTTTCCGTGCGTGTGGCTAACGCCCCTGGAGTAACTCTCCGACCGCCCGCCATGCCTGGTCAATCGCCTGGTCGGTATATGCGGTGGCCGCTGAATCGGTGTTGGCGATCGCAATTCGCCCAAACCGCTGTCGCCCAATCACATTCGGCTGCTCCGTTTCCGGCCACTCCGGGTCGAATAGCGGGTTGTACTCATAACCATACCCGTGCGGCCAGCGATTGACAGTAATGGCCTGGATGTCGCGAGCCGGATCGAATCCGCCGCCGCGCAGCGTGCGCGCCAGTTGGTCGCGAATGGCGCGTTCAAATGTCTCGAAGCTTGTGCTCAGCAGCTCATACCGGCCGGCGATCTGCTGCTGGCGGGGCGGCAGGCCCGGCTTGCAGGGTGTGCGGCTCAGAAACAGCAGCATCGGCTCTGCTGGGCTTTTAGCACTCTTGTACTCGCCGATATTCACCGGCCAATTAAGGCTGATGTCCATCCAGTATGCTCCGGGCGCGCGCACGCTGCGAATGCCCAGCTTCTGAAACGAAGTCCAATTGCGAATGCCCACACAGGTGTACACCAGTGGCACTTTCACCAGGTAGTGCAGCGCCTGCTTCTGTTTCTCGGGGAGTTCCGGCACCAGGTAAGGAATGACCATGTTCCAGCAGGCCAGCACGCAATTTTTTGTTCGAACCGTGAACACCTGTTGGCCGGTGGCGTAGGTGATCTCCGCCTCGCGGGCGGCTCCCGGGTCACCCAAGTTCCGCGCCCGCACCACCGTGCTGTTCAGCCTCAGGCGCCCCGGTGAGCTTGGCTGGTCAAGCCGGGTGTAGTCAATTTTGGCAGTAACCACGTCTTCCGCGCTGTGCCCCGGCACCGCTGCAGGGATCAGGTCGCGCACTAGCAGGCGCGCAATGGTCGCGTTGCCGTCAGGAAAATGAAAGCGGTAGGACCCGCCATTCGCGTATCCGGCCGCGGTGTAGCTCATGCGCGGCGCTGCTCCTGGCTCCAGCTTCATGCCCTGGAAGCCCGGCAGCCCCAGCGCCCAGCAGTCCAGCGCCGGCTCGGCATCAATGCCCACGCCCCACTCCCCATTGGTGCGCGTCTGATAGAAGGGAATCACGCCCGCATCGGCCTTCACCACGTTCAGGAGAAATTCTTTGTAGCTGATTCGGGAGAGCCGGTCTTTCTTCTCCACCGACGTCAGCCCCGGCATGTAATCAACCGTCCCTTCCTGAATGCGCTCGATATCGCGCTGCACTTGCGGGGAGAGCGGCGTGCGCGCCAAAAACTCCTTCCACGTCAGCCTGCTCGTGCTCCCTCCCTGCCAGTCGGCTCCAGGTTCTCCCACGACCAGCCGGTCTTCGGCAAAAGTCTGCTTATCAAAGAAGACCGCCGGCTGCAGTCCCAGAGAACTGTACAGCTTGGAGTCGTTGCAGTGTGCCGCCAGCCGGGGCGGATCAATGCCGAGCTCTTTCAGCAGTCCGCCGGCATGCTCGCTGTAAGGAGTGGGACTGTCAATCAGCATGGTGCCGCCGTTCATCAGCTGCAGCCTGCCTCCGAGGTGAAACTCGTTGCGCCGGGCGTGCCCGCCAAAGTCGTCGTGGTTCTCAAGAATGAGAATGCGAGCGCTCTGCCCGGCTTGTTGGCGAAAAAAGTGAGCCGCGGCCAGACCGCTAATGCCGCCGCCCACTACCACCAAGTCGTAGGATTCGCCCGTGTCCTTGGCTTTGCTCGCACTCTGCCAGAAGGTGCCGTCGCGCAAACTGTGGGCAATCTCGAACGATCCCGGTTGGCTGCCGCGCATTCCTGTGAGGGTGGGCGGATCGTAACCAGGCCGACCTTGAGCTTCGGCCCCGGTCGCCTCATTGAGTGCGTTCCTCGGCAGCAAGCTCGCCCCGATGGCAATGGCCATGCCATTGAGAAAGTCGCGCCGCGTGATGGGCCGGTCCATTCCCAGGTAGCGGTCGTACGCGCTCGAGTCTTTGTCCTCAGCCATGCTGGTTCCTGTTCAGCCTCGCGGGTGCTTCTCCGGCAAGCTCAGCGCGGGCGCTCGCCGCCGAATCGCATACGGCGGATCAGGTTTGTTCCCGATGTTCCTTCGTGTGCTTTGTGGTGAAACGATCATATCTTGTGAATGGAACGGCGCTCCCGGTCTGCGGCGGGCGTGTGCATTTGACAGGTCCGAAGGGCTTTCTCTAACGTTGCGCGATTATAGCAAGGTTTTTGTGCGGCGCAACCGGGCTGCTCGTGGCACAATTGCATGGTTTCGCTCATCGAGGACAACATGATCCGTCTTAAAGTCAACGGAGTGGAGCGTTCTTTTAACGGCGATCCGCAGATGCCGCTGCTGTGGTACCTGCGCGATGTGCTGGGTCTAACCGGCACCAAGTACGGCTGCGGCATGGCGCTGTGCGGCGCCTGTACCGTGCACCGGGATGGCAAAGCCATCCGCTCCTGTGTGACCCGCATGAGTGCGCTTGCGGGCAGCAGCATCACTACCATCGAGCACCTTTCCGCAGCCGGCCTCCATGCCGTGCAGAAGGCATGGATGGAGCACAACGTTCCACAGTGCGGCTACTGCCAGTCGGGGCAGATCATGCAGGCCGTGGCGTTGCTCAACACCACTCCGCGTCCCACCGATCAGCAGATCGAGGAAGCCATGGCCGGCAACATCTGCCGCTGTGGCACCTATAACCGCATCCGCGAGGCCATCAAGGCTGCCGCTGGAGAACGCGCATGAGCGATATTCTCAATCTCAGCCGCCGCGGTTTCCTTAAGGGCGTGGTCACTACCGGCGCCCTGGTGCTCAGCGTTCGCGTGCTCCCCTCCGGCTTGATGGCTGAGGAAGTCGCATACGCCGGGACCCATGCCGAGCACGCCCCGCTACATCCCGGCGTTTACGTCGGCATTGATACGGATGGCACCGTGTACATCGTGGCCCACCGCTCCGAGATGGGCACTGGCATCCGCACCTCGCTGCCAATGGTGTTGGCCGACGAACTGGACGCTGATTGGAAGCGGGTGAAGATCGAGCAGGCTATCGGCGACGCCCGGTACGGTTCGCAGGAAACCGACGGCTCGCAGTCCATTCGCGAGTTCTACGACGCTATGCGTGAAGCCGGCGCAACCGCCCGGCTCATGCTCACCCGCGCGGCGGCGCAGCAGTGGAACGTTCCCGAGAGTCAGTGCCGCGCCGACCTGCACACCATCGTGCACGCCTCCTCGGGCCGGAAACTCGGCTACGGCGAGCTCACCACCGCTGCCGGCAGGCTGCCGGTCCCGGCCAAAAAAGAGCTGCAGTTCAAGCCGCCCACCGCCTGGCGCTATGTCGGCAAAGGCATGGTCAGCTATGACCTGACACACCTGGTCACCGGTCAGGCTGTCTATGGCATGGACGCGCATATGGACAACATGGTCTATGCCTCCATCGAGCACCCGCCCGTGCTCGGCGGCAAAATCAAGTCGTATGACGATAAAGCGCCGCTGCAGGTTCCTGGCGTGCGCCAGACCATTCCGCTCGATACCTTTAAACCGCCGCATGAGTACCAGGCGTTGGGCGGGGTGGCAGTTATCGCCGACAACACCTGGGCTGCGTTCCAGGGCCGAAAGAAGCTGAACGTCGCCTGGGACAATGGCGCGCACGCCGTTTTCAATTCCGACGCATTCAAAAAGGAGATGCAGGCCGCGGCGCGTAAGCCGGGCAAGGCGGTGCGCAATGAAGGCGATGTGGACGCCGGGTTCGCCAAGGGCGGCAAGGTTCTGGAAGCCGACTACTACGTTCCGCTCCTGGCCCATGCCTCCATGGAGCCGCCGGTCGCTGTGGCTGATTTCCGCGGCGGCAAGCTCACCGCCTGGGCCCCCACGCAGGATCCGCAAGCCACGCAGGACGCGGTCAGCAAGGCTCTGGGTGTCGCCAAAGAGAACGTGATCTGCCACGTTACCCTTCTGGGTGGCGCTTTCGGCCGCAAATCCATGCCCGACTACATCGTGGAGGCTTCGCTGCTCTCCAAAAAAGTTGGCCGGCCAGTCAAAGTGGTGTGGACCCGAGAGGACGACATCAAGTTCGACTACTATCATGCCGTGGCCGCCATGTACATGAAGGCCGCTGTGGACGACAAGGGCATGCCCACGGCCTGGCTGCAGCGTTCCGTTTTCACGCCTATCCCCTCCACTTTCGACGCCAGCGCCACTTACGGCGGCGACGACGAAATGGGCATGGGCTTTACCGATATCCCTTTCGACATTCCCAACCTGCGCGTGGAGAACGGTCCTGCCGTCGCTCACGTGCGCATTGGCTGGCTGCGCTCCGTGGCGAATGTCTATCACGCCTTTGCGGTGCAGTCCTTCATGGACGAACTGGCCCACAATTCCGGGCGCGATCCGGTCGAGTACTTGCTCGCATTGCTTGGACGGCCGCGCATCCTCGATCTGAAAGCTACCAAGTATCCCAACTACAACGCTGACTACCAGAAATTCCCCATAGATACGGCTCGGCTGCGCAAGGTCGTGGAAGTGGTGGCGGAGAAGTCTGGCTGGGGTAAGCGCAAACTGGAGAAGGGAAGAGCGCTGGGCATTGCTGTGCACCGTAGCTTCGTGTCTTATGTCGCTTCGGTGGTCGAAGTGGAAGTGACACCTCAAGGAGAGGTTCGCGTACCCCGCGTGGATACGGCACTCGACGCCGGACTGGTGGTGAACCCGGAAATCACACGCGCGCAGTTCGAGGGGGCCAACGTGTTTGGGGCCAGCCTGGCTTTGATGGGCGAAATCACCGCTAAGAATGGCGCCATCGAGCAATCCAATTTCAACGATTATCCCGTCGCCCGCATCACCGAGGCTCCGCGCGAGAACAATATCTACATTGTGGAGAGCACAGCGCCTCCCGCCGGCGTCGGCGAACCAGGGGTGCCGCCGTTTGCGCCCGCGCTTTGTAACGCGATCTTTGCGGCAACCGGCAAGCGCATCCGCGAGTTGCCGATTTCCAAAACAAGTCTAAAGGCTTGACCAGGGGCGCAGAAATTCACAGAGGATTCAGGGCCGAAATCGCACCACTGCTGACGGCCTAAGCAACTCGCAGGCGATACCAGCAGTTCCGGATACCTCCCGAAGTTGTGTCCTCTGCGGTCAGCAAAGGAGCTATGTCGCCGCGACCGTGAAATCCTTCCCTTTCTCCCCGATCTCAAACACCAGCACTTTAGCGGGCTGCGTCTTGCTTAGATTAATCAATGCGCGGTGCACGTGCATGGTTGGCTCGTAGAAAATTTCTCCCGCGTGGTAAGTCTCGAGAGGTTCAGGGTCCACCTGGTTCTGTATGGCGCCCTCGAGCACGTAAGCGAATACCGGCCCGGTATGACGATGCGGGCGCGAGGTGCCGCCCGGTTCGATGGTGAGCATCACCATGCGGACCTCTTTACCTCCGATGTCGGGCACAGCTTGTTCGAATAGCCGCTTCACGCCGATAGGATTCGCGGCTGCCTTGGGGTCTGTAGGCACTGTGTCTGCCCGCAGAACTTCGGTCAGCCCAGCCGCCGAAAGCGCCGCCAGGCTCAGTGCTTTGCCTACTTCGCGTCGGGTCATTATTTTTGTCTCCTGCTTTGGCTAATGCAGTTCTCGGATGTGCGCCAGGTCGTCCGCCACACTGGCACGAATGCGGTAGTCCGCGTTCCGATAGATCCAGCGGATAATGCCGGTCTTGTCCACCAGGATCAAGGTTGCGTGGTTGTAAGCTCCTCCGTCCGGAGCTGAATAAGTGGAAAGCGAGCGCGTTCCGTACTGCTGCATTACGGTGCGCTTGGCGTCAGAGAGCACAGGAAACGGCGTTCCTACCTGTTCCTTGGTCCAGCGCGCCTCGTCTATCCCATCGGTGCTGATCGCCAGAACTTCTACGCCGGCGGCTTGGAAATCCTTGTAATGTTTTGTGAACTCGCCGAGTTCCATCATGCAGTACGGTCACCAGAATCCCTCGTAAAAGTCGAGCAGAACCTTGCGGCCGGCGAGCGACGAAAGTCTCACGATCTTGCCGTCTGCACCGGGCAAGCTGAAGTCTGGCGCTTTCTCCCCGATCTTCACCCGCAGCGGCAAGTAAGGAACTTGCGGCTCGCTGGATGCCGTGCTCGCAGCCGGTTTGGGTACGCGCTTTGTGCCGGCCAGTTCCTCTGACGTTTGCTGAATATTCGATTTGCCAAATTCCTGGAACAACTCCCAGCCCCCGTATTTCGCCTGCAACTCCGGCAAGACCGCCTGTACCAGAGCGTCGCCATTGTTGCCAGCGGCCTGCGCTTTTCCCACCGCCGCCCGCAAATCGATCAGGTACCGCCGGAATCCCTTCACATCCAGCGCGGTCCCGGGTTCTCCGTGCCCAGGCACAAATTTTCCCGCGCCATATCCCACCAAGGTGTCGAGGGTTTTGAGCCAGGCATCGGTGGTGGCATCGGTCAGATTGGGGATGTTGCGATTCCAAAAAAGGTCGCCGCAGAACACCACGCCGGCATCGTGCACATAAACAATAGAATCACCGCCGGTATGACCCGGGTACGAGTGCACCTCGAGCTTTCTTGATCCCAGGTAGAGGTCCACTCCCTGGTCGTAAACCAGGTCGGGCAGCTTGAGCGACTCCACCCGCGCCTTCATTTCGGGCTTGATCTTGTCTCCCCACCACTTCAGGTTCTCACTGCGCATCCAGTCGCGCACGTTACGCTGCGCGAGGAGGGTCGCCCCCGCGGCGGCAAACACGTCGTTACCATTAACATGATCGAGGTGATAGTGGGTGTTGATGACGAACCGAATCGGCAGCGGGGTAAGCTTGCGGATTTCGGCCAGCAGTTCCTTCGCCGCGCCCGGATCTTCGAAGGTGTCAATAACCGCGACTCCGTTCTCCCCCACCACGAACCCGGCATTGGCGCCCGCCTTTCCAGCGTCACTGCCGATGGCCGCCCACACTCCCTCGCCCAGTTGGACCAGCTTGAAATCAGGGGTGCCGGGCGGTGGGCTTGTAGTCGCCGCACTGTACAGCGCAACCGTCGCCAACAGGGCGAGAAGGATCTGTCTCATGACCGCGAAATGCTACCACGCTTCGTCTTTGATTTGCCTCGTGCTCTCTTCGTGTGCTTGTGGTGAGCCTGCCCGGTTGTCCCCAGTGCCTTCCCCGGTGTACATTCGCAAGCTTTCACATTCCGCCGCTTGCGAGGCACAATGTTGCGTTGCATTCTTCTGTTCGTGTTCTTACTGGCTATGGCATTCGAGGCGCTTGCCCAGGACCGCTCCTACGGCCGCTCCATGGTCATCACCGACCGGGGCATCGTGGCCACCAGCCAGTATCTGGCTTCGCAGGCGGGTGCCCAAATCTTGGCCCGTGGCGGGTCGGCAGTGGACGCCGCCATTGCCGCCAATGCGGTGCTCGGGGTTACCGAACCAATGATGAACGGCATGGGCGGCGACCTGTTCCTCATTTATTGGGACGCTAAGACCGGCAAACTCTACGGCCTGAATTCCAGCGGTTGGGCGCCTCGCGGCCTCTCCATTGATTATTTGAAGCAGCACGGCATCACGTCCATGCCGCAGGACGGCATCAACAGCGTGACCGTGCCCGGCGCTGTCGAAGGATGGAGCGAGGCTCACAAGCGCTTCGGCCGCCTCCCTTGGAAAGATTTGTTCGGGCCGGCCATCTACTACGCCGAGCACGGTTACCCAGTAGCTGAGTTGGTGCACGGCTATTGGATCGGGAGCGAGGCCGTATTTCGTAACAATGAGGCCCGCCGCGTTTTCCTGCCCAACGGCAAGATTCCCGAAATCGGTCAGATGTTCAGCAATCCCGACGTGGCCAGCGCTCTGCGCCTGGTTGCCGATCAGGGTGCGGACGCCTTCTACCGCGGGCAAATCGCGAAAGCGATCCTTAAGACCTCCGCCGACGCAGGCGGCACGATGCAGGCCGATGACCTGGCTCAGTTCGCCGCCGAGTGGGTGGACCCCATCTCCATTGACTACCGCGGCTGGCGCGTCTACGAGCTGCCGCCCAACGGCCAGGGAATGGCTGCTCTGGAAATGCTGAACATCATGTCCAATTTCCAGCCTGATCCCGGGGGTCCACAAGGCGCCGTCGAACTGCACAAGAAGATTGAAGCGATGAAGCTTGCCTACTCCGACCTCTATCGCTACAACGGAGACCCGCGCTTCGGCAAAATTCCGGTGCAAGGCCTGATTGCCAGGGAGTATAGCGCTCAGCGGGCACGCCTGATCAATCCCGACAAGGCGAACTGCGACGTCAAGGCGGGCGCTCCCGCCAGCGATACCACCTATCTTTCCGCCGTGGATAAGGACGGCAACATCGTCTCCCTGATCCAAAGCAACTACGCCGGGTTCGGTTCGGGCCTCGCAGTTGAGGGTATGGGCTTTTTCTTGCAGAACCGCGGTGGTCTTTTCCGTCTCGACCCGCAACATCCGGATGCGCTCGCTCCCCGCAAGCGGCCCTTCCACACGATTATTCCCGCTTTCATGCAGCGCGGCGACCTGCACATTGGTTTCGGTATTATGGGCGGCTCCAATCAGCCGGTGGCCCATGCTCAGTTCGTGTCCAATGTTGTGGATTACGGCATGAATATCCAGGCCGCGATGTCAGCGCCCCGCTTTACCGTGCATGGCAGCCAGGTTGACTGCACTGTGCCCATAGAGTCGCGCGTGAAACCGGAGGTGCTACAGCAACTGCGGGAGAAAGGACACGACCTGCGCGTGCTCGGGGACTACTCTTCCAACATGGGACGCGGCCAGGCCGTGCTCTACAACAGCAAAACGGGCATGAAGTACGGCGCCTCTGACCCCCGCGCCGACGGTAATGCTGAACCCGAACCCCTGCCATCGTCAGCACTTCAATAGCCGTCGGCAAACTTCATTCACTTCGGATTAACACAGATGTGCGGCTCAATACGTAGTGTCATCCTGAGGAGCGCGAGTCGCGCTTGCGCTATGAGCACGATCGAAATCCTATGCTTTTGAACCGGAGCACGTTTCGGTTGACCTTCTCCTCCCAAACCCCTACATTGCTCGCGAACTCTCATGGCGACTCGCCGCAACTTTCTCCTCGGCCTGGGCGCGTTTGCGCTGCTGCCGTTGCAGCGCACCGAACCCGAACTCATCCTCTACAACGGCAACATCTGGACGGTAAACCCGCTCCTGCCGCGCGCCCAGGCGGTGGCTATCTCCGGCGGCCGCTTTCTCGCCGCGGGCTCCAATGACGACGTGCTCCATCTTGCCGTCGGGCGCAGCCGCAAGATTGATCTGGGCGGCAAAACCGTCCTCCCAGGGTTTAACGATGCCCACTCTCATCCCATCGAGTCTGGGGTCGAGCACCTGCGCATGGTCGCCTGCGACAAAGCCTCGATTTCTGAAATCCAGGCCGCGCTGCGCCAGCGAGCAGCTAGAACTCCCGCCGCTCACTGGGTGCTCGGTTTCCTGTACGACGATGGCAAGACGCCACGGCCGCTCTCCCGTCAGGATCTGGACGCCGCGGTTCCGGATCATCCTGTACTGGTGCGCCATCGTGGCGGCCACACTGTTTTCGTGAACTCGCGGGCTTTCCAACTGGCAGGTGTGGACGAAAAAACTCCCGACCCGCCGGGCGGACGCTTCGAGCACGACAGCGCCGGGCATCTGACCGGCCACGTCGGCGACCGCGCTACCGCCGCCTTCGACAAACTGATCGCCTATAAGCCTACGCGCGAAGACTACCGTGCCGGGGCCAAGCTTATCTCTGGGATGATGACCAGCAAGGGCGTGACCTCCGCCTGCGATGCCGATGCCACCCCCGAGGATCTGCAGGGCTACCAGGACACTCGCGATGCCGGCGAGCTCCGGCTGCGCATCTATTCGCACGTCACGGTGCGCGCGCTGGACAAGATGATCGCCGCCGGCCTCCACACCGGTTTTGGAGACGAGTGGGTACGTCTCGGCGCCATCAAGCAATACGCCGATGGCTCCATCTCGGAGCGCACCGCCTGGCTCTCCCAGCCCTACACCGGCATGGGAGACTACCGAGGCCTGCAGGTGAGCACCAGGGAAGACCTGTATGAGAATTCACGGAAGGCCCATGCCGCCGGCTGGCAGCTTGGCACGCACGCCAATGGCGACCTGGCGATTGATGAAATTTTGGGCGTCTATGAGCAGGTACAGCGTGAAATGCCGCGCCGCGACCCGCGGTATCGCATCGAGCATTGCACCCTGCTGAATCCTGCTCTCATCCAGCGCATGAAGGCGCTTAGCGTTATCCCCGCGCCTTTCTCTGGCTACGTTTATTTCCACGGCGACGTTATGCACTTTTATGGTGAGGAGCGGCTCAACCACATGTTTCCAATGCGCGACTTTCTCAACGCGGGCCTGCGCCCCACCGATTCCTCTGACTACACCGCCAGCCCCTCCGACCCTATGATGTGGCTGCAATCCCAGGTCACGCGGACCGATATGAAAGGAAAAACGTGGGGTGGCAACCAACGCATCACCCTGGAAGAAGCCATCCGCTGCGGCACCATAAACGGCGCTTACGCCTCCTTCGAGGAGAACATCAAGGGAACCATTTCGGCCGGGAAGTTTGCTGACCTGATTGTCTTGGGCCGCGACCCCTTCCGAAGCGACCCCATGTCGCTCCTCACCATTCCGGTGGAGCGCACCATGGTAGCGGGGAAGTGGATGTACGAGTCGTAATTTCCGCCGCGCACCACCCTGAGTTTTGCGGATAATTTAAAATGTCATCCTGAAGGCCTTCAGGCTCGAAGAATTCGCATGCGTGGGCACCCGGTAAGGCTCGTGTCACTCCACTGGCGCCCTGTACCCGCTCTTGGAGTACACCTGCATTTGTGCGGTTCTGGCCGGCAGATTCACTCGTACTTTGATTTTTCGCCACTTCCCATTGCGGACCCCGTTGCTGGGCCGGTAGCCGATCACGTATTGGTTGCGCATTTCCACGCTGATCTCTGCCGCCGCCTGCGGCAGCTCTTTCGGATTGTTCAAAGAGATGGTGCGGCCGCCGGTGGCCTCCGTAAGGTGTGTCAGCAGGCGTTTGCCCGCCCACTCCTCTGGTGTCTTGAACACCCGGTCAAAGAGGCCGATGGCATACAAGGTTGCATCCTGCTCCTCGACCATGCTTTTTAATTCACTCGCGGTAAAGCGGCTGCGGTTATCGCCGCCATCGGAGATGATCAGCAGGGCGCGTCGTTTGTAGCGCGCGTGGCGCAGTTTGGCTTCCCCCAGATAAATCGCATCCAGTAGCGCCGTGTGCCCTCCGGCCACCGCATCTGCCAGCCTCGCCTGGATGGAACCAATCGATTGGGTGGCATCCGCGAGCACCTCCGGCCGGTCGGCGAAGGTGATCACGAAATAATCGTCTTCCGGATTCCCCAGTTCAAAGAACTTGCCCAGCGCCTCCCGCGCCACATCCAGCTTGTTGCTCATGCTCTTGCTGAGATCCAGAATGACCCCGACCGAAATAGGCGAATCGTCGCTCCAGAAGGAACGAATTTGCTGCCGGCTGCCATCTTCGTATAACGCGAAGTCGCCCCTGCTGAGTCCCACTACCGGCCGGTTCATGTAATCGGTTACCGATACCGGTACCAGGACCAGGTCCACGTCCGCACGAAACGGTTTGCTGTGGACATTCAGGTCGCCAGTTTCGACGCTCTGTCGCGCCGTAACCCGCGGAACCTTCTTTGCCGGCGTAATATGCACCTCGCCACCGGCCTGCGACCGTGCTGGGACTGGAAAAACCACAACTGCAGTCAGCAGAAGAGGCACCCAAAACCATTTCCGCGCGGCTGCCAGCAGCGAAAGACGAAGTAGGAAATTGCCCATGCGCACACGAAGCGGCGGAGGGGGAAGCGCCGCGTGCGCGATGGTAGCACGGGCCTGCAGCTTGCGTACCTGGAAAACGCCAGAAAAAAAAGGCGCCCCGAATGGGG
>Ga0075436_100002144_pt1 | contig 13600 bp, 16 predicted proteins | sample RhiMethybrSRZTD5_FD_75303 | JGI IMG/M metagenome (GOLD analysis project Ga0075436, IMG submission 75303) | Populus rhizosphere microbial communities from Tennessee, USA - Rhizosphere MetaG P. TD hybrid SRZTD5 | ecosystem: Host-associated > Plants > Roots > Rhizosphere > Soil | place: USA...
ACTCGACCGGCGCGCGGGTCGCGAGGTCGCCGTACAGGCGCCGCAACCGGGCTGCCGCGATGCTCCACATGTATCGGCTCGAACGCACGAGTGCGCTCGCGCCCATCGCCGACGCGAGCTCGGGATGCGAGAGGAGCACGTCGACCGGCGCGGCGTAGTCGGCGGCGGTACGGCCCTCGACGAGGAAGCCCGTGTGGCCGTCGTCGACGACGGATCCCAGGCCCCCGACGTCGGCGGCGACCACCGGTGTCCCACACGCGGCGGCCTCCAGCGCGACGAGGCCGAACGACTCCGTGCGCGACGGGACGAGGCACACGTCGGCCGCTTGGTAGTACGCGACGAGCTGGGCGTGCGGCTGGGGTGGGACGAACCGCACCCGGTGCTCGAGGCCCAGGTCGGCGACCAGCTTCCGGAGAGCGACCTCGTGCGCGGCGCCGTTGGTCCCGCTCGGGCCCCCCACGACGAGCAGCGACACGTCGTCCTCGAGCTCGGTCAGCGCCCGAACCGCCAGGTCCGCCCCTTTGAGGGGCTGGATGCGCCCGACGTAGAGGAGCACCCGCGCCTCCGGGTCGAGCCCGAGGGTGCGGCGCGCCGCGGCCCGGTCACCCGGAACGAACACCCGGTGGTCGACGCCCGGTGGCACGACCTCGATCCGATCCTCCTGGGCGCCGTACAACGTGACGAGCTGCCGGCGCTCGTCGTCGGTGGCGGCGATCATCAGGTCGGCGCAGCGGACGATCTCACCCTCGACCCGGGCACGGGTCTCGGGATCCTCGCCCACCCCCGCCTCCGCCTTCACGCGATCGAGAGTGTGGAACGTGGCGACGAGCGGCAGGTCGAGCTCGTGCTTGAGCCGGTGCCCGACGGCACCCGAGATCCAGTAGTTCGCGTGCAGCACGTCGGGTGGCTCGTGCTCGGCGGCGAGGAAGTCGAGCGCGGCGTCGACGAAGGGATCGACCAGATCGGGCAGCGCGCTCCTCGGAACCGGCGCGATCGGCCCGGCGGCCAGGTGCACGACCCGGAAGCCCGGCTCGACGTCGGCGACGGGCGCCTGCTCGGCATGGTCGGCGCGGGTGAGCACGTCGCAGGCAACACCAGCGCGCGCGAGGTTCGAAGCCAGGGAGCGCACGTAGACGTTCATGCCGCCACCGTCGCCCGCCCCGGGCTGCGCGAGCGGCGACGTGTGGACGCTGAGCATGGCGACGCGTTGAACCGACATCGAAGGAAGAGCCTACCGGCGAGGGGATTACGCGCCGCTCAGCCCGGAGTCGGCGTGCGGCGTCCCGTCCTCCTCGGTCTGCTCGCGCTGGAACGAGCGGTAGATCTCGACCAGCGCCTGCTTCTGTCCCTCGGTGATCGTTCGGTCGCGCAGGATGTCGCCGACGAGGTCCGCCTCCGTGTCGCGCTCCTCGAGGATTCCGGCGCGCACGTAGAGCGTCTCCGACGAGATCCGCAGCGCGCGGGCGATCGCCTGCAGGATCTCGGCGCTCGGCTTGCGCAGGCCGCGCTCGATCTGGCTCAGGTAGGGATTGGAGATCCCGGCCAGCTCGCTGAGCTTCCGCAGTGACAGTCGCGCCGTGCGCCGCTGATCGCGGATGAACTCACCGAGGTCGTGCAGCCTCGAGTCGAGGTCGGGGGTCATTCGAGGGCAGCGATCACGCTTGGCCGACCTTGTGCCGGGCGGCCAAGTCGGCCTCCATGCGGTCGATGACCTGGTGCAGCTGGCGTCGCTGCTGCGACACCTCTTGCTCCAGCTCGCCGAGCTCGCGGATCGTGGACCGCAGCTCGTCGTCATCGAGGTTCGGCAGCTTCGCGAGCGTGCCGTCGGTGATGAGGCGCTCGCGGCCGCGCCGCCACTCGATGTCCATCGACGGCGCAAGCCGGCGGGTCAGACGACTCTTCTCGACCGGAGCACGTGGCCCCTCGTCGGCGAGGATCTCCGGGAGCGCGGCGATGAGGTCCCCGACGGACCCGCCCGATGCGCGGCGGTCCAGCTCGGCTTCGAGGATGTCGATGCGCGCCTGCGTCATGCGACGGACGTACGACACCTCGGTCTCGATCTCGAGGCACTCGGCCTGCCGGCGGCGCAGCTCGTCGAGCGGCCAGTCGGGAAGATCAGCGAGGAACTCCGGATCGAGCACCTTGTCGATGCGACGTCGGTGCTCGCCCATGGCCGCAACGGTACCAGCGCGCTTCTAGCAGATCTTTACAAGCGTTGGATACGGGTTGATCGCGGGAGCGGTGCGGCCACCCGGGCGGATCTCGAAGTGCGTGTGCGGCGCGCCCGCGTTGCCGGTCATGCCGAGCTTGGCGACCACCTCGCCCTGCGCCACGTGCCGTGGACCGCCCACGTACTGGGACAGGTGGTAGTAGACGTAGGTCACGCCGTTGTCGCCGTCGAGATACGCGCCCATGCCGCCCGAGCCGCCGTCGCCGTAGGTGATGTTGCCGCTGACGACGGCGAGGTTGGGGGTCCCCATGGGCGCGAACATGTCGTTGCCCTGATGGGTGTGCCCAGTGCGCGGCTGACCGAAGTCGCTGCTGAACGCGGCGCCGGGCACCGGGCAGACCATCCCGTCGATGACGGGGGCGTCGAGACCCCGCCCCTGGGCCGCCGCCTTCGTCTGGAGGTCGCGCAGCGTCCGGTCGGCCTCCGCCACCTTGGCATCCAGGAGCCTCTTCTCGTCCGCGAGGCGGGCATGCCACGAGTTGAAGTCCTTGTGCTCTTCGGTGAGCTGATCGCGCAGCGCGGCGAGGCCGGCGTTCACGGCCGCCAGGTCCGCGACTGCGGCGTTGTCGGCCTGGTTGGCCCGGTCGAGCAGCGCCGACGAACGCATGCCGTCGCTCGGGTTCTGGGCATTGAGGATCGCGGCGCGGTCGCTGCCCTGGGTCTTGTAGGCCACGACCGCGCGGCGCTCGGCGATGCCTCGAAGCTCCTCTCGGCGCGCCTCGCCCGTCGCGATCTTCTGCTCGAGCTCTGCGATCTGGTTGCCGAGGCCCTCGAAGGAGGACTGGGCGTTGGTGTACCTGGCGGCAGCATCGTTGGCCTGGCGCCGGGCCTCGTCGGCGCGCTGCTTTGCCTCGGAGAGAGGGTCGGGAGCGGGAGCCGCGTCGGCCGGGAGTGCCCCGAGCGGGATGGCTGCGCCCGCGCCGACGGCGACCGCGAAGAGAACGCGGCAAACCGCCCACCCTTGACCCACTCGCATCGGAGGCGGACGCTAGTCAGCCCCTCACGACGCCCGCAATGGCCTCCCAGTGACCAGGAGGTTTCGGAATCCCTGGCCCGGGAAGGACGTTTGCAGGTCCGCGCGACGACAATGACCGGACGAGCTCGTTCGCGCCCGTGCCCCCGAGGAGGACCGATGCCCGAATACACGCTGCCCGACCTGCCCTACGACTACGCGGCGCTCGAGCCGCACTATTCCGCTCAGATCCTCGAACTGCACCACGACAAGCACCACGCTACGTACGTCAAGGGCGCCAACACGGCGCTCGACAAGCTCGCAACCGCGCGTGAGAGCGAAGAGTTCGGAACGATCAACCAGCTTCAGAAGAACCTGGCCTTCAACCTGTCGGGCCACGTCCTGCACTCGCTGTTCTGGAAGAACATGAGCCCGCACGGCGGCGACAAGCCCGACGGCGAGCTCGCGGCCGCCATCGACGAGTCGTTCGGGACGTTCGAGGGCTTCCGGAACCAGCTCACCGAGGCGTCGCTCAACGTCCAGGGATCGGGCTGGGGCGCGCTGACGTGGGAGCCCGTCGCGCAGCGGCTCATCGTCGAGCAGGTCTACGACCACCAGAGCAACGTCGGCCAGGGCGCGCCGCCGCTCCTCGTGCTCGACATGTGGGAGCACGCGTACTACCTGCAGTACAAGAACGTGAAGGCGGACTGGGTCGACGCGTTCTGGAACATCGTGAACTGGTCCGACGTCACGACCCGCTTCGACAACGCTCAGGGCCTGAAGCTGCTGTAGTCGCTACGGGGCGCGATCGAGCCGGAACAACTCGACCGGCTCGTCGAAGCCCTTCAGCCGCTGCGCGCCGACGGGCGTGAACGTGTAGCCGCTGGGCGCGGCGCGGGCGGTGTGATCCGAGGCAAGGACCGTGCTGGGCTCGGCAAGCTTCACTGCTCGGGCGGCGAGGTTGACGGGGGGCCCGAAGTAGTCACCGTCGCGGGTGAGGATCTCGCCCGTCGCCAGTGCGCCGCGAGCAGGAGGGAGCTGCCCATGTGCGGCCAGCTGCTCGGCGAGGGCCAACGCGATCTCGCACGCGGCCGATGGGTCTGCGGCGACGAACATCACCTCGTCACCGATCAGCTTCACCAGTCGGCCGCCGCCGTCGACGATCAGGTCCGACGTCAGCTGGTCGAAGGCGGCGAGCATTGCACCGAGCTCGCCGATCGGCATTTGCTGGGCAAGCGCCGTCGACCCGACGAGGTCGACGAAGCCCACCGTGAGGGGCTGCGTCTCCTCCACGCCGAGCACGAGAGGTCGCTGGGCGACCTCGATGTGGCGACGGAGGAGGTAATCGATCGCCGTGCCTCCGGCTCGGAGAACTGCGCCGCCCTCGGCGTTCGCACGAGCGAGAGCGAGCCCGCTCGGGTCTTCGTCGAGCGACGGTGCACCGACGTTCACGATGAACGTCGACACCATGGCATCGGCGATCCGGGCGAGTGACGAACCGAGCACACGAACGAGTTGCATCATCTCCTCGAGACCAAGCAGCTCGATGCCCGCACGAAGGGTGCGCAGCGCTTCCACATCTTCTTCCGTGCCGGTGACATTCTGCGAGCCAGGGTCGGGGAAACCGGCCGCCCGGTAGAAGCGTTCGGCGAGCTCCGTCGGGAGACCGGCGCGGGCTGCCACCTCCGACATCGTGAGCGAGGGCCTTCCGCGCAACGCGAGCATCGACGCGACCCCCGGGAGCTCCCCCTCCGCCGCTTCGAGGTCCTCGACCGTGGCGCCGAGCTGGAAGAGATAGCGGATCAGCTCGAGCCGATCAGCGGCGTCGGGCGCGTCGGGGTCGTACAGACCGAGCCGTTCCAGCTCGGCCGGGTCGACCGCCGTCTCAGCCACCGCTCACCGGAGGGATGACGGCGACCTCGTCGCCGTCGCGAAGAGGCGTCTCGTCACCGTGCTCGGGCTCGTCGCCGTTGACCCACACGCGCGCCGACGCGAGCGCGGTCCGGAACGGGGCGCCGTAGACCGATCCCGCCGCCGCCATCAGCTCGCCGAGCGTGGCGGCGTCGAAGGTGTCGTCGGCGCGGCCCGCCGCTTCACGCGCCTGCGCGAACAGCCGCAGCCGGACGGTCAGATCGTGATCTCCGCCACGCCGTCCTTGATGACGGCGTCACCGGCCGGGTTGGTGCTCTCGAAGGCGTAGGCGGTCTTGCCGTCGCGCTCGCCGGCGGGCCAGAACCGGGTGGTCATCGTCTCGCCCGGAAGCACCGGCTTCGAGAAGCGCACGGCCAGCCGCTTGAGCAGCTTCGGCTCACCGGCCGCGAGCTCGCCGATGGCGGCCCAGCTCGTGAACGCCATCGTGCAGAGGCCGTGGATGATGATGCCGGGGAGGCCGACCGACTTGGCGAACTCCTCGTCGAGGTGGATCGGGACCTTGTCGCCGGACGCCGCCGAGTACCGGTACGTCTGGTCGAGGTCGAAGGTCTGCTCCGCCACCGCGGCGGGGTCGGCGCTCCGAAGCTCCTCCGGGAAGCGATGCTCGGGCGCACTCTCGCCCTTGCCCTCGCCTCCGGTCACGCCACGGAAGAACGTCACCGAGTACTGCTCGTTGACGAGCTCGCCCGATTCGTCGCGCGTCTCCATGCGGCTGACGACGGTCGTTCCCGACTGCTTCACGTGGATGCCGATCGGCGCCGCGCGCGACCGCAGCACCGCGCCGGGGACGATCGGCTTGTGGAAGTACATGTCCTGCTCACCGTGGACGACGAAGGGAAACGCGTCAGCGGGCGTCACCTCGGCGACGGCGGCGCCCATCGCATCCCACACCGGCACGACGGAGAACACCGGCGGGGCGAGCTCACCGTTCGCGTGCGCCGGGATCGGGTCGTTGGTGGCGGCGGCGTACTGCTTCATCCGCTCCGCCTCGACCTTGAAGTCCTGCTCGTCGGACCACTGCCCGACCTTGTCGATGGCGAACTGCATCAGTACTCCTCCGGGTCTCCGGCACCGCCGCGCGGCAGCCTACTGTCAGCTTCGCGTTGGCCCTCGGTGTCGACGTTCGTGCGAGCGGTCGGCCGCGCCTCGAGCCGTTCCGGCTTGATCGGCTTGCCCGTCACCTCGTCGACCCCGTACGTGCCCTTGTCGATGCGCTCGAGCGCCGCCTGCAGCTCGGCAAGCTCCTCTTCGAGCTGCTCGAGGATCGAGACGTCCTTCTCGCGCTCGAACGTCTCGGTCGCGGTGTCGGCAGGGTGTTGGTCGTAGTCCGACAGTTCGGAGAGCTCGTCGCTCTCGGGCCCGTCGCCGAGCCCGTCCTTGAGGTTGTGGATCAGCCCTTCGACGCGGGCTTTCTCGTCCATCACGCGCTTGCGCGCTTGTTCGGGATCGACGCTCACAGCCCCTCCTGGTCGCCGTCGCAAGCTGCCCCGCGAGGCTAATCCTGCCCTCGCTAGGTCCCCGAGAGTCGCAGCTCGAGCAGCTCGGCCTGGTCGGCGAGGAGGGTGCGCAGCTGGGTGAGGCGCTCGCCCGGGTCGTCGAGCTCGAGCAGGCGTTGGGCGTCGAGTGGCCCGAGCGGCGCCGCCGCCGCCGCCTCGAAGGCGGCCTGGGCGGGATCGTCGTCGAGCACGACGTCGATAGACGTCGGCGCGTCCCCCACCTCGGCCGACATCGCCAGCACCCGCTTCAACAAACGCTCGACGTCGTCGCGGGCGACCCGCGCATCGCCGGGCGGCCCCGGCTCGTCGAGCAGCTCGACCTCGGCGCGCGGGAACGGATCGTCGGGCAGCCACTCGCGCACGCGCAGGCGGCGGGTGCCCTCGGTGGCGAGGAGATACCGGCCGTCGGGCAGCCGCCCGGCCGCGACGATGCGGGCCACCGTGCCGATCGAGAAGCGGGTGTCGCCGCCACCGACCTCGCTCCCGCGCTCGATGAGCACGACGCCGAACTCGCCATCGCCGGCGAGGCACGTCTCGGCGAGGGCGCGGTAACGCGGCTCGAACACGTGCAGCGGCAGCTGCGCGTGCGGGAACAGCACGTTGCCGAGGGGGAACATGGGAAGCGCGCGGCCGCCTCGCACGAGGGCACCGTACCGCCGCAGAGCCGCTCAATTTGCGCGTGACCGCAGGGCAGTGGCATCGCGCGTCACCTGCTCGGCGTCGTCCCCCGCGAGCTCCGTCGCCACCGCCTCGAGCTCGTCCGCCGCTTCGAGGAATCGGCCGACGCCCCCGAGCAACCCCGCGAGCTGCCGGCGCTCACCCGGGAGAAGCTCGGGGATGCGCAGCCGCAGGCGCACCGCCCACGCCAGCGACGCCGGGTCGCGTCGCATGAACGTCTGCTGGAGGTTCGCGAGCATCCGGCTGAGGATCCTCCGCGTGTCGACGGCGCGCAGCAGGTCGACGGTGAACGGCGGGTCGAGCTGCATCTGCTCGTACAGCTCGCGACAGCCCGCCTCGTCGAGCCGCCGCCCTCCGTGGAACGGGTCGAACCAGACGTCGGGCTCGCCGGCCTGCTGGACGAGGAAATGTCCGGGCATGCCGACGCCGTAGATGGGCACGCCACACCGGCGGCCGACCTCGATCATCACGACCGACAGCGAGATCGGGATGCCCAGGCGCCGGGCGAGGACGTCGTCGAGATAGGAGTTGCGGGGATCGGCGTAGTCGACGGTGTTGCCGGCGAGCCCGCCCTCGCCGAACAGCGCGCCGGCGACGTCGTCGGCGGTGGCCCCGGGCACGGTGTCGGCGAGCTGATCGAGCTCGGCGAGCGGCCCCGCCAGGTCGAGGTCGGGATGGGCGTGCTCGGCGATGAGGAGGGCGGTCTCGTCGAGCGGGACCTCGTCCGGCGGACGACGCACGAGCTGGGTGAAGCGCTCGGTCGCGTCCACGTTCCTCCGTACACTGCGCGTATGGCGGGTAGCAAGCGCGCCGCGCTGCCGGAAGATCTGCGAGACACCGTGTCGACCCGACTTCGGGGCGTGAACCAGCGCGTGACGGCCAACCGCAAGGCGATCGTCGACGCGCTGTCGTCCTCGCCGCGCCCGATGACGATCCCGGAGCTCCTCGATTCGCCCGCGGGCCGGGGCCTGGCGCAGAGCTCGGTCTACCGGAACCTCGTGGTGCTCGAGCAGGCCGGGCTCGTCCATCGCATCGTCACCGACGGCGAGTTCGCCCGCTTCGAGCTGGCCGAGGACCTCACCGAGCACCATCACCATCTCATCTGTGCCAACTGCGGGCTGGTCGAGGACGTGCCCGCGTCCGCCGGGCTCGAGCAGTCCGTGCACACGGCGGCCACCCAGATCGCCCGCTCGACCGGGTTCCACACCCAGCGCCACCGCGTGGACCTGGTCGGGCTGTGCGCGCGTTGCGCGTAGCGAGCTACTGACCGCCGCCCGCTAGCCCTGCCCGGCGGCGTGGTTGACCGCATCGGTGAGGCCCGCTGGGTCGGCGGCAATCGAGTTGCTGATCACCTTGCCGTTCAGGAGCACTGTCGGCGTACCTGTGACGCCGCGTTGCGACGCGGCGTCGGTGTTCTTCGTGACCCATCCGGTGTACCGGCCCGAGTTCACACAGCGCGCAAACGCGGGATCGGTGATCCCTACGGAGCTGGCGAAGTTCTGGAGCTGTTCGTTCGTGAGGAACCCCGAGTTCTCGGTGCGCGACTGCCCGTTGTAGAGCGCGTTGTAGTAGTCGAGGAACTTCCCGGCGTCGGCAGCGCACACGGCGGCGGACGCCGAGCGCAGCGATTCCGTCGTCCCGCGGTCGAGGTATTCGAGGCCGACGAACTCGAACTTCACCTTCCCCTGCTGGATCAGTTGTTCGAGCGTGGGCTCCCACAGCTGGTGGAGCTCGCCGCAGACGGGGCACTGGAAATCGCCGTACTCGGTGATCGTGACCGGCGCGTTGGCATCGCCGACGAGCAGGCCGCCGTGGGGACCGACTGCACTGTTCGGGTGGGTGATCGTGGCGTGCTCGGTCGCGGAGCGGCTGCGCTGCACGAGCACGCCGACGACCACAGCCGCCACGATCACGGCGCCGACCACCCACCACATCCACGCTCGGGAACCGCGCCTGCGAGTACCAGTCCGGGTACGGGATCGTTGCGGGGGCATGGTGCTTCAGTCCCGCGCCAGGTTGTCCAGCGCCAGCCGGCTCGGCGCCCCCGCCGCGACCAGGATCGCCAGGCAGAGGAACAACCCGTCGCGGCCCATGTCGCGCAGGTAGCGGGTGGCGTCGGCCGCCGCCTGGCCCCCGCCGCCGAAGCAACCGCAGTCGATCTGGAGGCCGCGCGCCCACACCGAGGCGGTGCCGGCCACGAATACGAGCAGCAACCCGGCGGACGCCCACGCCGCCGGTCGCGTCGCCAGGCCCAGGAGCAGGAGCACCGCCAGCGCGAGCTCGACGAACGGCAGTCCCCAGGCGAACGGTTTCACGAACGTCTCCGGCAGGATGTCGTACGCCCGCACGGCCCGCACGGCGGCGTCGGGGTCACCGAGCTTCGCCACACCGGCCCACGCCCACACCCCTGCGAGCACGAGGCGGGCGCCGGTCGAGCACCACGGCCACCATCGGGGCGGGATCCGGTGGCGCGTGGCCGACGAGGCCAGCGTGTCGGGAGAGCGCACGACTAGTAGTCGATCACAATCCCGCTCTGGTTCCCGCGCGTCACCACTGCACCTCGGCGCAGCCGGTGTGGTCGTCCGGCTCGACCTGGAGCGTCGCGTGGGCAATGGCGTAGCGCTCTCGGAGCACGTCGCGCGCGCGGTCGAGCACCCCGTGCGCGTCGGTCCCGGCCGTGACCATGAGGTGCGCGCTGGCGACGTCCATCTCGGAGGTCAAGGTCCAGACGTGGAGGTCGTGAACGTCGACCACGCCGGGCACGGCGGCGAGGTCGGTCTCGAGTCGGCCGACATCGAAGCCGGCCGGCGCGGCCTGGATCAGGATGCGAACCGCGCTGGCCGCGAGGCGCCAGGCTCGGGGCACGATCCACACGCCGATCGCGACGGCGACGATCGCGTCGATCGGCTCCCAGTCCGTCAGGGCGATGACGACGGCGGCGGCGATCACGCCGAGCGACGCCACGGAGTCGGCGATCACGTCGACGTAGGCGCCCTCGACGTTCAGGCTCTCGCGGGCGCCGCTGCGCAGCAGCACGGCGGAAACGACGTTGACGACCAGCCCGAGCCCCGCCACCACGAGCATCGGCCCCGCCTCCACGGACGGTTCCGAATCGAGGCGCAGGACGGCCTCCACCAGGACGTACCCCGTGACGACGAAGAGAAGGACTGCGTTGGCGAGCGCGGCGAGGATCTCGAGTCGGTACAAGCCGAAGGTGCGCGACCGGTCGCCGCCGGCGCGGTCGGCGAGGCGGATCGCCGCCAGCGCCATGCCGATGCCGACGGCGTCGGTGAGCAGATGGGCGGCGTCGGACAGCAGGGCGAGCGACCCGGCGAGGAACGCCGTGACCGCCTCGACGACGAGGAACGCCGACGCGAGCACGAACGCGATGCGGAGCCGTCCCGCGTACCGCGCGCCGGCTCGCCCCGTCGGCGTTGCCTGGTCGTGCCCATCCCTGTGACCGTGCGTCACGGGTCGATGCTACGAGCGCAGGGGCGCCATCGTGCTCGTCGCAGTTGCGCTCGTCGCCGTCGCCTCAGTCGGGCTCGCGGCCCCTCGATGCCGGCGCCCGCGGCAAGGGGGGGTACTCGTCGCTGGGCCCGTCCCAGAATTCGGATTCCGGATCGGCACGGGGCGCGTGCGGCTGCGGGCGCCGCGTGGGGGCGGGGCGGCGGCGACCCCGTCCCGTCGTACCAGGCTCGCCGACAACCCGCGCCGCGAGCCACGTCGTGAGGGGCACCGACGCGACGATGCCGATGCTGCCGACGAGCGCGCTCAAGATCTCGGTCGCGACCGTCTCGCTGTTCGCGACCGTGCCCAACGACTGTCGCGACTGCACGAACAGGATGAGCAAGGGCAAGGCGGCGCCCGCGTAGGCCAGGGCCAGAGTGTTGACCGTCGAAGCGACGTGGTCGCGCCCGATGCGCATCGCCGAACGGAAGATCGAGCTGCGCGTCAGCTGCGGGTTCGCCGACCGGAGCTCCCAGACCGCCGCAGCCTGCGTGACCGTCATGTCGTCCAGCGCGCCCAGTGCGCCGATCACCATCCCCCCGAGCACGACGCCGCTGAGGTCGAGGCCGTGCTGGCCGATCTTCACGAGCAGGGCTTCTTCGCTCGCGAACCCCGAGAGCTGGGCCAGGGAGGTGAACGCGCTGGCGAGCAAGACCGTGAGGGCGAGAGCAGAAAGCGTACCGAGGAGAGCGACGGTCGTCCGCGTGTTGAAACCGTTCGCGAGATACAGCGCGAGGTACGCGATCGCGCTGGCGCCGAACACCGCGACGAGGACGGGACTCCGCCCGTCGAGGATCGCGGGCAGGACGAACGTCAGCAGCACGACGATGCTCGCGGCGAGACCGACGAGCGCGGCGATGCCGCGCAGCCGGCCCAGCGCGACCACCGCCACCGCGAAGATGACCGCCAGCCACAGCAGCACCGGCCGGCGCTGCCGGTCGGAGTACTGGTACCGAAAGCCGGGGTCCGCCTTCGGCTCGTACGAAAGAACGACACCATCGCCCTTCGTCAGCTTCGGGGTCGTCGGGGAAACAGGGAAGTCGATCGAGGTCGTCTTGTGCTTGTCCGGTCCCTGATTGAGCCGGAAGCGGACCTTGTGGCAGCTGACGCGGTCGGCCGCCGTGGTGTTGGCGCACGGCCCCGTCCGGGTCGAGACGACCGTCGCGTCGTAGATGCGGCTGATCAGTCCGATGTCGGGGCCGGTCCGCTTCCCGACGTCCCCGGGCGAGCGCAGCAGCACCACTCCGATCAGCGTGGCGATCGCGAGCAGGACGGAGACGAAGGTGAGCAGTCGACGCGTGCGACGCGGGATCGCGACTCGCCCGTCTCCGTGAGCGTGCGCCATCGGCCCAGTCTGGCCGCGGCCACGGCAGCCATGCCGACCGTCGCCGCCGAGCCGGAGCTGCGCCGGCGACCAAGAGATCGGTCGGCAGAACCCAGCCGGACCGGGTGTACGGTCCCGAGCCGTGCGGCTCGAGGGGGAGATCGCGCTCGTCACCGGCTCCACCTCCGGTATCGGGAAGGCGATCGCGACGGCGTTCGCCGCCGAAGGCGCGCGCGTCGTCGTGACGGGCCGCGACCGAGCGCGCGGCGAGGCGGCGGTCCACGCGATCACGGGCACCGGAGGGCAGGCCGCGTTCCACGCCGCCGACCTGTCCGACGAAGCGGCGTGTGCGCAGCTCGTCTCCGCCACAGTCGAGCAGTTCGGCAAGCTCACCGTGCTCGTCAACAACGCGGTGGGGTCCACGGTCGACGAGACCGACGGCCCCGTCGCACAGCTGACCACGCCGACCTGGGAAGCGAGCCTTCGCGTCAACCTCACCGCGCCGATGTGGCTGGCACGCGCCGCGATCCCGCACATGATCGAGGCCGGGTACGGGTCGATCGTCAACATCTCGTCGCGCGCCGCCGAACGCGCCAGCCGCGGCCTGGCTGCGTACATCGCCAGCAAGGGCGGCCTCAACGCGCTGACCCGCTCGATCGCGGTCGACTACGCGGAGTCGAACGTCCGGTGCAACACGATCAGCCCCGGCTACGTGCTCAACGAGCGACGCGACGCCGGTCTCTCCGACGCGCGCCGCACCCGCCTCGAAGGGATGCACCTGACCCGCCTCGGTGAAGCGAGCGACGTCGCCAACGCCGCGGTGTACCTCGCCAGTCACGAGTCCGAGTTCGTCACCGGCGTCAACCTCGCCCTCGACGGCGGGGGCAGCGCCGCCCGCGGTCTGACCCTCGGCTGACGGGCGCCGTGCATCCGCGGGCGTCGCTCAGCGCCATCTCGACCTTCTCCTGGGAGCTCGACGCCGACCTCGCGTTCTACGCCGACGCCGGGATCACGAACGTGGGGATCTCGGTGGCGAAGCTCGCGCGATTCGGGTGGGAGGACGGCACCCGCCGCGTGGTCGACGCCGGGCTGCGGGTGACGAACCTCATCGGGCTCGGACCCTTCGATCTGGCCGAGCCAGACCGGTGGGACGCACAGCGCGAACGCATCGTGCGCGCCCTCGACGCCGCCACCGAGATCGGCGCCGAGTGCCTCGTGTTCACGACCGGTCCCGCGGGCCCGCTCCCGTGGGAGGAGGCGGCCGACGCGCTCGAGTCCGCGCTGGCGCCGGTGCTGCACGAGGCTCGCTCCCGGGACGTGCCGTTCGCGATCGAGCACACGAACTCGCTGCGAGTCGACGTCGGCTTCGTGCACACGCTTGCTGACGCGATCGACGTCGCCCGCCGGCTCGACGCCGGCGTGTGCATGGAGGTCAACGCGTGCTGGGCGGAACGCGGCCTCGCCGACACGATCACCGC
>Ga0075436_100002147_pt1 | contig 13597 bp, 14 predicted proteins | sample RhiMethybrSRZTD5_FD_75303 | JGI IMG/M metagenome (GOLD analysis project Ga0075436, IMG submission 75303) | Populus rhizosphere microbial communities from Tennessee, USA - Rhizosphere MetaG P. TD hybrid SRZTD5 | ecosystem: Host-associated > Plants > Roots > Rhizosphere > Soil | place: USA...
TGAAGCCGCCTATTTCGTCGTCGCTCGCGGAGGAAGAACGCCTCCGCTCTCTCCTCCTCAGCACGGCGGCGCGCGATCCGAGGTTCGATTGCTCCGCTCGCTGCGCTCGCTCCGCGCGGAGGTTCGATTGCTCCGCTCGCTGCGATGCGGCGGCTGGTCGAGCGGTGACGCACCACCGGCGGCCACCGCACTATCGGGGGCCTGCCTGACATGGTGCGTCACCTGTGGGCGCGGATCCGCGCTTGGCAGCGCTGCCGCGCTGTACCGGCGGGATGGGATCCGGCCCACCGCCTGAGTCCCCGCAGCCCGCCCTGACGCCGGACCGGCAGAACCGGCGCGGACTGCCTCAGGCGGCTTATGCGGCTTGGGCACCTTGGGCAGTGCGCTCCTCCGCGCTTGGACCTGCTGCCTCGACCTCGTCCTCCGGTGGCTCATCTGGCTCCCGAGAATCCGCGGTGGCCAGACGAGGTGTCCGTTGAAACGCCGACGTACCGCGGTTCAGGTCGTGACCGACCATGTCGGCCTCAAGTACGAGCCGCTCGTGAGTCTGGCCGTCCTTTTCCCAGACATTGGTCCGCAGTTTTCCGACAACCAAAACTGGATCGCCCTTGTGGACGCTTTGAGCCACATGCTGGGCCAACGTACGAAAGCAGGCCACCTCGATCCATGTCGTGTTGCCATCGGTCCAGCCACTCTTTGTTCTGATGCGCGGCGTACACGCCAACCTGAACGCCGATACCGTCCCATTGCCGCGGCTCTCGACCTCTGTCCCGGCGTACCCCGTGATGTGTACCTGTGCCTCCATGGGCTCGTCCTTTCGCTTCCTGACTGAAAATGCGTCTACGCAATCAGGATGCGGATGCCGCCTCAGATCGTGCGCCCGGCGGGAAATCTGTGGATGACGTTGCAGGGCGCCTCTTGGGTTGTGGATCAGCGGAGCGTCAGACGTACGACTCGCTTCAAGAACTCACCCAATGCGGACTTTTGAACCTAGGAAGGGACACCCGCGTACCGAATTAGCCGCACTGGTCGGAAATTGGCTACAGATCGGAAGTTTGATAACAGAGTGAGCAGCCAACGCGGCCCTAACCGCGGGCCCGTTCCAGAGCGAGACGAGCCTTTTCATACCGATCCTGCTCGGCCTTCACCGGATTGATCACCAATTCGCCTGTCACCCGGGCGATCGCTGCCCGAAGCGACTGCCGCGCCTTTGCCGTACGCCGCCGGGCGCCTACCTCGACAAAGATCCTGGCCAGACCAGCCAGCAAAAGACCAGCCAGCGCTCCCCCAATGACCAGCACGGTTGGTGCCGGCAGCCCCCACCAGGTGACTTTCGGGAGTGGAGGCAATTGCAGGTAGGCCAGCAGGAACGACAATCCCAGCCAGCCGAGGCCAGCGACCACAGCAGCCACCAGCAGCCATTGCAGCACCCGCACCAGCTGCCACCACCGCCGGTGCTGCGCAAGATCAAGATCAGTTATCGCAACGGCTCGGTCAACGCGGTCCGGCAACGCATCCTCCGAGGAGCGGGCCGCGCGCCTGATCTCATCGGCCCAGCCGCGGGTCAGGCCCCGCGACGCCTCATCGGCAAGAGCGCGCACGCTGGTATCAACCCGAGCTTTCTGTACACCAGATGTCGCCGGCAACGAGGTGCGCCCGACATCCGAAGGATCGACCTCCTTGTGCCGACGGCCAACGCCCAGCCGATCCAGATGAAGCCGTCGTAGCGGGTCCGGCTTGAATTTCGCAATCCATGCCAGCACCGGCCAGCCGGTGGCCAAACCGCCGCGCAGCCGCCACGCCTTGCCAACAGCTTCCGTCACGACCGGCACACCTGCCGCGATTGCGACCTGCGATGTCAGCCGGTCCAGGCTCGAGCGCCCAAGTGGTGTGACCTTGGTAGTTCCAGAGGCAGCGCTGAGCTTGGCAGCGGTAACTGAGACGTCAGAAGCCAGCCGACGAGCAGCGGCTTGTTTCTCGGCTACCTGCCTGGCCAGCGTCTCCCGGAGTACCTCGATGCCCTCCCCTGTCGACGCAGAGATAGCCATAACCGGCACCTTGGCCAATCCCTCAGAATCCAGCAGCCGCCGCAAGTCCCTGAGGCATTGTTCTCGTTGACCGACGGTAAGCCTGTCAACCTGATTGAGGGCGATCATCATGACGTCGGCATGCTGGGCCAGCGGCTTCAGGTAGCGATCATGAATTGCTGCGTCGGCATACTTCTGGGGATCGACCACCCAGATCAACATGTCGACCAGCTGCACCAGCCGATCAACCTCCATCCGATGGTCGAGCTCGGTGGAATCATGATCGGGAAGATCAAGCAGCACCAGACCGTCGAGTGCGGCATCCATTGCTGGATTGGTTTCCAGCGCGTGGCGGCGCGGGATCTGCAGCCAATCCAATAGATCTTCAGCCGACTCGTCGCCCCAGCTAGAAGCCATGGCGTGTGCGGTAGTGGGCCGGCGTACCCCGACCGTCGCCAGCGTGGTGCCAGACAACGCGTTGAAGATCGAAGACTTGCCTGATCCGGTCGCGCCAGCTAGCGCGACCACCGTCGCGCTGCCCGACATGGCAAGCCGCCGGTCAGCTTGATCAACAACCCGCCTCGCCTCGGCCAGAGGCACCGAATCAACGCGACCCTCGCACAGTTCGACGGCCTCGCCGAGCGCCCGAAGATGATCAACCAGATCAACGGCGGCATCCTTGCGGCTGAGCAGCCCGAGACCTCGGCCGGCCACTATCGCAGTTCCTCTCGTGGTTGATCGACCAGCTCCGCGTCGAGGATCTCGCTGTTGTCAGCGGCTTCCCCGGCCGGAATCTGACTCACCGTCGGCGCATCGATCGCCAGGCGGCGCTCACCAGGCGGCAAGGCTGCCTCGTGCGCCCCGCTGGCGGGCAGACCGCCGTCGCGGGCCGACTCAACGGCGCGAGCTGCCGCACGCAGGCCTTCCGACTGGTCGGATTCGACTGCGAGCCCGTCCAAGACCTTGTGGTACCGCACCAGCTCATCTGCCAGCAGCGCCTGAACCCTGGCATCAAGATCATCTTTGGCAGTCTCGGCCAGTCGCCGGATGGCTTGATCACCAAAGACAGCTTCCAAGATTCGCTGGGCGAGTACGGCGGTGCCGCCCGCAACACCGATTTCGGCTCCAACCAAACCGCCCGTGTGAGCAAAGACAACGATCATCAAGGCGACCCCAACGCCGTTGATACCGAGCGCGTAGAACCGGGCCCTGGAACGTTTGGACATGCCTTCGTCAGCGACAAGGTCGAGTACGGCTCCCTGCCAGTCCCGAATTGCCCGGGTAGCTCGTCGATCGAAGTCGTCGGAGGACCTGGACAGATCGATGTCGGCGCTCTTGATCAAGGCCCGGCCGGCAGCGTTGGCCTGCCAGGAGGCTTCTGCGCGTTCCGCCGCAGCTGCGGCCTCTTCACGCAGCAGCGATTCAAGACCTGACTCGACAGCGACCTTCAGGTTTCCGGCACCGGGCGGCTCCCCCCGCAGGGCTGCCATCAAGCGATCTCGTAACCAGCTCACCTTCTGCTCGAGGGCCCGGAAGAACTCTCCAGTGCCGACGAATTCATGCCACCGTGCGAGCACCTCCCCGCGCAACAGCGTCCCATCGGCTGTCTGAACCTGCACCGTCCGAACCGCCTCGGCATAAGAGCGGTCCGCCTCAGCGCGCAGCTGTTCGATCACCTCCAGCTGCTCATCGATCGAGTGGGCAAGTGCCGGTGCCTTGGCCGCCAGCGCTTCTATCGCGCCGTCCAGCGTCTGGTGAACGACCTTGGCCCGACTGGCCTGATCAGCGGCCAGTGCCGCGAGCCAGCCCCGGACGGGCTGGATCGCGCTCGGCGGCAGGAGACCCTCGGAGTCGACAGTCGTCTCCGGTACGGCGAACAGCGGCGAGTCGCCGAGACCACGTTCGCTCATCAACTGGCCGAGGTGCGGCGGCACTTCGGTCATGGCACGCGGTGGTATCCGATCAAGCACGACTGCGACGGCAGCACTGCGCTCGGCGGCCGCGCGCAGGAAGCTCCACGGCACGGCATCGGCGTAGCGCGCTGCCGAGGTGACGAAGAGCCAGAGGTCGGCTGCTGCCAAGAGCTGTGCAGCGAGCTGTCGGTTCTCGACCACTACAGAGTCGATATCGGGTGCATCCAAAAGTGCCAGCCCTGGCGGAATGGAGTCGTCGACCACCAATTGCAGCGACCGGGAATCCTTGACGGCTCCCGTTGAACGGGCAAGTCCAGGAAGGATTCGATCATCAGTGAACCAGCGGGCGTCGCTGCTGTGATGCACGAGAACCGGGGCTCGTGTCGTGGGGCGAATCACACCGGGAGCACTGACCTGCCGGCCGACCAGCGAATTCAGCAGCGTCGACTTTCCCGCACCGGTTGAGCCGCCGACCACCGCGAGCAGCGGCGCATCGATCGTCGCCAACCTGGGCATGATGTAGTCATCGAGCTGCCGGATGATCTCCTGAGCGACCTTGCGCTCCTCATCGGCTCCAGGTAGTGGCAGCGGGAGGCTCACAGGCGCTGCCGCAGCTCGCAACTCTATGAGCGCAGATTCCAGCGGCGTCAGTTGCCTGCCGGTCATCTGCGGCTCCCTACTCTCCAGGCGGTTTCCAGCTCGGGTCGACCTCCGAGTACTGGGTAGCAGTTTGCCCCAACGGCACGGAGGCCGCAGCCGAGGCGCCCTGGGGCAAGCCGGGTGGCGCTGGGAATGCGTTTGGTGCCGGGTAATTTCCGCCCAGGCCGGCAGGGCCGGGATAGCTGGGCGGCGCGTACGCCTGCAGGGCGGGGATACGGCGGCGGCGCAATGTTGGGTACGCAGCGCGTCCCTCCGGTAGTACGACCGCCTCTGCGCGGATCGCCCGGATCTTGGCAAAGAGTTCCTTCTCGCGGACTCGGCCAGTCTGATCGATGATGCCCCGGGTCAAGGCATCCCGCAGATAGGCCAGCTCAGTGACGGCCCGCTGCATTCGAATCGTGGCGAGGAATGTGTTGGGACCTTCAAAGAATGCATGCCAGAGTGCGCGGAGCCTGGTCCGCAACCGAGACATCGCCTGGGGGTCAGTTTCCGGCAGCCAGCCGAGCCGGACGTAATCAGTCAGGCGTTCCCGGATCAGCCGTCCCTCCCGGTACAGCTGCCGGACCACAAAGATGATCATGCCGATAACGAGGGGCAGCGCGACGGCAAGGTAGATGAAGAGCAGATTGCCGCCTTGCATCAGGCTTGCCGTGGCGTTGAACGCCATGTGCAAGAACACCGCCACGCCATAGCCCGCCAGAGGTGCGACAACACGCACGATTTTGCTTTTCGAGCGCAGCGCGATCGCCAGGCCGATGCCAGTCATGGCGGTGAACAGCGGATGTCCGAAGAAAGTAACCAGGCCCCGCAGCACGAACAGGTTTTGCAACGCCTCCAGGGGCGGGACCTGGCCGAAGGTACGCGCGGCGTACCGATAAACACGGCCGTAGTACAAGATGTTTTCGGTGAAGGCGAAGGCCGCACCGGACAAGCCGGCGAGCACGACGCCGCTGAGTCGACTGACCCACTGGTAGCGCATCAAGATCGCCAGCCAGAACAGCACCGTTGCCTTGGCTGCCTCTTCAACGAATGGAGCGACGTAGACGGCGGCTCTGGCGGCAGTCGCAGGATCGCCGTCACCGATGATGCTCAGATGCCGGGCCGCCCAGGTGTTGACCTGCGCAGAGACGTAGGTCGCAACGCAGGCGCCCCAACCGAAGGTCATCAACCAGACCCAGAACCGCTGTGGTCGATATCGGTCGGCCCACAAGAACAGCACAGAGAGCGGGATGGCTGTAACCGCGGCGTACTTGATCGCGATCGGAATAGCCTCGGTACCCAATCCGGGAAGCGTGCCTCCAGGTAGTTCGCGATCCGGCACGACCTGTTGGTACAGCAGCACCAGCGCAACAAGGTAGACCACGATCATGACGACCGTGACCCAAGCGAGTTTGCTCCTCAGCAGTCGCTTCGGTAGTGGCTCCGTGGGATCGGGATCTTGGGGAATGCCGTTCCGCCGCAACGCTCGGGTCAGACCGTCGCGCTTTTTGCGACGCGGCGCTGCAGCGGTGACCGACATGGCACCAAGGATAGGTGGGGATCGCTTTACGCCGACTTGTCAGCACCTGTGGCTGTTCTAGCAACCCTTGACGCTGATGAGTCGGCGCCGAATGAGTTACTTGGCGAACCAGGAGATGAAGGGTTCGATGTGGACCAGGAACTCACTTGGTCTGGCCTCGTGCCCGTCATGGCCGCAGTTCATTGAGGCAAACGTCCCATGGGGCATACGCTCGCTCAGTTCTCGAAGCCGGTCTTGCGGCAGGTGACTGTCCGCGGCACCAAGCACGAGGGTGTTCGCCTGGATTTGGGACGCATACTGCCACCAGATCGGGGGCGGCGCGTTACGCCAACGATGCACCGCGATTAACGCGCGCCAATCGTAGTCAGCGCCTGGCTCAGGCTTTCGCGGAATCGGTTTGGGCGGATTGGCCGGATCGGGTGGCGGCATCTCCTCGAGTACTAATAGCCGGATGAGTTCGGGCCGAGTAGCGGCCAACTGGTACGCCGTAACTGCACCCATCGAGTGACCGACCACGATCGCAGCGACAATGCCGACGTGTTCCATGAATCTCACGACGTCATCGCGCATGAGCTCGAAGGAATAATCACGCGTCCATTCGCTGTCACCGTGCCCGCGAGCATCCAGCGCCATCACTCGAAAGCGGTCGCCGAGCGCCGGCGCAACGTTCTTCCAGCCCAGGCTCGACGAGGTCAAACCGTGCAGTAGCAGCACCACTGCAGCATCCGGCCGGCCCCACTCCCGATAGTTCAGGGTCGGCCCTCCGTGCAGACGTACGGTCGGCATGCCCGAAGGTTATCGGTATCGCGCGTCGCCGTGGCTAGGAGGAACGAGGGACACGCTCTTCGTCGCCGTTAGGCGTCGAGATGGGCCAGACGCGGCCACTCCTGATTCCAGCCGCCATGCGGTGCAGCACAGACCCAAATCTGCCGGCCACGTTCCTCGTTGTCGGCGCCTGCTGCGTTATCGATCACTCCCGCAGTCCGGCAATCGGTGAAGCTCGTGGCCGGGTCGGCCAGACCGATGACGATCACAGGGCCGGCACCTTCAGGTGGCGGTCCCCAGCCAGCGAATGCGTTATGGCCGCTGAAGACCGGGCGCGGGAGGCCATACCACTCGAGTGCACCCGCCTCCCCGTAGTTACTCGTGAAGACGACCGCACTGGCCTGCTGATCAGCAGAGAGTGAGTCCAGCGTGGCGCGTACCGAGCCGACATAGTCCGGCCAGCCGATCGTCTCCAACTGGTCCGAATCCAGGGCCGGATAGAAGGATGCCGCGTAGCTGCGCACCGGCAGTACCGGCACAAAGGCTGGCCAGGCGATTGCTGCAGAGAAGGCCAGCACAACTCCGGCCGCAATGAGTCTGCGGTGGGACCATCGCGCCGCCAGTGCCGTGCAGCCGGCAGCTAGCAGCGGGACAATCGCTCCCGCCAGGTAATAGCCCTTGCCGGCCGTGATCACGAAGACGGCGGTCGAGATCAGAAAGGCCACGCCGATCGGGCGCAGTTTGGCCCACGCTGGATTCCGGAACAGCCGGACCAGCCCGTACAGCCAGACGATCGCGATCAACGGGGAGAACATGGCGAGCGCCTGACCGAACAATGCGAGTCGGCCACCGAGCCCGCCGTACTCCTCACCAATATCAGCGCTGAGTGCCAGCACCGGCCAGCCGTTTTGGAATTGCCAGACCAGATTCGGTAGCCACAACACAATGGCGATCAGACCGCCGAGCCAGGGGTACGTGCTGCGGAGCTGGCCGCGAGTGCTCGGCACGAGCAGTACGCCGATGAGTATCGCGAAGAGCAGCACAACAACCGCGGTCTTGTTGTTCAGGCCGATGCCGGCCAGCAGACCGGCCGGGAGCCACAGCTTGGGCCGGTCGTCACACAGCGCGTGCCCGACAACAAGGAGGACGGCAGTCCACGCCACGGTGTCAAAAGTGGCGGTGCTGAGCCGATGACCGAGCGTCACGGTGATCACCGACGCGGCTACGGTGCTGGCTGTCAGCAGCTGGCCTGCCCGACCGCCGCCCAGCAAGCGGGCATGCGCGGCGCCACAGATGACAAGCAGCGCCATCGCGATCAGGCTCGGTATCCGGAGTACCAGAAGGTTTTGCGGTGCTAATTCGGTAGCCAGCCGGGCGAGCAGCGGCGTCAACAACGGCTGGTCCGGATAGCCCCAGGCCAGCCGTTGACCGGCTGAAACGAAGTACAGCTCGTCGCGGTGCGGACCGTACCGATCGATCATGATCAACAACAGCACGACGAGTACGGCTACTACCGCGGTGACCTCCCAGACCGCAAATCTCGCTCGCTCGGACTGCTGCATCCGACAATCTTCGCCCCGATCCTCAGTTCAGTGTGCGGATCGACGCTGCGACCCGCGCCGCGCCGGACGTCTGCAACAAGATCGTGTAGTGGTTCAGCTGTGGTACTTGCTCGATGGTCAGCGAGGGCAGTCGGCTACGCCAGCGTGCTAGCTGCTCCTCGGGATAGAGGCCAGGCGGCTGATCAAGGAGTCCGCGTGAGACGACCAGGAGCTGTGCTGGACCAGAGAAGTCGCCCAGTACGTCGGCCGTATCGGGATCGTCATATTGGTCCCGGCCGTCCTGGAGGACCGCCTCCTGCGACACGGAGGATCTCAGTTCCGGCGGGTTGCCCACGAGGTCGTAGTCCACGTAGTCCGCGACGGCCTCGCTCCAAGAATCTCGCAGCGCAGGGTGGGCTTGCCAGAAGCGGCGGTAGGCGTCCCGGCTGGGAAACGTCATCTGCAGTCGTTGCAGGGCCGGGCCCAGGGTCACTGCCAGGGCCTCGTCAATGCCGATTCCTTGAGGCGGCGGAAAAGGCAGCCCGCCATCGACGAGCACCAAACCAGAGACGAGATCCGGAAACCGCCGGACCAGCGCGGCGACCACAAATCCGCCCATCGAGTGGCCGACCAGCATCACCGGGCCCTGGGCTGAGGCGGTGATCAGCTCAGCAACGTCTTCAGCGTGTCGATCGATACCCCACGGCCCGGGCAAAGTGCGACTGGCTCCCCGGCCCCGAAGATCTGGGGCCAGCAGCCGGTGTTGTGGGAGCGCCTCGGCCAGCAGTGCGAAGTTGCGGTGGTTGGCGGTGATCCCGTGAACGGCGACGACTGTCGTAGCGCCGGACGGATTCCACTCTCCGCCCTGCAGCCGGCCACCTTCAACCTCGGCACTGATCGGCCGATAGGAGCTACTCACTGCGCTGTCCACCCGCCGTCCATCGTGTAGGAGGCCCCGTTGACCATGGCCGCGTGGGGACCGACCAGCCAGCCGACCAGGGCCGCGACTTCCTCAGGCTCCACTAGGCGCTTGATGGCGTTGTGCGCCAGCATGATCGTTTCCACAACCTCCGACTCAGCGAGCCGGTGAATTCGGGCCTGATCGGCGATCTGCTGCTCCACCAGTGGCGTCCGAACATAACCGGGATTGATGCAGTTGCTCGTCACACCGTGCGGACCACCCTCCAGCGCGGTCACCTTGGACAGGCCCTCGAGCGCATGCTTGGCGGTTACGTAGGCGGACTTGTACGCCGACGCGCGCAGACCGTGCACTGAGGACACATTCACGATCCGGCCGTACCCGTTGGCGTACATGAACGGCAGGGCCGACCGGATAAGCCGGAACGGTGCTTCCACCATGATCATCAGCATGGTGTGGAATACCTCCGGATCCAGCTCCTCGATAGGACTGACGCGCTGAATCCCGGCATTGTTGATCAAAATGTCCACTTCAAGTTGGATGCCGCTGAGGGCTGGCGGGTCGCTGAAGTCCACCTGCCACGCCTCTCCACCGGTTTCAGCGGCTACTGCTTGCGCCGCGGCCAGATCCAGATCCGCGATCTGCACCGCCACGCCCAGTTCTGCAAGCCGGCGCGCGATTGCGGCGCCGATTCCACTCGCCCCGCCAGTGATCAATGCCGAGCGGCCCTGTAGCCCTGACGAATCATTCATGACCAACATCCTTTCTGATCGGCCTTTCAGGCGGCGGTCGTGGCCCGCTTGATCAGGGTTGGCTTGATCAACACCGGTTTGCCGGCTGGCTCGCCGGCGATTCGTGCGATTGCTCACTCCACCGCCGCTCGGGCGATCGCCGCTGAGCCCTGACCGACAGTAGTAAGCCGCGCCCAGCTTGCCCGCGCCAGCCGGCTGTCGTCATAGCCGATGACAGCCATTTGTCGCGGAACGTCTATGCCCGACGCCCGTAGGGTGGCGAGGAAACCGACGGCTGACTGGTCGTTGAATACGAACGCCGCCGTCGCGCTGTCACCGTCGCTCACGCTTGCTGAGGTTGTCGAAGCCCGCCCTTCGACCGGCTGCTGGCGTCAACCAGTTTCGCCTGAACCAGTTTCCGATTGCCCCCTCATTCGCTGTATCGGCATGGTTAGCTTTCGCTGCAGGCTTGCCGTTCCTTCCGGAGCAGGCACAACAAAACCAAGTAGGCCCCAGACAAACCCAAACAGAATGAGAGTGACCCGTGACGACACCCTCAGGCATGTCTGGACCGTCCGACCCGGAGCCTTCTTTACTGGATCTTCAGGGAACTTCCCAGCCGCCCAGAAAGCGTCCCTGGCTGATCATCCTGGTGATTTTCTTGGCTTTCATGATGCTCGGCATCGTCGGTTGGGTGGCCATCCTCAGCAGCGCAGACAAGGCTCTCAAGGAGAGCGTCACCGAGGCCTCACCGGACGCTACGGCGTCACAGCCGGCCAACGGCCGGACGACTTCCGGGGAGGTCAGGCCGGGCAAGGGCTTCACGCTAGGCAACCACAAGACCCTCCCGGGGTGGAAGGTTGCCAAGGACAGCAGTCTCGGGGAGACGCTTTTTAGCGTCACCGGCAATGTGAAGAACGTTAGCGACGCTAAATCCACGGCGTTGATTCACTTCAAGTTCCTCAACGAAGCCGGTGAAATCCTGGGCACCGTCCAGTGCAACTCGGCTGACCTCGAACCGGGTCAGGTTCAGGCTCTCAATTGCATCCCGGACGGCAAATATCGCCAGTACACGACGGTGACTGCTGAGCTAGCTGCTAACTAGCTCGGCTCCTGAATGCTCGGCGGCTGCGCGGGTATGTAGCTCCTGTCAGGGTGGACGTCCTCCGGTACACGGCAAGTGCGCGGCGCCCCGGCAACGGCCAGGAAGGGCTGTGCGGCTTATATCGCTAGCCGTCAGCCAACGAGTTAGGAGAGTTGCGAAGTATGAACGGCATCGACGAGTTTCTGATGGCCACCCTCGGATTGTTCTTCGGAATTACGGTGCTCATGCTGGTCCTGACCTACCTCGAACAAACGCTGTATGAGCCTGCCGGGGAATCGGAGCGATCAGTGAGTGGTCGGCAGCACGGAGGAGCTGCGACGGCGGGAAGTCGAGCAGATAGGTAAAGCCGACCCTCGAAGCGCTGTAGCACAATCGGCAACATCTCTCAGCGTCCACCTACTAAGGCTGCCGTAACAACAGTTGCGTCCTGTAACAAGAGTCACGCCTTGTCAACCTGAATCCGTCTCAAGCTGCAGGATCAACAGTCCCGGCTAGACAAGTTGCCATGGAGAGCGTCTACTGGGACTTCGTGCGCTTGGGGAGGGACGCTGTCGTTCCGGCGCTCGCATGACGGCTAAGGCCACAAACGATCTGAACCGGGGGACGATCGTCATGAGCCTTCTATGGTGATCATTCACTCTCCGGCGGCTGTAGACGCCGGAGCAGTTGGCACAGAGAAGAGGACTGCGGGGCTACCTCGCAGGATCCGGTCTTCGCTAGTTCCACTGTTCCGACGATGCCCGGCGGTCACTGTCGCTGCATGCATTGCGGTCCCACTCGCTGTTGCCTACCTGATTGCTGCGCCGATGGGCCGTGATCTGTCAGCACAGCTAGCTCACGCCCAGCTGGCCGAGTTGCATTGGCCTACCGTACTGAACCTTCGCTGGTATGGGGGTTTTGACCCGCTCGGTTACAGCGTTTTGTCTCCTCCGGTGATGGCGCTTTTGGGCGTACGCCTCACGACCGCACTTGCCTATGCTGCTAGCGCCATGCTTTTTGCGGCGTTGTTGCAGCGCACTGCGGTGGCGCGACCAGTTGCCGGGGCGATCGTTGGGGCGGTCTGCCTAACCGGGAATCTTGTGACGACTCGCACGACGTTTGCGCTCGGTCTCGCGTTGGGGCTTGCAGCGCTCTTAACTCTCGTGTCAAGACGTCTGTGGGTCGCTTCTATGCTGTCCGTCTTTGCTGCGCTGAGCAGCCCGGTAGCTGGCTTGTTTCTGGCCGTGGCTGGCGGCGCCCTCTTCCTGACTGGTCGGCGTCGAGGCGGCGTGGCACTGGCTTTAAGTGGTCTAGTGCCGACTCTGGCCGTCGCAATGGCGTTCGGCAATGTCGGGCGTCAAACATTCGCTGGGAAGCAGGCTTTGGCGGGTTTTCTTGTCTGCCTGGTCGTCGCAGGTCTGTGTTGGCGCCGTCCGGTTGTGCGGTGGGGCGCGATGTTATCCGCTGGGCTGGTGGCTGCCGCTTATCTGTTACCGATCCCTGTGGGGACCACCGCGACACGTCTGCCGGAGTTGTTCGCTGCGCCGATTATCGTCGCTGTTGCTGCCATACCTGTGGGTGCCGTTATTGCCACCACCGCAGGCGTGGCCTTGGTGCTACCTCCGGTCTCTATCACAGAAATCGAGGAGCGAGGCGATCCGGCACTCAGCGTGGAGTTCTATACCCCTTTGCTTAACCAGCTTGTCGATCGTGGGGTCAGCGGGCCCATTGAGGTCGTTCCGACACTAAGGCGCGGCGAAGCGGCCTTCGTCGCTCCAGTTGTTCCCATTGCGCGAGGGTGGTCGCGACAGGTCGATACCGGATACAACCGCATCTTCTACGACGAATCTCTGAGCCCGGACACCTACCGAAAATGGTTGGACGACAACGCCGTCTCGTACGTGGCCCTCTCCAGCGGGCCGCACGAATGGGCAGCGACTGATGAAGCAAGCTTGGTACGCCGCGGGTTGCCCTACTTGGAGCCGGTGTGGTGGAACCGAACGTGGACCCTCTACGCGGTGACGAACCCGGGGCCAGTCGTCTCGGCGCCCGGACGAGTCATCGCTCGTGATGCCGTCTCTTTAACGGCGTTCTTGCCCGGACCTGGCGAGTACGTCGTGCGCGTCCGCTGGTCCCGCTACTTGTCCGCCTCCAGTGGGTGTGTGCGACCAGCAGCGGGCGGGTGGTCGACAGTCGTGGTTGACCGCCCCGGCCCAGTCAAGATCGAAGGCAGTCTGGCGCCACGCCACTGCTGATCAGCAAAGAAACCGTCAGCTCGGCGAGCCTCGCACTTTCCTCGGACTAGAGCAGCTAGTTCGACCTATATTGCGCCCCCGGTAGGAATCGAACCTACGACCGACAGATTAGAAACAGACCATGATCAACAATGAGACCGCGTGACCATATTCCCTAGTGAAAGGACATTTCCGGAGTTATCT
>Ga0075436_100002148_pt1 | contig 13596 bp, 9 predicted proteins | sample RhiMethybrSRZTD5_FD_75303 | JGI IMG/M metagenome (GOLD analysis project Ga0075436, IMG submission 75303) | Populus rhizosphere microbial communities from Tennessee, USA - Rhizosphere MetaG P. TD hybrid SRZTD5 | ecosystem: Host-associated > Plants > Roots > Rhizosphere > Soil | place: USA...
CTCGCCGCGCTTGTTACGGTTTACATCGTTCTCGGCGTTTTGTACGAAAGCTACATCCATCCGATTACGATTCTCTCCACGCTTCCTTCGGCAGGCGTCGGGGCGATTCTGGCGCTGCTGCTGTATCACACGGAATTCAGCGTCGTCGCATTGATCGGCATTATCCTGCTCATCGGCATCGTCAAGAAAAACGCGATCATGATGATTGACTTTGCGCTCGAAGCCGAGCGCAAAGAAGGGAAGGCGCCGCTCGACGCGATCTACGAGGCCTGTCTATTGCGCTTCCGCCCCATCATGATGACCACCATGGCTGCGCTCCTCGGCGGTTTGCCATTGGCGCTTGGAACTGGCGTTGGCTCCGAGTTGCGCCGTCCCCTTGGCATCACCATCGTTGGTGGACTGATCCTCAGCCAGTTGCTAACGCTCTATACGACGCCCGTGGTCTACCTTGCGTTCGATTGGCTCGCACGCCGCTTTCAAGTTCACTTCGGTAATCCGGTTGAGGAGCCTGCGCCCGGAGACTAAATGGAACATTTTTCTTCCAACTTCTCCGCGCCTTTCATCCGACGGCCGGTGGCTACGTCGCTGATCACCTTCGCCATTCTCCTTTCCGGCCTTGTTGCTTTCCAGTTTCTGCCCGTTGCGCCGCTACCCCAGGTGGATTTTCCGACGATCTCCGTTGGCGCGGGATTGCCCGGCGCCAGTCCGGAAACGATGGCGTCTGCCGTTGCCACTCCACTTGAACGCCAGTTCGGCCGCATCGCCGGCGTCACGCAGATGACTTCTTCGAGCGGCCTCGGCAGCACGAACATCACTATGCAATTCGATCTCAATCGCGACATCAACGCCGCCGCGCGCGACGTGCAGGCCGCCATCAATGCGGCTCGCAGCCAACTTCCTGCCGACATTCCCAGCCAGCCCAACTACCGCAAGGTCAATCCTGCAGACTCTCCTATCCTGATGTTGTCGCTGACCTCCGATAACATTCCTCCCGCACAGATTTACGATGCGGCGGATTCCATCCTCGCGCAGAAGCTCGCGCAGGTCGAAGGCGTTGGCCAGGTCTTTACTTGGGGAAGCGCGCGGCCAGCAGTCCGTGTCGAAGTCAATCCGAACCAGCTCAACAGCTACGGGATTAGCCTCGAGCAGATTCGCAAATCGCTGCAATCCGCAAACGCGAACCTCGCCAAAGGTGCGCTATCGGATTCGCGGCAAATGTGGTCGGTCTCCGCCACCGATCAGCTCTTCAAAGCGTATGAATATCAACCGCTCATCGTCGCCGGCCATCAAGGCGCTCCTGTCCGCCTGCGCGACATCGCTGAGGTTGTCGACTCCGTCGAAGACTCCCGCAACCTCGGCCTCTCCCAGGGAAAACCGGGCGTCATCATGGCCATCTTCCGCCAGCCCGGCGCCAACATGATTGAAACCGTCGATCGGATCATGGCCATCCTGCCGCTGCTCCGCGCCTCCATCTCGCCTTCCTTGCATCTGAACGTTGCCGTCGACCGCACCACCACGATTCGCGCCTCCGTTCACGACGTCGAAATCGCGCTGGTCATTTCCATCATCCTCGTCATTTTCGTGGTCTTCGCCTTCTTGCGAAACGTCTGGGCCACCATCATTCCCAGCGTGGCCGTGCCCCTTTCTTTGATTGGCACTTTCGGTGTGATGTACCTTTGCCACCACAGTCTCGACAATCTCTCCCTCATGGCGCTCACCATCTGCACCGGTTTTGTCGTGGACGATGCCATCGTGGTCATCGAAAACATTACCCGCCACATTGAAAATGGCTTGACACCGTTTGCCGCTACGATGAAGGGCGCCAGCGAAATCGGTTTCACTGTCCTTTCGATGAGCACTTCGCTCGTCGCCGTCTTCATCCCCATCCTGATGATGGGCGGCATCGTCGGCCGCCTCTTCCGCGAATTTGCCGTAGTCCTCAGCGTGGCCATAGGCGTCTCGCTTTTCGTTTCGCTCACCACCACGCCCATGATGTGCGCCCGCTTCCTCAAGCACGAAACCGGACAGCACAACCGCCTCTATCGCTTTTCAGAGAACGCCTTCAATCGTCTTCTCCGGACATATGACGTCTCCCTTCGTTGGGTTCTCCGCCATCAGTTTCTGATTCTGCTACTCACTTTCGGCACCATCGTCGTGAATGGATATCTCTTTTATAAGACTCCCAAGGGCTTCTTCCCGCAGCAAGACACTGGCCGCTTCACGGGCATGATTCAGGGCGATCAGGATTTGTCCTTTACCTCCATGTCGCAGAAAATGCGCGAATTCACGGACATCGTCCTGAAGGATCCAGCCGTGGACACTGTCACTTCTTTTACCGGTGGCGGTAGCGGCGGAAGCACTGCGCGCATGTTTGGCCAGCTCAAACCGCTCAGCGAACGCAAAATCAGCATTGACCAGGTCATCGCGCGCATTCGCAGGTCCACCTCCAAGATTCCGGGCGCTGCTTTGTACTTGCAAGCCGTTCAGGACCTCAACGTGGGCGGGCGTATGGGCGGCGCGCAGTATCAATACACTCTGCAGGCAGACAACCTCTCTGATCTCACGCATTGGGCGCCGATCCTGCAACGGCGCCTCAGCCAGATCCCGGAGGTGCGCGACGTCAATTCCGATCAGCAAATGCGTGGCTTGCAGACTTCTCTCGTCATCGACCGCGACACAGCTTCACGCCTCGGCGTCGCCGTTCAGGACATCGACAACACTTTGGGCGACTCCTTCGGCCAGCGCCAAGTCTCCAACATCTATAAAGGGCTGAATCAATACCACGTGGTGATGGAACTCGCCCCGGAATTTCAGCAATCGCCCGAGGCTCTGAAATCCATCTACGTTCCCTCCAAATCCGGCAAGCTCGTTCCCCTCAGCGCCTTTGCCCATTACGAACCGTCCAACACCGCCCTCTCCGTCAATCACCAGGGAGTTTTTCCCGCGATTACCCTCTCGTTCAATCTTGCTCAGGGCGCCTCGCTCGGCCCTGCCGTTGACCACATTGAAGCCGCCCGCCGCGAGCTTCACGTCCCCAACACCGTTCACGCCACATTCCAGGGCACCGCTCAGGCCTTTCAGGATTCGCTGGCGAATCAGAAGGTGCTCATCCTCACCGCCCTGGCTGCTGTTTACATCGTCCTTGGCATTCTTTACGAGAGTTTCATCCACCCCATCACAATTCTGTCCACGATTCCTTCTGCCGGTATCGGCGCGCTGCTCGCAGTTCAGGTTATCAAGTCGGATCTGAACATCATCGCGCTCATCGGCATCATCTTGCTGATCGGAATCGTCAAGAAAAACGCCATTCTCATGATCGATTTTGCGGTCCAGGTCGAAAGAGAAGAAGAGAAGTTGCCCGTGGAAGCAATCTATAAAGCCTGCCTGCTTCGCTTCCGGCCCATTCTGATGACCACCATGGCCGCTCTGCTCGGCGCTATGCCTTTGGCGCTGGGCGCAGGCGTTGGCGCCGAACTGCGCCAGCCTCTCGGCATTACCATCGTCGGCGGTCTCATCCTGAGCCAGATGCTCACGCTCTTCACTACACCAGTGGTCTACATCTACATGGACCGTTTCCAGTCTTGGCTCCGCCGCCTCCCGCAAATCCTCCGTCGTCTCCTCTATGGAGAACCAGCCGTTACCCCCGCCCACTCCGACTGAACCGACTCGCCCGTTGTGTCTGTGCGGACTTCATGGAAGAATGCCGCATGCCTAATTCAAAATATTTTTCGCTCCTGCTCTTTTTCGCAGTTTCTCTTCTCGCATCACCGTCTCTAAATGCGCAATCAACCCGGCCCGACGTCGAAAGAAAGCTCGCTCATGACGTCTACAAGGAATTCATCGAAATCCAGTCCGCTTTCACCACCGGCTCGACCACTCCCGTCGCCGAAGCCGCTGCCGCGCGCCTCAAAGCCGCCGGATTCTCCGAATCCGACATCTTTCTCGGCGGCGCAAACCCCCGCAAATCCAATCTCGTCGTTCGTTACCGCGGAACCGGCAAGCTGAAGCCCATCCTCCTGCTCGCTCACACCGACGTCGTCGAGGCGAAGCGGGAAGACTGGAGCATGGATCCTTTCCAGCTCAACGAGCGCGACGGCTATTTCTACGGCCGCGGCACCGGCGACGACAAAGCTCAGGCCGCTATCTGGATTGCCAACTTGATTCAATACAAAAAGGAAGGATTCAAGCCCGACCGGGACATCATCGTCGCGCTCACCGCAGATGAAGAAGGAGGCGGTCCCTTCAACGGTGTCGATTGGCTCATTACCAATCACAGGGATTTAATCGATGCGGAATTCTGCCTCAACGAAGGCGGCTGGGGTGAAATGATCAATGGCAAACACGTGGCCAACTATCTGCAAGTCGCCGAAAAATATGTTGCCAACTTTCGCTTTGAAGTTCGCAACAAAGGCGGCCACAGTTCGCTGCCCGTCGCCGACAACGCCATCTATCATCTCGCCGGCGGTCTCGAGCGTCTCTCTCAATTTGGTTTTCCCCTCAAAACCAACGAAGTGACGAAGGCCTATTTTCAGCAGATGTCGAATCTCGAAAGCGGCCCACTCAAGCAGGATCTCGCCGCGGTCGCTCAGGGCTCGCAGGAAGCCATGCAACGCGTTGCGGCCAGCTCTGCGGCGTTTAACGCCACGCTGCGAACAACTTGCGTGGCCACTCTGCTTGAGGGTGGCCATGCTGTGAACGCGCTGCCTCAGCTCGCTGCCACCACGGTGAATTGCCGCGTTCTGCCCGAAGACTCAGCCGATTACGTCCTCAGTACGTTGCAGAAAGTCGTCGCCGACGATCAGGTCTCCGTCAAACTCCTCAACCAGCCGTCTCCCGGGCCCGCTTCCCCGCTGCGTCCCGACGTTCTTGGCGCCGCGCGCCGCGCCACCGAATCGCTTTGGCATGGAGTTCCCGTCGTTCCCAATATGGTCATGGGCGCCACGGACGGACGCTACTTGCGCATTGCCGGCATTCCCACGTACGGCATTCAGGGCATTTTCATCGATCGCGACGACGTTCGTTTTCACGGGCGCGACGAGCGCATTCTCATCGACTCGTTCTACGAAGGTCAGAGCTTTCTCTACGACCTGGTCAAGCTGCTGGCTAAGGCCGCCAACTAATGCAGCCGCATTTGAACTCAAAACTGAATTCTGAATACTGAGAACTGAGAACTGAATACTGAGAACTTCCTCTACGAACTTCCAATCAGCCAGCCGGTCAAAAACACCAGAACGCCGCCCACCACCACTTGAAACGTCGCCTGCAAAAACGGCGTGTCCATATATTTGTGCCGCACGTAGCTGATCACTATGAGCTCGGCCGCCACAAAGATAATTGCCACCAAAACCGCAACATGAAAACTGCTGATCAAGAAAGGGAGCGTATGCCCGACTCCCCCCGCCGTAGTCATTAGCCCGGTGATAGCTCCTCGTAACCACGGTGAACCTCGCCCCGTCAGGGAACCATCGTCGGATTGCGATTCCGAGAATCCCATCGAGATCCCAGCACCGACAGATGCGGCCAATCCCACGAGGAACGCCTTCCAGCTGTTGTGAAAGGCAAAAGCCGCTGCAAACAGCGGCGCTAGAGTCGAGATCGACCCATCCATGAGACCTAGAAGGCCCGGCTGAATCACCTGCAGCAGGAACAGCTTGCGGTGCGACTCCTCTTCTTGTGCTTTCGCGCTCGCGGTCAGATGCTTTTCTTCCAGCTCGCCCGCCGTCTGCGTGTGTTTCCTCTCTTCGTCCGCAAGCTGATAAAGCAATTCGCGCGTGGACGCATCGCTCGTTCGCGTAGCGGCTTTGTGATAAAAGCGCTGCGCTTCCAGCTCCATCACTTCCGCCTGCTTGCGCGCCACCTTTACGCCCAGCGGCCGCACCAGCCACACCGGCTTTCTCTGCAGAAATCCTTTGACGTTTTCCCGGCGAATCAGCGGAATGTGCTCGCCAAAACGCTGGCGGAATGTAGTGACCAGCCGGTCGCGGTGCACTACCTCTTCTTTGCGCATGTCCTCGAACATCTCCGCGGTGGAGGGATACTCCTCGCGCAACGCGTCGGCAAATTCTCCGTAGATGCGCCCGTCCTCGTCTTCCGCGGCGATGGCAATCGCCAGAATTTCCTTCTCCGACAAATCCTTGAATTTCTTCAGCATCGTCCTCGACCTCGCGTCCCCGTAGTGGCGGGTCTTCAAACCCGTTTTTCTTTTCCTGATTTCCTGTTCGTCTGTTGAGGACAAAGAATCGCATAAACCGGACAGGGAAGTCATCTTGGTACCGCAAGCCTGCCTGCCGCGGGCAGGCGCGGCGAGGAATCGCGGCTGAATTTGAACAAGGGCACGCCCATAAAAAAGACGTGATTCTGTGCTTCCCTGCCTTCTGGTTCTTCCTTCTTCATTGTTGCTTTCGCTTTCTGCCCTTCCTTTCCGCGCAACGAGGGTCCTGCATCTTTTTGCTTGACATACGAATTAATTAGTACTAAGAAGCTGGTATGCGCCCACGAAACAGCACGCTGACTCCCCAGGAACTCGAGATCATGAAGCTCGTCTGGCAGCGCGGCGCCGCCACCGTGCGCGATGTCTACGAGGCCCTCCTAGAGCACCGCAAAATCGCCTACACCAGCGTCATGACCATGATGAAGATCCTCGAGACCAAGGGCTATCTCAAAAAGCGCCGCCAGGATCGCGCCTTCCTTTACCGCCCCGCGCAACCCCAAAATCAAATCATCAGCGGCATGATCCGCGAATTCATTGATCGTGTTTTCAATGGCTCGGCCGAACCTCTCCTCGTCCACCTCGTCAAATCGCGCCGCCTTCGCGAAAAAGACTTGCAAAAAATAGTTCGCATGGTCGAGGAAAGCGAATGAGATTTTCTGGTTCAGAGTGAAGGAGCCGCCTATGGACATGCCGCTGTGGTTTTCAAATTTGCTTTTCTGGAGTGTCCAGGTAGCCCTTCTTGTTCTGGCCGCCGCATTTCTCACGCGTGCGCTTCAACTCCGGCAGCCTCGCGTTCTTCTCGGGTATTGGCGGTCGCTCCTTGCCGTTAGCCTGCTGCTCCCGCTGATTCAGCCCCGGCATCGCCCGCCAATAATCGCAGCCACCGTACTCTCAGCCGACTTCGCCTTTCCGCCTCCTCAGGTATCCAGCCCCGCCACGGCGCACTGGCTTCTACCTGCCCTTCAAACGCTCGCTCCGATTCTTGGCATCGTGATTCTCGCTGGCATTGCCTGGCGCGTTGCCATTCTCGCGCTCGGCCTTCTCAGACTTCGCCGTCTTCGGCAATCCTCTCGCCCCATCGCTTCTTCCGGGGAATCCGCTGCGGTTCTCGAGGCCATGCGCGCGCTCCTGGCTGTCCCCGCGGAGTTCTGCGTTTCCTCCCAAATGGATTCGCCCGTTACCTTCGGCTTCTTTGCGCCGGTCGTGCTCCTTCCAGACCGTTTCACTTCCCTGGAGCTCCGCTTCCAATCCGCGATTGCCTGTCACGAACTGCTTCACGTCCGCCGCCAAGACTGGGCCCATCACCTCGGCGAAGAAGTCCTGCGCGCTTTCTTCTGGTTTCATCCCGCCATCGCCTGGCTCATCTCGCGCGTCCGTCTCGCCCGCGAGCAGGTCGTCGATCTCGAAGTTGTCCGGCTCACCAACGCGCGCAAGTCCTACCTCGAAGCCCTGCTCGAGTTCACCAACAGCCGCACATCCCTCGCTGCCATTCCCGGGCCACCCTTTCTCGCCGAACGCCAACTCGTCGAGCGAGTTTCACTCATGCTCAAGGAGGTTCGTATGACCCAAAGAAGACTGATCGCTACATTGACCGTCATCTCGTGTTGCCTCGCCCTGGTCATCGCTCTTGCTGCGTGGACTTTCCCGCTCAAAGCGCAGAGCATAACCGGCGGTGTGACCGGTGGTGTTCCCGGCGGCTTCGCACAAGGCATTTCGGGCGGCGTTGCTGGAGGAGTTTCCACAGGCATCGCTAACGGTGTCAGTGGCGGTGTCTCCGGCGGTATCAGCACCCACGCGTCGCCCGAGGAACCTAGCGTGGACTATTCCACAGTTTGGACCGACACCGTAAAGAAGGGCCCCATGCCCCTGCAGGTTCGCGGCAAAGGAACGCTCGCTCGAGGAGAAGGTTCCGCGAACTTCGTCGCTCGCGTGACCGTTCCGGCATCCATGGCGGCTGACGTGAAGCCGGGCCAAAATGCCGCCGTCGCCTCGCAAAAAGGTCCCCTCGGGAAAGGGCGCGTCAGCAGCCTTGGCCCGTTATCCAACGATGCACGAACAGTGGACATCGCTCTCGATGCCGTGCCTCAGGGCGCCTCGGTCGGCCTCGAAGTCATGGCCAACATCGACATCGGAAAACTGGACAACGTTCTCTTCGTCGGACGCCCTGTGAATGGCGCCTCGAACACCGGCATCGACCTCTTTAAGATCATCAACGATGGCAAGGAAGCCATCCGGACCCACGTGAAGTTTGGCCGTGCGTCTGCGAGCACCATCGAGGTCTTGTCGGGGCTCAAAGAGGGCGACAAAGTCATCATCTCCGACATGTCCAGCGTGGCCAACGCCGAACGCATCCGCCTCGCCGACGAAAAACGCCTGGTAAAGAAGTAAGGTTCTTCAGAGCTTCAGCCTTAGAGCGTGGTGTAGAGGATCTGGACAAAGACGTCGCCATTGAAGAAGCCCTTGCCCCAAGTCTCTTCGAGATCGGCAAGCGGCTTGGCAGCGACAGCTTCCTGGGCGGACTTCCCCGCCGACTTCAGCTTCCCAACGCGGTCGCGCGCGGTGATCAGCATGTCGTGGAACTTTAGAATGTCGGCTTTGGTGCCCAGCGGGCCATGGCCAGGGACGATCTTGGTGTCGTTGTTGGCAAGTTTCAGAATCTTTTCGTTAGCAGCGATCATGCCGCCGACTTTGCCGCCGGTGGCGGCATCAATGTAAGGATAAATGCCGTTGAAAGACAAATCGCCTGTCTGGATGACGTTGGCTTTTTCAAAGTGGATGAAGATGTCCGTATCGGTGTGCGCAGGAGCGACGTGCTCGAGCACGAGCGTTTCGCCATTGGCCTGCAGCTTGTGTGCGGTCGCGAAAGTTTGCTGAGGCAGGGCTTCCGCGGGCGACGGCGGAAAATGCAAGTTGAGAACCAGCAGATCATGCGCTTCGGACATGCGCTTCTTCGTGTTTTCGTGCGCCAGAATGGTTGCGCCGGCGGCGTGCAGTGAAGCATTGTTGTCGACGTGGTCGAAATGCCAGTGCGTGTTGACGACCGTTTTCAACGGAGCGTTGCTGATCGCGTCGAGCGATTCTTTGAACTTGGGCCAGACGGGCAAAACAAAAGTGTCCACCACCACCTTGCCGTCGCCGCCATTGAGCACCACCACGTTTCCGCCAGGGCCGGAAAGCAAAGTGAGATTGTCGGCGAGCTTCTGCTGCTGAATAGGGTTTGCGGCCATCTGCGCGCGAAATGCAGCGACCGGGTCGGCGGGAGGAGCCCCCTGCTGCGGCGCATTCCAAAGCGCATTCCAAGGAACAGACGCGCGCAGGAGCGAAGCAGGGAAGAACTGCGCCAGGAGTGCGCTGCCTGCCAATGTGGCGGAATCGCGCAGCATCGCGCGGCGCGAAGTTGGTTTCAGAGAGGAGTTCGAGGACATAGTTTCACCTTTCGATTTGAGATGGTCTACTGCTGGGTTGTGGCAGGAACTATACCGCATTTTGAGCGTGCCGGGAGCGAAGGAGATTGTGGGGGCACGATTACATCGTGCCCATAGGCAGGAACGGAATGGGGCTAAACCATGAAACCTTGGGTGCGGCAGACTTGGACGATGCCGAGGCGGTCGTCGGCGCCGACTTTTTGCTTCATGCGGTACAGGTGATTCTTCACCGTTTGCTCGGAGAGGCAAAAGCGGTTCGCGATTTCCTTGTTGGTGAGGCCTTCGGCAACCAGCGGAATGAGTTGCTGCTCGCGCCGCGTGAGGCCCAGACGTTGGTGGACGCTCGCGGATGGGAAGCAGGTGGCTTCACGCTCGATATAGCGAAACAACGCCGCGCAGAGCGTGCCCGGGCAAACAGCTTTTCCGCCGTGGATGGACTTAACGGCCTCTACTACGTCCTCGGCCGAAGCGTCGCGAGGAAGATAGCCGCGAACACCGGCACGGATGCATTGCAGGAAGTTGGTTTCGTCGCCGCTCACGTCGATCAAGAGGATGAGGGCCTCAGGCGTGGCCGACCGTACTTTGCGAATCTCGGCAAGGTCCCAGTCCAGATTTCCTTTGGAGGAGAGGAGGAGGATTTCCGTATCGTGGATTGCCGACAAGACGGACGTTCCCGGTCCCGAAGACGCGGGCAGATCGTCTTTTTGAAGCCAGTCTTGAGCGGCGTGTTGAACTGCCTTTGGAAATGGTCCCACGGCTTCGCTTGTAATGACTTCGATATCGCCATTCTTGGTGAGCATGCGGGAGAGGGCTTCCCGCAGGAGACGGTTTTCGGCGGCCACAAACACGCGCGGCTTCGCCGAGGTTGGCGACGCGCGGCTGCCGCTCGAGCCATATCCGGCGGCTGCCCCATGGACTTTCCCATTGCCACTTGAGCTGGCATGTCCGTTGCCATTCGGGCGCGCGTGCCCGTTGCCATTGGAGCGGATTGGAGCCTTTGGGCGCTCCTCAACTTGCAAAGTCCGCCGTGTGGCTGTGGTCATGACGGATACCTTTCCAATGCCGAATTCCTATTAACTGAAGTTTCTATGAATTCTCGACGAATCGCTGTAGCAATAAACCTCGGACTGCCTTTCATTTCAGCAATTTCGCAGCCGCGAACGCGCCTTGTGGATTTTCCTTTCGTCCGCCGCAACGTGTTGCGGAGAAAGTCTTTATGCGTCTCCGAGGACCAGCATTGTCCGACTGACGTTTCTCCTTTTGGTATTTCGCCTCATCAGGTACTCCAATTTGGGACTTTCTCCTTCTTTTCGGCGCCAATCCCGATTTCGTCCTCCCTTTTTCCTCAGTCCCAACCTTTCTTTTGTAGTACCTCCGTACTACTATCTTCTCGCGAGGCATTACCCCTTTACGGGTACATCCTCGCTATAGGTTTTTGTCTCGCCGCCGAACTAGACTTGTTCTTGGATAGACAGGTATTCGTCCGGAGAGTCGGTTTTGCCATGGCGACCCACAACGAAGCAGTCACGGAACTAATGACCAAGAAACCCTCAAGCGAAGCACCAACCAAACAGGCCGCCACGCACACCGAGCGGCGCGGCAAGCGCCGCTGCAAAATCACGCAGCTCATGCGCATTCGCCCCTCAGACCCGAAGAAACAGCATTTCGAGGACTTGCGCGGTTCGGTGAGCGTGTCCCGGTCGGGAGTGTACTTTCAGTCGAGCGAGCCGGGATACGAGGTAGGCTTGCGGCTCTTTGTGACCATGCCTTATTCGAACGACCCGGCCTCCATGAATCGCGAATATCTGGCGGAAGTGGTGCGCCGGGACGTTTTGCCCACGGGCATGTTTGGCATCGGGATCAAAATCCTAATGGAGATGGGCATTCAGCACTCCTACAATTTCGGCGGCAGCACGCCTTTTTGATTCGGCTTTTCGCGGCCGATTTCGCAGGAAATTAGGGCAGCGCATGGAGCGCGCGACCAAGTGGCAACTCAGCGGATTGCGTAGGCCGCCAGCCGCATCTAAGCGGATTCAAAAACAAGAACGGGCGTCCCAGTGAAAAAGGGCGCCCGTTCCTGTGTTTGGGGGTGGAGAGAACTCGTTATGAAGCCTGTCCAAAGAGCCGCATGGTGCGGTGGCGCAGCATGCCTAGCTGGCGGTTCAAAGGATGCCTCCGGGGCAGGAACGTCAAAACCGGGGCACGCCGTTGCGTCAGCTTGTTCATCGCGAGCATCAGGCGCACGTCGCGTCGAGCAAATTTCAGCCCGGATTCGAGAGCTTCGCGGGCGTCTTCGCGGCGCCCGGCGGCGGCGTAAACTTCGGCCAAATTCAAGTAGAGCTGCGCCTGGTTTCTCTTCATGCGAACCGCGGAATCGCAAAGGCGCTCGGCTTCGCCCCATTTACCTTCCGAGCGCGCAATGACCACGCCGAGGTAGGACATGTAATAGGGATTGTTTTTGTCGAGTTCTACGGCCTTCCGCATGTGGGGAAGAGCTTTTTCCGCGTGTCTGTCTCGAAGGAAGGTCAAGCCAGTCTTGAACTCCCGAAAAGCTTCCGTATCCATCATGGTCTCACCTCAGTCGCCCCGGGGAATCCGGGCTGTTGGAATTCCAGGGAGTGGGGGCGTTCCCGCGCGGCGCGGAGGGTGTACGCGCCAACCGCAATTGGGAAGTGCCAAGAAGGAGTGTTCCGCGAAGCCAAGTGATCAGCGGAACGGCAAGCACGACGGTTGCGAGAATGTTTCCCATCCCAGTCATTTTTGAACGTACATGAGGTTTCGCGGAGAATCTACTGAACGTGAGGACAGTCTTGGTGCAGCGGCACTCGCGTTGTAAGGGACGCGGCAGGGACAGGTAGTACTTCGTAGGTCTTTCGTTCTATGTAATGCGTAGTTATGAAAAAAATTGCAAACGCTCTTACTTTTTAGCGGATGAAGGCGCAGGCGTTAGTTTTTTCCGTCGCCTCTCGCTGATTTTCTCCAATCGCTGCGCCAGTTGCCCCAGTCCTTGAGGGTGGCTTTGTACATGGATTTGGCGGCTTTGTGGAGCCAGCGTCCACGGCGGGAAGCCAAGTCACGCTTGACGTGATCCACGGCTTTCGGGCTGCCCAAATGCATGTTCGCCGTTTCCCAGCCCATGTCGTAGAGCAACCGCGACTCGTCCTTCTCTTTGGGCAGGGAAGAGAGTTCGATGCGGGAGCAATCGGGCGCCAAGCGGCGAACCAGCCAGTGACCGTGAAAGCGGACGCAAGGATCTTTGACGCGGATGGCGGAATTCACCAATTTTGCGCCGTACAAATCTTCCGCGGAGCTGCTCTTGATCCAAGCCCATGCTGACGTTCGAATGCCTTTGGCTTCGCGGGCGATGAAGGCCCCTTGCCAGGAGGAAAGCGCGAGGATTCGGGGATGTCCCAGGCTACCGAGGCCGGCGATTCGGCGCTTGAGTTGGTAGGCGCAGCATGGTTCTGGAAGCGACTCCTCGATAAGCTTGCGCGCTTCGGCAGGTGGCTTGGCCGAGTAGGGCGGGCACTGCTGCATTTTTTCCCAAAAGCGCACGGGATCGCGCAGTTTGCTGAGGGCCAACAGACGCAGCCATTGATGATGCTCGGCGAGGACGAAAGCTTTGCCACCTGCGGCAATTGCATCGCGGTAGCCTTCTTCAATGCCTTCAGCGGCTTCTTTCCGAGTGAGGCATAAATGTTCGCCGGATATCGCCAGAAAGGCGCTGGTGGTTAATCGCACAAGGTCCAGGGTGTACGCGGAGGGCCAGGCCTCGTCGAGATCGTTGACGCCCCAGATGAGGCGGCCCTCTTCATCGCGCCAGGTGCCGAAGTTTTCGATATGTAAATCGCCAACGGCGAGAACGGACGGCGCCTTGGCTAAATCGGGGCAGACGTCCGGCCATAACTGGAGCCAGCGGTAAAACGTCGCGCGAAAGAAGGGAAAGGCCGCTTCAGCCAT
>Ga0075436_100002149_pt1 | contig 13589 bp, 12 predicted proteins | sample RhiMethybrSRZTD5_FD_75303 | JGI IMG/M metagenome (GOLD analysis project Ga0075436, IMG submission 75303) | Populus rhizosphere microbial communities from Tennessee, USA - Rhizosphere MetaG P. TD hybrid SRZTD5 | ecosystem: Host-associated > Plants > Roots > Rhizosphere > Soil | place: USA...
GCCCTCGTCGAAGCCGCCGGCCTCCGCGAAGATCGTGCGGCGGACGGCCCCGCAGCCGGACCAGAAGGTCGACGCCTCGGGATTGCCCTGCTGGTGGACGAAGTGGTGCAGGAGGTTGCGGTACTGGGAGACGAGGCCCGGGGCGCGGGGGCTCGCGTCGTAGGATCCGAACGCGGCCGACACCTCCGGCCGCTGCTCGAAGAGGGCCAGCACGCGACGGATGGCGTCCGGCGCCACCGCCACGTCGGAGTCGACGAAGAAGAGGATCTCGCCGCGCGCGAGCGCGGCGCCCTGGTTACGGGCGCCGCCGGGCCCCGCGTTGCGGGGGAGGCGGAGCACCGTGACGCCAGCGCGCTCCGCCTGGGCCGCCGAGCCGTCCGTCGAGGCGTCGTCCACCACGATGATCTCGGTGTCGGCGGTCGCGGCGCGCTTGAGCGCGGCCAGGCACTCGGGCAGGTGCGCGGCGTCGTTGTAGACGGGGACGACCACCGAGATGCGACGAGCCCCTTCGTGGCCGCGGTCCCACGCAGGATTTTCGCGGATTGCGGACCCGACGGGCTCCATGAGGCCTATGTCGGGGCAAGTCCTGTGCCAGCGGGTACTTACGGGCCGAAGAGGGGGCTGGTTGCGTCATTTGCTAGTAGTGGTGCCGCAATCGAGCCGAGAAGCCCAGGTAGCTTAGGCTCCGTCGGCGAGGCCACGCACAGCGGACGAGGATCCGAATCGCCACATTGGGTAGTGGGGTTCCCCACCTGCTACCAAATCTGTCGCGGGGACTCAGCGCTTGCGGATGGCCTCGCGGACGACCTGGTACATCCCGAGCACCCGCGCCCAGTAGAGCGCCAAGAGCGCGGCGGAATAGAGCACGGCGCCGGCCGAGGCCTGCGCGATGAGCCGGAGACCGTGCGACCACGTGGCGGGGAGGAGCTGGCGGGTGAGGAGGACCGCGACCGTCATGACCACGCAGCCGACGACCGCGGGCTTGAGCGCGTCGGCGAAATCGCGGGCCCGCACGTCCAGGATCTGCACCATCAGGTACGCGACCGGGAGCACCGTGATCGGGAAGCCGATGGCCCAGGCCCACGCCACGCCGGCCACCCCCCAGTGCAGGCCCACGTAGAAGCCAACGGGCAGGACGACCAGGGTCAGGATGTTGAGCCACATGTTGGCGCGGAAGTGGCCGGTCCAGAGGAGCACGTGGGAGATCAGCATCTGGCAGGCGTTGAACGCCATGTAGAGGCAGAGGATCTGGAGCGGCAGGATCACGTCCACCCACTTCGGGCCGAGGGCGAGCAGGACGAAGTCTTCCGCGGTGAGCGCCAGGCCGACCGACATCGGCAGCGTGATGTAGGAGACCGCCTCGGTCAGCAGCAGGAAGTACCGCCGCAGCAGGCGCGGGCTCTCCTGCACCGAGGAGAAGACGCCGGGGACGACCTTGCTCACCATCGAGCTGACCTCGGTCACCGGAAGCGAGGCGAAGGTCATGGCGAAACCGAAGATGCCCAGCGCGTCCTTGCCGAGCACCCGGCCGATGAGGGCGGAGTCGAGCGAGCTGTAGCCGTACCACGCGCCGCGCGAGACCAGCATCCGCCACCCGGACATCAGCGAGCCGGCGATCTGCCCGAGCTTGTGCGGCCAGCCCACCCGGAACGGGCGCAGCGCGTAGAGCGTGGCGGTAATCACCGCGCCGCTAATCAGGGAGTTCAGGACGAGCGACCAGTGACCCAGCTTGAGGGTGGCGGCGCCGGCCACCACGAGGGCCGCGACGGTGACCTGCAGTCCGTGCAGCCAGGCGAGCGTCCGGAAGCGGAGGTCTCGCTGCAGGAGCGCGCGGGGCAGGACCTGCATCGCGTCGAAGATGAACGTGACGCTCAGGACCGCCACGATCGCCGCCACCGCCGGCTCCCGGAAGTACGACGCGATGGCTGGCGCGAGGGCCAGGAAGGCGCCGGTGAGCAGCACGCCGAGACCGAGCATCGAGCCGGCGAGGCTCGCGAGCTGCTCGGAGCTCAGCTTGCGATCCTGGATGATGATTGCGTCGAGCCCCATGTCTTCCACGAGGCGGGCGAAGCCGATCGGGACGGTGGCCATCGCCACCAGGCCGTAGTCGCCGGGCACCAAGATGCGGGCGACGTAGAGGGTGGCGACCCAGCTGATGACCTGGGCGATCCAGCGGAACGCGACGGTCCAGGCGATGCCCGAGACGAGCGATCGGTCCAGACGACGCTGGTCCTCGACCAGGCCGGCGGCGGGCGATTCGTTCGGGCTCGACATGCGGGCTGCAGAGCGTACCAGAGTCGGGCGCGGGTTGCAGTCTCGAGCCTCAGAGGCTAGCGTGTACCCATGACGCCCCCCGCTCTCGCGCTGGCACTCGTCGTCTGGTCCGTCGTCATCGCCGGCCTCGGGGCCTCCGCCGCGGCGGCAGGGCCGGGCGGCGACTGCTCCTCGGAAGGCGCGCTGGCGGGACGCTCAGACGTCGTCTTCTGCGAGCCGTGGGAGGATCCAACCTGGTGGCAGAAGGGCTACCTGAGCGACGGTGCGAAGACCAGGGCGCGCCCCGTCACCGCCGAGCGGGTGGCGCGGACGTCGGTGGTCTCCACCGGCTGCATCTCGGGCAACTGTCTCGAGGTCGAGCTGCGAAAGGGTGAGGCCGGCGCGCTCGCCGTGCACTGGCCGCTCTCCGCGGTGGGCCAGCGACCCGAGGAGCTCTTCATCCGCTACTACCTCAAGCTGAGCGAGAACTTCAACCCGAACGTGTGCGGCCCGGACGGCGCGGTGGTCGACTCGGGGGGCAAGCTGCCCGGGCCGGCCGACATGCGGACCGACGACGATCCGGGTGGGCAGTGCGGCAACGGCGGCAACCCGTCGGACGGGCTCCACTGCTGGTCCCTCCGGTCGAAGTTCCGGGACTGCTACGGCGGCTCGGGCGGCTCCGCGTGCGCGAGAGGAGCGCGGGCCCGCTTCGGCCACTACGCCTACTTCCCGGGCAGCGGCGACCTCTGGGGTGTGGCCGGCTTCTGGGACAGTAACAGCTACGACCAGTCGACCGGGGCGGGGGGCTCCTGCCGGACGACGCCCAGCAACATGTATTGCGGCAAGGGCAGCGGCGGGCTTGCGGGAGGCCGGTGGTACCGGGTCGAGATGCGCGTGAAGATGAACACGCCGGGCCGGGCCGACGGCGTGCTCGAGGGCTGGCTCGACGGGAGGAAAACCTTCGAGAAGACCAATATGGTCTACCGCCTCCCGGGCCACGACGATCTGCACGTGCGCACCATGTGGCTCAACGTCCACACCGGCGGCGACGTCCCCAACGGCAACTGCGTGGACCAGAAGGTCTGGCTCGACCAGATGGTCCTCACCACCGGCGGCCTCCCGGGGGAGTGGAAGCGCTAGCGGCAGCCGATCCGCTGGCTGCTGATGATGAAATTGTCGAAGTCGCGCGACTGCACCTGTGGCGCGCCGTCGTTCCAGTAGTTCTCGAGGTAGACCGCGTTGATCCCGTACTCCTGGAAGCGCCCGATCCAGCCGAGGCCGGACAGGCGCGCTTCGTGACGGTCGTCGATCCAGAGCTCGAACACCCCGTTCGAGCGGCCGGGATCGTTGAGCCGGGCACGTGCCTCGACGCAGTACCACTTCCCGACGTGCCGCCGATCGAAGATCGGAGTGTCGCTCCAGGCCCGGGTGCCGAAGGCCAGGTTGGGGAAGTCGTTGTACTCGGTCGTCAGCAGCCGACCCGCGAAGCCGACGCCGGATGCGGGCTCGATGGCCAGGCGATCGAGCGGCTCGCTGGGAGCCCACACGTGGGCGATCATGGCCTGCGCCCAGTGCGGCGCCAGGCTCTGGGCGCGCGACATCTTCGCCGCGCCGCCGCCGATCCAGTTGGGCGCGTAGCGGACGAACACGCGCCAGTAGACGTCGCGGTACACCTCGGTGCCCGCGTCGACGGGCCGGAAGTCGGCCCCGGGCACCTTGCCGAAGTGCACGTGCAGGACGCCGGCTCCGACCTGGTCGCGCACGAAGATCGCGCGCATGCCGGGCGTGCCGCCGTACCCGATGCCGGGCGTGCGGACGAAGCTCTCGCGGCCCTCGTACTCGGAGTACTTGGCCAGCCGATCCTGGTCGAAGTCGTCGCACCAGATCCAGCCGGGCCGGGGCGCGGCACACTCGCCGGGCACCCACTTGAGCGGCACCACCGTGATCGTGGCGGAGGCCGTCCGGCCCTCCGCGGTGGCCACGATCTGGGCCACGCCAGGGGCCAGGGCACTCACGATGCCCTCCTCGGAAACGTGGGCGATCGACGGGCTCGTGGTCGTCCAGCGCAGGCCGCGGTCGGCCAGGGCCTGGCCACGGGAGTTCCGGGGCACCCCGCGGAGCAGGATCGCATCGCTCGGCTGGAGCGTGTCCCGCTCGGGATCGATGCTCAGCGAGGCGACCGGATCCGAGGAGCGGATCGGCACGTCCGACGTGCCGCACCCGCTCCCGATCACCAGCGCGATGCCGAGCAGCCAGAGCCGTCGTGTCATGGTGAGCGAGGTCACGATACACCACGCCCCCGCCACGCTGAAGTCGAGTCGGCTTGAAACCGCACGCCCGACCGGCTACTATCCGACCCACGGACGATTAGCTCAGTTGGCAGAGCACCGGCCTCACATGCCGGGGGTCACTGGTTCAAGTCCAGTATCGTCCACCATGACAATCTACGGACCCGGGGGGTGGCACTTCCCTCCGGGTTTCGTGCTCTGCGGTGATGTCGAGCTGGAGCGAGACGCATGATGGACCCGTTCTCGGATCTCTTCGACCTGGTCACGCTGTGTGTCGGTCTCGGGCTGATCGCATGGCTCGGCTGGCGCGAGACGATGCGGCGGAAGACCTCGGTGGACCGATCGCTGGGCCTCGGCATGCTCGTCTGGCTCGTGAGTTTCGGCTTCGCGCTCTACTTGATCTTCGGGTGATGGGCCGGTCGGCGGCCCCGCGCCGCATCGGCTCGAGGCCCGTCGTGGTCCTGCTGGGGCTCCTGCTCGCGGCCTGCGCGACGGCACCACCGGAGCCCGAGTCGCGCCAATCTACCCTCGCGACCGCGGCCGCCGAGTGCGCGGCCGGCCGGCCCGGGCTCAAGGTCGTGCGGGTCGACCCCGACGGCCGCGTGCACGTCACGGTCGGGCCAGGAGGTGAGCGCGACGTCCCCGCGTTCAACGCGTGCTACGCGCAGAAGGCCCAGGAGACGCTGAGCCGGGCCCAGGTGCTCGAGTCCCGTGCGTCGGCCGATTCCGGCTCCGGCCGGCCGGGTACCCACGTCACCTCGGTGCCCATCCGGCTGGTCAATCGCAAGGTGCTGGTGCCGGTGGTGCTCAATGGCGGGCCGCCCGCGACCTTCATCCTCGACACGGGCGCCAACATCACGGTCGTCAGCCCCAGCCTCGCGCGCCGCCTGGGCGTCGAGGGGGGGCCGGGCGAGCCCCGCGGTACCGCGCGCATGGCGAGCGGTCAGGAGGTGGAGGTCACCGCGCGCCGGCTGGAGTCGATCGCGGTCGGCGGGGCCCACATCGACAACTTCGGCGTGGTGATCTACGACCTGGCGGGCGTGGCCAGCAGCGCGGGGCCCGGCATCGTCGTCGACGGGCTCCTCGGCATCGACTTCATCGGGCGTTTCACGACGACGATCGACCCCCGGAACCAGACCCTCATCTTCCAGCTGGACGACCCGTCGACCCGGTGACGCTCAGCGGGCCTCGAGGACCATCGAGGCCCCCATCTCGCCGATCATCATGGACGGCGACTGGGTGCTGCCGCTGACGATGCGGGGCATGATCGACGAGTCGATCACGCGGAGCGCCTCGAGGCCGCGTACCCGGAGGCGGGGATCCACGACCGCGGCGTCGTCGATCCCCATCTTGCACGTCCCCACCGGATGGTACGTGGTGATCGCGCTTCCACGCACGTAGTCGGCCACCTCGAGGTCGGAGCGAACGTCCGGCCCGGGATAGAGCTCGCGGGTGAGGAACGGATGGAACGGGCGCGCGTGCATGATCGCCCGGGCGTGCCGGATGGCGGCCACGAGCGCGTCGAGATCGCCCGGCTCCCGGCAGTACGCCGGGTCGATGAGCGGCGCGGTGGCAGGGTCCGACGAGGCGAGGCGGACGGTACCGCGGCTCTCCGGTCGCAAGAACGCCGCCTCCAGCGTCATGCCGTGTCCCTCGACCCGGGTCCGGCCGTAGTTGATCCAGATCAGGGGCATGAAGTGCATCTGGATGTCGGGCGTGGCCGCGGCCGGTCCACTACGCAGGAAGGCGGCGCCCTCGCAGATGTTCGACGTGGCGATGCCGGTGTTGAAGAGCAGGAACTGGAGGCCGAACTTCAGGAACGGAAGCGGGCGGTCCCAGTTGTCGTAGGTGATGGGCCGGTTACAGCCGGTGATCACCTGCACGTTGAGATGGTCGTGGAGGTTCCGGCCCACGCCCGGCAGATCGTGGACGATCGGGACGCCCAGGCGTTGAAGCTCGGTCGCCGGACCAATCCCGGAGAGCAGCAGGAGCTTGGGCGAGTTGATCGCCCCGCCGCTCACGATGACCTCCCGCTCGGCCTCGAAAGCGTGCGCCTGCCCGCGGTGTCTGACCTCGACGCCGGTGGCGCGACCGTGTTCGACGCGAATTCGGGTGGCGTGCGCGTGCGCGAGGAGCGTCAGGTTGGAGCGCCCCCGGGCCGGGTGGGCGAAGGCATCCGCCGCGCTCCAGCGGCGCCCGCGTCGCTGCGTGACCTGGTAGGTCCCGACCCCCTCCTGGGCGGTTCCGTTGAAGTCCCGGCGGTACGGTAGCCCGACCGCCTGCCCGGCCTCGACGAAGACGCGGGTGAGGGGATTAGGCTGCACCTGCTCCGAGACGGCGAGAGGACCACCCCGGCCGTGGAAGTCGTCGTGCAGGGTCTCGTTGTTCTCGATCCGCTTGAAGGCGGCGAGCACGCGGTCGTAGCCCCAGCCGTCGTTGCCGAGCTGCTCCCAGCCGTCGTAGTCGCTCGCCTGGCCCCGGACGTAGGTCATGGCGTTGATGGCGCTGCCGCCGCCGAGGGTCCGGCCCTGCGGCAGGTAGATGCACCGTCCGTTCATCGCGGCCTGCGGAACGGTCTCGTACGGCCACCGCAGCTGGGGATCGAACCAGTTGGTGAAGCGGGCCAGCAGCCGCATGGCCAGGGATGACCGGGCCGAGCCCGCCTCGAGCAGGAGCACGCGGACAGCGGGGTCGGCGCTGAGCCGATAGGCGAGCACGCAGCCGGCCGGACCGCCGCCCACGATGATGTAGTCGTAGGTCTTCCGGTTCATCGGGAGGAGCTGACGAGCGGAACGACGGGGAAGCGGTCAGGCGACCGCGTTCTTGCCCTGGGTCATCGCGAGGTCCACGACCGACCGGAGCTGGTCGAGCGAGAACGGCTTGGCGAGGACGAAGTCGACGCCCTTCGTCTGGGCGTCCTCGGACCCGAGCCGATCACCGTAGCCGGTCATCAGGGCCACCGGCGTGGTGGGCCACCGGGCCTTCAGGCGGCGCGCCACCTCGAGCCCAGAGATACCGGGCAGCCCGAGATCCACCATCGCCATGTCGAAGACCCGCGCGTCGAGCTCGACGAGCCCGGATTCGCCGTCGGGCGCGGTCACGACGGTGTAGCCGTGGCGGCTCAGCAGCTCGCGCAGGACCTCACGGACCTCTTCGGAGTCGTCCACGACCAGGATCTTGGCTCCCTGCGCCGCCTTGGCGGGGGCGGGTGCTTCCTGCGCCGCCGCGATGGCCGCCGGGCGCGCCGTCTCGGGTCGCGCGACCGGCTTCTCGGCACCGGTGGGCAGCCACACCGTGAAGAGCGTACCCTTGCCGGGCTCGCTCTCGACCGTCATCTCGCCGCCGTGCCGGTCGATGATCGCGTAGGCGCCGCTCAGGCCGAAGCCCTTGCCCTTCTCCCGCTTGGTGGTGAAGAACGGGTCGAAGATGTGCAGGCGAATCTGCTCGGTCATGCCGACCCCGGTGTCGGCGATCTGGCAGTACGCGCGCGTACCTTCGGTGCCGGTGCGGAAGGTGAGGTTGCCGCCCTCCGGCATCGCGTCGAGCGCGTTGAGGGTGATCGCGGTGAGGACCTGGCGCAGCTCGGCCATGTCGCCGGGCACCAGCGGGACCGGCCCGAGCTCGGCCTGGACCTCGCCGGTGATGCCGCGGGCGGCCAGCTGCTGCGTCCAGCGCGACCGGGCCGACGCGGCGATCTCCTCGATGAGCTGGTTCAGGTCGAGGGGCTGGAACGGCCGGGCCGGGCGGGTGCGGCTGAAATCCTGGAAGCGACGAACGACCCACGCGCCCTCGAGCGCGACCTGCTCGATCATGCGGAGGGAGCGACGGACGTCGGGATCCTGTACGTCGGCGAGGAGGAGCTGGGCGCGCGCGAGAATGCCGGACAGCGTGTTGTTGAAATCGTGGGCGACCTCGCCGGCCATCTCGCGGAAGGCGCGGAGCCGCTCCTGCTGCACCACGCGGAGATGGCTCGCGACCAGATCGTCCAGGAGCGAGCGAAGCTCGCCCATGGTGGGGCTCTGGTCGCCGACGGGCGTCACTGCGGGGCCGCCCTTCTCGCGCCTCAGGCCTGGGGCGCGCGGGGGTCGCGAGCGAACGGACTCGACTTTGACGGCCCCTGGAACTTGTGAGCGACCTGGTTCACGAGGTCCTTCATCTCGCCCAGCAGTTTCGCGGCCGACTCGCCGGCCTCGGTCTGCTCGGTCTTCAGGCGCTCGTTCTCACCCTGCAGGGCGGCGACCTCCGCCCGCAGCTGCTCGACCTCTCGCTGGGTGCTCTCGGCGAGGCCTCGCTGCTGCTGCAGGTCGGCGCGGGCGCGGGAGAGCTGGTCCTGCAGGTCGGTGCGAGCGCGGGTGAGCTGCTCTTGCAGATCCGCGTGCTCGCGCTGCGCGGACTCCGCCACCGTCTGGAGGCGCTCATTGTCCTCCATGAGCGCGGTGACCGTGCGGAGCACGTCCTGCATCTCGTCTACCCACTTGGTCAGCGGATGGCGCATCTCGGTCCTCGCGGCGGGTTCGGCCGAGTTATCCATCGGAACGTTTCCTCCTGTTACACCTGTCCCAAGATCGCCGGTCTCCAGCTCGGGCGCTGTCCAGGTGTTCCTCGCGCCCTGACTCGGGGGACCCATTCTAGCCCCCGGCCGGTCTGCCCTCCATCGCAAAGCCATGACGACCGACCTGCCCACTCGGAGTACCTTGTCCGGGGCAGATTTGAGCATCGTCACCGAAAGAGCAACGGCGATGCCAGTGGGTAGGCAGGTATGAAATCAATTACTTACGAGGAGAGACTTGAGGGAAGTGTGCAAGAATTGTCAGGGCGAGACCCCCTCGGCGTCACCCCACATTTTCCCTTCCACTGTGCAGAGGGGGCTGCTACGCGAAGTGGCTCAGGAACTCCCGGAGCTTGAGGTACTCCGCCCGGGCCAGGTTGGCGAAGACCAGGACCGCTCCGCCCGTGTAGGCCTCCCAGACCAGCGAGGGCAGACGCAGGGTGCCGCCGACATCCGGTCCGGGCAGTTCCACGACCACGACGTCGCCGACCGAGAGCCGACTGTCCAGGGTCAGTCGCACGCCGGACGTGCTCAGGTCGACGGTGCGCCCGTGGATGGCGTCGGCGTCCTCGGCGCCCGCTTCGATGCGCACCGGCAGGCTCACCGCCACTCGGCGCGCCCAGCGGCGGATATCGCCGGGGGCCACGAAGGGCGCGATCCGCTCGGCTTCGCCCTCGCCCAGGGTGAGAAATGAAACGCCGAAGCCACGGGAGTCTGGCCGGGCAACCTTCACGAGGATCTCGAGGCGTCCCGTGTCCTTCGGCAGGGTGATCCGGAGCATGAGCGGTGTATCCGCCTCGATCTCGAGGTCGGTGCTGATCCGCATGCCAGAAAGGCTGACGTCGATGACCTGGCCGACGCCAACCCGGCCGTCGGCGGCCTCGAGGATGACGGGCCATGCGGTCCGCATGCGCGGGAAGCGGCGGCGGTCCTGGCCAGTGAGCACGGCGGCCCTCCTTCCGACCATCGTACCTACCCGAGGGTCCAAGGCGGGCAATTCTTCCTACTGAGGCTGCCGGATGATGACGGCTCCGTGGGTCCGGAGTCGATGCGTGACCTGGGGGGAATTCCTGGAATCGTCCTTGCGTCGATCCAGGATGACGCGAACCTTGGTATCACGGGAGAAGGCCTGGACCAGATGGCTATAGAGATCGGCCTGACCGCGCGCGACGACGATGAGCCAGCGCTTGGCGGACTGGCCGTTCATTTGGTGCTTCTCGATCGACTCGGGCATCGTGTGGTCCTCGATCCGGGACGGAGCAAACCCAGGGCCACTTCGATTGGACGAGTCAATTCAGGTACATACCCCATCGGATCCCCGCGAATCGTGCACGAAAGTGTAGGCTGGATGACGGAAAGTGTCTCCGCGCTGTTAGACTTGAGCACGCGAGCATGAAATCTCTTAGTCATTTCAAGTTCATAGGTGCTCTGATGGTCGGGCTGTTCGTTGTCATCGGCCCGTGCGCCGCACCAGCAGCCCAAACGCGCCGATCTCCCGCACAAGAGCCCACAAAGACAGCCACGAAGCTCGAGAAGGCCACCTCGGACGTCATCGCGGCGACGGTCAGCTATCGGGCCGCGCTCGAGAAGGTGCTGGCCATCCACGAGCGGGAGCTGGAGCGTCGGACCGAGCTTGCCGAGCTGCGTCACGACCTCTACGAGCGGGGGGTGCTGTCCCGCCGCGAGTTCGAGGACGGCCAGCGGGCCCAGCTCGAGGCCCAGCGGAATGTCGAAGATACTCGCCGCGCCATGAGCGATGCTGATCGTATGCTCTCTGAAGCCCGCATGGCCGAGTCGCTGGCCCGGTTGACTCCGCTGGCGCGCGGCGGCTACGAGGAGACGCCGGGGCTGGTGCGCTACAACGGCACCGCGGCCTGGTCGCTCACCGGGGATCTGCCGCGTCTGCAGCAATTCTTCCTCGCCCGCTTCGGGCGCCCGCTGCCGATCAGCGCACTGGGCCAGACCGCGCTCCACGACCGCATGGGCTTCGACCATCGCAACGCACTCGACGTCGCGGTCCATCCGGACAGCCCCGAGGGGCGCGCGCTGATGGAGCATCTGCGACTCGCCGGCATCCCGTTCATCGCCGCCTGGGGCGCGATCCCGGGCTCGACGTCCGGGGCCCACATCCACGTGGGGCAACCGTCGCCCCGATTCACCGTTCAGCGCTGAGGAGACCAGATCCCGTGAAGCGACACTACTTCGGTACCGATGGAATCCGCGGCGAGGCCAACACCGAGCCGATGACCGCGGCCACCGCGCTGCGGGTCGGCATGGCGGCCGGCCGCTACTTCACTCGCGGCGCGCACCGGCATCGCGTCCTGATCGGCAAGGACACGCGGTTGTCGGGCTACATGCTCGAGCCCGCGCTCGTGGCCGGCTTCACCGCCGTCGGGATGGACGTGATTCTGGTGGGGCCGATGCCCACGCCCGCGGTGGCCATGCTGACGCGATCGCTCCGCGCCGATCTCGGCGTGATGATCTCGGCCTCGCACAATCCGTTCGCCGACAACGGCATCAAGCTCTTCGGCCCGGACGGCTACAAGCTCTCCGACGAGGCCGAGGCGACCATCGAGACCCTGATGGACGGGGAAGGGGGCCTCCAGCTCGTGGGGCCGGAACGGCTCGGGCGCGCGCAGCGCCTCGACGACGTGCACGGGCGCTACGTCGAGTTCGCCAAGAGCACGCTGCCGAAGGGGCTGCGGCTCGACGGCCGCAAGATCGTCATCGACTGCGCGAACGGCGCGGCCTACCGGGTGGCGCCGGCCGTGTTGTGGGAGCTCGGCGCCGACGTCGTGCCGATCGGCGTGAAGCCGGACGGGTTCAATATCAATCGCGACTGCGGGTCGACCGCCACCGCGGCCATGTGCCGCGCGGTGGTCGAGCACGGGGCCGATCTCGGCATCGCGCTCGACGGCGACGCCGACCGCGTGATCCTGGCCGACGAGAGCGGGCGCGTGGTCGACGGCGATCAGCTCATCGCGGTGGTGACCGGCGAGTGGGCGCGGGCCGGCACGCTGCGGGGCGGCGGCGCGGTGGCCACCGTCATGTCCAACTTCGGCCTCGAGCGCCACCTGGCCGGCCTCGGCCTGATGCTCGTCCGCACGCAGGTGGGGGATCGCTACGTGGTCGAGCACATGCGCGAGCAGGGCTACAACATCGGCGGCGAGCAGTCCGGGCACCTGATCCTGAGCGACTTCACGACCACCGGCGACGGCCTGATCGCCGCCCTGCAGGTGCTCGCGGTGGTCGCCCAGCACGACCGGCCGATGAGCGAGGTCTGCCACCGCTTCGAGCCGCTGCCGCAGGTTCTGATCAACGTGCCGACCTCGGGCCGCTCCTCGGGAGACTCTCCCGAGGTGACGAAGGCGATCACCGAAGCCGAGGCCCGCCTCGGCAAGGACGGCCGCGTCCTCGTGCGCCGGTCGGGGACCCAGCCGCTGGTACGGGTGATGGTGGAGGGAGAGGACGAGGCCGTCATCCAGTCCCTGGCCGAGGAGATCGCCCGGGCCATCCAAGGAAGTAGTGGTAGCTGAGGCGCGATTCTGGGAAGCAATCTGCCCACGCATCCTCCAGCGACTTCCTAGCCGGCGCCGACAACTAGCCGAAACATAAGCACCCGGAGGCCCCGTACCATCTGGTACAGGGCTTGCCCCAAGGGCGGGGCGTGAGCGCGATCTCCGTCATCGTCCCGACCGCCGCCACGCAGGATCGGGCCGCCTCCCTCAACCGGGCCCTCGAGAGCGCGCTGGGCCAGGAAGGCGTCCGCCCGGACGTGATCGTCGTCGCCAACGGACCGGGCTGCGACCCGGACGTCCTCGCGACCCTCGCCCGGCGCCGCGACATCCGGCTCATCCGGCGACACGAGGCGGGGCTCGGCTCGTCGATCAGCACCGGGCGAGACCTCGTCAACGCGCCCTTCTTCGCGGAGCTGGACGACGACGACCTCCTCTTGCCGGGCGCGCTCGCCACGCGCCTCGAGCGGATGCGCGCCCAGCCGACCGTGGACGCGGTGGTCACCACCGGGTTCCTGCGCGCGGGCGAGCGCGAGAGTCTGAATCTCCCCGATCTCACCCGGTGCGCGGCCGACCCGCTCCGCTCGCTGATGGACACGATGTGGCTGCCGCCCTGCGCGGGTCTCTTCCGCACCGCGACGATCCCGACCGAGTACTTCCGGGCGATGCCCGCCTATCTCGAGTGGACGTACCTGGCCATGGTGCTCGCCCTCGAGCGGCGCATCGCCTTCGTGGCGACGCCCACGTTCGTCTACAACGAGGACACCCCGGGCTCGCTGTCGAAGTCGCGCGAGTACGTGCTCCGCCAGCCCGAGGCGATCAAGACCCTGCTCCGCCTGCCGGTGCCTCCCGACGTGCGCCGGCGGCTGCGCCAGAAGTACGTCGCGGCTCTCCACGGCGCCTCGGTGACCGGCCTGTCGCTCGGGCGGACGTCGCTGGCCTGGCGGCTCCACCTCCAGACGGTGCTCTATCCCCGGGGCTGGC
>Ga0075436_100002150_pt1 | contig 13584 bp, 13 predicted proteins | sample RhiMethybrSRZTD5_FD_75303 | JGI IMG/M metagenome (GOLD analysis project Ga0075436, IMG submission 75303) | Populus rhizosphere microbial communities from Tennessee, USA - Rhizosphere MetaG P. TD hybrid SRZTD5 | ecosystem: Host-associated > Plants > Roots > Rhizosphere > Soil | place: USA...
CCCAACGATCAAGTCCAGGCCATCGCGATCGATCCCAGGCAGGTGGCGATCACGAAGACGATCGCCGCGCTGGGCAAGGGGCCGGGCCACAGCCTGGTCGTCCTGCCCGACAAGAAGAAGGCCGCGGTCAACGTCGCGGGCGACAACCTCATCGCGTTCCTCGACCTCGAGCACGGCGCCGTCGACTCCACGCTCCAGACCGGCGCGTTTCCCTGAGACCTTCACCTCACGCCGGACGGTCGGTTCGGCTTCACACCGGAGCGCGAGGCGGACACGGTCTCCAAGATCGATATGGTCAGCCGCACGCTGGTCAAGACCGTCTCATTTCCCGCCCGCAGCAAGCCGCACATGCTGCGCGTGTCGCCAGACGGCAAAGAAGTCTGGGTGCAGACGGCCGACGCGAACACCAACGTGGTGCTCGACGCGTCCGATCTGACGGTGCTGGCGACCCAGCCGACCGGCAAGCAGCCGGTGACCAACGCGTGGACGCGCGACGGGCGCTACTCGTTCGTGACGAACGGGCAGGACACGTTCGCTCAGATCTTTGACGCGCGGACGTTCAACGAAGTGAAGCGCCTGACGATCGGCCTCGGCGGCACCAACATCGGCTTCAGCAAGGACGGCAAGACCGCGTTCATCGCGGTACGCGGGACGAACGAGGTTGCGGTGATCGACATCGCCAGTCTCGCGCTCGCGACGCGGATTCGCGCGGGAACGGAGCCTCAGGGGCTGATCGTTCGCTGATTCTCTTCGCGGTTCGAGCGACGCGTTCTGAAGCCGGCCAGCGCCGCGCACCCCACGCCGAGCAAGAGCAGACAGGCCGGCTCAGGAACCGGCTGAAATGCCTGGAAGCCTGGCACGACCCACTCTGCGGACGAGGTGAAGACGTCCGTGCTGGCACCGCTGGTCCCGAGCGTCGTGAAACTTCCGGTACACGTGGCGAAGGTGTTGCCGTTGCAGAAGAGATACGACGCGGTGATGTCGTCGCTGCTGGAACTGCCTTTGGTCAGCGCCAACTCGAGCTGGGTAGCCCCAACCGGCGGCGCCAGGGGCACCGTACTGATCGGAGTGAACAGATCGTGGGCAAAATCCAACCAGGCGTATTGCAGGACCGGGCCGGTGAGACCCGCGCACCCGGCAAGGCTGGCTGAACAATCGCGCACGCGGAGTTGGAGGAAATTCCCGGGGGTGGTGGGACTGTTGTTGGTGACCATGATGTCGTAGGTGCCCAGAATGACCGTGGGCACCGTCAGATCGAACAGGCCGGTGACTGTGAACGTATTCCCTGACATCCCTCCCATCAAAGTGTGCGGCGTGGTCGGGCTCGTGGTGCCGCTCTGAAGAGCGGCGGAAACGATTTGGATTACCGGGATGAAGGGATCCGGCTGGTGGATGGTGTTCCCATTGGCCGGATTGAGGAGCGCCTGGCCGTTATTCATGGTGGTCTCGGGGATCGTCCCCACGACGAAGTAGTTCGCAGGGCCCGTCGCTCCTGGTGGGGCGAGGAAGTTAACGCCGGATGAGACGACGGTGCCGGATCCCCCACTCAGTGACGCGACTTGGCCAAAGGAATCATCAAAAATTGGTGTGCCGAGGCGTGTGACGCCGAACTCGTCGAGAGCGAACGTATCAGCGGCCGCTTCCCTGGGCACGGCGCTCAGACCGACGGACATGAGGACGAGTAGCACGATTACGCCTGCCATGGTGACGCCTCTCTTTCCTGGCGCGACCGTTCCTTGGTCGAGGGATTTCGCCACGTCGGGTGTCGTAGAACAATCCCCAGAATTGGGGACCTACGCCGTTGGCAGTTCGCGTTATGCTCCCCGCGCGAGGTCGCCGATGAAGAACACGAGGCGCACGCGCGTGTCGCTGGTCGAGGACGACGCCGACATGTGCAAGCGCCTCGCGGCCTCGATCCGTGGGAAGGACTGGCTCGAGCTGATCGCGACGTACCGCACGGGTGCCGCCGCCCTTGCGGGGCTTGCGGCGAACGCGCCCGACGTCCTCCTCGTCGATCTCGGATTGCCGGACATGTCGGGGCTCGAGGTCGTGCGCTTCACCGCGGGACGACACCCGGCCTGCGACGTGCTGGTGATCAGTGTCTTCGGCGACGAGGCGAACGTACTGGCGGCGCTGGGAGCGGGCGCGCGCGGCTATCTGCTCAAAGGCTCGCTCGAGCGCGACGTCACCATCGACATACGCGATATCCGCAATGGCGGCTCGCCGCTCTCTCCCCTCATCGCGCGCCAGGTTCTCCGACGACTACAACCGAGCCGACCGAACCACCGGCAGCATGTCGCCGAACCGACGGGGAGCACAGGCGAGGAGACCGAGCTCAGTCCGCGCGAGGCTGAGATCTTGAACGCGATCTCGCGTGGCTTCTCGTATGCCGAGATCGCCGACAACCTCGGCATCACGTTCAGCACGGTCCACACGCACCTGAAGCGAATCTACGGAAAGCTCGCGGTCCATTCGAAGACCCAGGCCGTGTTCGAAGCCGGTCGGCGCGGTCTCTTGTCATGAGCGCGTGGAGTCTCGGCCTGCTGGGGGCGGCGTGTCTCTGGATCGCGGCCCCGACCGGGGCCGCCGCCCAGGCCGTCTTCGAATTCCGGGCCGCCGACTTCGTCCTCCACGACTCCGATCATCCGCCTGGCGATGCTGCTGGATGGCAGCGCGTGACTCTGCCGGATGACTGGTACGTGTCGCGTCCGGGTGTCTCGGGTGTCGGCTGGTACCGAATGCAATTCGAGTTGCCGCCGGGCCGCCACTCGATCCACACGATCTATGTTCCTCGCGGAAGCGCGCGCCGTCTCGTGGTCTTGCTCAATGGGGCGCGCGTCGGGACGGGTCTGATTCAGGGCGACGCACGAGCGCTCAACTGGGATTCCCCCATGCGATTTGCGATTTCCCCGGCGCTGTTACGCGACGGCCGGAACGTCATTCACGTCAGAGTCGACGCTACCGCAGACCTGCGACAGGGGCTGGCGACGGTGACGGTGGGCCCCGGCGGGACGGTCACGCCGATGTTCTTTCGCAGGGCCGCGCTGCAGGTCGACTCACTGCGAATGTTCGGTGGAGCGGCACTGCTGATCGGACTGATCGCCGGCGTGTTCTGGCGAAGAAGCCGTGATCCGGTCATGTTCTGGTTCGCCATCACCGCCTTCGCATGGGCCGTCATGTCGGTGCCCTGGTTCGGTCCGCAGTTCGGCGAATGGAAACTTGCCGGCAGCCTGATCAATTTCCCGCTCCGTTTCGCCTACGCCGCGCCGCTGCTCGTGCTGTGCCTCCGTGTGGGGGGCCGCCGTTCGCCGGCCATCGAATCCGGGATATGGCTGTTCACGCTCTGCGGTGCGGCGGCGATGCCTCTCGCCGGTGAGGCGTTGCAAAGCCGCATCATCACGCTGTGGAGCATCACGTATTTGGTCGCGCTCGCCGCGCTGGTGGTGTTTCTCGGTGTCCGCGCCGAAAAGCGTGACGTGTCGTTCAGGGTCGTGCTCGCGGGCATCGCGCTCGCGGCGGTGCTCAATGTCTTCGACCTTGGACGCTGGATGGGATGGCTCAACTACGACAACCTCACGTTGACCCACTTCCATGTCCCACTCCTCTTGTTCGCGATCGGGGCCACGATCGCTGACCGCCACTTCAGGGCCGTCGCCGCCGTCGAGCACGCCAATGTTGAATTGGAGCGTCGGGTGATAGAGACCACGCGGGAAATCGCCGCGAGCTATCAGCGGCTGCTTGAAGCGGATTTCGAGCGGGCACGGGCGCTGGAACGTAATCGGATCATGGCCGACATGCACGACGGCGTCGGCTCGAGCCTGCTGAGCCTGATCGGTATGATTCACTCGGGCAAGACCGAACGAGCCGCCATCGAGCGCCGCGCGCAGGAGGCGCTCCTCGAGCTGCGCCTGGCCGTCGACTCACTCGGACCTGTGGACGGCGACCTCGGCGTGGTCTTGGGCAACGTCCGCCATCGCATGCGCGAAGCGATCGAGAATTCGAGCGCGCGTTTTCAGTGGCTCGTCGGGGAGCTGCCGCGCATCGATCACCTGACCCCGCAGGGGGTGCTCGCCATCCAGCGGATGCTCCTGGAGGCGATCACGAACGCCCTCGAGCACGCGCAGGCCAAGACCATCACGGTACGAACCCACGTCGATGACGTCGATCGCACGCTCGTCATCGAGGTCATCGATGATGGAATAGGGTTTGACCCGGCGGCAGTGGTGCGTGGCCGAGGGCTCGATAACCTGCAGGCCCGTGCACGAGCCGTCGGGGCGGTCGCAATCGATTCAGCGATGGGACGCGGCACCCGTGTGAGCCTCGCGCTGCCGCTCCAGGCATTCGGAGCCTGAGTCGCTGCGTATCCTTGACTGAATAACCGATTCAGTTATTATTCGAGCCCATGAGGCGTCGTCCCGCCGACGGGCTCGACCAGGTCATTGCCGCCGCCCTGCGCGTTTTCTCGGACAAGGGGTATCGCCGCGCGCAGATGTCGGACGTCGCGCGCGAGATGCGGGTCGCCCCGGGCACGCTCTACGGCTACGTCGCCGGCAAAGAAGCGCTCTTCCACCTCGTCGTGGACCGCGCGTTCATGGCTGAGACGAACGGTCCGGCGCCGCGCCTGCCCATCGCCACGCCGCCGCCGGGCGCGACGCTCGAGCGGCTCCGCGAGCGGCTCGCGGCCGACAGCGCGTTGCCGCCCCTCGAGCGCGCACTGCGGGATGGACGGCCCAGAAACGCGCGCGCCGAGCTCGAAGCGATCGTCGGCGCGCTCTACGATCGGGTCGCCGGCGCCTGGCAGGGCATCATCATGCTCGAGCGCTCGGCGCTCGACTGGCCCGAGCTGGCGCACGTCTTCTACGTGGACATGCGGCGCGGTCTGCTGCGGCGCCTGGAGCGTTATCTCCAGACGCGCGCGCAGGCCGGCCTGCTCGCGGACGCGCCCAGCGCGTCGGGCGCCGCGCGCTTCGTGCTGGAGACGGTCGCCTGGTTCGCGATGCACCGGCATCGCGATCGCGACGCCGACCTCGACGACGCCACCGCCCGCCGCACCGCCATCACGCTGATCGCCAACGCCTTCACGCGCGCCGAGCGTGGCGCGCATCCGATCCGAAAGGAGCACCGACGCCGATGACATTCGACTGGATCGCGACCGTCCTGTCGTTGATCTTCTTGGGCGGCGTTCATCTCGATGGCTGGGCGCACAGTCACGGCCGCGTCGACGACACGTTCTTCACGCCGTGGCACGCCGTGCTCTATGGTGGGTTCCTTGCGATGACGGCGCTGCTGCTCGGGACGGCCGTCTGGCGCATCGCGCACGGCGCGCGCGGGCGCGACGCGCTGCCCGGCGGCTACGGCCTCTCGCTCGCCGGCGTCGCGCTCTGGTTCGTCGGCGGCCCCTTCGATCTCGCGTGGCACAGCATCTTCGGCTTCGAAGCCAACGTCGAGGCGCTGCTCAGCCCCGCCCACGCGGTGCTCGCGCTCGGCTTCTGCCTGATGACGACAGGCCCGCTGCGTGCGGCGCTTCGACGGCCGCCCGGGCGCTGGCGCGACGAGCTGCCGATGCTGCTGTCGCTGACGTGCCTCGTCTCGAACCTGACGTTCTTCACGCAGATCGCGCATCCGCTTGCCAATCTCTGGGCCGCCGGTCCTCGGCGCTGGTCGCAAGACGTCACCGAGCTCGGCATCGTCAGCATGCTGCTCACGACGGTCATCCTCATGGCGCCGCTCCTCCTGCTGCTGCGTCAGGGCCGGCTCCCGGCCGGCGCGCTGACCATCATGGTCGGTCTCAACTCGATCGCGACCGGCTTCCTATTCGACCACGGCCCGTATCCGGTGGTCCCGGTGGCGGCGATGGTCGCAGCCGCGATCGCGGGCGACGTTCTGCGCGCGGTGCTCCGACCGTCAGCGTCGAGGCCGGCGGCGTTTCGCTGGTTCGCGATTGGCGTGCCCGCGCTGCTGTATGCCGGCTACTTCGCGGCGCTCGCCGTCACGGTCGGGATCGGCTACTCGCCGCACCTGTGGATGGGCGTCGTCGTCTTCGCGGGGGTCGTCGGGTGGCTGCTGTCCTATCTGCTGCTACCGCCGCGCGCGGTCGTCGGGTGCGAGCCGGCGACGGTCTAGGACAGGTCGAAGGCTTCGGCGAAGCGGCGATACGCTTCGAGGTGATCGCCGTACTTGCGGTGTCCCGCGGTGTGCTGGGCGCACGCGAGCAGCAGACGCTCACGATCCGCCGCCTTGCTCTTGAGATAGTCCTCGATCAGGCAGAGGCCGAGCTCCTGGTTGTGCGGATCGTTACCGATCTTCGTCGCCCCCGTCGCCAGCGTCTGCACCAGCGCCACGCGATCGGCCCCGCATTTCAGATAGGCGGCGGTGAGGCCCACGGCCTCGTCGGGACGCAGCGCGAGCAGCGCGGCTTCCAACCGCTCGAGCAGCGCGCCGGGCCCGAGCGAGTCCGCGCCGGGCGGCGTCACGATCGCGCGGCGGCCGTTGTCCGGCGTGTTGGCCTGGTGCTCCGCTGCGCGGTTGATGAACGAGGTCGCGACGAACAAGAGCTTGAGCCGGTGCGGATGCTCGAACGTGTCGTAGAACCACGCCAGCGTGTTGCAATACTCGTAGCCGTGCTGCGACATCGAGAAGTTGTTCGGTGCGCCGGTCTCGAGGATGACCTGCGCCGAAGCCACCTGGATGGCGTCGAGAATCCGGCGCGGACTGCACCCGGCCTTCAGCAGCGCGACCACCGCGTCGATCGCCGACCACTCGCGCTGGCGCGTGATCGTCTCGACGAGCATCGCCTCTTCGGCCGCGGTCAGCGGCGTGTCCTGACGCAGCAGATCGGCGTCGCGGCCGTCCAGAAAATTCTGGACGACGTTGCAGCCCATCTCGTAGGTCGAGTACCAGCGCGGGCCCACCGCGATGTCCGGCACGCCCGCGTACAGCACGTGGTGCGCCGCGTCCCAGCCGAGCGCCTCGCCGAGCTCGATGGTGGCGCGTGCGCGGAACGATTTGTGCCCGGTCGTGTAGGAGCGGTTGTTCAGCATGCGGTCCTGCACGTCGATCAGTCCCGCGAAGGCGAGATGCGCGAGCACCTGGCGCCGATGCGGCGTGTCCTGCATGAGGCCGAGGAAGACGGGATAGGCCTGCAGCACCTCGCCGCGCTGCACGAGCGTCAGCCAGTGATTGAGTCGGTCGCCGATCGGTCCCTCCAGCGGCAGCGGCTCCTGATCGGGCCAGTGCGCTTCGGGCATCGGCGGCGCCTGATTCACCTTGATCTCGTAGAGGCGGGTGTAGTGTCCCGGCGCTTTGCCGAGCAGCTGATTCCACGGATCGAGGCCGCTGGGGATGTACCAGACGGATTGGGCCAGCGGCAGCATCGCGAGCTCGGGGCGCACCATCGCGGCGAGCGGCAGCGATACGCGCTCACTCAGCAGGCAATGATCGTTGTTGACGAACTTCACGACGCCGTCGTCGAGCCGCTGATGGTACGGCACGTGGGTGTACGGCGCGTGGATACGCACCGTCTCCGACATGATCTCCGTCGCTGGCCGCTTCTGCTTGATCAGCTCGTAGAGAGCCGCGCTGGCGCCGACCTGGTCCCGGGCGAGGATCCGCTCCTGCAGCCGGGCGTAGTCGGAGGCGATCGACATGGCGGGGAGTATACGCCCGAGCGCGGTTACCGCGTCAGGCGCGGGTCCAGGCCGTCGCGAATCGCGTCGCCAACGAAGTTGAGGCCGACGACCGTCACGAACAACGCCGCGCCCGGACCGAAAACGATCCACGGCGCCTGCTGTAGATAGCCGCGGCCGGCGTTGATCATGCTGCCCCACGACGCGGCCGGCGGCTGGACACCGAGGCCCAGGAACGACAGCGAGGCTTCGGCGAGAATCGCGAACGCAACGCTCAGAGATGCCTGCACGACGATCGGCGTGGCGGCGTTGGGCAGCACGTGATGGCGCGCGATCCACCAGCCGGAGGCGCCGAGCGCCCGCGCCGCGTCGACGTACTCGCGCGTCTTCACGCTCAGCACCTGGCCGCGCATGAGCCGCGCGAACGTCGGCGTGTACACGACGCCGAGCGCGATCAGCACGCCGCCGAGTCCTGCGCCGAGCACCGCGCCGAGCGCCAGCGCCAGTACGAGCGGTGGAAAGGACAGCACGGCATCCATGAGCCGCATGACCACGCCGTCGGAGCGGCCGCCCGCGTAGCCCGCTAGCATGCCGAGCATGCCGCCCGCGGCCGCGGCGATCGCGATCGAGACGAAACCGGCCACGAGCGACACGCGCGTGCCCCAGATCACGCGACTCAGCACATCGCGGCCGACGTTGTCGGTGCCGAGCCAGTGCGCGCGCCCCGGCCGCGCCAGGCTGTTGCCGAGATTCTGCGCGAGCGGATCGTACGGCGACAGCAGCGGGGCCGCCAGCGCGACGAGGACCGCAGTGAGGAGCACGGCGGCGCCGAAGGGCGCCAGCCGTGCGCGCACGGCGCGCCGCAGCGCGTCCCAGCGGCGATCGCGAACCGCCGTGTCGGTGCGCGCGGCCAGCGCGCGCTCAGCGAACGCGGATTCGGGGATCAATCCAGCCATAGAGCAAGTCGACGAGCAGGTTGCTCACGATGAAACCGATCGCGATGAGCAGAATCACGCCCTGGACCAGCGGATAGTCGCGTGCGAACACCGCATCGACCACGAGACGGCCCACGCCCGGCAGCGCGAAGATGTATTCGGTGATGACGGCGCCGCCGATCAGCGTGCCCAGCTGCAGGCCGAGCACGGTGACGACCGGGATCAGCGCGTTTCGCAGCACATGACCGCGAATCACGACCGATTCCGACAGTCCCTTGGCGCGCGCCGTTCGCACGTAGTCCTCGCCGAGCGCCTCCAGCAAGCTCGAGCGCAGCGTGCGCATGATCACCGCAGCCAGTGCTAAGCCCAGCGTCACGGCGGGCAGCACCAGGGAGCGAAAGCCCGACCAGCCTTCGTCCAGCGGGTCGAGATAGCCCGAGATCGGCAGCCATCGCAGCGTCACGCCGAATACGAAGATGAGCAGCAGCGCGAGGAGGAAATTCGGCAGGCAGATCCCGAACAGCGCGAACGAGGTCCCGAGCCGATCGACGGCGGTGTTGTGACGGACGGCGGAGGCGATGGCGACGGGAAACGCGACGAGGACGGCGATGGTCATGGCGAGCAGCGCCAGCTCCAGGCTCGGCCGGATGCGGCGGCCGACGTTTTCGATCACGGGCTCGCCGTTGCGGATCGAGCGGCCGAGGTCGCCGCGGAGCAATCGCCCCATCCACGCCACGTATTGCACGGCGATGGGGCGGTCGAGGCCCAGCTCGCGCCGCAGGCTTTCCTTGGCGGTGGCGTCGGCGGACTCCGCCATCATCGCGTCGACGGGATCGCCGGGCGTGAGGTGGAGGAGAAGAAAGACCCCGGCCGTGACGAGCAGCAGAACGGGGACGGTGGCGAGGAGCCGCCGAACGATTACTTCAGCCACACGTCCTTGAAGCGCATCATGCCGTCGGGAACCGGCTCGTAACCCTGCACACGTTGGCTGAATGCCTTGGGCTCGATCGGATGGACGATGAAGACCATCGGCAGCTCGTCCTGCAGGATCTTCGTGATGTCGCTGAAGATCTTCTTGCGGTCGGCCTGGTTGCTGACCTCGCGCGAACGGTCGAGCAGCGCGTCGAGCTTTTCGTTGGAGATGCCGGACCAGTTGAACGACGTGCCCGGCGTCGTCCTGAAGAACTGATAGATGTTGCCGTCGGGATCGGGGCGTCCGCTCCACTGGAACGAGATCATCTCGAAGTTCTTCGCGTTGCCGTCGGAGATCAGCGTCGACGCGTCAACGAGCTTGATCTTCATCGTGATGCCGGCCTCGCGCAGCTGCGCCTGGATGACCTCGGCCTCCTGCACGTTGATCGGAATGTTGTTCGTCGTCATCGTGAACTCGAAGCCGCCGGGCTTGCCGCCCTCCACCAGCTTGGCCTTGGCCTTCGCGATATCGCGCTTGATAGGCGGAATCGACTTGTCGTACGCCCAGGATGTCGGTGGGATCGGCCCGTTCGCGGGATAACCGACGTTGAGCCACACGCCCTTGACGATCTGCTCGAGGTCGATGGCGTAGGCCACGGCCTGGCGGATTGCCTTCACGTTGAACGGCGCGCGGCCGAAGTTGAGCTGATAGGCGAAGGCCGCCAGCGACGGCACGTCGAGCACGGTGACGTTCTTGTCCGCCTTGACGGCCGCCACGTCGCGCGGCTGCACGTAGTCGATCACGTCGATCTCACCGCTCTGCAGACTCTGCAGCTTGACCGTGTCGTCGGGAATCGGCCGGTAGCGCACGCGATCGAGGTAGGGTCCGCCCTGCTTGCTCCAGTACTGCTCGTTGCGCTTGATGAGCAGATGGTCGTCCTTGATCCACTCCACGAACTCGAACGGCCCGGTGCCGGCGCCCTTGGCGTTGCGGCCGAGCTCCACGCCGCGCTCCTGCACGACCTTCGGCGAGATCATCATGCCCGCGCGGTCGGTGAGCGTGGCGAGCAGGCTCGCGTCGGCCTTCTTCAGATTCAACTTGATCGTGTACGCGTCGACGGCCTCGACGCTCCCGATGTTGGCGACTTCGCCCTTCCGGATCGACTTCGGCTCCGTCTTCATCCGGTCGAAGTTGAACTGCGCGGCCTCGGCATTGAAGTCGGTGCCGTCGTGGAACTTCACGCCGCGACGCAGCTTGAAGATGAGCGTCTTCGGATCGGGCTGTGTCCACGATTCCGCGAGCCCCGGCTTGATGCCGAGCTTGACGTCCAGCGTCACGAGCGGCTCGTAGATGTTGTGATAGACCTGCCGGTCCACCTTGCTGCCCGACAGGTGCGGATCCATGGTCGCCGCCTCGATATAGAACCCGACGCGCAGCGTGCCGCCCTTCTTGGGCGTCTGCGCGGCGACGCTCCGCGGCCGCAGACCGACGACCGCAGCCGTCGCCGCCGCCGCGCTCGAAGTCACGAAATCGCGCCGCGAGAGTGTCATGTCGCCTCCTTCGCAGGCACTGCGGTTGCCGTGAAGTGCGGACGAGTATAACCTCCCGCCCATGCGTTACCAGTGGCCCAAGCGCAACCAGTCTGCGGCGGTACTGTCGTTCGACGTCGACGCGGAATCCGGCTTCCTCTTCCGTGAGCCCGAAAAGGCCAAGCGCAGTCTCGGCGATCTCGAGGAGCGCCGCTTCGGGCCACGCGTGGGCGTCGACCGGATCCTCCGCCTGCTCGATCGCCTCAAGCTGAAGGCGAGCTTCTATATCCCGGGCTGGACGGTCGTGAATCATCTGGCGCCGTGCAAGCGCATCCGCGACGCCGGCCACGAGATCGGCGCCCACGGCAACGTGCACGAGGCCGTCGGCATGCTCGACGAGATGCAGGAAAAGCGCGTGATGGCCGAGCAGCTCGCCATCCTGAAGGACCAGCTCGGCGTGAAGCCGGCCGGCTATCGCTCACCGTCGTGGGACGTCAACGTGTGGACGCCGGCGCTGCTCAAGCGCAACGGCTTTCTGTACGACAGCTCGCTGATGGGCAACGACGTCCCGTATGACGTCGATACGCCGGAGGGGCCGCTGACCGAGGTGCCGGTGCAATGGATCATGGACGACGCGCCGCTGTTCCGTCACGTCTACGGCGCGGGCAACGTCATCGCCGATCCTGCGCGGGTGTTCAACCTCTGGTCCACCGAGTTCACCGCCATGCACAAGGAGAACGCCTGCTTCGTGCTGACGTGTCATCCGTTCATCAGCGGGCGGGCCTCGCGCGTGCAGCTGCTCGAGGATCTCGTGAAGTTCATGCGCAAGCAGAAGGGCGTGTGGTTCACGACGTGCGAAGAGGTCGCGCGCTGGCACGTGCAGCAGAGCGGCGCCGGCAAGCGCAAGTAGGAGGACGCCATGCGCCTTTCAGATAAGGTCGTCATCGTCACCGGCGGCGCGCGCGGCATCGGGCGCGCATACTGTGTCGGCCTCGCCGCCGAGGGCGCGCGCGTGGTCGCCGCGGACGTACTGGATTGCAAGCCGGTCGTCACGGAGATCGAGACGCGCGGCGGCCAGGCCCTGGCCGTCACGTGCGACGTCTCGCGCGAGAGCGACACGCAGCGGCTGGCCACCGAAACGCTCGCGCGCTTCGGACGGATCGACGCCCTGGTCAACAACGCCGCGCTCTACGGCAACCTCAAGCGGCGCCCGTTCATGGAGATTCCCGTCGAGGAGTGGGATGCGGTGATGGCGGTGAACCTCCGCGGGCTGTTCCTCTGCGCGCGCGCAGTGTTCCCGACGATGAAGGCGCAGGGCACGGGCGTCATCGTCAACATCTCGTCCAGCACGTTCTTCAAAGGCGTGCCGGACTACATCCACTACACGACGTCCAAGGGCGGCGTGGTGGGGTTCACGCGCTCGCTCGCGCGCGAGCTGGGCCCGCACGGCATCCGCGTCAACGCGCTGGCACCGGGCTTCACGCTGTCCGGCGAGAACGAGAAGAACATCTCCGAGGAGCGTAAGCGCGTCAACGTCGAGTCGCGCATGCTCAAGCGTGTCGAGCTTCCCGAGGATCTCGTGGGGACGCTCGTCTACCTGGTCTCCGACGACAGCGCGTTCATGTCGGGCCAGACGCTGCTCGTCGATGGCGGCGGGAGCGTGCATTGAGCCCCGCGCTCGACTTCACCAACACCGTCGTTGCCGTCACCGGCGCGGGCGCCGGGATCGGCCAGGGCATCGCCGAGGCGTTCCACGCTGCGGGGGCGCGCGTGGCGCTGGGCGACCTGCGCGAAGCGCCGCTCAAGCGCGCGGCGTCCGCGCTTGGCGATCGCGTCTTCTCCCAGGTCGTTGACGTGCGCGACGAGGCCTCGGTCGGGGCGTTCGTGAGCGCGGCAGAAAAGCAGCTCGGCCCGCTCGGCGTCCTCATCGCCAACGCCGGCATCTATCCCAACACGCCTGTCGTCAACATGGACGTCGAGGAGTGGGACCGCGTGATGGAGACGAACGTCCGCGGCGTGTTCCTCACGTGCCGGGCTGCCGCGCGTTCCATGGTCGCCTCCGGCACGCGCGGCAAGATCATCACGATCTCGTCGGGCGCGTATGCGAGCGGGCGGCCGGGCGCCGCGCACTACTGCGCCTCGAAGGCGGCCGTCGTGATGTTCACCAAGGTTCTGGCGCTAGAGCTCGCGAAGTCGAAGATCAACGTCAACTGCATTGCGCCGGGCTTCGTGCGCGTCGACAGCGAGATGTCGCCGCTCACCGACGAGTACGTGACGACGCTCACCAAGGGCATCCCGTGGGGCCGGCAGGGCACGCCGAAGGACATCGCCAACGCCGCGCTGTTTCTCGCCTCGCCCTACGCGGAGTACATGACGGGCGAGGTCATCGGCGTCAACGGCGGCACGTCTGCCGGCCGCTCGCAGCTGCCGCTCAGCACGCCGCCGTCGGCGAAGAAGGAGAGGGCACGATGAGGCTCGCCGGAAAAGTCGCGCTCGTGTCGGGCGCCGCCAGCGGTATGGGACGGAGCGAGGCGGAGATCTTCGCGCGCGAGGGCGCCAAGGTCATCGTCGCGGACGTGCTG
>Ga0075436_100002153_pt1 | contig 13580 bp, 17 predicted proteins | sample RhiMethybrSRZTD5_FD_75303 | JGI IMG/M metagenome (GOLD analysis project Ga0075436, IMG submission 75303) | Populus rhizosphere microbial communities from Tennessee, USA - Rhizosphere MetaG P. TD hybrid SRZTD5 | ecosystem: Host-associated > Plants > Roots > Rhizosphere > Soil | place: USA...
GCCCCGGCTGACGACTACATCCAGGGTTCGTCCGCTGAAGGTCCGTAGATGGACGGGACTTTACCGTCGGCCATCCGCAGGTACACCGAGAACTGCCCGCGGTGATGCACCTGGTCCATCAGCATGAACCAGAGCACGTCCATCTTGCGCAGGTCGCCCATCTGCTTGGGCGCGACAAAGAACTTCACGGTCTTGTTGAGATCGGCGTCGGGCGTCTTCTTGATCCGCTCCACGAACGCCTTCGACGACTTCTCGTACGTCGCAATGACCTCCGCCATGGTCGCCGGGGCCTTGGCCATCTTGCCGAACTCGATGCCGCCGTCCAGCGCTTGCTCGCTCGCCTTCTGTTCGGTCACAAACATCCAGGCGAGCTCCTTGGCGGATTTGCACTTGCCGTGCGGCTTCATCTCAGCCTTGGCCCCGGGGAAGGCCTTGAGCACGCGCATCGTCGTGGGGATCTCCCGTTCCAGCGTCCCCAAGAATTGCTCTTTCTCCGTCATACGTTTCCTCCGCGTTCGAGTTCTGCGTAACTACCCCACCCAACGGGAGACGGCTCCGGAGCCTTCCTTCTCCGTCGGTGTGCGGCTTGCTTACCGCAGTGATTTACACGATCGGTCACTCGACGCTACCCCTGGATGAGTTCCTCGTGTTGCTCCGTGTCCACGGCGTCGACCACGTGGTGGACGTTCGGCGGTATCCCGGCTCGCGGCGCTATCCGCAGTTCGGGCGCGAGGCCCTGGCCGCCGCCCTCGCGAACGCGGGTGTGGGGTACGAGCACGCCCCCGACCTCGGTGGCCGCCGCGTCGCCCGGGCGGACTCGCTGAACACGGCGTGGCGGAGCGCCTCGTTCCGCGGCTACGCCGACTACATGGAGACGCAGCCGTTCCAGGCTGCGCTGGCCCGGCTCCTCGACGTCGCTCGGGCACGGCCGACCGCGGTGCTGTGCGCGGAGGCCGTACCGTGGCGCTGTCATCGCCAGCTGATCGCCGACGCGCTCGTGGCCCGTGGCGAGCCCGTCTCGCACATCCTGAGCGACGCGCGACTCGAGCCACATCGTCTGTCCCCGCAGGCCCGTATACTCGCGGGCGGCCGGGTGCAGTATCCCACGGGCTCCGAGTAGGTTCCGGCACACCCTCTTCGCGGAGCTGGAAACGGTATGGCTCGGCAGAACGTATCGAGCGGGGCGCCGTGGGAGCCGATCGTCGGGTACTCGCGCGCCGTCCGCGTGGGATCGACCATTCACGTCTCCGGCACCACCGCGACCGGACCCGACGGGCGCATCGTCGGCATCGGGGACGCGCATGTGCAGGCGGTCCAGGCGCTCAAGAACATCGAGCGGGCGCTGGCACAGGCCGGGGCCTCGCTCGCCGACGTCGTGCGGACGCGCATGTACGTCACCGACATCGCCGACTGGGAGCGCGTGGGGCGCGCGCACGGAGATGTATTTCGCGACATCCGGCCCGCCAGCACACTCGTGGCCGTCACGCGACTGGTCGCTCCCGAAATGCTGGTCGAGATCGAGGCGGAAGCGATAGTCGAAAGTGCCGTATAGATTGGAGACGGAGGTGATCCGTGGCGGTTACTGAGATCGGCAAGCGCGCGACGGTCGCGTGTCCCTTTTGCGCAACGTTAAATCGGGTGGATCTCACCCGTATCGCCGACCATCCCAAGTGCGGGAAGTGTGGGCGCCCGATTTTGCTCGATCGGCCCCTCTCGATCTCCGACGCGACCATCGACGGCGTCGTGCGGGGCACGGATGTTCCGGTCGTGGTCGATTGCTACGCCGACTGGTGCGGCCCCTGTAAGATCATGGCGCCCATCCTCGACGACCTGGCGCGCGATCGGCAGGGGGACGTGCTCGTGACGAAGCTCGATACGGACCGGAACCCCGCGACCGTGCGCCGCTTCGACATTCGCGCGATTCCCACCTTGCTCGTGTTCCGTGGCGGCGAGGCCGTGGGGCGCCACGCTGGCGTGATCCCCCGCCATGAGCTCGACGCGCTGGTCGGGCCGCCCACCCGGCCGTGACCGTTTCGGGCCTGCCATCGCCGTACGAACCGGCCGAGCCTGCCTCCGGACGAGGCGCCTCTGAGCACTCGCGCGCCGTCGCCCTGGCGTTGGCGGTGGTGGGCGGGGTGTTCGGCCTGCACCGGTTCTATGCGGGGCGAATTCAGAGTGGAGTCTGCATGTGCTGCACGCTCGGCGGGCTGGGCATCTGGTACGTGTACGACGTCTTCATCATCGCCGTCGGTGAGTTCCGGGATGGAGACGGGCGGCGCGTCTCACGGTGGGAGGTGGCGGACGCCAGCGTGGGGGCATCGGTGAGCGGCGCGGAGCGGCGGGTGGCGGACGTCGAGGACCGGATGCTGGCGCTCGAGACCCAGGTGAGCGAGCTCGCCGAGCGACTCGACTTCACGGAGCGCATGCTCGCCAAGGTTCGCGAGCGGGGAACCTTACCCAAAGGGTAAGAGCCTGTTCGACCGCCGTCACAAAGTCCCATTATCGGAGCGGAGATGAGAATCGGCGTCCCGAAAGAGACCCTCGCCAACGAGCGCCGTGTAGCGCTGACCCCGGAGGTCGCGGGGCGCCTGGCCAAGGCCGGTCTGACGGTCGCGGTCGAGCGCGGCGCCGGAGAGGGGGCGTCGTTCCGGGACGACGCCTATGCGACCGCGGGCGCCGGGACGGCCGCGACGGCGGCGGATCTCTACGCCCAGAGCGACGTGGTCCTCAAGGTGCAGCCGCCCTCGATCGCGGAAGCGCGCCTGTGCCGCGCGGGCAGCGCGCTGGTGGCGCTGTTCCAGCCGTCGGCCGAGCGCGCCGCGGTGACCGAGCTCGCGAGCCGGAAGGTCACCGCCTTCAGTCTCGCGCTGCTGCCGCGCATCACTCGGGCGCAGCCGATGGATGTGCTCTCGTCGCAGGCGACGGTCGCCGGGTACAAGGCCGTGCTCCTCGCCGCGGCCACCGCCGGACGGTTCTTCCCGATGCTCGTCACCGCCGCCGGGACGCTCCCGCCGGCCCGCGTGCTCGTGCTCGGCGCTGGGGTGGCCGGCCTGCAGGCGATCGCGACCGCGCGCCGGCTCGGAGCGGTCGTCTCGGCGTTCGACGTCCGGCCGGCAGTCAAGGAGCAGGTCGAGAGCCTGGGCGCGAAGTTCGTCGAGATGCGGATCGACGAGGCGGCGGAAACGGCGGGCGGATACGCCAAAGAGCTGTCTCAGGACACCCACCGCCGCGAGCTCGCCTTCATCGCCCAGCAGGTGAAGGACGCCGATATCGTGATCACCACCGCGGCCATCCCGGGCAAGCGGGCACCGATTCTCGTCACGGCAGACGCCGTGCGGGCGATGAAGCCGGGTTCGGTCATCGTCGACCTCGCCGTGGACACGGGTGGCAATTGCGAGCTCACCGAGCCCGGGAAAGAGGCGGTCCACGGAAGCGTCGTGGTTCTCGGACCGACCAATCTCGCCAGCAGCCTGCCGTACCACGCCAGCCAGATGTACGCCCGCAACATTTCGAGTTTCCTGCTGCACGTCGTGAAAGACGGAGCCCTGCGGCTCGATTTTGACGACGAGATCATCCGGGACACGTGCGTGACGCACGGGGGAGAGGTGCGGAAGTCATGACCGACTACTGGTCCATGTTGTTCGTCTTCGTGCTCGCGACGTTCATCGGCCTGGGCGTGATCCGGCGGGTTTCGCGCCTCCTGTACACACCCCTGATGTCGCTGACGAACGCGATTTCGGCGATCGCCGTGGTGGGCTCCATCGTCGTCACGGGGGCCGACTTCCCGACGCCCATCCGTGTGCTCGGCGCGGTCGCCCTGTTCGCGTCCACCACCAACATCGTCAGCGGGTTCCTGATCACGGACCGCATGCTGAAGATGTTCAAGAAGCAGTGACCCACGCCATCGCGCAGCTCGCCGCCGTCCTCGCGACGGCGCTGTTCATCTTCTCGCTCTACTGGATGAACGATCCGAAGACCGCCCGTCGCGGCGTGACCGCGGGCGTGATCGGAATGCTCGTGGCGGTGGGCGCGACCTGGGTCCAACCCGAGATCGTGCACCACGGCTGGATCGTCCTGGCCATCGTCGCGGGGTTCATCGTCGGCGTCCCGCTCTCGCGCGTGCCGCTCACCGCGGTGCCTCAGCGGACGGCGCTGTCCCACGCGTTCGGCGGGCTGGCCGCCGGGCTCGTGGGGACGGCCGAATACTTTCTCGGCCTGGGCGCCGGAGGCACCGACCTCACCGCGTTCCGGATGAGCGCGATCGTGGCCGAGATCATCCTCGGGTTTCTCACGTTCACCGGGAGCCTGATGGCCACGGGGAAGTTGCAGGAGGTCCGGTGGATTCCCCAGCGGCCGGTGACGTATCCGGGGCAGAACGTGGTCAACATCGGCGTGCTCGTGATCGCGGTGGCGCTCGGCGTCCTGGTCGCCGTGCACCCGGCGGCCGCGTGGTCGGCGCGCGCCTTCCTCGCCATCGTCGGCCTCGCCTTGCTCTTCGGGGTGTTGCTCATCATCCCGATCGGCGGCGCGGACATGCCCACCGTGATTTCCATCCTTAACTCGTATGCGGGTCTCTCTGCGGTCGCGATGGGGTTCGTCCTGAACAACAAACTCTTGGTGACTGCGGGAGCCCTCGACGGCTCGAGTGGCCTCATCCTCTCGATCATCATGTGCCGGGCGATGAACCGCTCATTCACGAACGTGCTGTTCGGGGCGTTCGGCACGGTGAAAGCGGCCGCGGTAACGGGCGAGCAGAAGGCGTGGAAGGAAGAGACGGTCGAGGGCGCGGCCCAACTGCTGGAGCAGGCCCGGCTGGTCGTGATCATCCCCGGGTACGGGATGGCGGTGGCACAAGCACAGCACAAGGTGCGCGAGCTCTACGACCAACTCACGAAGCGGGGGGTCACGGTCAAGTTCGCAATCCATCCGGTCGCCGGGCGGATGCCGGGGCATATGAACGTGCTGCTGGCGGAGGCGGACATCCCCTACACGGCCCTGGTCGAGATGGACGAGATTAATTCTGACATGCCGCAGTGCGACGTGGCGCTCGTGGTCGGCGCGAATGACGTCGTAAACCCGGCCGCGCGCTATGCGAAGGACAGCCCGATCTACGGCATGCCGATCATCGACGCGGACAAGGCCCGAACCGTGCTCGCCATCAAGCGGAGCAAGAAGCCGGGCTTTGCGGGGATCGACAACGAGTTGTACGTCCAGGACAACACCTGGATGCTTTTCGGCGACGCGAAGGCGGTGCTGGGTGAGTTGGTCAAGCAGCTCGCTGGGGGGACCGGCCTGCACTAGTCTCCATCATCCGAGGCCTTCCACCATTTCTCCGTAGTCCCGGATCATCCTGCTAACGGAATAGCGCTCGACCGCGCGCTGCCGTGCGGCCACCGACAGCGCCGCGCGACGCTGCTCGTCTCCGAGCAGATCGCGCAACGCGCGAGCGAAGGCCCCCGGGTCCGCCGGCGGCGCCAGTACGCCAGCCTCGCCGAGCAGCTCAGGGGTGCCTCCGCCGTTCGCCGCGAGCACCGGACGCCCACAGGCGAGCGCCTCGATCAGCGCCAGCGAGAACACTTCGTCCGGTCGCGTGTGCACCACGCACGTCGCCGCGTTGTACGCGCCCACGAGGGTGGACGGGTCGAGCTGCCCCACGAACCGCACGTCCAGATTTTGTCGCTCCGCCTGTGCCCGTAGCGCGGGCTCGAGCGCGCCCGTACCGCACAAGAGAAGCGGTGGGGCGGGAGACGGAGCGAGCATGGCCAAGCTGTCGAGCAACAGGTCCCAGCGCTTTTCGATCTCCAGGGCGCCCACGCCGAGCAGCACCGGCCCGTCACCCAGCTGGTGACTGCGCCGAAAAGTCCGGCCCGCTTCCTCATCGGGACGGAACAGGTCGCAATCGACGCCATTCGGGATCACGCTGTGCCCCGCCCGCCGCATGAACGGCGCCTCGGCGAGCCCACTCCTCGCCAGTTGCTCGGTCAGGAACACCGTGAATGCCACACGGCGGAACGCGAGCCGGGTGAGGAGGTCACGCGGGGGGCGCGGCGTGCTGATGCAGTAGACGATCGTGAGCGGCCGGCCCAGGGAAGCGAACGCCGCGAGGCGGATATCGCGCGCGCGGTCCACGAGCACCACGTCGACCGCGAGCTGTCGCAGCCCGTCCCGGAGGGCCCGGGCGCACTTGAGTGAGGTGTGGGCGACCGGCAACCGTTGCACCGCGACGTGGCGTGCCCGAAAGCCCTCGACGAGTGGCTCGTAGGCCACCACCGCCGTGGTCGTGTGACCACGGCCGGCCAAACCTCGACCCAGCACGGCGAACACGTTGCTCGAGCCACGCCAGAACCGGCTCGAGGTGAGCAGCGCGATCCGGCGAGGGTGGCTGGCTAGTGAGGCCACCTATTGTTGGCTCGATCGACGTCCGGATAGATCGCGCGGGGATCGATCACGACCCCTGTGACCGCCTTGGTGGTGCCGACGCGCGCAGTGAATCGGCTTCCGAGGTTCCACATCTCGATCGGGAGCTCACGCGTCTCGACCGACCCGTCGGCGTAGTGCAGCTCCAGCGTCACCGGGAGCACCATCTGGCCACGGTTCGACAGGTGGATGAACGTGGTATCGCCGGTCGTCGTGACCGAGTCGACCGCTTGATCGAGCCGCGCCGTGGTATACACCCAGGCGCGCCAGAACCAGTCGAGATCTCGGCCCGAGACGTTCTCGATGGTGCGGAAGAAGTCGGCGGGCTGCGGATGCTTGAACGACCAGCGGTGCACGTACTCGCGCATCGCGCGCTCGAAGGTCGCCCTTCCGAGCACGGCGTCCCGTAGCACGGTGAGCATGAGCGCCGGCTTTTGGTACGCCGTCCAGGCGAGGTCGCGGGACTCCACGGGCTTGGTGATCAAGGGTTGCTCGTTGCCCGGTGTCGCGGAGATGCGGTAGTCGGTGAGCAGCTCCCGGCGCACCGTGTCGCCGTACGCGGTCCCCTTGAAGTAGCCCTCCGCCGAGCCATAATCGATGAAGGTGTTGAATCCCTCGTCCATCCACGGGTAGCGCCGCTCGTCCGAGCCGACGAGCATCGGGAACCACTCGTGACCGAACTCGTGAGTCAGAACCCAGAACTGGTCCTCACGCTTTTCGATCGCGGGAACGAACGTGAGCATGGGATACTCCATGCCCTCGACGAGCCCCTCGACCGTGGTGGCGTGCGGCCAAGGATACTTTGCCCACGTTTCACTGAAATGCTTGATCGTGAACCAGGCCATCTTGTTCGCTTCTTCCCACGGCGTGGCCTCAGGCCGGTAGAACGTCTGGATCAGGATGCCGTTCCAGGAGGACGCGTCCCACCGAAAGTCTGGGGAGGCAGCCCAGGCGAAATCGCGCACGCGCTTGGCCGAAAAGTGCCAGGTCTTGGTGCCCGCGGCGCGCTCTGAAGCGTGCGCGCTCGCCTCGGCCTTCGTGACGATCTGCACCGCATCAGACGAGGTGTGCGCCCGCGCGAGGCGCGCACGCTGGGCCGGCGTCCATACCGCCAGCGGATTCGTCACGGTGCCCGTGGCGGCCACGAGAAAGCCCGCTGGGAGCGTGAGGGCCACGTCAAAATCGCCGTACTCGAGGTAGAACTCGCCCGCGCCGATGTAGGGCAGGGGATTCCAGCCGTGCACGTCGTCGTACACGACCATCCGCGGGTACCACTGGCCGATTTCGTACAGACGGGCGCCGATCCGGCCCATTCGACCGCCCCCGTAGGGAGGCACGGGGAAGTGCCAGGCGACGTCGAAGTCCACGGCGCCACGCGGCGCGAGCGGCCGCGGCAGCTCGACCCGCATCATCGTGCCGTATTCCGTCCGCTGCAGCTCCTTCCCGGCCGACGTGAAGCGCTCGATCGAGATCCCGCCGATGAACCCCTTACCGGTGAAGTCGAACACGGCCCCGCCCGCGAAGTGCAGCGGCGGCTGGTTCAGGGCGTAGGTGACGCTGTTCTTCGCGAAGATGTTCTGCTCGATCTGGACCCAGACGAACGCGAGGGTATCCGGGGAATGGTTTTCGTAATGAATCCGCTCGGTTCCCCGAAGCAGCGAGCCCGCCGTGTCGAGCGTCGCGCGGATGACGTAGTCCGCGCGCTGCTGCCAGTACTCGGGCCCGGGCGCCCCGGACGCGCTCCGTAGCCGGCCCGGGGTGGGGAGGTCGAGCGCGCGGAACGGAGAGGTGTCGGAGACGACTGGCGCTTGGAGCGCCAGGAGGAGAGCGGCGAGGAAGGGCACGGGGCCGTGCCTACTCTTGAATGACGGTCAGCTTGAACCCGTCGGGATCCGTCAGCGCGAACGCCCAATCTCCCCAGGGGGTCTCGGACGGCTCGCGATCGAGCTTCCAGCCTTGCCCCTTCACACGCCCGGCGAGATCGGTGATGTCCTGCACGGTGGCGACCCACAGGCGGACGCCCTCGCCCTTCTTGCGGTCCTGGCCTTTCGCGAAATCGTCCTGCCCGAGCATGAGGTCGCAGGCCCCCGCCTTCATCTGCACGCCTCGCACCTGCCCGTTCTCTTCCCACCGCTCGCCGACGACGAAGCCCAGCACATCGCGGTACCACGCCATACTGCGGTCCAGGTCCCGCACCGTCAGCGACGCGGCCATGGAGCGAAGCCGCAACGACTCGGGCTGCTGGCGCTCGGTGCGCCCCGCGCGCGCGGCCGGCCGGGCGCGCCGCGCCGGCCGCTTCCGAGTGGGACGCCGGGACTTCTTCTTCGTGGCCATCTGGGATGCCTCCTCGTGCCACAAGCGTAGCGCCCCCCCGGCGGTTCCGCCAGATTTCGCGCATCTCACTGTCAACGGAGTCGAAACCATGCCCACGAGTCAGGCCAGTGCCGTCTGGGAAGGAAAACTAAAGGACGGAAAGGGGAGCTTCCGGGCCGGGAGCAGCACGTTCAACGGCCCGTTTACGTTCGCGACCCGGTTCGAAGGAAAGAAAGGCACGAACCCCGAGGAGCTCATTGCCGCGGCGCACGCCGCGTGCTTCAGCATGGCGCTCTCCGCCGGCCTCGAAAAGGCCGGCAAACCAGTCTCCCGCGTCGAAACCAGCGCGGCATGCACCATGGACATGGTGAACGGCACGCCGACCATCACGAAGATGGAGCTCAAGGTTCGTGGCACCGTACCGGGCCTCGACCAGGCAGGGTTCCAGCGAGCCGCCGAGGATGCGAAGCGAAACTGTCCGGTTTCGCGCGCCTTGTCAGGGATTCCGCAGATCACCCTCGATGCGAAGCTCGACTAAGGGGCAAGGCTGGACCGTGTACATGCTGCGGTGTGGCGATCGGTCGCTCTACACCGGTATCACCAACGACCTCTCGAGGCGTCTGACGCGACACCGGGCCGGCACCGCAAGCGCGTACACGCGGGCGCGCCGCCCGGTGCGGTTGGTCTACGAGGAGCGACAGCCGGATCGGTCGGCGGCGCTGCGGCGAGAAGCGGCGCTCCGGCGTTTGTCGCGCGCCGAGAAGCTGGCCCTCGTCCGGGCCGGGGGGTAATGGCGCTCGAGTGGCGTGACCGCGCGGCCCTCGTGGGCGCCCTGCTCGTCGCGGCGCTCTGCGTCCGGCTCGGTGTGTGGCAGCTCGACCGCCTGCGACAACGGCGCGCGCGGAATGCTCAAGTGCTCGCCCGCCGGACCGAACCAGCAGTCTCCGTCAGCGGGACGATCTCGGCCGACTCGGCCCGCGATCGACGCCTCTCTGCCCGTGGCGTGTACGACTACGGGCACGAGCGTCTCTGGCATGGACGGAGCTACGAGGGCATTCCGGGAGTCGATCTGATCACTCCGTTACGACTCCCCGATGGCTCGGCCGTGCTGGTGGATCGGGGTTGGGCTCCATCACCCGATGGGTACCACGTGGACCAGGCGGCGTACCGGGAGGGGGACAGCGCCGACGTCTCCGGAATTGGCGTAGCGGCCCCCCGGGCACGGGGAGACGTCAACCCGTTGGCGCTGCGGGACTCCCTGCCGTATCCCCTGCTGCCCTTCGTGATCCAGGAGCTCCCTAGGTCCCGGACCTCCCCAACCTCCCCAACCTCCCCAACCTCCACCAACCTCCCCCAACCTCCGGCTCGCTGGCCGGCTCCGGAGATCTCCGATGGCCCGCATCTTTCCTATGCGATCCAGTGGTTCAGCTTCGCGGTAATCATCACCGTTGGGTCCATCGTCCTTGCACAAAAACGAGGCATGGGCCAAAAACCCACACCCGGGGGTACCAATAACGCCCTGTCCTAGCGATATTTAGCGGCGTTTCGCCGCGGTCTGCCGTCGCCGCCGGACGCGCACCTGCGGTTTTTTTACGCCCCTCGAAAGGAGCCATCTGAGATGCCTGCAGCCCTCCCCCTCAAGCAGCCCGTCAAAGTGGGTCAATTGCTCCGGCGCCGACTGCGGGAGCTGAAGCGTACCCCACGGGAGCTCGCGGAGGCGGTGAACGTCTCGGAGGACTATATGGCGGACCTGGTCGCGGGCCGCCGGCGCCCGCCGGCGCCGGGTCGGACTGACCTGTACGCCCCGATGACCAAGTTCTTGCGGCTGCATCGGAACGACCTCCCCACCTGCGCGCGCGCCGAGCGGGCCGCCGGCCCCGCGGGGCGGCGGCAGCCCGACGCCGACGTGAGCCGGCAGGTCCTCGAGCTGTGTCTGCCGGAGCGGGCGCGGACCATCCAGCGACGGCTCAATCGGCCGGACGGCGGCGAGCTCGAGCACCTCATCGTGGGCCGGCTGCTGCAGGTGGCGCAGGGGTTCGTGAATCGTAAGCTCGAGGACGAGGTGGGGCTGCGCATGGCCGCGACGCGGGACGGCTGCACCTACCTCGAGGCGCGGATGCGCCTGCTCGAGTTTCTGGACGCCGATGCGGAGTCGCTCACGCCCCGCGATTGCGACGAGTTCCTCCGTCCTCGCATCACCAGCTGGGACCTCGATCTCGAGACACACGCGATGCGCATCGTGCTCAAGTAACGAGGGAAAGCAAAACGGCGCCGTCCTTTCGGGCGGCGCCGTTTTTTGTTGCTGATCCGTGGCTTAGAGCTTCACGACGTTCTGCGCCGCGGGACCCTTCTGCCCCTGCACGACGTCGAACTCGACGCGCTCGCCCTCGGCGAGCGACTTGAACCCCTTTGCTTGGATCGCGGTGTGGTGCACGAAGCAATCCTTCTCACCGTTCTCCGGCGTGATGAAGCCGAAGCCCTTCGCATCGTTGAACCACTTCACGACCCCGGTAATGCGTGCCATCTGCTGAAAACTCCTGACTTAATGGTGTTCGCGACGTCGTGCGGACTTCACCTTGCGGCGCGCCGCTGCCTTGTCTTTCCGTCGCCGTAGAGCGCCCGGACTCTCGTAGAAGCGCTTGCGCTTCATGTCCTGGAATAGTCCGGCTTTCGTGATCTGACGGCGGAACTTCTTCAGCACGTACTCGAGCCGATCGCCGTCGCCTACGGTCACTTCCATCCGGACTTCTCCAGTCTGAGTGTCCTGTCCCAGAAACAACGCGACCTGGGCGGTAGCCCAGGTCCTCGAATCAAGTCTCTGGTTCGTTATCGCTCGGGAGGGATCATCGCCACGGGTACCTGGTTTGTCAACTCCCCTCGGGTGCGCGACCTGCGCCTCGCTTGACGGTGCCGCAGGGGCGCCTCAGGTTTAGCCCCCGTTCCCAGCACGCCGTCGCTCCTACCCGGAGTCAGTGATGCATAGGCCGTTGCTCGCGACGCTCCTCGCCGCCGCCGTTCCTTTCGTGTCCCTTCCCGCCCAGCGCGCCGCCGGGGCGAGCCCGGATACGTCGAAGCCGAAGACCGATGAGCTCCCCCTCAAGCCCACGCGGAGCGTCGACTTCACGACCTCCGAGGGCACGTGGATCTCGCTCGACGTCTCGCCCGACGGGCGCACGATCGTCTTCGAGCTGCTCGGCGATCTGTACACCATGCCTGTGTCGGGAGGGGAGGCCAAGCGAATCACCTCGGGGCCGCCGTTCGACTCGCAGCCCCGCTACTCGCCGGACGGGAAGACCATCGTGTTCCTCTCCGATCGCTCCGGCTCGGAGAATATCTGGCTGTGCGACGCCGACGGCTCGAACGCCCGCGCCCTCACCAAGGGCGACCGGAACCTGTACGCCTCGCCGGAATGGACGCCCGACGGTCAGTACGTCGTGGCGTCGAAGACATCGATGCCGATCGGCAGCACCTACGAGATCTGGTTGTACCACCGCGACGGCGGCTCGGGCGTGAGCCTCACCAAGGACGACAAGGGACCGGCGCCGGGCCCGCCGGGGCGCGGCACCCAGAACAACGCCCTCGGGCCCGCGTTCGGGCCCGAGGGGCGCTATCTGTGGTACTCCCGGCACCGGGGCGGCTTCGGGTACAACCTCGACCTGCCGGAGTGGGAGATCGCGATCTACGATCGCCAGACCGGAAAGGTGTTCAACCAGACCGACCTCTACGGCAGCGCCATGCGGCCGGTCCTGTCGCCGGACGGCAAGTGGCTCGTGTACGCCACGCGCCACGACGCGGAGACCGGGTTGCGGTTGCGCAACCTCGCATCCGGCGACGACCAATGGCTCGTCTACCCGGTCCAGCGCGACGACCAGGAATCGCGCTTCACCCGGGACCTGATGCCCGGCTCGTCGTTCACGCCGGATTCGAAGGCGCTCGTGGTCTCATACGGTGGGAAGATCTGGCGCGTCGAAGTCCCGTCGGGCCAGGTGACCCCGATCCCGTTTACGGCCAAAGTGCACCAGGATCTGGGACCGCTCGTGCGCTTCGAGACGCGCGTCGACACCGGGGAGATCCTCGTCAAGCAGATCCGCGATGCGAGCCCCTCGCCGGACGGGAAGCGCCTGGCGTTCAGCGCGCTCGACAAGATCTACGTGATGGACCTCCCCTCCGGCACGCCGCGGCGCGTGACCACCGACACCGTACACGAACAGGTCCCGGCGTGGTCACCCGACGGGCAGTGGATCGCGTACGTCACGTGGAGCGACGAGGGCGGCTACGTCGAAAAGGTGCGGGCCGACGGGCGCAGCCGGCCGCAGCGGCTCACGCCGGACCCCGCGTTCTTCGACCATCCCGGCTGGTCCCCGGACGGCCAGCGCATCGTCGTGATCAAGGGGCCGCGCTCGTCGCGCGTGGCGGAGCGCCTCGGTCCGGGATACGAGCTCGACTGGCTCCCGGCCGCGGGAGGGGCACCCACGCGCGTCACGCCCATCGCCGGCGGCGGCCGGCCGCATTTCAGTCGGGACGCGACCCGGATCTATCTCTATGAGCAGAACGAGGGCCTGGTCTCGATGCGCTACGACGGCACCGACCGCCGGGTGCACATCAAGGTCACGGGGTTCACGCCGAGCTTCCTGCCGACCCCCGAGCCGTTCCCGGCCGACGAGGTGCTGATCGCCCCGGATTCGGGACGGGTGCTCGCCACGTCGAGCAATTACGTGTACCTGGTCACGTTGCCGCTGGTGGGAGCAACGCCTCCCGCGATCAATGTCGCGGATACCGCGGCCGCGACGTTCCCCGTCCATCGGCTCACCCGCATCGGTGGGGACTTCATCGGGTGGATGCCGGACGGC
>Ga0075436_100002154_pt1 | contig 13576 bp, 16 predicted proteins | sample RhiMethybrSRZTD5_FD_75303 | JGI IMG/M metagenome (GOLD analysis project Ga0075436, IMG submission 75303) | Populus rhizosphere microbial communities from Tennessee, USA - Rhizosphere MetaG P. TD hybrid SRZTD5 | ecosystem: Host-associated > Plants > Roots > Rhizosphere > Soil | place: USA...
CTGCTCAGCACGATCGCCTTTCCAGCGGAGTAAGCCATGCGAGCAAAAATGCTGAATGCCGGCCCCGAGCGCACCTACGCGCTCATCTTCGACAAGGGCGACGAGCCGGTGAGCCTCATCACCGCCTTCGCCAAGGAGCACGAGATCAGCGCCGCGCGCCTCTCCGCGATCGGCGCATTCAGCGAGGTGGTCCTCGGCTACTTCGACTGGGAGAAAAAGCAGTATCAGCGCATCCCGCTGCGCGAGCAGATGGAGGTGCTCTCGCTATTGGGCGACATCGCGCTCGGCGAGAAGGGCGAGCCCAAGCTGCACGCCCACATCGTGCTCGGCAAGCGCGACGGCACAGCGCACGGCGGGCACCTGCTCGAGGCGCGCGTGCGCCCCACCCTGGAGGTGCTGCTCGTGCAGTCGCCGGCGGCGCTGCAGAAGGTGCACGATCCCGAGAGCGGGCTCGCGCTCATCCACATCGGCAAGTAGATGCTGCAGGACCGACGCAGTGACGCGCTCCGCGAGGATGTGCACGCGCTGCTGCGCCGGCACCTGAAGGAGGGCTATTCCGGGCTGCTCGGGCGGGAGTACTGCTACATCCGCCCCGCGCCGGGCCGCTATCCGTTCCAGTGGTTCTGGGACAGCTGCTTCCACGTCGTGATGCTCGTACGCCTGGGCGAGCACGACATTGCCAAGCGCACGCTGCGCAGCCTCTTCGCCATGCAGCGCGCCGACGGCTTCGTCGGCCACATGATCTTCTGGAACCAGGTGCTGCCCAACCGACCTACCGACATCGTGCAGGCACGGCCGAGCTGGGCGGACCTGCGGCCGCACATGAGCGAGCTGGTGCAGCCGCCCTTTGTCGCGCAGGCGCTCGAGCGCATCTACGCGGCGACGCACGATCGCGTGTTCCTCGGCGAGCTCTACGCGCGGGTGCGCGGCTACCACCAGTGGCTCACCTGCCGGGATTTCGACGGCGACGGCCTGCTCACCATCATCAGCCCGTTCGAGTCGGGGATGGATTGGAAGGCGTCCTACGATCCCGTGGTGGGAAACGATGCGCGGCGCACGCCGCGGCGCCTCTACACGAGCCGCTATTTCTGGCAGGTGGTGAGCATCGACTGGCACAACTTCCTGCGCCGCTACGACCTGCAGCGCATCCGCGCGCGCTCGCGCTTCCTCGTGAAGGATGTCGGCTACAACACGGCGTACGCCCTCGACCTCGCAGCAATGGAGCGGCTCGCGCCCATCGCGGGCGACGATCCGGCGCCTTACCGTGAGCGGCGCCGGCGCGTGGCGCGGGCGATGCTCGAGCGCATGTACGACGAGGAGTCGGCCGCGTTCTACGACCTGTGGGAGCCGGGCGCGCGCAAGCTGCGCATCCTCACGCCGTCGATCTTCTTTCCGCTCGCGCTCGCCGAGATTGCCGATGACATCGCCGAGCGCGTGATCGCCGCGCATTTCTCGACGCCGCGCGAATTCGGCACGCCATTCCCCCTGCCGAGCCTCGCGGCCTGCGATCCGGCCTTCTACCCGGGCGAGAGCTCGTATCTCTGGCGCGGCCCGACGTGGGCATTGCCCAACTGGTTTCTCTATCACACGCTCGGCCGGCGGGGCCATGCCGAAGAGGCGGAGCGGCTGCGCGCGGGGCTCTGGCAAGCGGTCCAGAAAAGCGGCTTTCGCGAGTATTACGACCCGTTTACCGGCGAGGGCTACGGCGCGCACGACTTCACCTGGTCCGGACTTCTTCTCGACATGCACTGAGAGCTGCGGCGCGCACGCCGCTTGCTCCGCCCGGGCATGCGGATGCTTGCCGCCTGCCTGCTCGCCATCGCGCTCTGCGCGAGCGCGCGAGCGGACGAGGTGCATCCGCAGACGTGGAGCGCCGCGGTCCTCGTCGGCACGCCGGTGCGCGGCATGGACGGGCAGCTCCTCGGCCGCGTCGAGGATCTCGTCGTCGATCGCAATGGCCACATCGGGCAGATCGTGGTCGAGGCCGGCGGACTCCTGAGCAGGCACTACTTCGCGCTGCCCTGGGACGAGGTGCGCCTCATGCCGGCGCTCGCTTACGTCGCCGTGCCATTGACCCGAGACAGTGTTCGCGACTACGAGGTCGCCTGGAACCGCCTCGCGAAGGCGAGCGGCGACCAGGGCGCGTGGCGCATTCAGCAGCTTCTGCATGAGCACGCCAGCCTGCGCGACGTGCCGAACATCGGATTCGTGCGCGATGCGCTCTTCGATTCGAGCGGGCAGGTGAAGCGCGTCATCGTGTCGGACTTCTACGAGTCCTACGCCTATCCCTTCTTCGGCTACGACGAGGGCGCCGGGGGTTACCTGCTGCCGTACGCATCCGCGCAGATGGACGGTCTCGCGCCGCTCGAAAAGCCGGCCGTCGCCGAGCGCCGCGTCGTGCCGTCTTCACCGGGCACGCGGCTGCAGCCGAGCCGGGCGCAAGTGCTGCCGGGCCCGTCCTAGCCCGCGCTCGGCATAGCGCTTGCTCGATACAAGCGCGTGCAGCTCTCCAGCGAGTTCAACGCCCCATGCTCGCGCGCCGCCCGCTGAGTATCGCGCTCGTCGCGCCGCTCGTCGCGCCGATCGGCGATCCCGAGCCCTACGGCAACCACGTGCTGCTCATCGATCTCGCGACGGGCCTCGCGCGCCGCGGCCACCGCGTGCGCGTGTACGCCGCCGAGGGCTCGCGCGTGCCGGGCATCGACGTGCTGCAGTTCGCGAGCTTCGAGCGGCTCTTCCGCCGCCTTCGCTCCGATGCGCCGGACGTCGTCAGCCAGCACGCCTTTGATGTCGCGGCCATCGAGCTCGCTGAAGGCTTGCCGGTGCTGCACACGCTCCACATGCCGCCGATCGTGCCGGCCGTGGTACGCGCCTGCACACACAGCGCGGCGCCGCTTGCGGCCGTCTCGGAGTTCTCCGCGCAGCAGTGGCGCGCGGCCGGCGCCGAGCGCGTGCACGCGATCCGCAGCGGTGTGCCCGACTTCACTCCCTTCGCGCGCGCGGTCGAGCCGGTGGCCCTGATCGCCGGTCGCATCTGCCGCGAGAAAGGCACGGCGGCCGGGATTCGCGCGGCGCTCGGGGCTGGGCTGCGCGTGCACGTGATCGGCGGCATCTCCGATGCGCTGTACTTCCAGCGCGAGGTCGCTCCGCTCCTCGGCGAGCGCGTACGCATGCGCGCTTGCCTGCGGCGCCGCGAGCTTTGGAACGTGATGGCGCAATCTGCGGTATGCCTGCTGCCGATCGACTGGGACGAGCCCTTCGGCCTCGTCGCGGCCGAGGCTCAGGTCGCCGGCTGCCCCGTGGTCGGCTACGCGCGCGGTGCGCTGCCGGAAATCGTCGAGCAGGACGTCTCGGGCATCCTCGTGCCCACTGGCGACGAACGCGGGCTCATCGCCGCCGTGCGGCGCGCGGCTGCGCTCGACCGCAACCGCGTGCGCGCGAGCGGCCGCGCGCGACTGCTCATCGAGCCGATGCTCGATCGCTACGAGGCGCAGCTGCGCCCGATCGCGCAGCGCCATCGCGCGCACGCCATGCTCGAGGTGCTCAGGACGCCGACCGCCGCTGCCTGATCCGCGGGCGCGCGCCTTGCAGCGATCATGGAACGCAACCGTCAACGGAGACGCTCATGAGCGAAAGACCGAAAGGCCCCGAGACCGATCAGCAGCGCGCAGTCGAGCAAGGTAGTCGGCGCCAGCTTCCCGGTACGCCGGGCCGGCGCAATCAGGCCGACGCCATCGAGCCCACGGGCGACGTCAATCGCGAGAAGCTGAAGCTGAACCAGCAGAAGCTGCATGTCGGCGCCGACCACAAGACCGAGGCGATGAAGAAAGGCAAGCGCGGCACGTACCCGTAACATGGCCACGCGCAAGACGCCACGCCCGATCAAGGGCTTCGCCGCCTCGCCAAGCCGCCGCCGCGTGATTCAGCGCGCAGCGAACGATATAGAGCGCGGTCACGAGGACACGGAGTGCCGCGGCGAGGCGCGCACGTCGCAGCCGGATTGCCCGCGGCCCGCCGCAGGATCGAAGACGCGTCGCAAAAGCAAAGCTCGGTCCCACGTAGCAGCTCGTTGACGGCCACAGGGTGCGGCCCATAGGGCGAAGCTCGCCGAAGGGCGCGCGCGCGATGGGGCCGTGCGGCGGCGATGACAGGAATTTGGTGAACCGCGCGATACCGCGGCTTGCCCTCGCGCCCTACGATTCTTCGGCCTATTTATCCGAAGGAACGACGCTCATGAAACCGCTTAGCATCCTCGTGCCGCTTGCCGTGCTCGCCATGGCGCCGCCGGCCTTCGCCCAATCGTCATCGGGCGATGCGGCTCTGCAGATGCCGTATCAGAAGGAGTTCTGGACCACCGGCCACGTCGGCGCATCGATTGGCCGCTCGAGCCTGAAGACGAGCTGCCCGCCCGCCGTGGACTGCGACGACAGCGCCACAGCGGCCAAGCTCTTCGCAGGCGGGCGCTTCAACAACACCTTTGGTGGCGAGGTCACCTTCCTGCACAGCGGCGACTTCAACCGCAGCAATGGCGACGTCAGGGTGCAGCTCGTGAACTTCGGTCTGCTCGCCGGCGTGCCGTTCGGCCCCGGCAAGAATTCGTCGGTCTTCGGCAAGCTCGGCGCGTTCTGGGACCATGCCGAGGCGGGCGGCAGCCTGAGCCAGAACGGCTGGGGGCCGAGCATTGGCCTGGGTGCGCTGATCGGCGTCAACCGCAACTTCGCGGTGCGGCTCGACTGGGATCGTTGGCGCTTCAAGATGCCGGGCGGCGGCGGCGACCGGGAGAACTTCGACACGCTGATGATCGGCGCGCAATACACGTTCGGCAACCCGCGCTAGTACCGGCACTATTGCGCGCGTGCGGCCTTGGCGACGCGATCGCGCGTCTTCTTGACGTCTGAAACGGCGACCGGCGCGGCCTTGTTGCCCCACGCGGCGCGCAGATAGGTCGCGAGCTCGGCGATGTCCTGGTCGGTGAGCTTCCAGCCGAAGGCGGGCATCGCGAGGCCGGTGGGATTGCTCTTCGTGGCAGCGATGCGCGCGCCGTCGATGATCATGTGCAGCATCGCGCCGGGCTCTCGTGCCTGCACGACTGCGTTGCCTTTCAGCGGCGGGAATACCTGCGGCTGTCCGCTGCCATCCTCCATGTGGCAGCCGGAGCACTGATCGATATAGAGCGCTTCGCCGCGCGCGAGGCGCTGCTTGTCCGTCTCGGGCGACTTGGCCTCGTTGCGCCCGGGCACTGAGCGCAGATATGCGGCGATGGCGCGCAGGTCCGCGTCGTTGAGATGCTGGGTCGAGTTCTCGATCACTTCCGCCATCGGCCCGGTGGCCGCCGCCTTGGCGTTCGCGCCGGTCTTGAGGTATTGCACGATGTCGTCGAGCGTCCAATCGCCCAGGCCGTCGCGCACGTCGTTCGTGAGGCTGGTCGCGTACCAGTTCTCGCCGTAGCCGCCCTCGAGCTTCTGGCCGGTCTTCAGGCCGCCGGCGATGTTCTTCGGCGTGTGGCAGGCGCTGCAATGGCCGAGGCCCTCGACGAGATACGCGCCGCGGTTCCATTCGGCCGACTGCCCGGGATCGGGCTTGAACTCGCCCTTGTGGAAGTAGAGCGTGTTCCATCCCGCCATCACCTCGCGCACCGAGAAGGGCCAGGGCAGCGCCGTCTGCTTGTTCTCCTCGCGCACCGGCGGCAGCGCATCGAGGAACGCCTTGATCGCGTCGACGTCGTCGCGCGAGAGCTTCGTGTACCACGGATATGGAAATGCGGGGTAGAGGTGCTTGCCGTCGGCGCTGATGCCCTCGTGCATCGCTTGGTAGAACTGCTCCTCGGTCCAGCGGCCGATGCCGGTCTCCTTGTCGGGTGTGATGTTGGTCGAGTAGATGACGCCGAAGGGCGTCGGCACCGGGCGGCCGCCGGCGTAGGGCTTGCCGCCGTCGGCGGTGTGGCATGCGGCGCAATCGCCTGCGGCGGCGAGATAGCGGCCGCGCTCGATGGCGGAATGCATCGGTTCGGCCCAGGCGCTCGCCGTGCACAGCGTGGCGACGATCAGGAGTGCGATTTCACGCATGCACGAGCGGGCCTGGACGCTTGAGGTATTGATTGACGATGGCGTCGGCGGCCCAGTAGGTCAGCGCGCCGACCGTGCCGGTGGGGTTGTAGCCATGGTTCTGCGGGAAGGCGCACGCGCCCATCACGAACACGTTCGGCACATCCCAGCTCTGCAGATAGCGGTTGAGCGCGCTCGTCTTCGGATCGCTGCCCATGATCGCGCCGCCGGTGTTGTGCGTCGTCTGGTACGGAACGATCGAGTAGTGTCCTTTGCGCTGCTTCACGTGCATGGCGCGCGGCTTCATTGCGCTTCCGATCTCGGCCGCCTTGTCGGTAAGGAAGCTCGACATGCGGTGCTCGTTGTCGTGGAAGTCGAAGGTGAGGCGCAGGAGCGGGTCACCGTACGAGCTGCGATAAGTCGGATCGAGGTCCGCCCAGGCGTCGCGGTAGCTCATCACGCTACCGTGCGTGGCGATGCTGCAGGCCTTGAGGTAGTTCTCCTTCATCGCCTTCTTCCACCCTGAGCCCCAGCTCGGCGCATCCTGCGGCAGGTAGTGCTGCAGGATGGGCCGGCCGCCGGTCGTCCAGAGCGCGATGTAGCCGCCGCCGATGAAGCCGTGCGGTCCATGGTCGAAGTTGTCGCCGTTGAATTCGTCCACCGCCTGGCCGAGCGAGCCCGCGCCCATGAACGGGTTGAGGATCTCATCGGTGAAGACGTCGACCGAGGAGGTGATCTGGTACGCGTAATTGCGGCCGATCACGCCCTCACCTTTCCCGGGTTGATACGGCTTGCCGATGCCGGAGAGGAGCAGCAGATGGATGTTGTGCGTCGTGTACGCGCAAAGGATCACGAGCTCCGCCGGCTGCTCGAACTCGCGTCCCATTTCGTCGACGTACGTCACGCCGGTAGCACGCTTGCCGCTGCCATCGAGCTTGACGCGCAGCACGTTGCAATGGCTGCGCAGCTCGAAGTTGGTTTTCTTAAGCAGCACGGGGAAAATCGTCGATTGCGGGCTCGCTTTCGAGTAATTGCCGCAGCCGAACCATTCGCAATACCCGCAGAACGTGCACTGCCCCATCTGCACGCCGTAAATGTTCTTGTAAGGCTTGGAAGTATTTGCAGCGGGACACGGAAAAGGTTTCAACCCGACTTCTTTCGCCGCCTTGTCGAAAAGCACGGTGGCGTAGCTGCGCTTAAGGGGCGGCAGCGGATAGTCGCGCTTGCGCGCGCCCTCGAACGGATTGCCGCCGTCGACGATCTTGCCGCCAAGGTTGCCGGCCTTGCCCGAGATGCCGCAGAGGTATTCGAACTTGTCGTAATGTGCCTCGAGCTCTTCGTACGTCACCGGCCAGTCCTGGATCGTCATGCCCTCGGGGACGAACTTCTTCCCATAGCGCTCGAGCGTGTGGCTGCGCATACGGAAGTCGGTGGGCAGGAAGCGCCAGGTCTGCCCGTTCCAGTGCACCGCGGCGCCGCCCGCGCCGACCGCGGGACGGAACGAGCCGATGTGGCGCATCGGCAGCGCGACCTGGTCCGCGGAATTGCGGAAGGTGAGCGTCTCGCGCTCCGGCTCCTCGACGAGATCGTCGCGCACCGCGTAGCGATACTCGTCCTGGATGTGGTCGATGGCGAAGTCGGGCACCGTATCGCGGAAACCGCCGCGCTCGAGCGCGAGCACCTTCAGTCCCGCATCGGTGAGCTCCTGCGCGAGCATGCTGCCGGTGAGGCCGAAGCCGACGAGCGCTACGTCCACCGCGGGCAGCCGCGTCGCCATTACCCGATGCGCCTGTTCGGGTCGCGGCCCATGAGGCCGACCGGCGGCAGCCCGTAAGGCTTGCCGTATTGCTCGATCTCGGCGACGTAGTTGTAGCGTGGGCCGGGGAAGCCGATCAGCTTCCAGCCGGCGAAGTCGCGGTTACCGCCGTACATCGGATCGGCGAGAAAGCCTTCGCGCGTGTTGTGCCAGAGCATGTCGAAGAACTGCTTCGCCGACACGCGCGCAAGCTTGATACCGCCCTTCTCGAGGCCGTGCAGCACCTTGTCCTGAGACGCGGCGTCGAGCTCGGCGAAGTTCTTGCCGCCGTACGCGCTGCGGCAGTGCTGATCGACGTCCTCGATCGCGCTGCGATAAAACTCGGCCGGCGTGAGCTTGAGCTGATAGCCCTGCTCCTTCGTGCCTTCACGCCACGGGCCCTGCATGTACCAGGTCTGCGCGCGTCCGTAAGGGCCTCCGAGCTGCCGGCTGATGAACCCGGCAACGCCCGCCTCCTTCGCGCCGGGGCCCAGCTCGTCGTTCGGGATCAGCCGCGCGAGTGCCGCATCGATGAACGCGCTTTCCTGGGGCGTGAAGAACGCCGGGCCGGGCGCCGCGGGATTTGCTATCGGACGCAGCGGCGCGGCGCCTACCGCCGGCACGAGGGCGATGGTCTTAAGAAATGCGCGCCGCTCCATGCGCGTGAGCGAGCATGCGGCGTTCCTTAAAGCTTAACCAGGTTAACGAATGCTCAGGCACGCTTGTCGCGTGGCTTCGCGTATCCATTGCACAAAGGAGATCGATATGAAGCAACGTTGGCAGGACTGGGTCATGCTCATCTTCGGAGCGTGGGTTTTCTTCTCGCCGTTCTGGATGCCCGCGTACGCGGCGCGCGGCGACGCGGCGGCCTGGAATTCCTACATCTTTGGCGCGATCGCGTTCTTCCTGTCGTGGGGCGCACTCGCCACGAAGCAGATGTGGGAAGAATGGCTGAACTTGCTGATCGGCATCTGGCTGATCATCGCGCCGTTCGTGCTGCGGTTCTACGGCACGGAGCCGGGCGCGGGCTGGAATCAGATCATCCTCGGCATCCTCATGGGTATCGACGCGATCTGGATCCTCTCGGCGTATCGCTCGCAGGTTCCCGTATCGCGCGGCCATTGAAATCGCGCGAGCTGAGGTCGTCGATCGGGGTAACATCGGATCACGATGTTGCCCTGGTTGACGCTCGCAATTCTGGCTGCAGCCGCGCTTAGCGTGGCGCGCTTGCCGGCGTCGCTGCGGCACGCGTACCGCGCGTCGTTCGTCGCGCGGCACGGTATCCACTTCCAGGTGAGCCTGGCAGTGCTTGCGGTGCTCGCGTTTTCCATGCTGCTCGCAACGCTGCTGCTGCCGGATCGCCGTCCCGTCGTGGAGCAGATCGATGCGGCTGTCGTCGCACTCGGCGTCCTCGCCGGCGCGGGCGACCTGTACCTCTTCTCACGCCGCCGCCGGGCGAAGCGCTAGGCCGCTACGACTTCAGGTTCGTCTGCGAGTGAGGCCCGCGACGCTTGGAAAGCGCGGCGAGCGCATCGGTCGTGACTTCAGGATTGCGCGACGCGATGTCAGCGAGCGACAGCATTCCGGTCAGGCTGTGATCGCGAGTCAGTACGGGCACCCTGCGGATGCGCGCGATGCCCATGCTCTTGGCGACATGCTCGAGCTCCTGGTCTTCGTAGCAGTACAACACTTCCCGGCTGAGGACCTCGCGAACCACCGTGTCGGGTCCCTTGCCGGCGGCCACGCCACGGATGACGATATCGCGGTCGGTCACCATTCCGATCAGGAGGTTATTTTCCGCGACCGGCAGCGCGCCGATGTCGTTGCGCGCCATCGCTTTGGCGCAATCGCAGATGCTGTCCGCTGGACTGCAGACACATACGTCGCGCGTCATGGCTTCGCTTACCCGCATGGCCCTGCGACATTCGTCGTGCCGATGCGTTCACGCTGCGTAGCGCCCGGAGGCGGCTCCTGCGGCGGCACCGGAGCCGGCGCGCCATCAGGCGGAGGATCCTGGATCGGCTCGTGACCCGGCATCGGCGGCCCGTCTGGCGGCGCCTTCGGGGGCACGGGTATGTCGGGGACTTCGTGGAGAGCGCGCCTCTGTTCGAAGCGGCCGATCCGCCGGTCCTCGAGTGGTGCGTGAAGAACGACCGTAGCGCGCTCAGTGCCCCGGCGGCCGGGCAGACCGGTTGATGACGTAACCCATGCCGCGGATCGTGCGGATAACGTCGACGCCGAGCTTCGCGCGCACGTTGTGGACGTGCACCTGCACCGGGTTGCCGAGAATTTCCCTGCCCTCGCCGTAGAGCCGCTCGCGCAGCTGCAGCCGCGAAAGCGGAATTCCGGGACGCTCGAGCAGCGCCTCCAGAAGACCGAACTCGCGCGGCGATAGCGTGATGGTTCTGCCGGGGCAGGTCACGACGCGAGACCCCCGGTCGGCCTGGAACTCTCCGAATGTGAGCGCCGTTGGCGCCATATCCAAGCCCAGCAATCTGCGTGCCGCGGATTTAAGGTTTAAGGAGTGCGGCTTGCTGCTGCCCGCACTTCGTATGGCGCCCCGTGTCGAACCGTGCGATGCCACGCAAGGAGCAGCGTCAGGTCGAACACATCGAGGAGCGCAGCACTCCTCGCACGCCGGTCATCTACGATGTGGTGCGCCGCTACGGCGAGGAGGAGATGGTGCGGCCGGCCACCTCGCTGTGGTGGTCGGGGCTCGCCGCCGGGCTGTCGATGAGCTTCTCGCTCCTCGCGGAAGCGATCCTGCGCCTGCATCTGCCGGAAGCAGCGTGGTCGCCGCTCCTCGTCAGCCTCGGCTACCCGGTCGGTTTCCTCATGGTGGTGCTCGGGCGCCAGCAGCTCTTCACGGAGAACACCATCACCGTCGTGCTGCCCGTGATGGCCGAGCCGAGCCGGCTAAATCTCGGCCGCGCGGCGCGCATGTGGTCCATCGTCCTCATTGCCAATCTGGCCGGAACGCTCTTCGCCGCGCTCTTTTGCACCTGGGCGCCGGTGATCGAGCCCGAGCTGCGCGGCGCCATGCTCGAACTGAGCGCGCACGCCATGCAGTACGGCTGGCTCGAAATGGCCTTCCGCGCGATCACGGCCGGCTTCCTCATGGCGGCGATGGTGTGGCTCATTCCCGCCGCGGATGCCGCGCAGTTCTACGTCGTCGTGCTGATCACTTATCTCATCGGCGTCGGCGGCTTCCCGCACATCGTCGCCGGCAGCGTCGAGTCCTTCCTGCTGGTCGCCAACGGCCAGCTCGGGGTGCTGGCGATGCTCGGCGGCTTCACGCTGCCCGTGCTCCTCGGCAACATCATCGGCGGCACCGTGCTCTTCGCGCTGCTTTCTTATGCGCAGGTGATGAAGGAGATCTGAGCCGGCGCTATACCGTGACGCCCATCAGCCGGCCGATCAGGTACGCGATGACGCCCGCGCCGCCGCCGACGATGAGCAGGCGCAACCCGCCGCGCACGAGCGCCTGGCCGGTGAGCCGGCTTGAGGCGACGCCGACGAGGAAAAGCGCAATGGCGGCGAGCAGCGCCGAAATGGCGAAGGCGCGCGTGCCCGTGCCGAGGAGGAATGGCACGAGCGGCACCGATGCGCCGATGGCAAAGGAGACGAACGACGACACGGCGGCTCCGATCGGCGAGCCTAAGTCCTCGGGATTGAGGCCGAGCTCCTCGCGCACGTGGGTCTCGAGCGCGCTCTTCACGTCTGCGGAGAGCGCCTTCGACACCTTGCATGCCGTTTCGAGCGGCAGCCCGCGACGATGGTAGAGGCGCGCGAGATCGTCAATCTCCTGCTGCGGCCGCGTCTCGAGCTCGCGCCGCTGGCGCGCGATCTGCGCCTCGAAGAGCTCGCGCTGCGAGCGCATCGAGACGTATTCGCCCGCCGCCATCGACAGCGCGCCCGAAAGGAGTCCGGCCGTCCCGGCGATGAGGATGGTGCGCGCGTCCGACAGCGCACCGGACACGCCCATGATCAGGCTCGTGTTCGCGACCAGGCCGTCGCTGATGCCGAAGATCGCGGCGCGCAGGTTGCCGCCGAAGGTGAGGCCCGCGGCCACGGCCGGATGTTAAGCAATGCGCGTTCCGCGGTGGATGCGCCACGGCGCCAGATGTATAGATAGCGCCTCGGCAGCACATGCCCCAGGTCTTCGCGCCGCCGGCCGTCCTCGGCATCAAGCTTGTACTCCTCGCAATGGTCGCGCTCATCGCGGTCGGGTGGCTCACGCTCTATAAGGCGCTGCCCGCGCAGAGCGGCCTCCTTACGCCGCAGCAGCCGATCCCCTTCAGCCACAAGCACCATGTCGGCGACGACGGCATCGACTGCCGCTACTGCCACTGGTCGGTGGAGAAATCTGCCTTCGCCGGCATCCCGTCCGCCGATGTCTGTCTCAGTTGCCATTCGCAGCTCTTCAGCGATGCGCCGCTCCTCGAGCCGCTGCGCGCGGCCGCGCGCACCGGCATGCCGCTGCACTGGGTTCGCGTGCACGACCTGCCCGACTTCGTCTTCTTCGACCACAGCATCCATGTCGCGAAAGGCGTCGGCTGCGTCGAATGCCATGGGCGCGTCGACCGCATGGCGCGCATCGAGCGCGTCGCCTCGCTCGAGATGCAGTGGTGCCTCTCGTGCCATCGCGATCCCGCCCCGCACCTGCGGCGGCCGCAGGACGTCTTCGACATGGCCTCGCGGCCGCCGCGCGATCCGCAGGTGCGCGCGTCGCTCGCGGCGCACCTTCTTCCGCGCCAGCGCCTGACCGACTGCTCGACATGTCACCGCTGAAATTCACGCGCCGCGATTTCCTCAAGCTCTCCGCCGCCGCAGCGGCGCTCGCCAGTGGCGCGTGCAGCCGGCCACGCGAGCCGATCGTGCCTTATGCGCACCAGCCGGAGGCCGAGCTCCCTGGCGTGCCGCGCTTCTATGCCACCGCGGCGAGCTTCGTCGGCGCGGCCGAAGGCCTGCTCGTCGAATCGAACACCGGGCGTCCGACCAAGGCAGAGGGCAATCCCGCCCATCCCGGCAGCCTCGGCGGCACGAGCATTCACGGCCAGGCGTCCGTACTCGAGCTCTGGGATCCCGAGCGCTCGAAGGCGCCGCGGCGGCGCGGCCAGCCGGCGACGCGCGCACAGTTCGAGCTCGAGCTCGCCGCCGCGCTCGCGAAAGTGCGCCGTGCCCGGGGTGAAGGTTTGCGCATCCTCATCCGCAGTGGCAATTCGCCCACGCTGCAGCGACAGCTCAGCGCGATCGCCGAGCGCTACGCACATGCTCGCGTGCATCGCTGGGACCCGCTGCATCGCGACCAGAGCCGCGCCGCCGCGGAGCTCGCGTTCGGCCGGCCGCTCGAGTCGCTCTACCGCCTGGAAGACGCCGGCGCGATCCTCAGCCTCGACTCGCGCTTCCTCGACGATCATCCGTACCGGCTGCATTACGCCCGGCAGTTCGCGCATGCGCGCACGCCGCGCGACGGCCGCATGTGCCGGCTCTACGCGCTGGAGAGCACGCCTTCGCTGGTCGGCGCGATGGCCGATCACCGCTACGCGATGCCCATCGCCGGCATCGAACAGTGGCTTGTGGCCCGGGAGGAGCACTATCAAAAAATCTGGCGCGACCTGCGCGCGAACCGCGGCGTCATCCTCGCCGGCGAGGCGCTGTCGCCGGGCGCGCATGCGCTGGTGCACCGCCTGAACGCGGAACTCCAGGCCCCGGTCGCGTACGTCGACAGCGTCGA
>Ga0075436_100002156_pt1 | contig 13572 bp, 12 predicted proteins | sample RhiMethybrSRZTD5_FD_75303 | JGI IMG/M metagenome (GOLD analysis project Ga0075436, IMG submission 75303) | Populus rhizosphere microbial communities from Tennessee, USA - Rhizosphere MetaG P. TD hybrid SRZTD5 | ecosystem: Host-associated > Plants > Roots > Rhizosphere > Soil | place: USA...
GCCGGGGGATACGCGACCTGCGCCTTGCAGATCCCGCACAGCCGGCACGTCGGGTGACCGTACGGATGCAATAGGGTGAGCCCGCCCCGCCCGTCGGGTTCGACCGAGTCCGAGAGGACGGGCAGGTCGATCCCGGCGTGCCGCAGGATCGGGTGGATGTAGAAGTCGAGCCCGCCGGAGACGATGGTGGTCGGGATGCGGTGCCGCGCGAGCAGCGCGACGAGCTCGAGCGCCCCGGGTCGCAGCGGCGAGTTCTCGACGGCCCACTTCGCCATCTCCGGTAGGCGAGCGGATTCGAGCAGGTCCACCTGGCGCTGCCACGCCTCGCGGAGGGTGATCGTCCCGTTGTGGAGGAGCTCGTCGATCTCGTGGGCGACCCGGCGCCCGTCCGGACAGAACTCCTCGACGAGGATGATCGCGACGTTCGGCTCGACGAGCGTCCCGTCGAAGTCGATCAGCATCCGGAACGGGGGCGCGTCGGCCATCGGGTCAGCGGGTCCGCGTCCCTCGTCGCTTCAAAACGCTGGCGATGCGGCGCCGGTCCGGGGTCCGAGCGCGACCGCCTATCCGCCCGGCAGCCCGGCCCGCTGGCGAAGGGCGTAGAAGAACCCGCCGAACGCCGTGGCCGTCGGGGTGCGGAGCCCCTGAAGGCGCAGGGACTCGCGGACCTCCTTCGGGCTCTGGCGGAGGTCGAGGGTCTTCGTCGTGTCGTACTTGTACTGGAACGTCCCCGCCGGGCCTCGCGGGAACGGCTCCCAGTCCCGCGCGGTCGTCGCGCGGAGCTCGTGCTGCTTCTTCGCATCCCCGACCGGCGCGAACGCCGGCATCGTGAGGTGCTCTTCCGTGAGCCAGATCATCGTCGCCTCGCGGATCGCCGCCTGGGTCGTCTCGTCGAGGTCGCCCGGCGCAACCTGGGATTGGACCCAGTCGACCATCGCGTCGAACGTCTTCTCAGAGTTGTCCTCGAGCATCTGGAGCACGGCGAGCCGGATCGCGCTCTTGCGCAGGTGGTTGATGCCGGTGTCGCTCAGGCGGTACTCGACGGTGAGCCCGAGCAACGCCTCGGGGTTGTCGGAGAGCTCCTTCAGGGGGAGGAGGAACAGCGGCGTCGAGGTCTCGCCGTCGCCGGCGTACCAGAGCGCGAACTCCTGGCCGTTCGTCAGCAGGACGAGGGGCGCCTGGAGCGCGCGCGCCTTCTGGGCCGTCTCCTGCCCGTCGGCGAGGGAGTCCTTCGGCGGTCGGACGTCGAGGACGAGGCGCGGGCGACCCTGCGCGTCGAGGAGCGCGACGTCGACGTGCCCTTCCGGCTTCGTCGGGAAGTCGAAGTAGACCTGTTTCTTGTCGTGGGGGTCCCATCCGAGGGTGACGAGGAACGGGTTGACGATCCAGCTGAGGATCTGCTGCTGCGTCAGGTCGGGGACGTCGCGCAGGACGTCGCTCGCGACGAGGTAGAAATCGCCCATCCGGCGGGTGAGGTCGGTCGCTTCCATCGGGCGTACGATGGGAGGGTAGTCGAATAAACCTAACCCCGACGGACCGCGGCGCTCGCGCCGCCGCCGCGTCGCCGGAGCGCCTCGCGCTGCAAGTACGGCTCGACGCGCACCATCGGCGGGTCCAGACCCTCGAACGGTGGCGGGCCGAGGAGGTCGCTCAGGAGCCACTCGACCTCGTACGAGTACAACAGCGACGAGCCGAGGTCCTGGACCAGCTGGGCGAGGGCGACGGAACTGCGCGGCGACAGGTGCCAGTACCTCGGACGCTTGCCGAGGTAGGAGAACATCAGGTCGGTGAGGTCGCAGTAGCGGTACCGCTCCGGCCCGCCGACGTCGATGGTCCCCGAGCCGTCGCCCGCGGCTTCGAGACGAAGGATCCGGGCCAGGTCGGACGCCGCCACGGGGCTCACGTGGTACTGACCGTCGCCGAACATCGGGAACACCGGGTATCGGTCCATCAGCCGGAGCATCGTCCCGAGGAGCCGGTCCCCCGCGCCGAACAGCATCGTGGGCCGAACGATCCGGTACGAGAGACCGCTCGCGGCGATCGCTCGGTCCACGCGGCGCTTGTACGCCAGATACGGCAGCGTCCGCTCCAACCGGTCGGGGGCGGGCGGAACGCTGACCTGGAGGAACCGACCCGTCCCGGCGACGCGCGCCGCTTCGACCAGCCGCTCCAATCCCTCGGCGAGGTGGCGAAACCGCGTCGCGTTCCCATACCGATACCACGCGAGGTTGAGGACCACGTCGACGTCTTCGAGGAAGGGACGCCAATCCTGGATGCGGCCGACGTCGACCGGGACCCATTCGACCCTGGCCGCGCCCTCGGCCGCGACCGGATGGCGGTGGAGGGAACGGATTTCGTACCTCGACATGAACTCCGGCAGGACCGAGCGCCCGACCAGCCCGCCCGTCCCCCCGACCACCAAGAGACGGGGGGCGCCCGTCGTCCCGGTCATGGCGCGGTGACTTCGGGCGTCGTCGGGAGGGGGCCCGGCGCCGGTCGGGGCGCGATCGGCGCGCCGAACACCGACGTCCATCCGCGGGTGATGGGACCGACCGCGTCGGCCACGGTCGGGTGGCCGCCCAACTCCCGCGCCACCGACGTCATCAGGCGGCCGTCGAACCCGCACGGCCGGAAGCGCTCGAAGACCGTCAGATCCGTCGCGACATTGAGGGCGAATCCGTGGAAGGTGACCCACTCCTCGATCGCGATCCCGACGGACGCGATCTTGCGCGCCGCGTCGACCCAAACGCCCCGCTTCTCGGGGACGCGCGCGCCGTGGACGCCGAGGTCCTCGAGCGCCCGAATAACGACCTCTTCGACATCGCGGACGAACCCGCGGACGTTCCGGCCCCTCGGGTCGAGGTCCACGATGGGGTACCCGACCAGTTGCCCCGGGCCGTGGTAGGTGCTCTTGCCTCCTCGCTCGACCCGCACCACCGGCAGACCCTCGGGGAGGACGTCCCCATCGTCGCCCTGGATGCCGACCGTGATCACGGACGGGTGCTCGACGAGCAGGAGCGTGTCGGGGATCTCGCCCCGTCGCCGCGCGGCCCGGAGCTCGCGCATCTCGGCGAGCGAAGCGCCGTAGTCGCGGAGTCCCCAGTTACGTACGGCCAACACTCGGGGTCCTCCGGGCGACGTGGAGGGGCTCTCCGAGCCAGAGGAGCGCCGCCTCCTGGAGCATCTCGGAGAACGTCGGATGCGGGTGGATCGTGAGCGCGACGTCGCGCACCGTCGCCCCCATCTCGATCGCGAGACCGGCTTCCGTGATGAACTCGCCGGCCGACTCCCCGGCCGCGTGGACCCCGAGGAGGAGCCCGGTCGAGTCGTCGCCGACGAGCTTGAGCCAGCCCGATGTGGCGTGGGCGGCGTGGGCGCGGCCGAGCGCCGCGTACGGGAACTTCGCCTCGCGCGGCGCGAGCCCCTGGGACTTGGCCTGCTCCGAGGTGAGACCGACCGACGCGAGCTCGGGGGCGGTGAAGACGACGGAGGGGATCGTCTGGAACTGGAACCGCGTCGGGCGTCCCGCGATCACCTCCGCCGCGACGACGCCCTCGCGGTACGCCTTGTGGGCGAGCATCGGAGGCCGGCAGCAGTCACCGACCGCGTAGATGTGCGGCACGTTCGTCCTTTGCCGATCGTCGGCGGTGAGGAACCCCGTCTTTCCGTCGCGCTCGACACCGGCCTCCTCGAGCCCGAGGTTCTGCGTGTCCGGCCGCTTGCCGACCGTAAGGAACAGTCGTTCGGCCTCGAGGTCTTCGGGGCCCTTCGGCCCCTCGACGGTAAGTCGAACGCCTGCCGCATCGCGCGCGAGGTGCGTCGCCTTCGTCCCGACGCGGACCGTGACCCCCATGCGCTCGAGCTGTTGGGTGAGTTCCTTCGCGAGCTCGGGTTCGATCCCCGGCAAAAGCTGCGGCATCAGCTCTACGATCGTGACCTTCACGCCGACCCGCGCGAGGAACTCCCCGAGCTCGCAACCGCTGACGCCGCCACCGAGCACCAGGAGCGAGGCGGGCAGCTCGCGCAGCGAGAGGATGTCCCACGCCGTTACGACCCGGTCGCCGTCGGGCTCGAACCCCGGGATCACCGCCGGGAGGGCCCCCGCGGCGACGATCGCGTGCTCGAAGTCGATGCGCTCGCGGCCCCCGTCCGGCGCCGTGAGCTCGGCCGATCTCGGGCCGGTGAACCGAGCTTCGCCCGGGAGCCACGACGCCCCCGCCGCCTTGAGCAGCGTCGCGACGCCCTGGCGCTCCTTTGCGACGACCGCGTCCTTCCACACCTGGGCCTTCGCGAGGTCGAACGACAGGCCGGACGCCGTAACGCCGATCTCCGGTCCCTCGGTCGCGAGCTGGTGGAAGAGGACCGAGGCGTGGATGAGCGCCTTTGACGGGATGCAGCCCCGGTTGAGGCACTCGCCCCCCAGCTCGCGCTTCTCGACGACGAGGGCGGGGATGCCCAGCTGGCCGAGGCGGATCGCCGCGACGTATCCGCCGGGGCCGCCCCCGATCACGAGGACCCGCGTCGATCGAGCGTAGGTTCCCGCCAAGGTCGTCCTCCCGATCAGCGCGCTCCGCGCAGCCCTTGGGCCGGTGCGTAGACATCGGTCACGAGCGACTCGGGCGCGGGCGGCCCGACGGACTCGGCCGATTCGATCGCGGCGCGTACGGCCCCGTCGGCTTCGGCGGCGATCGATCCCTTGAGTTCCGCCGACAGGACACCGGTGCGCTCGAGCAGCTGCTCGACCCGCGGCACAGGATCGTGTCGTTTCGCGCGCGCCATCCAGTCCGACGCCTGATACCTCGTCGGGTCGTCGGAGCTGGAGTGAGGCGTCATGCGGTACAGGACAAACTCGAGCATCTCCGGGCCCTGCCCGGTCCTCAGGCGAGCGAGCGCGTCGCGGGCGGCCACGTGGACGGCGACGAGGTCCGTTCCGTCGACCCGGTGCCCGGGCATGCCGTAGGCGTTCGCCTTCTCGGCGAGTTGCGCGACCCGGCTCTGATGCTCGACGGGGACCGAGATCGCCCACTGGTTGTTCGTGCAGCAGAAGAGGACGGGGAGCCCGAGCACGCCCGCGAGGTTCATCCCCGCGTGGAAGTCGTTCGCGCTGGTGGCGCCATCGCCGAAGAACGCGAGCGAGACCGCGGGTTCCTTCCGCAGCTTGAGACCGTAGCCCAGGCCGACGGCCTGGGTGATCTGCGTCCCGATCACGGAGCTCATCGAGACGTACCGAACGTCCCGCCCGGTCGGGTGGCACGGCATCTGTCGGCCGCGCGCGGGCTCGCGGTCGTTCGCGAAGAGGTGGTCGAGGTAGGCCCCGAGAGGGTGTCCGCGGGCGAGTAGGATCAGTTGCTCCCGGAGTCCGGGAAAGACCCAGTCCGCCGGCTGGAGCGCGAGGGCGACCCCGACGCTGACGGCCTCCTGGCCGGTGGCGGGGCCGTAGAACCCTACCCGACCCTGACGTTGGAGCCCTAGCATCCGGCTGTCGAGGGAGCGGCCGAGGACCATCCATCGGTAGCCGGAGAGCATCTGATCGCGCCAGCCGGGCCACGCGACGTCGAGCTCCGTCGCGCTGTACGGCAGGGGCTCGAGCTCCTCGCCCGGGGTCATGCGAGTTCCGAGAACAGCAGGTGGGGGTCCTCGAGGTTCGCCTTGACGACCGCGAGGAACTGCGCGCCCACGATCCCGTCGAGTACCCGGTGGTCCAAGGAGACCGAGAGGTTGAGCAGGTCCGCGGGGCCGACCGACCCGTCGGGAAGGTACACCGGTCGGCGAACGATCCGGTGGACCCCCAGGATCGCGACCTCGGGGTAGTTGAGGATCGGGGTCGCGAGGACCCCGCCGAGGGCGCCCAAGCTCGTGATCGTGAACGTGCCGCCGGACAGTTCGGCACGAGTGAGCTTGCCCGCCCGTCCCTTCTCGGCCAACTCCGCGATCTCCTTCGCGAGCGTCGTGACGCTCTTGTGGTCGGCGTGGTGAACGACCGGGACGAGCAGGCCATCGGGCGCCGCGGTCGCGATCCCGATATTGTACTCCTTGTGCACCACGAGCTCTTGCCGCTCGTCGTCCATGCGGGCGTTCATCCACGGATGGACGCGGAGGCCGGCGACGACCGCCTTGACGATGAACGGAAGATAGGAGAGCTTCGCGCCCTGCTTCTCGACGTGCTTCGCCATCCGGTCGCGCAGGCGGACGAGTTCTGACGCGTCGATCTCCTCAACGTAGGTGAAGTGCGCGGCGGTGTGCACCGAGTGGGCCATGTGCTCCGAGATGACGCGACGGAGGCCCCGGATCGGGACGCGCTCGGTGCCGGCCTCGGCGACTCCCGCCGCCGCAGCGGACGACCCCTTCGATGCAGGTGCGGTGGGTGCCTCCGCAGCGGTCGTTGAGGCCGCTGGGGCCGGGGAGGGCGCCGCGAGATCTGCCTCCGTCACCCGGCCGTTGGGGCCGGTGCCGCGAATCGAGGCGAGGTCGACGCCCTTCTCGGCCGCCATCCGCCGGACGGCAGGGGTCGCGAGGACCCGAGCTCCTGTGGGGGAGGTCGCGGTGGGCGAAGGTGCGGAGGGAGACGCGGGCGCTGTGGCCGACGCGCTGGACGTCGACCTGTCGGAAGGGAGCGCGGTGTGCGGAGGCGCGTCGGGAAAGGTCGCCGCCGGGGCGGGCCCGGCCTTCGGCGCCGACGCGGGCGGAGCCGGGGCCGCGGCCGGGGCGCCTCCCGCGGTCTCGATCGTGACGAGGAGCCCCCCGACCTTGACCTTCTCACCGACGGCCGCGTGGAGCTTGACCACCTTGCCCGACTTGGGCGAGGGGATCTCCACGTTCGCCTTGTCGGTCAGGATCGCGACGAGCGGGGCGTCCTCCTTGACGGCCTCGCCCTCGACCACGAACCACCGGACGACCTCGCCCTCGGCGACGCCCTCCCCGATGTCGGGGAGCCGGAACTCGTAGGCCATCGCTACCGCTCCTACCCCGCCTTCGCCGTGGCGCGTAGAGAATGGGAGATGCGGTCGACGTTCGGGAGGTAGAGATGCTCGAGGGCGTAGGGGAACGGCGTGTCGTAGCCGGTGACGCGCAGCACGGGCGCCTTGAGGGAGTACAGTGCCTTCTCCGCGAGGATCGCGGCGAGTTCGGCTCCGAAGCCGAGGAATCGCGGGGCTTCGTGCACGATGACGGCCCGGCCCGTCTTCTCAACGGACGCGAGCACGGTCGCCTCATCGAGGGGCACGAGGCTACGGAGGTCGACGACCTCGACGGAGATGCCCTCGCCGGCGAGCTTCTCGGCGGCCTGGACCGTCGGCGGTATCATCGCACCGTAGGCGAAGGCGGAGACGTCGTTCCCCTCGCGCACGACCTGCGCGGAACCGAACGGGACCCGATGGTCCCCGTCGGGCACCTCGCCGGTGACTGCGCGATAGCTCCGCTTCGGCTCGAGGAACAGAACGGGGTCCTCGTCGGCGATCGCCGTGAGCAAGAGCCCCTTCGCGTCGGCCGGGTTGGACGGAACGATCACTTTGAGACCGGCCGTGTGGGCGAAGTAGGTCTCGGAGCTCTGGGAGTGGTAGAGCCCGCCCTTGACCCCGCCCCCGTACGGCGTGCGGATGACGACGTGGCAGGGATACTGCCCGCCGGACCGGTACCGGAACTTCGCGACCTCGCTTACGATCTGGTCGAACGCCGGATAGATGAAGTCGAGGAACTGGATCTCGGCGACCGGCTTGAGCCCGTAGAGCGCCATGCCGACGGCGGCCCCGACGATCCCGGTCTCCGAGAGCGGCGTGTCGATCACGCGCTCCGACCCGAACTCCTTCTGAAGCCCCTCCGTCGCGCGGAACACGCCCCCGTTCACGCCAACGTCCTCGCCGAGAATCAGGACGTCGGGGTCGGACTTCATCGCGTGGTGCAACGCGCGGTTGACGGCCTGGACGAGGGTCAGTTCGGTCACGGCTTGAGAACCCCCTCGCGCAGCAGCGCCTCGAACTCCTGGCGCTGTGCGTCGAGGAGCGGCGGGACCTGGGCGAACACGTCCTCGAAGATCGATCCGGGGGCGACCGGTGGTGCCGCTTCGGCGCGCTCGAGGGCGGAGCTGATCTCCGCCTTAGCCCCCTCCCAGAGCCGGGCGTCGTCGGTCTCGGTGAGCACACCCGCGGTCAGCAGCTGGTGCTTGGTGAGCGCGATCGGGTCCTTCGCCTTCCACTGGGCGAGCTCCTGGTCGGTCCGGTACCGCTTCGGGTCGTCCGAGGTGGAATGGGGACCCAATCGGTACACCTGCGCCTCGATGAGGGTCGGTCCTTCGCCGTCGAGCGCCCTCCGCCGGGCCGTGGCAACCGCGCGATAGACAGCCCGTACATCGGTCCCGTCGACGACGACCCCGGGAAATCCGTACGAGGTCGCCTTCACCGCGAGCGTCTCGCTGTGGGTCTGGCGCTCCCGCGGAAGCGAGATCGCCCACTGGTTGTTCTGGCAGAAGAAGACCGTCGGGGTGCGGAACACGCCGGCGAAGTTGAGCCCGGCGTGGAAGTCGTTCGAGCTCGTCGTGCCGTCTCCGAAGAACGTCACGGTCACGATCGGGTCGCCGCGTCGCTGGGCGGCCATCGCGGCGCCGACGGCATGGGAGATCTGGGTGCCAACGGGGCTCGACGCGGTGACGAAGTTGAACCGTCGGTAGCCGTAGTGGTTCGGCATCTGGCGGCCCTTGAGTTCGTCGGCGGAATTGCCGATGAACTGGTTGAGGAGCGCTTCGACCGGTACGCCGCGCGTCAGCGCGACGGCGAGCTCGCGGTACGCCGGGAACACCCAGTCGTCGGGACCGAGCGCCCGAGCACAGCCGACCTGCGCCGCTTCCTGGCCCTGGAGCGGGACGTAGAACCCGATCCGGCCCTGTCGTTGTAGGGTCAGGCACCGCTCGTCCATCGCCCGGACCAGTACCATGGTCCGATAGGCGTCGAGCAGTTCTTCGCTCCCGAGTTCGGGCGGTACATCGGCCGGGACGGCCCCACGGGACGGCGTCGCTTCGGCCACCAGAGTTTCCCAGAGAAAGCGAGCGGAGATTCTGATATAACGTTAGAGGCGCGGCGCACCGGAGCGGCGTGGAAATGCGCTGCATCGACCGCGTCGGCAGGTCCCGACGCTACCGCTCTGCCTCGCGTCGCCCGCATTCCGGTCGCCCGAAATCGGCCGCGGACCGACCCGGCCCGGACCTCGTGCCCGTCGCCGGCCTGCCCAGTTTCGCGAGGCGATATGTACTAGCACACACGTCCCGCGCCTCCCCGAGCGAAGATGACCGATCCACCGGCGATCCATGCCGAAGGCGTCCGACGCGTCTTCGAGGCCCGCAAGGGGTTCCTGTTCAACGAGGTCGTGCGGACCGAGGCCCTCAAGGGCGTCGACCTGGACGTCGATCGCGGCGAGATCTTCGGGCTCCTTGGGCCGAACGGCGCGGGCAAGACGACGCTCACCAAGATCCTCTCAACCCTCCTTCTCCCCACCGCCGGACGGGCCGAGGTGCTCGGACTGGACGTCGCGACGCAGGCGCACCAGCTACGACCTCGGATCGGCCTCGTGCTCGGGGGTGAGCGAGGGCTCTACAACCGGGTGACCGCCCGGGAGAATCTGCGGTACTTCGCGGACCTGTACGGCGTTCCGATCGAGACCCGGGCGAAGCGGATCGCGGAGGTGCTCGACTGGGTCGGGTTGACGGAAGCCGCGGACCGACGCGTCGAGGAGTTCTCGCGGGGGATGAAGCAGAAGCTCCACCTCGCCCGAGGGATCCTCCACGAGCCGGAGATCCTGTTCCTCGACGAGCCGACGATCGGCCTCGACCCGAAGAGCGCGCGCGAAACACGGAAGCTCGTGCGGGGTCTGGTCGCGCGGGGCGTGACGATCTTCCTCACGACCCACTACATGTTCGAAGCGGAGGAGCTCTGCCAGCGCATTGCCGTGCTGTCGAAGGGCCGCATCGTCGCGCGCGACACCATCGGTGGCCTGCGACGGTTGGTCGGGGGCGACCGGACCATCGAGGTCGAGGGGTACGGTTTCGAGGACATCGAAGCCGAGCGGCTCCGCCACCTCCCCGGCGTGTCGCGGATCATGGCCGAGGAGTTCGGTCCGAGGTTGCGGTACACGCTGCGGGTCCGGACCGCCGAACTCACGGCCGACGATCTACAGAACGCCCTACCGGGCCACCCGGAGCTCACCGTGCGCGAGCGCGTGACCGCGCTGGAGGACATTTACTTGGACCTCGTTGAGGAGGAGGCGCACTAGGATGGCGACGCGTTCCTCCTCGCGCGGCCGCGGCCTCATGGCCTCGCTACGGCTCGCCGTGCTGCAGTTCCTGGCGGACCCACAATGGCTGGTCCCGAGCCTGATCGCGCCGGTGATCTTCGGCCTCGTGTCGTTCGAGATCTTCCGGGGAGCGGACCCGGTGTTCGTGCTCTACGCCATCATCGGAGGGGCGATGATGAGCATGTGGGGCCAGACGCTCTACGGGAGCGGCTGGGCGACCGGGCAGGACCGCGAGCTCGGCACGCTCGAGCCGACCCTCACGGCGCCGACGCCCTACCTGTACGTCGTCCTAGGCCGCGTGATCTGGAACACGGTGTCGGGGCTCATCGGGGGGGCGATCGTGTTCGTGGTCGTCACGGTCTCGTACGGCCGCCCGGTCCCGCTCGACAATCCGATCTCGTTCGTCCTGCTGCTGGTCCTGGTCATCGTCTCGCTGGCCGCCGTGGGCATTGTGTTCTCGGCGGCGTACGTCTACACGCGGTACGCCGGCTTCATCCAGAACATCGGTGAGTTCGCGTTCTACGTCGGGACCGGCTGCATGTTCCCGATCGTCCTCCTGCCGTTCTGGTCGAACCCGGTCTCCCTCCTGTTCCCGCCGACGTGGGCGTTGGACGCGCTCCGGTACGCGGCCATCCCGGGGTACGGCGGTCTCTCCTGGGGTTTCTGGGGCGACCTCGCCGGAACCCTGGGCCTGACGGGAGCCTACCTGGCGATCGCGGGTACGGTCTTCGTCCGCGTCGAACGCCACGTGCTCGAGATCGGCGACCTCTCGGATTACTAGGGGGACTTCGATGGGCGGGAACCTGCGGCCGTCGTTCTGGCGGGTCTTCTGGATCAACGCCCTCTTCGCCCCCAAGACGAGCCTCGGGTTCATGCGGATCGACTTCATTCTCGGCACGATCTTCATCATCCCGTTCACCCAGATGCTCTTCTTCGCGTTCGTCGCTCAGCTTGCCACGAACGCGTCCTCGCCGATCGCGTACGTCGTCGTCGGGAACGCGGTCGCGACGGTGACGTACTCCGCGATCTTCTCGGTCTGCCAGACGACCGACTCCGAGAAGAACGCCGGCACGATGGAGCACCTCCTGGTCTCCCCCGCGAACCGTCTCGCCCTCTACTTCGGCCGCGGGCTCATCCCGATCCTGATCTCGCTGGCGACGGTGTCGATCGCCCTCGTTTACGCCGTGGTCCTGTTCGGGGCGGAGTTCGCCCCGGGCGCGGCGGCGGAGCTCGCGGTGTCGATCGTGCTCACAGCGTTCGCGATGGTGGGGTTCGGTCTGCTCCTCGGGGGCGTCGCGCTGTTCTTCCGGACGTCGATCATCCTTGGGAACATCTTCCTCTTCATCGGTCTGCTGCTCTCGGGGGTCAACTTCCCGGTCTCCGCTCTTCCCGTTCCGCTCCAGTGGGTCGGGTGGGGACTACCGCTGACGTGGGGGATCGCCTCGATTCGGGCGGGTCTCGCCGGAGCGCCGATCGGCGAGCTCCTTCCGCTGTGGGGCCTCGTCGGTCTCTGCGCGGTGGTCGCGTTCGGACTCTCGATCGGTCTCTGGGAGACGTTCGAGCGCCGGGCTCTCTCGACCGGCAGCATCGCCCGGTTCTGAGAACCCACCACGTCCTGCGAACGGTGGCCTTTAATGGGCACCGCAATGTCCGCTGAATGAGAACGGTGGGCTTGGTCTGGCACGTCCCCGCATCGGAGGCTCGAGGCCGCACGCACTGCTGCGCTCGACGGCCCAAGTGCACCGCGCTCAGTGGGCCCATAGCTTAGTTTGGCTGGAGCACCCGGCTGATAACCGGGAGGTCGTCGGTTCAAATCCGACTGGGCCCACTCCTACCTGGGTGTAAGACCGCTTGCACTTACGTCGAATTCGCTGCGCTGGGGCTTACAGGGCCGTATCGTTGGCCAACTCCCCAGTCAAACGGCCCGACGGAGGCCATGTGATCCGATCCCCGAACTGCAAGTGAGCTGCGAGCCCGAACGGACCGCCGGGCCAGCCCCGCCGCCGCTTGTGAGCCACTTTCTCCGAGTCGCGGAGAGAGCGCAGCTTAATGGCCTCGCGGAGACGTCATTTCTGCGTGAAGAAACTCTGGATCGTGGTCACGGTCCTCTTGGTCGGAGTAGTCGTCGTCGGGAGCATCACGTACTGGCTTCTGAGTTCTACAGTTACCACGAGTGGAGGACCAACCTGTGGTTTCAGTTGTGGCTCTGCGCTGGCAATCGGCGTCCCAGAGGAGTCAACCGCAGGGGGGACCCACTTCTACAACTTCAGCGTTCAGTCCGCCAGCGGAGGGTTAACCTGGGGGAACACAGAGCTTGGCCTTCAGACATCGGACGGCGGCCCGATTTCGGTGGCTGGGTCGGGTTGGAATTTCACGATTCAAGGGCCGCACCACGAATCTCTCGCGGCCTTCGCGAACGCCTCTGGGAATCCGGCGTGGACCTTTGGCGGGACCACCACGGTCTCGATCCAGCAGGTCATCGTGCTGACCTCTCCGATCCAGCTCAGTGGCGATGAGTTCATGATTCTTGGAACTGGGACCTTCTCGGGTTCTGTCTCGGTCTCGATCCCGTGAGTTGGCCCGAAAGACCTGCTTTCATGAACTCGGCCGTGGAAAAGAGTTCGCCGTCCGATACCGAGGCTCGGCCACTGCCAAGGGACCCGTTGCGAACATCGCTTCGGAGGTCGAATAACGTGGGCTACACGAACGTCCGCCAGATCAGAACGACCGTCAGCACTGAGAGCACTGTGGTGATTGCCAAGAGGCCCCAAGTCAAGAGTACCAGTTGGCGCGAGTGCCGGGCAACCTCCGCATCACCCTGAGGCTCAGCAGTGCGGACATCACGCCGGCGGACCACGCGTCCGTGGACCCGGTGGGCATCTTCAGAACCTTCGCAGCAAGCTCAGGTCGCGCCCTCTCGAGCCAGCTCTCCAGCACTGCCAAATCTTCCGCTTCGGTCCCCATAGACTGCGCTCATTCTGAATCGGGGGTATAACGTGAGTTCGCTGGCCAGTGGACGGTTTTCGGGACCTGCTGGTAAGCAGGGACAGGCTACCTTCGTCAAAGTTAAAGAGCGAGCCCGCCCTCCCAAGGTCCCGCGAGCCGAGGCGCGCAGATCATGGTGATTTCGGGTAGACAGCGAGTCGTAGTTGTCCTCGCAGCCGCCGCGGTCGCGGCCTCGATTACCGGATGGGCGTTCTATCAAATCCTATCGACCGGTCCGCTGCCCTTCGACGGAGCTCTCACGAAAGTCAGACAGGGGGCCGGACAATCAACGGGAGATGTCCTAAGCGT
>Ga0075436_100002157_pt1 | contig 13571 bp, 12 predicted proteins | sample RhiMethybrSRZTD5_FD_75303 | JGI IMG/M metagenome (GOLD analysis project Ga0075436, IMG submission 75303) | Populus rhizosphere microbial communities from Tennessee, USA - Rhizosphere MetaG P. TD hybrid SRZTD5 | ecosystem: Host-associated > Plants > Roots > Rhizosphere > Soil | place: USA...
AGAGGCGCGCGCCGTCGAGCCCGGCCAGGATCGGGCAGGCGTAGACGCCGCCGTCGGCGACCACGCGGGCGCGCGAGCACTGCAGCGTCGTCCGGTCGAATCCATCCAGGACCAGCTCGGTGAGGCGCTCGCCGCCGCCGGCGCCGTGGCGGCCGAGCGCGAACGTCGGCATCAGCTTGATGCGGGGTCGCGGCACGCCGCGGGCCACCAGGAAGTCGTGGAGGCGGTCGTAGCGCCCCGAGGTGGCGCCGGCGGTGACGTCGGTGGCGGTCACGATCGGGAGGAGGCCTCGCGCGACGAGCCGCGCCACCGCCCGGAGCGCACCGGCCCAGGCGCCCGCGCCGCGAATGGCGTCGTTGACGGTCTCCTCGACGTCGTCGAGGCTCACGCGGATCTCCAGGCTGTAGCGCGAGCCGCGGGCGAGCGCCGCGAGCGCGTCGGCCACGTCGTCGGTGACGAGCGTGCCGTTGGTGAGCACCGTCGTCGCAGCGACGGCGAGACTCTCGCCGATCAGCGCGACCGCCTCGGCGTGCAGGAACGGCTCGCCGCCGGTGAAGTAGATCTCCCGGACGCCGAGACGCTCGGCCGCGGCGATCGCGGCGCGCACGACCGCGGGCGCGAGGGGCTTGAGCCACGGGTCGCGCGGCCCGCTGGCGTTCAAACAGTGGGCGCACTCCAGGTTGCACCAGGTGCCGGCGAGCTGGATCCACAGCACGTCGAGGCCGACGAACGGCGCCGTCGGCGCGCCCAACGCTTGCGGCAGCCAGACCGGCAGCGCCTGTCTCATCAAGCCAAGGCTAGCAGATCGCCCGCGCAGCCCGGCCGGACGCTAAGGCCCGTGAAGCGCGCGACGACGATTGCCATGTCTTCATTCGATGCGACGTCGATACGCCCAGAGCGCGACCGCGGCAGCCAGCACGGCGAAGATGGCGACCGGCGACATCTCGGCGAACACGGTCGGCGCGCCATCGCTTTTGAGCAGCACGCCGCGCGTGGCGCGAACGAAATGGGTGAGCGGCAGGAGATTGCCGGCTGTCTGCGCCCAGCCCGGCATGCCCTGGAACGGGAACATGAATCCGGACAGCAGCATGGAGGGTAGATAAAAGAGCACCGCCCCCTGCACCGCCTGCATCTGGCTGTCGGCGAGCGCCGAGAACGCGAAGCCGAGCACGAGGTGGGCCGCCGCATAGATCGGCACTGCCGCGAGCAGGGCGGCGACGCTTCCCGTCAACGGGAGGTCGAAGAGCACGCGGGCGATCCCGAGGACCACCGCGGCCTGCAGCGTGCCGACGAGCACGTAGGGCGAGAGCTTTCCGATCAGCGCATCCGCCGCATCGACCGGCGTCGCCAGCAAGCTTTCCCAGGTGCCCTGCTCGCGCTCACGCACGAGCGTCAGGGCGCCCAGCATCAGCATGCTGATCATGACGACGACCCCGGCGAGTCCAGGGACGATCGTCCACGCCGTGCGGCCGTCCGGGTTGTAGAGCCACTCGACCTCGGCCGGACGCCAGGCTCCGAGCCCTGACGCCCGCGCGACATGCTCCCAGTACGCCGATTCGAGGGCCGCCAACGCCGGTCGTACGGCGGAAGGATCGGTCGCGTCGGCGACGATTCGCGGCTGGCTCGGCGCCCCGCCGTGAAGCGCCGGTGGTGACCCTGTCAACTCGAGACCGACGAGCGCGCGACCGTCCGCGACCATCCGTGCCGCTGCGCCAGGCGGAAGATGATCGGCGACGACGACGAAGTAGCCCGTGCTCTCCACGCTACGTCGCACGTCGTCTGCGGCGGCGCCGGCGTCGCCGGCGATGGCGATCCGGATGCCGCGCGGGTCCAGATTGACCGCGTACCCGAACAAGAGAATCTGGATGGCAGGGAGCGTCGTGATCAGAGCGATGGTGGTCGGGTCCCTCACCAGATGCAGAAGCTCCAGGCGAGCGACGCCGACGATCCGCGCGAGGCGACGCATGAGCTGGAGCCACACGCCCGCGCCGCTCACTGCCGGGCCCGTGCCGACTCGCGCGCGAGGACGAGGGCGGCGTCGGAAAGCTGCATGCTGATGCGCGCGACCTGCATTCCGGCGCTGGCGGCGAATGCGCGAAGCCGTTCCTCCGAGGGCGCTTCGGCGATGACTCGAAGGCCCGACCCCTCGGGATGCGTCGCAATGACGCCCGGTACCGCATCGAGCGTCGGCGATACCCGGTGCGCGTCGACGCCGGACAGGAGCACGGCGACCGCGGGCGCCCGCTGGGCGAGCTCGTGCGGCGTCCCGGCCGCGACGACACGCCCTTCGGACAGCAAGACGGCGCGGGGGCAACGCTCGGCCTCGGCGAGATCGTGCGTGCTCACCGCAATCGTCGTGCCGGCGGCCCCCTTGCGGCCGAGCCGGTGCCAGACGTCCTGGCGCGTAGCGACGTCCAGGCCAGCCGTCGGCTCGTCGAGCAGAAGCAGGCGCGGCGCGTGAATGAGCGACGCCGCGAGCTGAAGCCGGCGTGCCCAGCCGCCGGAAAGCTTGCCGGCGGCGATCCGACGATGGGCGCCGAGCTCGAACTCCTCGATGGCCCGATCGGCCGCCGCCGCCGCGCGGGCCAGGCCGTAGATCTGCGCCCGAAAGCGGAGGTTCTCGAACACCGACAGCCGGCCATAGAGGGCCAGACGCTGCGGCATGTAGCCAACGTGGCGCCGGATCTCCCCCGCTTCGCGGACGAGATCGAAGCCCAGCACGTGGCCGCGTCCGGCATCCGGGGACAGGATTCCGGCAAGGATCCTCAGCGTCGTCGTCTTGCCGCTGCCGTTGCCGCCCACGAGGGCGACGACGTCTCCGCGGTGCAGAGTCAGCCTCAGGCCCTCGACGGCAACCCGATGCGGGTACCGCTTCACGAGGCCCTCGACGGCCACGATCTCCGCGCCGAGCGCGTCATCCATGAACATACGCGAAGCCCCCGAACATGTACTTCGTGGCCTCGGCGCCGAGCGCCACGACCCGGGCGCCGGGCCTGAGCTCGCGGCGCAGCTCCGCGAAGGCCAGCCACATGGCCGCCGAGCCGGTGTTACCGACCCGGCCGGCGTTCACGAAAACGCGTTGGGGATCGATGCCCAGGCGCGGCGCCAGCATGGCGGCGAGGTGACCGTTCGCCTGATGCGGAATCACATGGTCGACGCCATCCAGCTCGACCCCGAGAGAGCGCACGGCCGCGACGCCTCGATCGAACAGCTCGGGGCCGCCCGCACGCACCGCGCCGTAGTCATGCTCGAACTCGAGTACGCCCGCGCCGACGCACGGCGCGTCGGAGCCGCCGGCCGTCAGGGTAAGCGCGGGCTTCCGACCAAGACCGATCTGCCCGAAGAACACGTTCATGAGCCGTCCGACCGTACGCCGGTCATCCGGGCCGACGATCACCGCCGCTGCGCCATCACCCATCTGCACGAGGTTGACGAGCTGGCTTCTCTCGCCGGCGTGCCGCGGATCGAAGTACACCGAGCCGGTCTCAGAGCCGACGATAGCGATCGGGCCGGCACCCGGCGTGGCGGCGAGGCCCTGGGCGATGACGAGCGCATTCGCAAAGCCCGTGCAGGCCTGACGCAGCTCCATGTAGGGGCCGGCGAAGCCCAGCCGATCGGCCACGATGGCGATGTTCGGAGGCAGGAGCAAGGTCGGCGTCGTCGTGTGCCCCACCAGATAGGCCAGGTCGTCGACGCTAAGCCGCGCGCTCTCGAGGGCACGCTCCACGGCGGCGGCCGCGAGGTCGGCATTCGACTGGCCCGGGCGCGGCGTCTCGTGCGCCGCGTCGAGGTCGCGGCACAGGTGTCGAGTCTCGACACCGAGGCGAGCCGCGATCCTGTTCCCCTGCCGCGCCACGGGGACGCCGAACCGCCGCTCCACACGCTTGAGCAGCTCGGCCGTCGCGATCGGGGCACCCGGCAATGCCAGCCCTGTGCCGAGCACGGTCAGCTTGCGCGCATCCTTCCACACTCGCCGGCCAGAAGCGTCGGCGAGTCGCGCCGACGCCGGTATCACGATCCCTCGGCCAGCTTTGGAAATACGACCCAGTTGCGATCGGCGGACGCGATGTGCCCCGCCTTGTCGATCGACCACAGCGTTTGGGAGATGCGGCCATTGTTCAGATACAGCTTGCCGTCGACGATCGCCCAGCGGGCGGGGTCGATGTCGGCGATACGGTCGAGTGACATCGCGTAGGCGCAGTAGCCGCCATACTGCGGCAGGTATTTGTCCGGATCCGTCTTGAAGCGGTCGCGATTGTCGGCAGATGCGAATCGATAGATGGCGCCCTTCCACCGATACGCGTATTGCTGCCGACCCGGCGTCGCTTCGCCGGCGCTGAAATAGGCGACGGGATCGTAGCCTTTCAGGCCGAGGCCGTTGGTGACGTTTACGGGATTGACGGCCTCCCGTGCCGCAGCGCCCGCCACGCCGACGGGAATGCCGGCCAGCACGGTCAGCGTGAGAACGAGGCCCGCGATGCGGCGTCGAGACGCACGGTTGAAGTTCATCGGTTTCTTCTCCTCGCAGGTCACCGTCCCGGCGACCCTCTACCATTGAGACACGCTGACCGGCCGGCCGGTCTGCGCGTCGATTTCACAATTTAATTTCACAATTTGTTCACAGCCGCCGGGAGCATCGTCGAGGTCGGGGCCGGTGTCTCACCGACAGGGAACGCGCGTGGGGGCAGCATGCAAGCAAGCGTAGCGCACAGGCAGCTGGGCAAAATTCTGTGGGATATCGCGGGCGTCGAGACCGGGGCCGCGACCGCCTGTGGCCTCCTGCTGTCGACGCCGTTCCTGCTGCCTGACGAACGCCGCTTTCTGCAAGAGAGGATGCAGGCGGAAGAGCGGGGCCACGAGCGGATCATGGCCCGATGGGCGCTGGCGTGGTATGGACCACGGCCCCGCCGCCGCTTGCCCTACGCCGCGACGGTGTGGCGCGATCTCGTGACGGGCGCCCAGCTGCCGGCGAGCTATCGATTCGCCTACGCCTTCGCGACCCTGCACTGGAACGAGCTGAACACGCTGCGGTCGCACCGTCGCGTCCTGTCGATCCTCGAGCGTGCGGACCGCGAGGCGGCCCGCGACTTCCAGCAGATCGTCGGTGAGGAATCAGGTCACGTCGCCTGGGGCACGGCGCTTCGCGCACGAATCGAGCGCGACGCCCCGATGCTGTCGCGCGTGATGGAGCATTACTTCGAGCTGACCGACGAGGTTTATCCGGCCGTCATTAGTCGCTCGCACGCCCGCGTCTGGCAGCAGCTTCGCGCGCGTCTGGAGCACGCCTGACGACGACGATCAGCATCGTCATCCCGGCGCTCGACGAGGCGGCGAATCTCGCGCGGCTGCTGCCTGAGCTGGAGGAGCGGTGGCCCGACGCCGAGATCATCGTCGCCGACGGCGGCAGCTGCGACGGCGGCCCGGACGTCGTGCGTCGTCATCCGCGTGTGCGGTCGGTGAGCGGTCGGGCGGGGCGCGCGCGGCAGATGAACGCCGGCGCGCACGTGGCCGCCGGTACCGCGCTGCTCTTTCTCCACGCGGACACGCGTCTGCCGCCCGATGCGCTGGAGGCCGTCGCGGGCGCACTCGACGATCCGGCGGTCGTGGGCGGGCGTTTCGACGTGAGGTTCGACAGCGCGCTCCCCATCATGGGGGTGGTTGCGACACTCATGAACGTACGGTCACGATGGACTGGGATCGCGACGGGCGATCAAACGCTGTTCGTCCGTCGCGAGGTCTTCGACGTGGTCGGAGGCTTTCCGGACATTCCGCTGATGGAGGACGTGGAATTCTGCAGACGCCTCAAGCGCCGCGGTCGCCTCGCCTGCCTGCGCTTGCGCGTGACGACCTCGGCGCGTAAGTGGGAGCGCGAGGGAGCCATCCGCACGATCGGCCTGATGTGGCTCCTGCGCTTGCTGTACGTGTGCGGCGTCTCGCCGGGGCGTCTCCACCGCTGGTATTACGGGCGCGATCCGGCACCTTGAGGCGTGCGAATCTCCGCACCGTATCCCCCGGCCCCACATGAGGACGCCGAGTTCGGCCATCTCCCTGAACTGCGTCACCGTAGAAAAGCGCATCTGAACTGTCAGATCCGCGAGCGGCTTTCGCCGCTCAAAGATGACCGTTGGAAGCTCAACACGAGACAGCGCCCCCAGGAAACACCGCCTTGCGACATCACCTTTCCACATGGCGCCCGACGAACCCATGCCCCTGATAGACGTGTCTCAAGCGGCAGCATGAAGAAATCAGCAGACGGGAGAGCCGCCGCCGATGAGGAGAGCGTGGCGCCGGTCACGATCCTGGACGGACTGGGTCGGCTGATCCGGGTCGTTCCAGCCGAGGAATTCCGTCGAGCCCACGGCGGTCCGGAACGCCCCACGACAGACCACGGATTTCGCCGAAGGCGGGCGAAGACGATGGGGACCGAGCCGGGCGCGATCGAGGGCATCGTGCCACGCTGATTGGGCAGGATGCCAGAGAGCGATATCTACCGCCATTCTCCGAATTCGCTTGCTACGAGCTTGCCTTCCCGCTCTCGCCTCCGGGCGTACATCGAGGGCCTGTTGCATCCGTGGCGCCACGTGACCGGTGCGCTCGGTGGTGGCGCGGTGGCAGGCATCCTGAAACGCGCGGCCTCGCGCCGTTTGTACGAATACTTGGCGCGCCGCTATCCCCAGGCCGAGTGGAGTACGATGAACTACGGCTACGTCTGCTCGCTGGGCGCCCCGCCGCCGGACGGGATCTCGCCGGCAGATCCCGAGCGCCTCGCCTTGCAGCTGTACTGGCGCGTGGCGACGTCGGGTTCCCGACGCCTCGCCGGTCTGGACGTGCTGGAGATCGGCAGCGGCCGTGGAGGCGGCGCCGCCTTCATCGCCCGCAGCCTCACCCCGCGTCGCCTGCTGGCACTGGACTTTTCCCACGCGGCCACCGCGCTGGCCCGCCAGCGCTATGCGTCACAACCCAACCTCGAATACCGACAGGGCGACGCCGAGGCGCTCGCCCTCGCGGACGCGAGCTTCGACGTGGTCCTGAACGTCGAGAGCGCGCACTGCTACGGCTCGATCCCTCGCTTCCTGACCGAGGTTCATCGCGTCCTGCGGCCCGGCGGTGAGCTGCTCTTCGCCGACTTCGTCTCCCGCCGGAACGGCGCGCTGGCCCGGCTGGAGCGGGTGGTCCGAAGCGGTCCCCTGCGCCTGGTCGCGTGGGATGACATCAGCGGCAACGTGGTGCGCGCTCTCGATCTCGACGAGGCCCGCAAGCGCGACCTGATCGACCGCTGGGCCACCCCTTTATTCAGGAGCTTCGCGCGCGGCGCCTATGCCACGGAGGGGACCGCGATGCGGGACGAGTTCCGGGCCGGTCGGACGATGTACGTGGCGACGGTCCTGCGCAAGGACGCCCCGTGATCGCCGTCCCCACTCAAGCTCTCGGCTCAAGCGGCGCCTTGCATGCGACGTACGAGCCGCACGCGGAGCGAGGCGTAGCCGGGGTACGTCTTGCCGCGATTGTAGCGTCGGTCGACGATCTGGAGGTCGCCGTCGAGGGTCAGCACCGTGGCCAGGACCTTGCGGGCCTCGGCGATCGCCAACCCCGTGCCGAGGCAGGCATGGGGCCCCGCGCCGAACATCAGACGGTGATAGCGGGCGTGCGGTGGCCGCTCGATGTCGAACCGCCGGGGATCCGCGAAATGGCGCGCTTGCTGCATGATGTTGTGAAAGACGATCAACACGCGCTCCCCCGCGTGAAAACGATGTCCCCGTATCGCGCAGTCCGCGACCACCGCTCGCAAGATCACGTTGGAAGGCGTGACGACGCGGAAGCCCTCATCGATAGCGGCGTCGAGGCGCTCAGCATGGCGCTGCAACGTCGCGAGCTGCCCCGAGTCGATCAGCAGGGCGAGCACTCGGGGTAGCCCATAGGTGATGAGCTCGGTGGCCCCGATCATGACGATGATGACCACACCCTGGGCTTCGTCGAGGCTGAAATTGAGGGCGCGCATCTGCTGTGTCAGAGAACGGTCGCGATGCTGGACGTCGTCGTAGCTGGCGCGGATGTGCGCCGCCAGTCGTGTCACGATATCCCTGGCTCTCATCAATTCCCTTGGCCCCAGCCGACGCTTGCCGAGACCGGCCAGGGCCGTGAACTGCGTCGCCAACTCGAACATGTCCGCGTAGGCGCGCCGCTCGTCACCGGGCGACAGCCTGACGCCGATCAGCTCGCAGGCTAGCCGGCTCGCGAAGTTCTTCATGAACTCGACCACATCCACGCTCTGACCGTCCACCAGCGCCTTCCGGAACTCGTCGACCAGATCGACCGTTGTGGCCTCCAGGAGCGTGTTGATGTATCTCGGCGAGAACACCTCCATGAGGCGACGCTTCAGGTCGCGATGAGCGCCGCTATCCATATTCAGGAGCGCATAGGGTCCGAGAACCTGGGTGACCAGCACCCCCAGGCTGCCCGGCGAATGCGAGTCGAAGTGTGCGCTATCCGTAAGGACGTCGCGGGCCACCTCGGCATCGTTCACGACGTGGCCGATTCTCGGGATGTATACGACATCCCCGAACCACCGCGCCAGCTCCAGGATGGCGTACGAGAGGGGCCGATTCAGCCCATAGACGAGGAACTCGTGCCAGCGAGCCTTGTTCATGGTGACGTGCCGCGCCCCTCGCTCACACCGCCGCGCCACACGGCAGGTCGCCCGACTCCTCGTCGAGGATCTGCGCGCGCGCCGTGCCGAGGGACCCGTCTACCCCTTCTCTCCTACGAAGCTTGGACACTGGTCTCGGGCGGCTGGGTTCGCGCGGTCCGACGAACAGGTCACTACCCGCCCGAGGGCGCAATCCTCGAACACGTTAGTCTCTCGGCTCATGCCCAAGCGGCGCCCCCCTGCCCTCTCAGACCTGGCGACCCAATAACGTCGGCAATAACGCTACGCTGACAGTTATAACGGGGTAATAACGGGGACAGAATTACGAGCAGGACCGCCAAAATCTGCGCTTTACGATGCAATAAACGGTGGCCCGCCCACTGGGATTTTCATGGCCGACAGACCGAATTTCGGGGCGGAATATTGTTACTGCCCCATAATCCGGGCCCCGTATTACCCCGTAATAGGGCTCGGCCTTCACTGCCGAGGCGGACACCGAGGCACGTCTCATCGAAGAGGTGGCGGCGCACGCCGCGAGGGAGCATGGGGTCACGGAGGTTACCCCCGAACTGGCGGCAAAAGTAAAGGCCGCCATCCGGAGCCGCTAGAGCGAAGGCGATAGTCGCGAGCCATCATCTGGCGACGAACGCCGCCCGCCTGGTATCCAACGCTGGCGGGCAAGGTCATAGGGCGACACAACACGAGCGATCGAACGGGTGCAGATTCTTGCGGAAGATGCCGCGCCGCCAGTCACCGCGACTACCGATCCCCTCCCTAAAGAGGAGCGAAGCCGCGGCGGATGGGGCCCGGTCGGCCCCCCTCACCTGCGGTGAGATGTGTCCTGTGCGGGGAGGACCCATGATGCCGACATCGACGACAATGACGACCGCAGCAGCGGTCGGCGAGGCGGAACGCTTGCGCACATTGCTCGAGATCAACAACGCGTTGATTGCAAATCTGGCCCAGGATGCGCTGTTTCGGGCCATTGCCGAAGCCGTTCGACGTGTAGTGCCGTTCGACCGGACGGCCATCTTCCTTCACGACCCGGACAAGGACGTGCTCCGGATCTCAATTCTGGAAAGCTCCACGGCCGTAGGCAACGAGCTGCCGCTCGGCACGGAGGTGTCGGCCACCGACAGCCACGCCGGCTGGGTGTTCCAGCACCGCGAGCCGCTCGTGCGCCAGGACCTCGCGGAGGGCCTGCGCTTTCCCGTCGAGGACCGCGTGTTTGCCGGCGGCTTCCGCTCGTATGTGATGCTGCCGCTGGTGTCGCACGGAAAGAGCCTCGGTACGCTCGGAGTCGCCAGCAGTCAGCCCAACCAGTACGGGGACACCGACGTCAGGTTTCTGCGCGACGTGGCAACGCAGATCGCGATCGCCGTGGAGAACATGAAGGCCTACGCGAGCATCAGCGCGCTCAACGCGCAAGTGACGGAGGCCGCGGCGCGCGCGCGCGCGCTGCTCGAGATCAACAACCTCATGATCTCCAACCTGACGCAGGATGCCCTGTTCCGCGCGATCGCGCAGGCCGTCCGTCGCGTCATCCCCTTCGATCGCACGGCTCTTTGTCTGCACGATTCCGCCCGCGACGTCCTGCGGGTCGCCATCGTCGAGTCGTCGCTGCCGGTCACACGTTTCACGGTCGGCATGGAGTTCGCGGTCACCGACACGCATATGGGGCAAGTCTTTCGGTCGCAACGGCCCTTGCTCCGCGGCGACATCGAGGTCGAGCACGAGTACCCGCTGGAGCGGCTCAACGTCGCGGATGGCGTCCACTCACTGCTCGTGGTGCCGCTGATCGTCCGCGGCGCCAGCATCGGCACGCTGGGCGTGTCGAGCACCGCCCCGGGGCAGTACACCATGGCCGACGCAGTCTTCCTCCAGGAAGTGGCGAACCAGGTTGCCATGGCCGTCCAGAACATGAAGGCGTACGAGGAGATCTCGGTGGCCTACGAGGAGATCTCGGTGTTGAAGGCGCGGCTGGAGCGCGAGAACGCCTATCTGCAGGAGGAGATCGGAACCGAGCACCACTTCGGCGAGATGATCGGGTCGAGCCCGGCCCTGTTCGAGGTCATGCGTCACGTCGAGCGCGTGGCGCCGACCGACGCCACGGTGCTGATCTCCGGCGAGACGGGTACCGGGAAGGAGTTGGTCGCGCGCGCCATCCACGCGCGGAGCGGCCGCAGTGGACGCCCCCTGGTCAAGGTAAACTGCGGCGCGATCTCGGCGGGTCTGGTGGAGAGCGAGCTCTTCGGGCACATGAAGGGTGCGTTCACGGGCGCGCTCGAACGCCGACTGGGACGCTTCGAGGTCGCCGACGGTGGCACGATTTTCCTCGACGAGATCGGCGAGCTCCCGCTCGACACGCAGGTGAAGCTCCTGCGGGTGCTGCAGGAGGGGGAATTCGAGCCTGTGGGCGCCAGCACGCCCTCGCTCGCCGACGTCCGCGTCATCGCGGCCACCAATCGTGACCTCGAAGACGCGGTGCGGAGCGGCCGATTTCGCGCCGACCTCTTCTACCGGCTGAATGTCTTCCCGATCCGTACACCGCCGCTGCGCGAGCGCGTCGAGGAGATTCCCCAGCTCGTGGCGTTCTTCGTCGGTCGCTTCGCCCGGCGATTCGGCAAGACGGCGGAACGCCTCTCGCCGGAGACGATGGACCGGCTCGTCAGTTACCCGTGGCCCGGCAATGTGCGAGAGCTGCAGAACGTCGTCGAGCGCGCGGTCATCCTGGCGACGGGACCGACGCTCGAGATCGAGCCGGATCTGCTCAGAACCGGCAAGGACATCGGCCACGAGTCCAAGGCTTCGCCGCCACGGCCCGAGCCGAGCGGCCACGGCCTCGAGGCCATCCTCAAGGACGTTGAGACGCGCCACGTGCGCGCCGCGCTCGAACAGGCGGGGTGGGTCATCGAGGGCGCGCGCGGGGCGGCCCGCATCCTCGGCCTACATCCGAACACGCTCCGAAGCCGCATCGACAAGCTCGGCATCCGCCGCTCCCACTCCGAAGTTTCGTAGCCCGCCTCCGTCTCCTCGTAGGCAACCACGAAGGCTCGTGGTTGCCGGTCTGTCTCGTCTCGCGCACGCATTGGATTTCAACAACTTCCCGCGACGGCCTGGCGTCGCGCGTGCGGCACGGCCTTTGCGACGCCCCATGGCATGCAGAGAACGAGATGCTAAAGATCGAGCGCAGAGACGGCGACGGCGGTCTGGTCTTCGGGCTGGCGGGCGAGCTCCGGGGGCCGTGGGTCGATGAGCTCGGTGGCGTGGTTCGAGACGCGCTCGACGCGCACACAGCGGTCCGCCTCGATCTCGCGGACGTCTCGTTCGTCGACCGTCACGGTGTCGTCTTGCTGAATCGCCTCGCCGACCGGGACGTCACCTTCGTCAACTGCTCGAGCTTCGTGACCGAGCTGCTGAAGGCTCGGACATGATCGCCGGATCCAGCGGGTTGCTCGCGCAGGCGCGGAGCGGGGACGCGGCGGCGCTCGAGCGACTGATGAAGGAATATTCCGGGCGCGTGTTCCGCCTCGCCTATGGGATCACGCGGAATCACGCCGACGCCGAGGAAATCGTGCAGGACGTCTTCGTGACCATCCTGTACAAGGGCGACACCTTCGACGGGCGCTCAGCGCTGTCGACGTGGATCTACCGGGTCACCGCCAACGCTGCCCTCAACAAGCGGCGAGGCAAGCGGTACGAAGTCGAGGTCCCGATCGAGGAGCACCTCCCGAGATTTGGGACCGACGGTCGTCGGAGCGGCGCTCACGCGTACCTCGTCGCGGACTGGTCACGCGATCCCGAACACTCGGCGTTTGCAGGCGAGACGCGTCGCATGCTCGCGCGCGCCCTCGACACGCTGCCGCCCCACTATCGAGCGGTGCTCGTCCTCCGCGACGTCGAAGACCTCTCAAACGAGCAAGTAGCGGACATCCTTGGCGAATCGGTTGAGTCGGTGAAATCACGCCTGCATCGCGCGCGCATGGCGCTCCGCGAGCAACTGACGCAACACCTGGCCGGCTAAGCCCGGTCGGAGGAACTACGATGGTTACCAGTTTTGCGGAGCTACGTGGATCGAGATTCGGTCTCGTTCCACCATGTCGCTATCGTTTCGATCGCAGGAGCGTTTCTCCCGTTCACGCAACTCCCGGCGCAGCACCAAAGCCGGCGACCGCCGCTACACGAGCATATCTCGCGGAACTTTCCGCAAGCCTTCCGTTTGCGGACAGAGATGACTTCGGCCTGGCAACCCGGGGCTTCGTTGCGCCAATTCCCGGCAATCGAATTGTGGATGCTGAGGGCGACGTGCTCCGCGATCTGAATGTGGACGGTTTTTTTCGCAACCCGCACCGCCCACGGTCAATCCGAGTCTATGGCGAAATGCCGGGTTGGTGTCGAAGTCGGGGCTCTTCAAGGTTTCGGACAGGGTTTACCAGGTCCGAGGCGTTGATGCTGCAAACATGACGATCGTGCTGGGTGCTAACGGTTTCATTGTCATCGATTCACTGTGGATAGCCGAAGCGGCGAGGGCATCGATTGATCTCGCACGCGAGAAGCTCGGCAAGCGCCCGATCGTGGATATCGTCTACACACAGAGCCACATCGACCACTAAGGTGGCATCAAGGGGATTCTCGACGAGCAGGACGCTCGCGTGCGACTCGTGCCGATTCTGGCGCCGCGCGGATTCATGGACCAGATCGCCTCTGAAAACGTCATCGAGTTCCCCGCCTGGGCGCGCCGAGCGGCTATCAATTTGGCCTCGGCCTACCGCTGGATGCCAAGGGGTTTGTCACATCGGGCGATGGCCCCCGTTATTCCGGCTCCGGCAACACGATTTCTGCTGCGGGCACCACCTCACTCATCCCGCCCACGCATGAGATCACTCACACCGGCGAGGTCATCACCATTGACGGCGTTCGTCTG
>Ga0075436_100002159_pt1 | contig 13558 bp, 12 predicted proteins | sample RhiMethybrSRZTD5_FD_75303 | JGI IMG/M metagenome (GOLD analysis project Ga0075436, IMG submission 75303) | Populus rhizosphere microbial communities from Tennessee, USA - Rhizosphere MetaG P. TD hybrid SRZTD5 | ecosystem: Host-associated > Plants > Roots > Rhizosphere > Soil | place: USA...
GGCTACTCAGCCAATTTCTTCGACGAAAAGCACTACGTGCTCAAAGGCGGCTCGACGCGCACGGACGCCAGCATGCTGCGCCGGTCGTATCGCAACTGGTTTCAGCCGCATTACCAATACGTCTACGCGGGATTTCGCTGTGTGAGCGCATGACTGGAGAGGAGATGGCAATGTTGACAACTGCTATTGTTCCGCATGCCTCGGCGGAGTTCGCCACTGACGTGCGTAACGGGCTGATGAAGAGCGGGCAGAAAGAGCTGCCTTCGAAGTATCTCTATGATGAGGTCGGCTCCAGGCTCTTTGAAGTGATCAGCGCCCTTCCCGAATACGGCGTGACGCGCGCCGATGAACGGCTCCTGCAGAAACACGCGGCCGAGATCGTGGAGCGCGTACCCGGAGCCGTGATGGTGGCCGAACTGGGAAGCGGCAGCGGCAAAAAAACGCGGTGGATTCTGGAAGCGCTCTCCCATCACCGGCGCACCGCTTACTACCCCATCGAGATCTCCGCCACAGCTCTGGCCATGTGCCGGCGGGAACTCGCCGATATCGACTCCATCAGCATTGTGGGCTTCGAGCGTGAATATCTGGACGGGCTGCTGGAGGTGGCGGCGCGGCGACAGCACGGCCAGCGCATCCTCGTTCTGTTCCTGGGAAGCACCATCGGAAACTTCGACCGGCCCGCCGATGTCGGGTTTCTCAGGGAAGTGCGGCTGATCCTACAGCCTGGTGACGCGCTGCTCGTCGGAACCGATCTAGAGAAGCCGGTCCCTCAGCTGATCGATGCTTATAACGATCCATTGGGCGTTACCGCGGCCTTCAACCTGAACCTGCTGGCGCGCATCAATCGCGAACTAGACGCCGATTTCGTGCTGGAACAGTTCGCGCACGAGGCGAGGTTCAATCGCGAAACGGGCAGCATCGAGATGCACCTGCGATCCGCCGAGGACCAGATCGTGAGTATCCATCGGGCGGAGATCTCGGTCCCGTTCCTGCAGAACGAAACCATCTGGACTGAAACCAGTCACAAATATTCTCTGCACGAGGTCGTCTGTATGGCCGAGGACGCCGGATTCCGGTGCGAAGCCCAATGGGCCGATCAGGAATGGCCTTTTGCGGAGAATTTGCTGATCGCCGAGTAGGGGCGACGGAAGCGTCGCCAAGAGCTCTTAACCTCCCGTCGCCCGCTCGACGTGCCCGCCGAACTGGTAGCGCATGGCCGAAAGCAGCTTTTCGGCAAAGTCATCCTCTCCCCGCGATGCGAAGCGTTGGTATAGCGCGGCGCTCAGCACGGGCACCGGAGCGGCTTCGTCGATGGCCGCCTGGATGGTCCACCGGCCTTCGCCCGAATCGGAAACACGGCCTGAAAATTTCGCCAGATCGGGCTGTTCGAGCAGAGCGATGGCCGTCAGATCGAGCAGCCAGGAAGCCACCACACTGCCGCGGCGCCACACTTCGGCTACGTCGGCAAGATTGAATTCGTACTGGTAGCGCTCGGGGTTTCGCAGCGGAGTGGTTTCTGCGTCCGCGGAATGAGCGCGCTTGCCGGCGTCGGCATGCTTCAGGATGTTGACCCCTTCGGCGTACGCCTCCATGATGCCGTATTCAATGCCGTTGTGAACCATCTTCACGAAGTGCCCCGCGCCCGCCGGTCCGCAATGCAGATACCCTTCTTCCGCCGTCCCCGGGGCTTTTTCGCGCCCGGGCGTGCGCTCCAGGCTTCCCCGTCCCGGCGCGAGCGTCTTGAAGATTGGATCCAGGTGCGCGACAATCTCCCGCTCTCCGCCGATCATCTGGCAGTATCCGCGTTCCAGGCCCCAAACGCCGCCGCTCGTCCCCACATCGACATAGTGAATGCCTTTTGCCGCCAGATCGGCGGAGCGCCGGATGTCGTCAACGTAGTAGGAGTTGCCGCCATCGATGATGATGTCGCCTTTCTGCATTCTCGGAGTGAGTTCTTTCAACGTGTCATCCACCGAGGCGGCCGGGATCATGAGCCACACCGCCCGGGGCGGCTTAAGCAGCTTGAAGAAATCGTCGAGTGACGCGGCCCCTTTGGCGCCATCGCCCGCGAGTTTGTTCACGTTCGCCTGGTCCCTGTCCCACACGACGCATTCCTGGCCGCCGCGCATGAGGCGGCGCACCATGTTCGATCCCATGCGTCCCAGGCCGATCATTCCGAGTTGCATTCGAGAGTGCTCCTTTGACGAATTACGCGAGCGCTTCTTTCATCGCTGATAACAATTGCTGCAGCCCCGCGTCCACGTCAGGCCCGAGATGCACGCGCAAAGCGCGCCTGCCGCGCTCTGCCAGCACCTGGAAATCGCCGCGCGCCTGGGCCGCTTTCACCACGCCGAAGGTATACTTCTGCTGCGGAACCGGAAGATCGGCTGCGTCATCGCAGGTGATCTGAAGAAAGACGCCCGTATTCGGACCGCCCTTGTACGCCTGCCCCGTGGAGTGCAGGAAGCGCGGCCCGAAGCCCACGCAGGTCGCGACGCGCTTCGCGTCCCGCACCGCGTGCCGCATAGCCTGCAAAACGTCATTGTGCGCCGCGTTCATCTCGATATAGGCGAGCAGCGTGAAATAATCCCCCGGAGTAAGCCGAGCGAGCTGCGCCTTCAAGTGTCCCGCCAACGACTGTTTGCCCGATGCCTGTTTCAAAGCAGCCGCATTTTTTTCATCCGCGTAGAGCTTGATGCCGCCAGCTTCGAAAAACGGCGTTTCCGCCGGCAGCTTGCCCGCCCGTTCGTACTCGTCGGTCAGCTTGCGAGTGGCGACCTTGCTGGCTTCGACGTCCGGCTGGTTGAAGGGGTGGATGCCGATGATGGAACCGGCCACCGCCGTGGCAATCTCCCAGCGGAAAAACTCTTCGCCGATGTTATACGGCTGCCCGACGGCGATGCGCACCACCGGCTGGCCCGCGCTCTCCAGCGCGGCGACTGACTTATCCTGCGCCGCATCCGGCGCCGATTCCAAACGCAGATAGACGAACACGCGATCGTTGGCGTAAACGGGCGGCGCGCCCGCCCGCTCCCCAGCCACCGGAATCAGCCCTTTGCCAATCTTCCCAGTGGATTCCGCCAGCAACTGCTCGAGCCACGCGCCCACATCGGAAATTCCCGGCGAAGCGATGAGCGTGACTTTGTCGCGGCCGTGGTTGGCGAGCACGCCGAGAATCGCGCCCAGCACTACGCCCGGATTTTCCTCTACCGGAACCGTCGCTCCGCACGCATGCACCATCTCCTCGGTCAGCTCGAAAAACCGTGCCACATCCACGCCCATGATGGCTGCCGGCGCCATGCCGAAGTCTGAAAGCGCCGAATAGCGACCGCCAATACTCGGCAACCCGAAGAAAATGTGGCGGAATTTGTCGCCCTCCGCGACCTGCTGCATTTTAGATCCCGGATCGGTGATGGCGATGAAGCGCTGGCCGGCTCCGGCCGCTCCCACTGCCTGCTTCACTTTATCGAAGAAATACTGCTTGAAGATGTTTGGTTCGAGAGTGCTGCCCGATTTGCTGGACACGATGAAGATCGTGTTCTTCAGATCGATGCGCCCTTCGACAGCCTTGATTTGCGCCGGGTCCGTCGAGTCGAGCACGTGCAGCTCCGGAAATCCGTCGATTTTGCCGAATGTCATGCGCATGACCTCCGGACAAAGGCTCGAACCGCCCATGCCCAACAGCAGCGCGTGTTTGAATCCCGCGGCTTTCACCTCTTCGGCGATCTTCTTCAGGTGCTGGATATCCGCGAGCTGAGCCTCGGTGATACCCAGCCATCCGAGCCACTTTCCTTCATCGGCGCCGGTCCACACGGTCGCGTCGCCGCGCCAGAGCCGCCGCACCTTGTCGTTATTGCGCCACTCGTCGAGCGCGGCTTTCACCGCGGCAGCCAGGCTGTCTGGGAGTTTATACGTCTGGCCGTTAATCTTGGCTGACGCAGCGCCTTGCGTGCGCCGTCCGGTGGCTTTCAGGATATTCTCGAACGCCTCGGCGAATTGAGCGACGCCTTCATCCAGCAATTTGCTGGTAATCTCGGCGAGCGAGATCCCCACTTTTGCCAGCGCCCCGAGCGTCGCGTGAGCGGCTTCCACATTCTCGGTCAAGCTGGCGCGCGGCGCGCCATGATCGCGAAAAGCATTGAAGGTGGCCGGCGGAATGGTGTTGACCGTGTCTGGGCCGATAAGTTCTTCCACGTAGAGCACGTCGCGATAGTTAGGATTCTTGGTGCTGGTGCTGGCCCACAGCAGGCGCTGCGTTTGCGCTCCCTTGCCAGCCAGAGCGCTCCAACGCGCGCCGCTGAAGAGTTCACCATACCGTTGATAGGCGAGCTTCGCATTGGCAATCGCCACTTTGCCCAGCAGGCCGCGGAGCATCGTCTGCTCATTCGGGCTCGGCGCTGCTTTTACCTTGGCATCGATCAGCTTCTCCACCGCCGTATCGATGCGGCTGACGAAGAAGCTGGCCACGCTCGCGATTCCATCGACCGGCTTCCCCTGCTTGGTTCTCTCGTCCAGCCCGGATAGGTAAGCTTCCACCACCTGCTCATATACAGCCTCCGAGAACAGAAGGGTGATGTTGACGTTGATTCCCTCGCCGATAAGTTGCCGGATCGCCGGAATACCTTCCGGTGTCGCTGGAACCTTGATCATCACGTTTTCCCGTGCAATGGTTTTCCAGAGCCGCCGTGCTTCGGCCAGGGTCCCCTCGGTCTCGTGCGCCAGCAGCGGGGAGACTTCCATGCTGACGTATCCGTCCCGCTTCTTTGATTCCTGGTACACCGGCCGGAGAATGTCCGCGGCGTCCTGGATATCGCGCACGGCGATCCTCTCGTACACCGCCTTAGCATCGAGCTGCTGCGACTCGGGTGCGTTCAGGATGTCGTCATAGTCGGTGCTTCCGGCGATGGCTTTTTCGAAAATGGACGGGTTCGAGGTGATGCCTCGCAATCCATCCTCGCCGATCAGCCGTTTCAGCTCGCCGCTGGTTATGAGGCTGCGACGAATGTAGTCGAGCCAGACCGATTGGCCGAAACCAAGAAGATCTTTTATTGGATTTGCTGCGGTGGTCAACATAAGACTCCACGTCCCTTGATGGTGTAAAGATGCTCGCTCTATGACGGAAGTTTCGAGGCAAGGCTGTGACCATTGTCTGATAGATTCCAGGCTGGCGGTTTGGAACCCGAACGTCGGAGGGCCTAGGCCTGAGATGACGGACGGCGCACAAGGCCAAGGTTTCGAGCCTGTCGAGGCGATCGGCAGCCCAACCACGCCGAGACGAGGAAGCTGGAAAAGAACAGTAGCTCCAGGGAGGGCGGCGGAAGTATAAGGATCGTAAAAAGATGTGGATTGCCCGGCACAGGACGGAGTAACCACGGAAAGACATCGAGCAGATAATCGAGCAGATAGTGGCCAAGCATGATTAGCGCCAGGTTGATCATCCCCGTCCGAAGCAGGCCGACCCAGCGAAACGATCCGTTGATCACGAGCGCAGCCGCCAGGACAGGCAACGCTGCCAAGGCAAGTAGAGCGCGGCTCAACTCGAAAGCAAGCTGCGACCACGGCCACGGCAGGGCGTACCAATGTAAGACCCCTGGTACGCCTTCTACGGTCTTCCAGAGAAACGCAGGCATTGCCGTTCCAGCGATCGCGTAGCAGAAATGTGGCCAATGCCGCCGGATCTCTCCCAGAACACCTACGGCAATGGCGATGAGAACCTGCTTCCAGAACCAGACGCGTGATTGCCCTTCGCGAAACCTCTCGATCAGATCGCCCGTCAAGGCCTCGTTGTCACTTCGTGGACACGCATGCTGCAATAACCAAATGGCACGCGTTGGTGGATTAGATTTTTGGACGCTCATGAACGCTTTCCTTCCAATAGAGGTATGCCGCTCCACAAATTAGTTAGTGCCGTGCGGGTCATCCTTAACGCTCGAAGGCCCGCTCGCGTGACACGAAAATACCGCTTCGCCCGCCCGCCCCGCTCGGGCGTTGGGTCTCCGAGCAACGAAGTCACAAAGCCTTTCTCTTGCAGCCTGTCCAGCGCTGCGTAGACGCTGCCTAGCGCGACCTCCCTCCCGGCAAGATTGAGCAGTTCTTTCGAGATCGGAACGCCGTAGGCGTCATCACCGAGTCGCACCAGGGCAAGCAGGACCATCAATTCCATCTCTCCGAGATAGCTGCGATTGGACATTTATTCAAGTATAGCGAATAAATATCCAAAGGGGAGCTGGCTCCGCCTGGGAAATGGCTGTCAAACCGCCGTGAGCCCGCCATCCACCGTAAAGATGCCCCCGACGCAGTAGCTCGAATCCTCTGAAGCCAGAAACAGGGCGATGCCTGCCAAATCCTCCGCCGTCCCCAACCGGCGCGCGGGAGCGATGTCGGCGAAATGCTTGCGCTGTTTCGGATCAGAGAGGGTGATGGCATTCATGGGCGTATCGATGGTGCCGGGAACGATGGCGTTCACGCGGATGTGGTCGGGCGCGTAGTCGGCCGCCATGGCCCGCATCAGTCCCACCACGCCGCCTTTGCTGGTGCTATAGGCGGTCAGGCAGGTGAATCCATAGAGGCCCGTCGGCGAGGCGACGTGAATGATCGATCCCGCGCCCTGGCGCAGCATCGCCGGGATCGCGTATTTCGAGCACAGCCAGTAGCCGCGCAGATTCACTGCCATAGTGCGGTCCCAGGCCTCGTTGCTCAGCTCGTGAGCGCGCGCCTCTTCGCGGACGAGCAAAACCGCGGCGTTATTGCAGAGAATATCGATCCTGCCGTACCGGTCGAGCGCCTTCTGCACCATGGATTTGACTTGCGCTTCGTCGGAGACGTCGGTCTGCACGAAATGCGCGTCGCCTCCCGCGTCGCGGATGGATCGCGCGGCGGAATCGCCCGTCGCGCCGTCGATTTCGGCGATGACCACCGATGCTCCTTCACGGCCGAAGCGCTCGGCGATACCTCGGCCGATCCCCGCGCCCGCCCCGGTGACGATCGCGATCTTGTTCTTCAATCGCATGCTTCCCTCATTCATTGTTCGATGGTGAAGACCCGCTCGACTTCGCCATTGCGGACGCCGTACATCCGCCGGTGCAGGTTGATGGTGCCATCGTGATATTGAACCGCGATCTCGATCTTGTCCCCTACGTCTATATTGACGGCCGGGTCCTGGATCTCGATGGGCGCATGCTCGGCGTGCAGCGCCTTCAGCTTCAGCCCGGCAATTCCTTTTACGGATGGCAGCCCGCGCTCGCCGCTGATTACCTTGCAGCCCGCGTCCACCACCATCCGCTCGCTGGCCGTCTTGCTGATGACGGTCGCGAGCACGCTCAGTGCGACTTGGAAATCCGGAGCGAAAGGAGCATACCATGTATCCATCAGCAGGTACGAGCCCGCCTGGTTTTCGGTGACGCCGGCGTATGCGCCCGCAATCGAGTAATCACCCGTTCCCCCGCAACTTACGATCCCGACCGGAATACCGGACGCTTCGATCAGTTTCCGGGTGTGCGCGAGAGCCTGCATCGCCTCGGTGACCACGCGCACCTTCTCGGGGCCCGGCACGAGAGGCTGCAAGTGTCCTTCGTATCCCATCAGCCCCCGGAATTTCAGGCCGGATTCGATGGCCAGCCTGGCCAGCGCGGCGGCCGGCTCTCCCGGCGGCATCCCGCAACGCTTGAGCCCCAGGTCCACATCCACCAGAACATTGACCTCGGCTTTGCGATTGCGCGCCAGCCGCGCCATGTCGGCCACCACCTTCGGGTTATCAACCGCGACGATCACCGGAACTTCACGCGAAAGCTCGACAAAACGCGCAATCGGCGCTTCGCCGGCGATCTCATTGGCGATCAGGATGTCGCGAATCCCGAAGTTGGCGAGCCTCTCCGCCTGCCACAGCCTGGCGCAGGTGATGCCGATGGCGCCGTGTTCCAACTGTCTGGCTGCCAGTTCCAGGACCCGGTGATTCTTGAAATGGGGGCGGATCTTGGCCGGCCGGTTGCAGAAAAACCGCGTCATGGTTTCCTGGTTTCGCTCCATGATGTCGAGGTCCACCAGCAGAGCAGGAGTTTCGATATCGGCCTTCCTAAGCTTGGTCGAGTCAGGCATTCAGTCTCTCCGGAAGCCGGTACCCGCCGGCTCGCCTGTTGCGTTTCGCTGCTGATCCACCTCTTTCTGGATGAAAGCAACCGTATCTTCAGCAATTTCGAGCATGCGTGCGAAGTCGGCCGGCGGCGTGGTCAGTGGTGGTTTGAACTTGAGCACGTTACCGCCGATACCGCCGAATTGAGTGATCAGGCCGCGATCCAGGGCGAATTCCCAGGCTTTGCGGCAGGCGGCGGTGGCCGGCGTTTTGGTCCGGCGGTCTTCCACGAAATCGACTCCAATAAAAAGGCCCGGTCCGCGCACGTCGCCGATCACATCGTAGCGCCGGGCCAGTTGGCGGAACTTTTCCGTCGCCTGCGCACCCAGAGTGCGGGCGCGCTCGGCCAGCTTCTCTTTCTCCATGATGTCCAGCACCGCGAGAGCCGCAGCGGCGGAAAGCGGCTGGTTCATGAATGTGAGCATGTGCCAGCCTTCCAGTTCGAGACCGTCCGGGATCAGGTCCCTGCGGGTGATGAATGCGCCGATTGGAACGCCGCCCCCAAGAGCCTTCCCCACCACCAGGATGTCCGGCCGCACGTCGAATAGATCGGACGCCCATGTGGCGCCGCAGCGGCACAAACCGGTTTGAATCTCGTCGACGATAAGCAGCACCCCGCGCTCGCGGCAGACACGCTGGATATCCCGATAGTATTCCGTCGGGAAAACCGTGTGGCCGTTGGGCCCCTGGACCACTTCCATCAGCAATGCCGCGACCTGCCCGGAGCTCGCGCCATCGAGATCGGCTTCAAGGGCGTGAACCGCGGCGCGGCAGCCTTCGGGACCCTCGCCCAAAGGCGGACGGTACGCGTCAGCCGACGGGATTTGGCGAAACGCCGGCCACCGCATAGCGCCCGGAATCCATTTCCGCAAGTTCGGCATGCCTGTGAGCCCCATCGTAGCGAGCGACATGCCGTGATAACCCCCGGTCAGCGATAGCACTTCGTTGCGGCCGGTAACGCGCATGACAAATTTGATCGCCGCCTCGACAGCTTCGCCGCCCCCCACGCACAGAAAGGTCTTGCTCAATCCCTGCGGCGCGATGGCCGCCATGCGGGCGCAGAGCTCGATCACCGTCACGCTGTCGTGGAGGACATTGGTCGAGGGGAGTTTCGCCATCTGCCGGGCGACAGCCTCCGCCACCGCGGGATGGGCGTGACCGACCATGGCCGGACCGGCCGAGCCTGACATGGTATCCAGGTAGAGCTTGCCGTGGATATCCCACAGCCGGGAGCCTTCCGCGCGCTCGAAGATCAGCGACTTTTCCCGCCGGATACCGTGCAGCACGTAGTCGTTTGATAGCGCTTCGTAATCCACACCGGCTCCTGACCGCACTTTTTTAACGCAAATGACAGCAGAATATCTATCAGGAAACCACAAATTTCTGTTGTAAGTCCGTGATCTAACAAAATGGCGGGAAACTGTTGGTATTCTGGCTTGAAACCCATGACTCGCTCTTACGTTTTGACCACTCTTGGTGCGCTGGCATTCGCCTGCGTCGCCCTGGCCGCGGGGCCGTACCCGGCGCGCATAGGCCCCGCTCACCGGCATCTTGTCTACCAGAACGGCGCCCCGATACTGGTTCAGGGTGATGCGCCCTGGTCTCTGATCTCAGGCCTGACCAGGGAGGAAGCCGAGCTCTACCTCGAGACCCGCCGCCGGCAAGGCTTCAACTCACTGATGGTCAATCTCATCGAGCACAAGTTCCGTGGGCCAGTAAATCGCTACGGCGAAGGCCCCTTCACTACTCCCGGGGATTTCTCCACCCCCAATGAAAAATATTTCGAGCACGCCGACTGGGTCATCCGCAAGGCTGCTGAAAAGGGAATGCAGATATTTCTCGCGCCTATTTACCTGGGATACATTGGTACCGACGAAGGGTGGATCGAGGAAGCGCTCGCCAATGGTCCGGAGAAGTGCCTCTCCTGGGGCCGGTACGTCGGCAAGCGGTATCGCGATTTCGACAATCTGATCTGGCTCATGGGCGGCGACCGCAACCCGGACACGGCGCGCGAAGACGTGGACGCCGTCGCTCGCGGCATCAAGGAATTCGACAACCGGCATCTGTTCTCCGCACACTGCCACCCGGAGAACTCGGCCGTCGATCAGTATAAAAACGACGGCTGGCTGGACTTAAACACCACTTACACCTATGGCATCGTCCATCGCATGTTGCTCACCGATTACAATCGTGCGCCGGTGATGCCCTTCGTCCTGATCGAATCGACCTATGAGGGCGAGCATAACGCTTCGGCGGTGCAAATCCGCAGGCAGGCCTACTGGGCAGTGCTGTGCGGCGGAACGGGGCAGTTCATGGGAAACCGGCCCATGTGGCTTTTCGATCCGGGCTGGCAGGCGGCGCTCGATTCGACCGGCGCCAAGGACATGGCGCGCGTGGGAGCGCTATTCGGTTCGCGGCCCTGGAACGATTTGGTCCCGGACCAAAAGCATGAAGTAGTGGTCGAAGGCCTGGGCGAATTCCGGGGCCTGGATTACCTGGCGGCGGCGCGCACCCTGGACGGCGGAACGGTAATCGCCTACCTTCCCACTGCGCGAACGTTTACGGTGGACATGACGAAAATGGCGGGCAAACAGGCGAAGGCGTGGTGGTTCAACCCGCGGACCGGAAAATCGGAATCCACCGGAGAATTTCCAACCAGCGGCAAACGTCAATTCACTCCGCCCGGCGAAGGCGACTGGGTCCTGGTACTGGATGATGCCGCCCGGAACCTCACCGCTCCCGGACAACGCTAGCACCGTTAGCCCAGGAGCTTCAATACTTCTTCTACTTCGCCGTTCCGGATGCCGTACATGCGTTCGTGCAGATTGACCGTGGCATCGCTGTAGTACACCCAGATCTCGATGACGTCGCCAACCTCGACCGGGACAGAAGGATCCAGAATATCGATGATGCCGTGCTCTGCGTTGAGCCTTCTCAGGCGCAGGCCGTCGCGGGCTTTGACAACCGGTATGCCATGCTCGCCGCTGATGGACTTCAACCCTGCATCCACCACAACGCGCTCTCCTTCGGCCTTGCTGATCACCGTGCCCAGCACGGTAAGCGCCCGCTCGAAATCCTGGCAGGTGTTCGTGTACTCGGTATCCATCACCAGGTACGAGCCGGCCTGAAATTCGGTGATGCCGGGAAACCTGGGCGTCAGATGATGCGTGCCCGTTCCGCCGGTGCTGACGATCTCGACGGGGATTCCGTTCTCTTCGAGCAGGCACCGGCACTTCATCAACGTGCCCATGGCCAGATCGTAAGCGGATTCCTTCTCTGGCCCTTCCACCTGATGTGCCACGTGACCTTCATAACCCATGAGGCCACGCAGCGACAGTTCTTCCGCGAGAACCTTGCGAGCCACTTCCAGCACGGGCTCACCGGGTTTGACGCCAGTGCGGTTTTGGCCCACGTTGACATTCACCAGGACGCCCGGACGGCACCCTTTTGCCCTGCAGGCCGCTCCCAGCGCCGCCGCAGCTTTTGGATTATCGACAACAGCCTTTACGTCGGCTTGCCGGGCCAGCTCGATAAAGCGTGCGATCTTGCGGTCGCCGGCAAGTTCGCTGGAAATGAGGATGTCGGTGATGCCATTCGCGATGACCGCCTCAGCCTCGGACAGCGTCGCGCACGTCATACCGATTGCGCCGGCATCCATCTGACGGCGCGCCAGTACCGGGCATTTATGATTCTTGTAATGCGGGCGCAGCTTGGTCGGGCCGGCGCTGAAGAAGCGCGCCATCCTGGACAGATTGCGCTCCATGGCATCCAGATCGAGCAGTAGCGCCGGCGTGTCGATTTCTCGTAGAGTCACCTGTTACACTCCGAAGTTACTCCAGTTATAACTTCCGCATAAGTAGATGGTGTGGCTTGAGCCGTCATTTTACCCGCTTGACACGAAGTGCGACATCCACCGAGTAAGTCGGAGTACTCATCTTGCGGTCGCCACCTTCATAGGTGAAATGATTGACCGGTTCAGCCGGAGACAAGATTCCGGATAGAGCAAGCAGCAGGAATAGCTTCGCGATGCCGTCGGGCATGGCCCGGATTATATCAGTGAATCGGCCGGCGTAGTCCGATATACTGTTTCGCGACGAGAACCGGCAGTGTTGCAAACAGCGTGTCGATATACGGCATTTTACAGTGCGCGTCAAAGCCCTGCCGGTCGGCAAAAGTTTCCACGAAGCTGAACGTGGCCGGCTCATCCAGGTCCCGGTTCAATTCATAGCGGACACATCCGGGCTCGCGGCGCGTAGGCTCAACGAGTCCCTGGAGGAACGCCGACAGTTCCTCGTCCTTCCCCGGCTTCGCTGTGAAGTGGGCGATGATGATAACCGGCTCGGCGGAGCGGTTCGTGCTTTCCTGCGCCGCGGCAGGCAGGAGCTCCCGGTGGAGACGGACCTGTCTGCTTTCGACCAGATCGCCCGATCGCTCTCCGAAACTTTTGATGTGGGTGGTCTTCACGTGCGCCTCGAATGCTTCGCGATTGGCGAATTTCTCGGCAATGTGAAGGCCGCCGGCTTTTCAATCTCCTGATTGAGTTCGTAGCGGAGGCAGCCCGCCTCCTTGCGCGTCGGCTCAAGCAGGCCGCGCAACACATCGAGCAGCGCCGCTTCCTTTCCAGGCTTCGCCGTAAAATGAGCCACCACCGTAATCTGGTTGAGAGTATCCGCCATGCTGATCCGACTCCTTAATCGAGGGTAGGCCGCCGGCCCGGCGAGTGGCTATAGGGAAATCACAAGAGATTCTTGCAAAATCACGATTCGCAACCTAGTGTTGCGCCGCCAATTGCGCCCGCGCCCGCGTTAGATAATCCTGCGCGACTTTGTCGTTGGGGTTCAGCTTCAGTGCCTCTTCGAACGACTGAATCGCTCCGGGCAGATCACCGCGGCTCGCAAGGACTGCGCCCATGTTGGTTCGAATGTCGGGGTCGCCGGGGCGAAGCCTGGCCGCTTCCTGAAAGTGCGGCAACGCGTCGTCATAGCGCTGCTGCATGAAGTAAACCATGGCCAGCCCGGCCTGCGCGTCGGCATGGTCCGGCTTCTCCCGCAGAAGCGCAACCAGTTCCGCCGCGGCGCCGGCCAGATCGCTTTTGCGCACCAAAGCCTTCGACAGATTCCAGCGCGCGTTGATGTGGGCAGGATCGAGCCGCAACGCCTCCCGAAGCTCGCGCGTGGCATCCTCGACGCGGCCCTCGGCCAGCAGGCTCGCTCCCAGCCCGTTACGCGCGGTAGCACTTGACGGCTGCACCCTCACTGCCTGCTCGAGGTACGAGACGGCCTCAGCGTACCGCGCGCGCATCGCGTCGAGCGCTCCCAGATTGCAGAGTGCCGCAAAATCGCCCGGGTATTTTTCCAGGCGCCGCCGCATCACGGCATCCTGCAAGGGGACGCGCGGATCCTCCTCGGTTTCCTTCCTGGGCAGCACTTG